>ENA-OQDM01000976-OQDM01000976.1-human-gut-metagenome-genome-assembly--contig:-NODE-976-length-13122-cov-1.260100_pt1 | contig 13122 bp, 18 predicted proteins | sample MGYA00242772_ERZ504605 | MGnify/ENA primary metagenome ERZ504605 (study PRJEB26092, sample SAMD00036348) | human gut metagenome | host: Homo sapiens | study: EMG produced TPA metagenomics assembly of... | reverse complement strand
CTCCAAGATACTTTATGTAAATTATAAATAAAATATATAAACTGAATATATTGAGATGATAAATATTGCGAAACGATTCAGCTGTAGACTCATTGAAAATTTATAATTTGACTGATTACAATAGCCACAGGTGCTTTTACATAGAATGCAATGTATTTGCGGCTATGTATGAATGCGAGTCCTGCCCCGGGACTGTCCAGAAAGGAGGTCATGAGAAGTAGGAGGGGATACAGTTCGTTTTCCGGCAGAAGGAATTCATGGAGAAAACCGCATTAATTTTATTTACAATCATTATGAATTCCGAGGTTTCCGGGAAATGCCCATACTCTGATTTGTGTCAGGCACCTGAATCCGATCAGACCGTGGGATATTTTTAAGGAAGGTGAATTTTATGGATCCAGCCGTTGTCACACTGTGCGTCCTAGCAGTAGCGTGCTTCTTGTTCGTAACCGCAACTGATTCCCTTAGCAGTCACAGCCATGGCAGCTTGTACTGCATTAGGTATTTTGGGCGTTCTGCCGTCAAAACAAGTTTATGCCGGTTTGTCCAACTCCACCGTGGTACTCTTTGGCGGTATGTTTGTTATCGGCGCTGCTATGTTCAGAACTGGTCTTGCCCAGGCTATCGGCGTCGCCGTAGTCAAAAAAGCGGGTACCAACGAAGTTCCGCTCATGGGCGCAGTTATGCTTGTTACTATCGTTTTGTCTTCCGTATCTTCCAATACGGGTACAGTAGCCTGTCTCATGCCGGTATTATCGGTATCTGCCAGGCGGCCAAAATTGCGCCATCCCGACAGCTGATGCCTCTGGCAATCGCTGCCAACGTAGGCGGCACCATCACCATGATCGGTACCCCGCCAAACGTTATCGTCACAGGCGCTCTGTCTGCGGCAGGCCTGCCGACTTTCGGATTCTTCGAATTTGCTTATATCGGCATTCCGCTGTCTATTATTGTCTTTTTCTTCACTTTGTTTATCGGTCGTCATCTACTTCCGAAAAATGATATAGGAGAAATGGACGAAGAAGCTTTGAAAGAGGCTGCTGAAGAAGCGGGGGCAGGCGGAGATGATGAACCGAAGAGCGCCACAAAGATGTGGATTTCAGGACTGATCATGATTGGTGTAGTTATTTGCATGGCTCTGGATTTGAAGACTTTGCCACTGCAGACCGCGGCGGTAACCGGGGCTATCCTCTGCGTTATCACAGGCTGCCTGAAAGAAAAAGAAGCCTATGCGGGCATTGACTGGGTAACGATCTTTCTGTTTGCCGGTATGCTCTCCGTAGCCACCGCTATGGAAAAAACTGGAGCAGGAAAATTGATTGCCGATGCGGTTGTTGGTTCAATGGGTGAACATCCGAATGCGGTCGTTTTGTGCGCAGTGTTGTACCTAATTTCCAATGTGTTGACCCAGTTCATGTCCAACACAGCTGCGGCAGCTCTTTTGGCACCGATCGGTATTTCCATTGCCCAGTCCATCGGTGCTGACCCGAAACCGGTTCTGATGGCTATCGGTATCGCAGCCTCTATGGCATTTGCCACACCGATGGCAACGCCTCCGAATACTCTTGTACTGGGACCTGGCGGTTTTACGTTTAATGACTATGTGAAGGTCGGTCTTCCGCTCTGCATTGTTACTTTCATTGCATCGGTTATCATTATTCCAATCTTCTGGCCGTTTTTTCCGGCATAATCTTATTGTCCGTCTACATACTGAAAGTAGAAATTTGATTAATTTTATCTATTTGTATTCGTATAAACGGATATGAGAAGAGAAAGGTGGATTTTATTCATGGATACTCCAGGCCCACTTTCCATTTGTATCACTAACATGGTTATCGTATTTGCCGTTCTTATTTTTCTGGCTTTCGTTATTGAATTGATCCATGTCGTTGACCCGACAAAAAAGAAAAAATAAGAATAAATTAAATATGATTAACCTAATAGGAGGTATAAAATGGATGGTTTTATGAGAGCACTTGTTTCCGTATGGCAGATTCCGGCTTTGCCGCACTGACCTGGGAAAACTGTGTCATGATTTTAGTAGGACTTGTTTTACTTTATTTATCAATTGCGAAGGAATATGAACCTTTGCTGCTGCTCCCGATCGCGTTCGGCTGCATCATGGCCAACTTCCCGAATACCGGGTTTGAAGATGAAATGGGTGTCATGATGGCCATCGGATTCGGGATCAAGTATGAAATTTTCCCGCCCCTTATTTTCATGGGGGTAGGCGCGATGACCGACTTCGGTCCCCTTATCGCAAATCCGAAGACCATGCTTCTCGGCGCAGCTGCCCAGATCGGCGTATTCGTTGCATTGGCAGGCGCTATGCTCCTCGGATTCAATGTGCAGGAAGCGGCATCCATCGGCATCATCGGCGGTGCTGACGGCCCGACTGCGATTTACCTGACATCCAAACTGGCACCGCATCTTTTAGGTGCTATTGCCGTGGCGGCATACAGCTACATGTCCCTGGTTCCGCTCATCCAGCCCCCAATTATGAAGCTGATGACGACCAAGGAACAGAGAAAGATCAAGATGGTCAACCTTCGTCCGGTAAGTCACTTTGAAAAGGTGGTATTCCCGATCGTCGTAGCCATCGTCGTATCCCTGCTTCTGCCTCCGGTAGCGGCGCTGATGGGATGTCTGTGCCTCGGTAATCTTTTCGAAGTGTCCGGTGTAACGGCAAGATTGTCCGACACCGCGCAGAATGCTCTGATCAATATCGTCACCATCTTCCTGGCGACAGGCACAGGCTTGACAATGTCCGGCGACAAATTCCTCCGTCTGGAAACGATTGAAATCATCGTGCTCGGTCTGATTGCCTTTGCGGCAGGCACGGCAGGCGGCGTCCTCTTTGGACAGATCATGAGAATTGCTTCCGGCAACAAGATCAACCCGCTCATCGGATCGGCAGGCGTATCGGCTGTACCGATGGCAGCACGTGTATCCCAGATAGTCGGTCTAAAAGACAACCCATCCAACTACTTGCTGATGCAGGCGATGGGGCCGAACGTAGCAGGGGTTATCGGCACTGCCGTAGCAGCAGGCACCATGCTGGCACAGTTCGGAGGCTGATCAGTATAACTGATTCGTCTGATTGAATTAAAATGAAAACGCTCCTTTGCGGGGCGTTTTTCTATTGCGTCGTATTAAATGCTGGGTATAAGAAAGGAGAGACATCCCCGATTTGTATTTTCACAAAGCAGGCAGGTAAAGCGGGCAAGGAAATGTCTGCTTTCGTATAAAGATTTATTTTCTAACTAAACTTTTATAAAAGAAATAAATGGATAAGACAGACGATGCATATCTAATCTGTTGAATATGAAGATTGGAAGAAACGGATAGTAATGATATGCAGTCACATAATTTAAGTATTTGGATATGACTGGACGGAAAGGAAAAACAGTAAAATTATTTACATAGTGTACTATTGTAAATAATATGCATTTGCCGCAGCCGGGAATAGATAAATTACTATGTATTATCAGACATATACATTGCATGCTATGCAATAAAAATGCAGAAAGTGAAAATTAAATTTGTATGGTTTATCAGACGATAAATTCCCTTTGTAATAAATTAAAAATAAAATATATAAAGTAAAAACGTCTAATGTATAAATAATGCAAAACATTTCCATTTCCTGAATCGTTGAAAGTTCAGAGAATAAAAGATACAATACAGGCAAGGTGTTGATGCAAACAGTATGCAATGGCATATACATCGCATACTATGCATTTTGTGTAAGTCCTGTCCCGGGGCTGTTTTGAAAGGAGGCCTGTGGAGTAAAAGGGAGGCTGTTATTTATTTTTTCGTAAGGCAAATTCATAAAGTAAACAGCATTCATTTTTTTAACAATTAAATATGAATTGTCTTCCGGAAAATATTCATGATTTGATTTGAATATACACCTGTTTCAAATCAGATTATGGGAGGTTTATAAGGAAGGTGAAATTATGGATCCAGCCGTTATCACGCTGTGTGTCCTCGCTGTTGCGGCATTTCTGTTCGTTACCGAACTCGATCCCGCTGGCAGTCACAGCCATGGCAGCTTGTACTGCATTAGGTATTTTGGGCGTCCTGCCGTCAAAGCAGGTTTATGCCGGTTTGTCCAACTCCACCGTAGTCCTCTTCGGCGGTATGTTTATCGTAGGCGCCGCCATGTTTTATACCGGTCTTGCCCAGGATATCGGCGGGCAGATCGTCAAACTTTTCGGTACAGGGGAAATTAAATTGATGGTCGGCATTATGGTTATTGCTGCTGTCATGTCTGCCTTCCTGTCCAATACGGGAACCACAGCGTGCCTTATTCCGGTGGTTATCGGTATCTGTAAAGAAGCACACATTCCCGTTTCCCGTGAAATGATGCCTCTTGCCTTTGCAGCGGGTCTCGGCGGTACCTGCACCCTCATCGGTACCCCTCCGAACATCATCGCCAACGTAGCCTGAAAGCGGCGGCATGGGGGATCTTCAATTCGGTTTCTTTGAATATGCCTGGATCGGTGTACCGATTACCGTGGCAGGCATTCTCTACATGGTATTCATCGGACGCCACCTGCTGCCTAAGACAGATGCCGATGATTTCAATGTGGATGAAGTGGAACAGGAAATTGAAGCTAATGAAACATCCAAAACAAAGAAAATCATCTGCGGCATAATCATGCTCGGCGTAATTATTACCATGGCTACAGGCATCGTACCGCTGGAGATCGCGGCGGTTATCGGCGCTCTTCTCTGTGTCATCACCGGCTGCCTTTCCGAACGCCAGGCCTATGATTCCATTGACTGGGTTACCATCTTCCTCTTCGCCGGTACTGGATTCCGCTGGCGAGCGCTATGAATACCTCCGGCGCGGGCAAACTCATTGCGGAATATACAGTGGCGGCTCTCGGCGGAAATCCGTCTCCCTATGTCATCACCGCGGTGCTTTTCATCCTGGCCGTTGTCCTGACGCAGTTCATGAGCAATACCGCTTCCAAAGCACTCCTCTGCCCTGTGGGCATCGCTTTGGCAGCCCAGGTCGGCGCGTCCCCGCGGGCTGTTCTCATGGCGATTCTTATCGCATCCTCCTGTGCTTTCGCAAGTCCTGTAGGTACTCCGCCGAATACTCTCGTTCTTGGCCCGGGCAAGTATTCCTTCATGGACTTCGTCAAGTGCGGCACCGGTCTTGTCGTCATCTGCCTCGTGGTATCCATTGTGGTAATCCCCGTGGTATGGCCTTTCTTCCCGAATTAAGGGGAGTATGGTAGTATGACTGAAAACAGGAAATAGCAAGCCTGTTTTGCTGTCGAAATCAGAAAGTCTGTCGGATATATCAAACCGATGGACTTTCTTTTTTATGGATAGGGTATCAAGCCGTCAGTTGTTAGCCATTAGCCATTAGCTATTAGCGGTTAGCAGTTAGCAACTAGCAGCTAGCAGCTGGAAGCTAGTAGCTAGCCATTAGCTGTTAGCGGCAAGACGTCATCCGAGTAATAGATTCTTCACTCTGTGTCACTGTTCCGTTTCCTTGCCTTCTCATATGGCATTCTTGCGTCCATTCAGAATGACCGGGGACGGTAAGGGGTCATAATGAGGAAAGTGTTAAGCGTCATCCTAAGTGAATGTGAAGGATCTGCTGCCGAAATTTGTTAGAAAATAATTAATATTTTTAATTTAACTTGCGTATTTTCACTTGACACCGTATAATTCATATCAACAAATTTATACAGGTGGATGATGTATGCGGGAGAAAGCCATTTGGCTTACCGAAGGAGTAACACTCTCAGGTGCCCTCAGGGGCGGTACCGTATGCGGACATACTCTGGAGAGTGCCATTTTGGCCGCCGAAGGTGTAAGGATTGAGATCCAAATCTCTCAGGCAAAAGGACAGAGCAAAAAACGCATGATTTTTAGCGTTATTTGGCGATATGCCGGCTTCCGGAGTACAGTTTTACCTGGAGCCGGCTTTTTTATTTTCCCAAGGAGGGCGTTTTCTAAATGGATTTTTTAGCGGTATTGAATGAAATTGATAATTTTATATGGGGGCCGCCGCTGCTGGTGCTTCTTGTAGGGACGGGTATCCTGCTTACAATCCGGCTGCATCTTTTGCAGATATTCAAGCTGCCGAAGGCGCTGAGCCTGATTTTCAGAGCGCAAAATGCGGGCAGCGGAGATATCGACAGTTTTAAGGCTCTTTGTACGGCACTCTCCGCGACGGTCGGTACGGGAAATATTGTAGGTGTCGCGACAGCGATCCATGCGGGCGGTCCGGGGGCGCTTTTCTGGATGTGGATGGCGGCATTCTTCGGTATGGCGACAAAGTATGCGGAAGGTCTTCTTGCTGTCAAATATCGTGAGACTGATGAAAAAGGTGAAATTGCCGGCGGCCCGATGTACTATATTAAAAACGGCATGGGTGAGAAATACAAATGGCTGGGGGGGGCTCTTTGCGTTTTTCGGTGTCCTCGTTGCGTACTTCGGTATCGGTACGTTTGCCCAGGTCAATTCCATTGTGGATATTACGAAGATGACCATCGGTCTTGATCCTGTCTGGACAGGGGCGATTCTCACCATTTTTGTGGCGGCGATTACTATCGGAGGTCTCCAGTCAATTGCGGCAGCGGCCAGCAGGATTGTTCCTGCCATGGCGTTTATTTATTTCCTGTCAACCATCGGCGTTCTTCTCGTTTTTGCCGATAAGGTGCCCGCAGCGGTTTCCATGATTTTTGAAAGTGCTTTTACCACTACGGCGGCAACCGGCGGTTTTCTTGGAGCGACTGTCATGATGGCGATGAAAAACGGCGTGGCCCGCGGGGTATTCTCCAATGAATCAGGCCTCGGTTCAGCTCCAATCGTGGCAGCTGCCGCTAAGACGAAATGGCCGGCTGAGCAGGGCCTTATTTCCATGACCGGTACTTTTATCGACACCATCATTATTTGTACACTGACCGGTCTGACTCTTGTGGTTACCGGGGTATGGTGCGGTATGGAAAATGGTGCGGCGCTTACAAATGCGGCGTTTACTTCCGCATTCCCTATTTTTGGCGGATACATGCTGCTAATCGGCCTTGTCCTCTTTGCTTTTACGACGATCTTAGGCTGGAACTATTACGGCGAACGCTGCATGATTTATCTTGTGGGGACGAAGGGCGTTCTCCCGTACCGTTTGGTTTTTATCCTTCTCATTGCCAGCGGCGCGTTCCTCAAGCTGGAAGCCATCTGGATTCTTGCGGATATCGTGAACGGCCTCATGGCCATTCCAAACCTGATTGCTCTTCTTTTCCTGTCGGGCATCTGTGTCCGTGAGACGAAGAAATATATGGATCATCTGAAGACAGGCAAACCGTATGAAGAGTATGAGGATTGATCCGAATGAGATGAAAAACGCATAAAGAAAATACGTTTTGATAAAAAATCGGTATAGAAATACCTGCTGCCATCTTGAAAAAACAGGTGTATAATTCGACACACGTCAGAAAGTTAAAAAATTTCTGATGGAGATTCCGCCGGCAAAGATATTATTTCGAACAAATGAGTATATCCTGCCGGGGCATAACTGAATAAGTGGATGATGTACATTGAAAAATGACACGGAAGTGTCTGCCGAAGGAGTAACACTATCAGGCGTTCTTTGGAACACGAAACTATGTACGGACACGACTCTGGAGAGTCCCATTCAATTGGGCGCCGAAGGGGCAAAAATGGCTGACCGGGCCATTCCAATCTCTCAGGCAAAAGGACAGGGCTGGCATTGGGTAACACCCATTGTATACGTGGATGCGTACATGCATACAACCGCCGGCCCAAGTCATATAAGGCTTGAGTGCGGCGGTTTTGTTGTTGAAAGAATATTAGAAAAAGTAAAGGGGAAAACGAAATGGATATGACGGCAATGAATCAAATCGTCGGGGACATTGACAGCTTTGTCTGGGGGCCTGTGATGCTGTGTCTGCTCGTGGGTACAGGAATTTACCTTACGGCATACTTGAATTTCCGTACATGGCGCAATCTGCCTTATGCAATGAAAAGCGTTGTTTTCCCGGGAAGCCCGTAAAACAAATCGGGGATCGGGAGATGTTTCTCCTTTTTCCGCGCTGATGACGGCGCTTGCCGCGACCATCGGCACGGGAAATATCGTGGGCGTGGCGACCGCCATGTTTGCCGGCGGTCCGGGCGCTCTGGTATGGATGTGGGTTTCCGCCTGCTTCGGCCTGACGACCAAGTTTTCCGAATGTATGCTTGGCTTTAAGTTCCGTGAAGTGAATGCAAAAGGGGAAATGAAGGGCGGCCCCATGTTTACCATGAAGAACGGGTTTAAGAATAAAAGAGCAGGACTTTTTATGGGATTTCTTTTTGCCATGTTTACTGTCATCGCTTCCTTCGGTATCGGGAATATGACCCAGGCCAATTCCATCACCACAGCGGTGAGTGCCACTTTCGGATTTTCCAATGAAATCATCGGTGCTGCCCTTACGGTTCTCACGCTGGCGGTTATCGTCGGAGGGATCACTTCCATTTCCAGAGTATCGTCCCTCATCGTTCCCGGAATGGCGGTATTCTACATCGCTGCGGGGCTTCTCTGTATCGCTTTGAATTTTGAAAACATACCGCACGGTTTGTACCTCATTTTTATGATGGCTTTTGATCCTGCCGCCGTGGAAGGCGGGGTGGTCGGTACGATAACTGTTTCCGTAATGAATTCGGTCCGCTTCGGCGTGGCCCGCGGCTGTTTCTCCAATGAGGCCGGCCTCGGCTCCGCCGCTATTTCCGCCGCTGCGTCCACTACCGATGATCCGGCGCGGCAGGGATATGTTTCCATGACAGGGACTTTCATCGACACCATCATCGTCTGCACCATCACCGGACTTACCATTGCGTCTTCCGGCGTTTTGGGAACCATTGGTCCAGACGGGAAACCTCTGACGGGCGTGGTGCTGACTATGGCAGCTTTTTCTACGCATCTCGGCACAGCGGGAAACTGGATCGTTTCCGTCGGTATCATGCTCTTCGCCTACTCCACCATTCTCGGCTGGGAATATAACGGCGAAAAGGCATGGGAATATCTCTGGGGCACCCATACATACAATATCATCTACCGCCTTGCGTTTTCCCTTGTCGTCTATGTGGGGGCGACACAGACACTCGACCTCGTATGGAACCTGTCGGATATCGCCAATGCGCTCATGGCTGTTCCGAACCTTGTCTCTATGCTGGTTCTTGCCCCTGTCATTAAAGAAGAAGTTCTCCGATTTGAAGCGGTTATCGCAAAAGAAAAGGCGGGAAGAAAAGAAGCCCTGCTGGAAAAGAATGAGGAAACGCTCCATATCTGAACAGTGCGAAAATATCTCGGGTATTAAAAAATCGCCCGGGATTTTTATCGGACTGTAACAGGGGAAAAAAATCTGTATTTCTGCCGCATGAAACAGGCAGGACGAGAGATGCGACTGAAAGGCATTTACAATGAAAAAGAAATCCTATATAATAAATTTGTACCTTACAGACGGGAAATGGAATACCCTGCCGATGTCAGGGAAAGGGACTGTTTCCTTTGTTTTTGAAAAACAGAAAGAGGGATTTTTATGAAAATGAAACATATAATAGCAGGTCTGGCACTGCTGGCCATGCCGTTTACAGCGCAGGCAGAAGTGCGGGAAGCGGGGCTGGTGGATGGATTCGGCATGAGCCTTATTTATCCGGCGGTGCACACGAAAAATATTGCGGCCGAAAATGCGATCAATAAGGATATTACAGGGTATGTCCGCCGTATGAAGGAATTGTATGAAAGCGGCGAAAAGCAGGAAGTATACATGACCTATACCACAAAGTATGAAGATGAAGATCTGGTGTCTATCGTTCTGGAAACATCGTCTGTAAATGAAGGAATGGCGGATAGAAATGCGCAGGCCTATGGTCTTGTGTATAATAAAAAGACAGGTGATCTGCTGGACAAATCTAAATTCGGCGTGAAGGTAGACAGCGCGGAAGTTGTGAACCTGCTGAAAGAGGGAAAGCTTGACCTGTATAACATCAATGGGAAAAAGTTATCTTATGACTCTTTCTTCAAGCCGACCGCATACGTGGAGGCGGAGTGCTTCCTCCTGGGGAAGAAAGAACTGGGGCTGCTCTATGCGGCAGGAGAGCTGGCTCCTTATTCGGAAGGCGCGACATATGTGGTGATTCATCTGAAATAAGGAAATAAAAATACGAAAATGAAAACGGTACCCCTCAAATGCGGCGGGGTACCGTTTTTGTATCAGCCGGTTGGGCATTAGCTGTTAGCCGTTAGCTGTTAGCGGCAAGACGTCAACAGAGTAATAGATTCTTCACTCCATACCACTATTCCGTTTTCCGTCTTTCCCACAAGGCATTCTTGCTTCCGTTCAGAATGACCGGGGAACGGCAAGACGTCATAATGAGGGAAATGTTAATCGTCATCCCAAGCGAACGTGAAGGATCTATTGCCATGGTGAGGAAGACGGTAAGACGTCATTCAAGGTAATAGATTCTTCACTCCGTGCCACTATTCCGTTTCCTGTCATTCCCACAAGGCATTCTTGCCTCCATTCAGAATGACCGGGGAACGGCAAGACGTCATAATGAGGGAAATGTTAATCGTCATCCTGAACGAATGTGAAGGATCTATTGCCGTGGTGAGGAGGACGGTAAGACGTCATCGGAGTCATAGATTCTTCACTCCGTGCCACTATTCCGTTTTCCGTCATTCCCACAAGGCATTCTTGCCTCTGTTTTGAATAGTGGGGTACGGAAAGGAAATGCTGGCTTCTGTTGTACCTGCCGGGGACGTGGTGTATAATGTAAAAAATCTATTGCAGCATAGGAGGAGTGAAGTTGAATTTATCCGTTCAGATTTTCGCGTCATTGGTGCTTTCCGTCGTTGTGGGGCTTGTCCTTGGGGACGGCGCGATCGGCCCGGTTAAGACATGGGTCGCGCCTGTCGGCACCATGTTCATTAATCTTATCAAAATGATGATCGTTCCTGTCGTTCTTTGTTCTCTCGTCGTGGGCATGACATCTATGGGGGATTTGAAGAAACTGGGGCGCATCGGGATGAAAACCGTGGGCTTCTATATGGTGACTACGGCGATTGCTATCGTTATCGGCTTTGCAGTGGCAAGTGTTGTCCAGCCCGGTATCGGTATGGCTCTTCCCGGCGAGGCCGCCCCGAAAGTAAAGGAAGCGCCCACGATCATGCAGGTATTTGTCAATATGATTCCGACAAATCCGATTGCTTCCATGGCGAAAGCGGATATCCTTCCTGTCATTATATTTTCTCTTTTTCTTGGGGCAGGAATTATTTCCGTCGGCGGGAGCGTTCCAAGCTGCTGATCAATCTTTTTGATGCGGGGGCGGAGGTCTGCTATAAAATCATCGCCATGATTATGCGCCTGGCGCCTATCGGTGTTTTCTGCCTTCTTTTACCTGTCGTCGTGCAGAATGGTCCGAAGGTTCTTCTGCCGCTGCTCTCCGTGATTATTGCTATGGCTATCGGCTGCACGATCCACGCGGTCTGCGTGTATTCCTCTGTGGCGGCGGTCGTGGGGCATATGAGCCCTGTCCGGTTTTTCCGCGGCATGGCAGAAGCCATGGTTATTGCGTTCACTACCTGTTCTTCCGCGGGCACGCTTCCGGTGAATATGAAGAACACGGAAGAAAAGCTGGGAGTAAAACGGGACATCGTGTCTTTCGTCCTGCCTCTCGGTGCTACCATCAATATGGACGGCACCGCTCTCTACATGGGGGTATGTTCCCTTTTCATCGCCAATGTATTCGGTATTCACCTGTCAATGGATCAGATGATGATGATCGTTCTTACCGGTACGCTTGCCTCTATTGGTACAGCAGGCGTCCCCGGCGCGGGTCTGATCATGCTTGCCATGGTGCTCCAGTCTGTTGGGCTTCCATTGGAAGGACTGGCTCTCGTGGCAGGCATCGACCGTGTTCTGGATATGTTCCGTACCACGCTGAATATCACTGGTGATGCTGCTGTCGCCGTTGCTATCGACGCCACGGAAAAATCCGTCCCCACCCAGCTGGAAATCACTGAATAGGAACGGATGCGAAAGCCTCAGGCTATTTATGAGGATCTCTATAAGTCAGACGTGAAGTTTAACTTATGGAGGTCTTTTTGTATAGGCGGCTTTAAGACAGGCGGCTGCGGTATTGTGTCGGCGTGTAGTTGAATTTCTCGGAGAACATTTTCGTATAGTAGCTTTGGCTGGAGAAGCCGCAGGCGTTTGCGATTTCCAAAATGGAATTTTCCGTGGAATCCAGGAGGTTGCGGCTGATCTCCAAAACGGTACCGGTTGAGGAAATCTATGGGGGACTGCTGCATATATTTCTTGAAAAGCTGGCAGCATTTGCTTCTGGATACGCTCCCCGCCGCGGCAATACCGGCTAAAGAGATTTTTTCAGGATAGTGGTGGGAAATATAGGCGACCATCCGGCGCTGCGCGCTTATATCTGTACCGGGCATATCTTCCTGCATCTGCTTTTCAGGAGGGAAAAGGGCGTAAAGACGGGCGAGGAGAATGTGTAAAAGACCGATGCTTTCCAGCTCGAATCCGGGGAGGTGCTTTTCATTGGTCCGATTGATTTCCTGCAGCAGCACTCCCAGCCGCGGCGCGTCAGGAGAGGCGGAGGGAACAAGGAAACAGCGGCGGGACGTATTTCCCAGAAGAGGAGACAGAAGCCTGTTTCTGACGGACTGATTTTCTGTCAGGAGGGAAGGGTGGATAAGCGCCCGTATGAAGCGGCAGTCTTCTCCATTGTGCGGCGCGCTTCGGTGCATGGCGGAAGCGTGGATGGCAAGGAAATCTCCGCGGGAAGCGGTGAGGATCTTTTCCTCGATATGGAAATCCATTTTTCCGTCCAGTATGTAAATAAATTCCAGTTCATCATGCCAGTGGGAAATCATCTGCAGATGGGCCTGGGAAGATATGGTACTTGTGGTGATTTGGATCGGCGGCAAAGTTCCTTTTGCGGAAGGGATGACCGCAGCGGCGCTTTTTAATATGTCAGGACTGATCATAAGAAACCTCCGGTTGCAATTTTTACAAAGTGTGAAAACAGTTTCTAAAGGGAATGTACATATTTATAAAATGTGGAATAATATTTATA
>ENA-OQDM01000973-OQDM01000973.1-human-gut-metagenome-genome-assembly--contig:-NODE-973-length-13154-cov-1.233899_pt1 | contig 13154 bp, 10 predicted proteins | sample MGYA00242772_ERZ504605 | MGnify/ENA primary metagenome ERZ504605 (study PRJEB26092, sample SAMD00036348) | human gut metagenome | host: Homo sapiens | study: EMG produced TPA metagenomics assembly of... | reverse complement strand
CGCAATATCCAAAATAGCCGTCCGTCTCGTACCTTCCACCAGACGCACGTCAGCCGGTACCGCATTTCGCTCCATGCGGAGCCATAGCCGATGGCCATCCTCTGCATGGAGCGAAAGTACGAAAAACAAGCCTATAATCCACAACCAGTTTTTCATCCTATCATAACCGTTAATCATCCTTTCCTTCTATCGTCTCGATCTTTCCTTCTGCATCATAATGCAATTCACAGACTTTCAGGCTACGTAACCACGTACGTCCTCCCGACGGCACTGAATCGTGATGGAACAAATACCATTTTCCTTTGTACTCCACAATACAGTGATGGGTGGTCCATCCTACCACAGGAGTAAGAATTACTCCTTGGTAAACAAACGGGCCGTATGGGTTATCACCGATGGCATAACACAAAAAATGCGTATCTCCCGTGGAATAAGAGAAATAGTACTTTCCATTGTATTTATGCATCCATGAAGCTTCGAAAAAACGACGGTCATGGTCGCCTGCTGTCAGCGGTTTTCCGTTCTCGTCCAAAATTACCACGGGACGCGGCTCTTCGGCAAACTGTTTCATATCTTCCGTCAAACGTGCCACGCGAGAAGGTATGGCCGGTTCATCGTCAGCAGGAAATCCCGCACATTCCAAGGCACTATTATCCTCATAACGCTGAAGCTGACCGCCCATCAGTCCCCCGAAATAGACATATACTTGGCCGTCATCGTCCTTAAATACAGCCGGGTCTATGGAATAACTTCCCCTAATAGGATCTGGTTCCGGCACAAACGGACCGTAAGGCGTGTCACTGACAGCCACACCCAGACGGAAGATGTCCGTATGGTCTTTGGCCGGAAAATAAAGATAATATTTCCCGTCCTTTTCACAACAGTCGCAATCCCACATCTGACGCTTTACCCAAGGCACATCTGTCTTGTCAAGAACCATACCATGGTCTGTCACATCTCCTTCCATCACATCTTCCAACGAGAAGACATGATAGTCACGCATATCAAAATGTGCTCCCCAATCATCTTCGGGAATACCGCTCTCCCAATCGTGAGACGGATAAATATACACTTTACCTTCAAACACATGTACAGACGGGTCTGCCATATAATCTCCCGGAATCAAATATCTCTTCTTCATATTGTGAATAGTTTTTAGTTATACCTTATTATATATACACTCTCTTCTTTCAGACTATTTGTCATAACGTCCGGACTTCGCCATTTCTATGACGGTCTTCACAAACGGCTTAGGCTTCAAATCCCGGTCGAAAGCCAACGGATAGTCCGTACGCCCATGTATAGGAAAATTGTTTTTCCAAGAGTCACCGTCGGAGATCCCCAAAATGTGACGCGGCCGATGTCCTTGCTGTGACGCAGATAAATATCGAATAACTTAATATAAAAATCATTTTGTTCCTTAGCCTTTTCTTCCGGCAGTCCGTTCTTATAGGGATCCATCTCATCCTTATAAGCAAAATTAGTCTCTATTGCGGCTCCGTAATTTCCTTTTGGCCAAGGCAATACGCTAAGTTCCATTTCCGTTACCAATACTTTTACCCCGGCGCCGATAAAAGCTTCCATACTTTTTTCATATTCGCCAAGCGACGTATTAAGACCTAAATGTGATTGCATGCCTACCGCATCAATACGGCAACCATGAGCCTTCAAGTCTTTGACCAGCCGTACCACAGCCTCACGTTTGCGAGGAGAGTCCATACCGTAATCATTGTAATAAAGCTCCACATCAGGGTCTGCCTCATGGGCAAACTGAAAAGCCAAACGGATAAAGTCAGGTCCTATGATCTTATAAAAAGGAGATTTCCGGAATTCACCGTTTCCTTCGATTGCTTCGTTGACCACGTCCCAGCCCTTGACACGGCCTTTGTAATGCCCCACGACCTTATATATATGGTCCTTCATACGTTGAATCAAAACATCCCGACTTACCGTCTTTCCTTCCTTGTCCTTGAAAAACCATTTTGGTGCCTGAGAATGCCATATCAGGCAATGCCCGGTAACGACTTGACCATTTTTCTCTGCCAAATCGCATAAACGGTCGCCATCTTCGAACTTAAAGACTCCTTCCTTAGGCTGCACCACTTCAGCCTTCATGCAATTCTCTGCCACCACGGCACTGAACTGGTCACGCACCAGTGCCTGCAAGGCTTTGTCTTTACTTTCTACTTGGCGGACATTAAGTGCGGTTCCTATCAGGAACTTATCGGCAAACGCTCCACGTAGAGTATTTTCTGCCTGTGCAAAACCTTCCAAAATGGCAATAGCAACCATCCCTAAAAACATACTTCTTTTGAATAATCCCATCTTCTATCTTTTTATTTTAATTATTACCAAATTCATCTTCTCTTCTTCGGGCTAACTCCATCTGCATCTTTTCATTCAACGCTTTTGAAATAGGATAGAAGAAAAGAGCTACTACCCCAATACCGAAACATATACCGGGCACAATACTGGAGGCCATCCGGATACCAAACAAAGAAGCCGACGACTGAGCTATCGTCACGTCGTTGACGTAACCGAATACCGATAAGATGCCACCGGCTATCGCCCCGCCAATGCCTAAACCGGCTTTCAAAGCAAAGACCACTCCGGAAAAACACAACCCCGTGGCACGACGGTGGTTCACATATTCCATGTGGTCGGCCACGTCGGCTATCATAGCCCAAAGCAATGGTACCGTAGGCGCATACGCCAGACTCTTTAAGATGCCCAAAGTAAAAATCAAGCCCACATCATCTTTAGAAGGAAGCATAAAAGCTGCCGTAAACAAAGCTGTGAGACCTAAACAAACCATAAACGTCGATTTCTTCCCATAACGATTCGCCAGAAATTCGGAAAGTGTAATCACTCCTATCAGTTGGACAAGCGCACCGGCCATATTGAACACGGAGAGGCCGATGGAATACGATTCGGCAGGGGAAATGACCCCGTCAGCTCCCCGGGTAGCCAACAAGCTGAAAGAATCCAATATTTGCATTCCCGTCCCCAATGCGGCACCTTCTTCCTTCACCAATCCAAGCCGGTCGAGAAAAGCCCCCAACGCCTGCGGGTCTACATAATGTTGGAAATAATAACACATGGCAGACCCCCACATGGCCAAAGTGATGAACACAAACAACGTCAGAATAAACATGGAACGCCATGACACATCGGCAAACAACCCCTTAATGTCATTCTTGACATCCATTTTCTGAGAGACTGGAGGTGCAATACGCTCTTTAGCCGAAAAACCGGCCACAACCAAAAAGACAAATCCCACTACTGCAAAAATCGTAATGGTAGAAAGCCATCCCTGCGCATCGTCTGCCCCGAACCGCGCCCGAATTTATGAACCAAAGGAAGCGTAAGCCCTTGCACCACGAACTGAGCCACGGTAGCAGCTACAAAACGAATAGAAGTAATGCTCGTACGCTCCTTCATATCTCCCGTCATCACACCACCCAACGAACTGTAAGGCGTATTATTAAAAGAATAAAGAGACATAAGCAACACGTATGAAATACCGGCATACACTGCAACCAACGCCTTGTTTTCAATCCCCGGATTGTAGAAAGCCAACACATAAAAGACCATAAACGGGAGAGCTGTCCAAATGACCCAAGGCCGGAACTTCCCCCACTTCGTTTGTGTTTTGTCCGACAAGATGCCGGCAGCCGGGTCGACAAAAGCATCCACTATCCGCGCAATCAGAAGCACGGTACCCGCTATTGCCCCTTCAAGTCCGAACACGTCGGTGTAGAACTTCAACTGATAAATCATCATCATCTGAAAAACGAGATTGGCTGCGGCATCTCCCAACGAATAACCAATCTTCTCGCCCATCGGCACTTTCCCTAAAATCTTATCCATAATGTTTCTTTATTATATTGCAAATAGTTTTTCATTATATCACCACGCTGCAAAGTAACAGATTTTACCCGAGATTCATTTTCGGTTATGTAATCTATACTTTTTAAAATGAAACATTATCGGAAAAAAACAGCAAAAAACAGTCTCTTTTTGCGTTTTTGAAAGAAACATTCAAGAAAATAGTGACGGCCTCCCCCAGATACAAGTTCTACTTCGTTTTTATCGAAACCTTAAAAACTACCGTCACTTTCGTATACTGTCCTTGGCACGAATCGATGGAAATCCGGCCACCGCACACCTTCAGAATCCGCATCGACAAGCTCAGTCCGATGCCCTGTCCATGGTATTCACGAACATTACCGGCACGATAAAACGAATTAAAAATATATTTGATGTCGTCTTCCGGTATACCGATACCATGATCCAGAACATCCACCTTCACCCCGTCCTCCATACGTACCATCCGGACCTCCACATCCTCCTGGGAATACTTGCAGGCATTATCTATAATGTTCCGGAAAGCCACTCGAAGGAGATGAGAATCGGCCCGCAGTTCGCTCCCGGCTCCAATACCCGTAACATCAAACCGAACCCGTTCATACTGCCGACATAAATCCTGCAACAAAACGGCCAGTTCAACCGTCTCTGCCCCACTGCACAGAATATCCTCGTCATGCCGCGAAAGAAACAGCAAATGTTTTATCAGCGTACTGATACGTCGGCTCTCATCCGCGATGCATCGCAAGGCCTCTTCGTATTCCTCTGCCGAACGTCGTTTCAGCAAACAGATTTCACATTCGCCCTGAATTGCCGTCAACGGATTGTTCAATTCATGCGAAGCGTTGCTGATAAAAGCCTTCTCGGCCTGAAAAGCCGTGTCCAAGTGGTCCAGCATCTCGTTCAACGCACGAATGAGCTCATCCCATTCATCTTTATTCCCGAAGGTCTCCAACCGGACATTCAGATTGTTGACACGTATACGCTTCAAATCTTTCAGTAAATGTTGCAAAGGAAGGAGAATCCGGTTGGCATACACCTTTCCGATGAGGAAGACCAAGCCGCAACTCACCGCCAACAGGAGAAACGCCAACATCAATATATGTTTCTGTATGCCTGCCCATAATGGTTGGAAGCCATCACCAGAACGACAAAGTTTCCTTCATTGTCCGGATAATAAAGAGCCGCGCCCCGTAAACGCCCATAAACAAACGTTACCGGTTCATTTTTGAAAAGCCGACCCTGCTGATGGCGGTCGAGGTACTTCGCCAAGGTGTCTGCCACGGCCGTCACACTGTCGGCATTCAGCAAGATTTCATAAGCCTGTGGCAGGAGTTCGTCATACTTCTGCTGTATTTCCCGGTAACGGGATTCGTCCACCTCATCCTTTTCCCAATACTTTTGAGCCGTCAGATAAGCCTTTTCCGAAAGATACGAATCATACACCTTATTTATATATCTCAATGTAAAGAGATAGAACACCAGTACTATCAGCGCGATGGCACCGACGGTAATCACGGTATAAAACAAAGCAATCTTCGACCCGATCTTCATCCTTCCTCCTTCCCGGCTTTACCGTACCCCCATGATATACCCCATCCCGACAATCGTACGGATAAGCTTGACCTCAAAATCACGGTCTATCTTGTTCCTGAGATAGTTCACATAAACGTCCACCACATTGGTATTCGTATCGAAATTCTTGTCCCACACGTCTTTCAAGAGTGTCAGACGGGAAAGCGCCACCCCTTGATGGGTCATGAAGTATTCCAACAGACGGTATTCCTTGACGGTGAGTTCTATCACCGTATCCCCGCGCCGTGCACGGCGGGTGTCGCAATCCAACACGAGGTCGTGGCACCAAAGTTGCCTGTCCGGACGTTCTTTTCCCCGCCTCAACAAAGCCTTGATACGTGCTTCCAGTTCTTGGAAACTGAACGGTTTCACCAGATAGTCGTCCGCCCCGGCATCCAGTCCCTTTACGATATCCTCGGTCGTGCCCAACGCCGTCAGCATGATGACCGGCGTATGGTACCCTCCTTCAAACGGAACTGCCGACAAACCTCAAGCCCGTCCATCTTCGGCATAATGACATCCAACACAAGCAAATCGAACACTCCTTCCTGCAACATGGCCCATGCCGTGCCTCCGTCGTATGCCACTTGTACTTCATGCCCGAACTCCTGCAAGCCCCGCCTGATGAACGAAGCGATGTTCTGTTCGTCTTCCGCCAATAGTATTTTTGCCATAATCTTCGCATCCATGGGATTTCATCTGCAAATATACGGATTTTGCATGTCACAAACTCCTTTGCTTCAGATTTCCGTTCTTATCATACAACATTTTACAATAGACAAACTCTACAATCAAAGGAAATACGAACAGGGCAAAGAAAGTAGCTCCCACCAGACCGCCGATGATGACTATGGCCAACGGGCGTTGCGACTCCGAACCGATGCCATGGCTTACGGCTGCCGGCATCAGACCGATGGCGGCCATCGCAGCCGTCATGACCACCGGACGGACACGGGAACGCACACTTTCTTTCACGGCACACGACAACGCCAACCGTTCTTTCAGGTTATGCTTAATGTCTGAAATCATAATCACGCCGTTCTGGATACAGATACCGAACAAGGCGATGAAACCGATACCGGCCGAAATCGAAAAGTTAAACCCTGTAGCCCACAATGCCACAATACCTCCTGCAGCCGCAAAAGGTACATTCAACAGTACCAGACCGGCATCCCGCGCATTGGAGAACAAAATGAACAAGATGACGAAAATGATGGCGATACTTACCGGGACCACTTGCGACAAACGTTTCGTGGCCCGCTGTTGGTTCTCGAAATCCCCGGTCCATTTCAAACTGTACCCTTCGGGCAAACGGACGGAGGCATTCACCTTCTCCTGTGCTTCGGCCACGGCCGTTCCCATATCCCGGCCACGCACCGAGAACTTCACGGCACAAAAGCGTGCATGATTGTCGCGGAAAATCAACAACGGGCCGGTAATGGTCCTTATTTCCGCCAACTCCTTGATGGGTATCATCGTCCCATCCATTGTCGGCACGAGTATTTTCCCGATTTCTTCCTCATCTTGCCTGAATTCCGGTTTATAACGTACCATAATATTGAACTTGCGTTCATCTTCGTACAACAACGAAGCCGACTTTCCACCGATGGCCATTTCGATAATGGCCTGCACATCTTCTTTGGACACCCCGTAACGTGCCAGACGTCCCTCGTCCAATTCTATACGCAACTCCGGTTGCCCGATGTTCCGAATCACTCCCAAGTCCTCAATCCCTTCTACCGTAGCGAGAATCTTGTCGATTTCCATGGCAATCTTTTCCGAACGGTACAAATCCTTCCCGAATACCTTCACGGCAATGGAACCTTTCACCCCCGAAGCCGCCTCTTCCACATTATCCGTAATGGGTTGGGAGAAATTGAAGTCTATGCCCGGATACATCGAAAGGTCTTCCTGCATCTTCTCGATCAGCTGCATCTTGTCCAATCCGCTCTCCCACTCTTTTTCGGGATAAATGTCCACGTGGAATTCGATATTATAGAATCCCGTCGCATCCGTACCGTCGTTCGGCCGCCCGGTTTGGGAAAGCACCTGTTTCACTTCGGGATAAGCGGCCAGTCTGGCCCGCATCTTGTTGGCCAGTTGTACCGACTCGTTCAGCGAAATGCTCTGTGGCAGAGTGGCACGGATATAAATGGACCCTTCATTCAACTGGGGCAGGAATTCCGTCCCCAACAAAGTAAACATCCACAGACCGCCCACGGCCACGATACCGGCAATGCCGACGGATATTTTCCGACGGGCATGGCATTTGTCGAAGAAGGCCACGGATTTCCCGTTGATGAAACGCACAAAGAAGTTGTTCTTCTCGCGCACGTTCCGTTTCAGCAACATGGACGACATGACCGGAACCAAAGTCAACGTGAACAACAAAGCTCCCAACAAAGCGAATCCCAAAGTGTATGCCAACGGGGAGAACATCTTCCCTTCCACTTTCTGGAAGGAGAAGATAGGTATCAGCGCAGTGATAATAATGAGTTTGGAGAAAAACACGGCACGGGCTTTCTCTTTGGCCGTCTGCCGGATAAGCCCCATTTTCGACATCAGGTTGAAAGTAGACATCCCCACTTCTTTGGCTTTCCGGTCAAGTGCCACGAATATCCCTTCCACCATGACGACCGCCCCGTCGATAATAATACCGAAGTCTATGGCCCCCATAGAGAGCAGGTTGGCCGACATGCCCATGACCCGCAAACAAATAAAAGCAAACAACAGGGCCAAAGGTATCACCACGGCCACTACCACCGTCGTACGCCAATCGGCCATGAATATCAACACGATGAATGTCACCAACAAGATTCCTTCAACCAGATTGCGCGACACGGTATGGACGGCCAGATTCACCAGGTTTTCCCGGTCGTAGAACGTCACGATCTGCACGTCTTCCGGCAAGACCTCCTTGTTAATATACTCTATCTTGGCTTTCAACGCGTCGATGACTTCGGCCGGATTCTCGCCTTTCCGCATGATGACGATACCCTGCACGACATCGTCTTCGGCCATACGCCCCACTTGCCCCAAACGGGGCAGGCATGCCTCGTGCACCTCGGCCAGATGCCGGACCAACACGGGAGTACCGTGGATATTTTTCACCACGATGTTACGCAGTTCTTCCATGTCGTTAATCAACCCGATACCCCGCACGACATACGCTTGCGAACTTTTCGTAATGACATCGCCGCCCACATTGATATTGCTATTGGCTATCGCCTGATACAGCTCCAAAGACGTAATCCCGTAGTTTTTCAGTTGATGGGGATTGACGCTTACTTCGAATGTTTTCACCTCGCCGCCGAAGCTCACGATGTCCGCCACACCGGAGACGGCCCGCAAATTACGCTCTATCACCCAATCCTGCAAAGTCTTCAATTCGCGCACGTCCCGCTTCTCGCTGCGCAACGTATAACGGAATATCTCCCCCGTCGGACCGTAAAGCGGTTGTACCTCCGGTGTCACGCCGTCCGGCAAGTCTGCATCATTCAACAGGTTATACACTTGTTGGCGCGCCACGAAATCATCCACGTCATCTTCAAACATCACATGGAGGACCGAAAGCCCGAAAAGCGTGGTGGAACGTATATCCGTTTTGTTTTGTACCGAATTCATGGCGATTTCAATAGGAATCGTGATGAATTTCTCCACCTCCTCTGCACTCCGCCCCGGCCATTGGGTAATCACCGTCACCTTGGTATTGGTCACGTCCGGGAACGCATCGATAGGGGTATGCTTGAATGACACAATCCCCGCTATCACGACCACGGTAGTACAGAAAAATATGAAGAACTTGTTCTTCAGCGAAAAAGCCACGATGTTATCTATGAACTTGTGCATACTCCTTCCTCCCGACTAACCTGCATTCAATGCATTATAAACCAACAACACGTTACGGTTCAGGACGCGCTCGCCCGCCGTCAACCCAGAGTATAGGTAGCAGACCTCATCCGAGTGCAGGTACACCTCCACTTCTTTCACCGCCAAACGGTCGTCCGATGCCACCGTAACCACATAATAGCGGCCGTTCTCGAAGACCAAGGCATGCGAAGGGACACACAGCCGTTCCTTGCCCGTCCCCCGTCCGCAGACTCGGACCTGGGTAAACATGCCCGGCTTCAGCTTATAATCGCGATTGTCCAACTTCACCCTCACGCTCATGGTCTTGCTCTCCTCGTCCAACATATTATATACCTTGTCTATCTTCCCGGCAATGACATCCTCCGGATAGGCCAACGTGGTGATACGCACCGAATCGCCTCGCCTACCTTACTGATGTCGCTTTCATATACGTCTGCCATCACCCATACGTTTTCCAATCCGGAAATCGTGAACATTTTCTCACCGTCGTCCGAGCGTAACTGTTCTTCGGGATTGACATGCTTCTCCACCACGAACCCGGAAAGCGGAGCCTTGACCTGATAATTGGCCCCGCCCGACATACGGTAAATCGAAAAGACTTCGGCCAGTCTCTCCGCCTCGGCTTCAGCCTCACCCACTTCCCTGCGGGCCTGCATGACATCCTTTTCAGAAGCCATTCCGGATGCCGCCATATCCTGCACGGAATGCAGGTTACGGCGGGCAAGAGCCAACCGATGTTGCGATTCTTTGCGTTGTTTCTCATACTCGGCCACTTCGCCGCTACGGATGACGGCCAACACGTCTCCCCGGCGCACGTAATCCCCGATTTCGGCCCGTACTTCCACGACCGTCCCTCCAAAAATAGGATAAACCTGCGCCACCTTTTCCGGATTGAAAGCCACCCGTCCGGTCAACGTCAATTCATCCGCCACCGGCCGGCAACGGACCGTATCAACAGACACCACACGTTTCAAACTGTCTGTGAGGAACATTCCCGGCTCTTCCGTACCGGCCACCTGTGCAGAACGGGAACAAGCCCCTGCCAACACGCCTAAACTTATAAGAAAAAATATACGGTTCATACTTTTCAAAATTTAAATATCGTACGTCCTACAACCGTGTTCAGGTTCTCCATGGCCCCGAACACATCCCGCCGCAACGCATAGCATTGCAGGCAAGCTTCTTTATAACTCTGATAATAATCGATAAACTCCAGCATATTGATGTTGCGCTCGTAAAAGTTTTCGTTGACGCCCTCCATGAGTTGCTCGAAATCCTGTTCCACCCGGCCGTCGAATGCCCGGTAAAGCTCTACGGCCTTCTGTAATTGATGGCAGGCCAAATAAAGTTCCATTTCCGCCTTGTCCACGGCATACTCCTCCTCCTTGCCTTGTTGCAGCAATTCCAGCTTGGCCGATTTGATTTCTCCTTGGTTACGGTTGAAAATCGGCACAGAGCATGTGACACCAATGGCAAAATAGTCGTTGATGAAATTTCCGGCACGGTCGTACATCCCTCTCACCGAAAACTCGGGAGCCGCCATCGCCCGTTGCAGTTTCACATTCGCTTCTGCCGCACGCACCCCGGCACGGGCCGCACGCACGTCCGGACGCGAATCTAACATCGTGCTCAAATCGGCAAACGAAACAGCGGACAGGTCTGCCTTTTCCAATATGCTCTCGTCCAATACCAGTTCCCGGTCTTGTCCGGCCGGAGCACCCAGCAACAAATTCAACCGCCCCCTCATCTCCACTAATTGCTGTTCCGCTTCCTGCCGTTCTTTCCGCAAAGACAAAAGAAACAGTTCCAGACGCGACACTTCCATCCGGGACATGTTGCCTTTTCCCTCCTGCTCCCTTACCGCTTGCAAGAGCTTGCCTACCGAGGTTATTTCACGGTCGTACACCCTGACGGAACGTGACTGGTAATACGTATCCACAAAACTCCGGTACAATTCGCTCCGCAAGGTGCGCAACACTTCTTCAAAACGGTATCCGGCCGCTTCACGGTTGATTTCCTCCAACTTGATACGTTTACTACGCTGCCTCGCTATCGGAATCTCCTGTTCTATCTCTATCGCAGCTTCTCCCTCCTTGCCCACATCAAAATATTTCCCGTTCAAGCGGTTATATACATTCTGCTCCAACGAAATGACCGGATTGTCGAACAAACGGGCTTGCACCACCTGTGCCTGCGCACGGTCTACATTATATCTCTGGGCCGTCAACTGCACATTATGTTCCAGAAAGCACTTTTCCGCTTCCCGCAACGAAAGCCCCGGCATGTCTTCCTCGGCATACAAAGCATCACAGACAGTAAAGGCCAGGCCGATAATCAGTAATCTCTTCATGCTTCTTTTCAATTTTTGTGCAAAAATAGAGCCTTCCAACCGGAATAACAGATGAAAGGCATTATAAAGGACTTAGACGAAATTAGAATATAATTAGAATGCAAGTTTTTCTGTTTGCTCAAGGTATAAAATAGCTTCATTACGTTTTAGAAATATAGATTGGCTGTTTTTAACTTGGATTATACCACTTAAATACCTATCTTTACAAAGTAAGATTAAAGAAATAAGTTTTTTACAACCGATTATTTTTCCATAAGGCCATAATTCGCTTTACCGCTCTATTATTGGTATACTCCTCTTTTATGAAGCGTATTTAAATCTAATCCCCAAATTTCCTCTGTTTCCAATCTTTATTTATTCACTCTAAAAAAACATGGTTATGAAAAATTATGTTATGATGGGAGCATTAAGCCTCCTTGTTCTGGCTGCATCATGTTCATCCGATGACCACAACAAAATTCTCAATGAAACCAGGATGATAACCCCAAGAATCAGTGCCACGGTCGCTGATGAATCCCTTAATCAAAGCCCGCTGACTGGCGTCATCGAAATTTACCCCTGTATTTCAGGAACTTCTACCTATTTCGGAAACTATGTCAATGGCAATCTTACACCATTCTATGGCTACTACCATATCATAGACGGGCATATCCTTGAAGGTGAACATAATCGGGAACTCCACTTGCCTATGAATACATACAATATGGTATACTGGGGTACGCCTAAATATGAGGAACCTATTTATGACACTCCGGCTATCCATACACCAGGATTCAGTATTGGCGTAGACTTATCCTCTCTTTACTTCAGTTTATGGAGCAACAATGACGGGACTTACCGCCCTGTATATGACCTCGTATATGCTGTGAAAGAAGCTAAAGTAGGAGAAGAAGACTTAAAAGCATCGCTTAAACGTGTCATCGCTGGTATGAAAGTCATTGTCAAGAAGAAAAACAATGGTATCTTCAGTTCGAACATTACTAACATGCAGGTGCGTATCGGAAATATCGCAAACCAAATCAACTTCTATACAGCAGAAGCATCCGACATGACAAAGACGATTAAATTTGACCTGAAACGCTCGGAAGACGGAACGGAAATGAGTAATGCCACTGTAATGGTATTCCCATCCTCAGAAACTCCTCCGCTGGAATTACTCATCACGTTGAAAGATGGCAGCGTACACAAACTGTCACGTAACCTGAATTCAACTTTATCAGCAAACACGCGTCTGACCCTTAACATCGTGATAGGAGATATTTTATCTGGGGGTAGTACCGGGGACTTCACAATCGAAAACTGGAACGAAGTTAGTGAAACCATTGAATTTCCAATGGTGGATTGAGGAGTCCCTGACTTCATTCAATGTTCCTGAATGATGCTGGAGGAAGAGACCGACGAGGAGATGAAGGAACTTCTGAAGGAAGAGCTTTCCGATGCGAAGAAACGGATTCCCGAGCTGGAAAACGAGCTGAAGATCCTGCTTCTGCCG
>ENA-OQDM01000970-OQDM01000970.1-human-gut-metagenome-genome-assembly--contig:-NODE-970-length-13203-cov-1.193637_pt1 | contig 13203 bp, 11 predicted proteins | sample MGYA00242772_ERZ504605 | MGnify/ENA primary metagenome ERZ504605 (study PRJEB26092, sample SAMD00036348) | human gut metagenome | host: Homo sapiens | study: EMG produced TPA metagenomics assembly of... | reverse complement strand
TATATGCACCGCCCGGGAAATATCGAAGCGCGCTATGCAGGAAGCTTGAAAATCCTGATAGGCGACGCGCCCAGAAATTCCATCAATCTGGGACTTAGGTTCGACAACGAAGAACTGGCAGCCTTGCTGTTCAACGGACAAAATGCAACTCGGGAAAAAAAGGAATCACCACATCAACCTGACTTTACGTTTAGGAAAGCAAACTTATGGCGACGCGCATTACAATCTCAACTTAGGCAGGGAATGGAACCTTACCACCGGTTATCGTTATACTTACAACGATTTTAATATCTATGAGAAAGGAGAAAGGACGTACGGCATCAGCTTCAATCATCATTTCGGAGAGGTCGGATTCACCAAAAGCTGGAAAACGTAACGTCTCAAGCTGGGAGGAAATTTACCAACTCTACAACTACGGCTCCCTCCTCTATCGCTTCGAGGACAGCTCACCGACAGATATTACCAAAGAAAGCTACCTGAAGTTCGGCACACAATACGCCGTCAACACATTGGACGATATTTACTTCCCGACAAAAGGAGCTGAATTCGATATGGAATACTACTATGCCATACCATTAAACGGAAACAAAGCCTTCCACACAGCCGGAATACACTGGAATGCCGCATTCTCTTTCAACTCGCGCTTCACTTTAATGCCCCGGATAGAAGGACGCTATCTGACGACAGAAAACACCGTGGCCGAGATGAATACACTCGGAGGTCAAGAACGGGGCAAATACTTCAGCCAACAAATACCATTCTACGGCATCAATCATTTCGAGATGTCCCATCGTTCTTTGGTCGTAGCGGGAATAGAGGCCCGTCAACGCATCGGAGGAAAGCATTACGTCAGCGGCGTATTCAATATCGCCGCCACATCGGACGACTGGATGCATTTTTTCAAAAACAGCTTCAACGATAACGACCTGTTGGGATACCACATCTTCGGTGGAGCCGTAAAATATGACCTCCGTACCTTTATAGGCCCTATCGGTATTACGATTTGCTTCAGCGACCGAGCCAAGACCGCCGGATACATAAGGGCGGGATTCAATTTCTGAAACCCGCCCTTATGTCCTTCACAGCTTTTTCACTCGGCTTTAAACTCCAAAACTCCACCTTTCATCAAGTCCCGGATGGCAATGAAAGGCGCATCCAGTTTCTTTCCGTTAAAAAGAATGACCGGCAGATGCTTATGTTCTTTCAGACCTTCGGCACGAACTGTCAACACTTTGCCATGCGGCAGTTCCACACGGGCCGACGGGAACCGCGGAATCCCCAACGCATATTCTCCCGACGCCGGAGTCACCGGATAAAAGCCCAACGAACTGAACAGATACCAGGCAGACATCTGTCCGCAGTCGTCATTTCCCGACAGTCCGTCCGCCCCGTTCCTGTAATGGGTATCCAGGATTTCCGGAATACGTTCTTGCGCCTTGTCGAAACGACCGCAATAGTTATATAAATACACATAATGGTGGCCGGGTTCATTGTCATGCCGGTAATGCCCGTTGTCGAACACGTTATCGAGCGCTGCGGCAAAAGACTCGTTACCTCCCATCAAATCTATCAGCCCCTGCACATCCTGCATGACACAAAACTGATAAGTCCAGTTGGCCCCTTCGGTAAACCCTGAATGCTCCCCGGCCCAACAGCCATCGGCATTACGCGCTTGGAAAAGTTTCGTTTTCGGATTATACAAATAGCGGTAATTCTTTGCCCTTCTCATCAAATCTTCATAATCGGTCGTTTTTCCCAAAGCCTTTGCCATTTGGGCAATGCAATAGTCGCTTAAAGCAAATTCCAACGTGCGAGCCACGGATTCATTCGTCCGATCATCCGCCACGTAACCGTTCTTCAAGTAATAAGACAATCCGCCGCGTGCCTCATATCCGCCGTTCCACCATTCTCTGTCCCCCCAACGGTGGAGACTGTCGTCCGTAGGAGGCACGTAGGCATCCTTACGAATCGCTTCATACGCCTTCTCCACGTCATAATCGCGAAAGCCATTGATGTAAGCATCCGCTATTACAGCGTCCGCATGCGTGCCGATCATGATATTCGTATAGGTAGGATTCGGCCATTTGGGTATCCAGCCGCCCTCTTCGTACATCTGTACCAATGCCGTAACCATATCATCCACCCGTTCGGGCGCCATGATTTGCAGCCAAGGGTGTTCAGCCCTGAAAGTATCCCACAAAGAATAAGCATTATAGGAAACGCCCTGATGCACCTTATCGTCAAACGGACTGTAATAACGGCCATATTCCGAAAACTCCCGAGGATACTGCAAGGTACGGAAAAACGCCGTATAGAATATCGTACGGTCTTCTTCGCTCGCCCCCTCCAGGTCTATCTTGGAAAGCTTTTCCTCCCATTCCTTTTTTCACTCTTTTCGTCACGGATACAAACGAAGACCTGGCCGGAATCTCTTTCGACAGGTTCACCGCAGCTTGCTCGAAGTCGATAAAAGAACTGCCGATACGTACATCAACCCACGTCGTCCCCGCAGGAAACTCGACATATCCGCCTACCGAACCACCTTCCTCCTGTACAGACTTTCCGCTGACCGCCCCGTCGCGCCATGTGCCGTAACCGGCGAAGTCTTCGGAGAACTTCAACACATAATATCCTTTGAATCCCGGTAAGGCCGGCCCCAAATGGGCATCATGCCTTTCCTTATTATATATATGCACCTCACGCTTGTCGGGATAAATGCGTATGAAGCCTCCTTCGTTTTCCCTCCCGGCCTCCAAATAAAGCAAGGATTTTTCCCCTTTGGGGTAAGTGATATGAAAGAAAGACGCACGTGAAGTCGCTGTCATTTCCGTGGTAATCTCCGAACCGCCGTGTTTTCCCGAAGCGTATGACACCTTATAATAATAAGGTGTAGCCACTTCTTTCCCATGCTCCAGACGCACCTGCCTGTCCGTCGCCTTGATTTTCAGTTCTCCACTTTGGGGCATCAGGGTCATGAACCCGTAATCTCCCATCCAGATGGCCGGCTGATGCGTCCCCATAAAACCGATTAAGACCGAATCGCAACGGCGATACATCGTATGGGATATACCGTTGAGGCGGGTCGCCGCGCACCACTGCGTCATGGCAAAAGGCGAACCCACGGCCGGAGTCGTCCCCCCGTATTCCGTCTCGTGGCTACCATCCGTACCAATCATCATAGACACTTCGTCCACATGGGATTTTAGCTGTTTTTGCGGCTTTGCCCGACATGACAAAAGGACACGAAGCCACACTCATCAATAAAAATAAAGTTCGTAATACTCTCATGTTATCAAAAATTTGGTTAGGGTTGTCTTACAAATAAACGGAAAAGAACAGCCCTGCGGCCATTCTTTTCGTTTATAAAAAAAGGATATTGTCACGGATTGGCATTGGCATCCTGCAAGGCTGCCGCAATCAGTCCTTCCACTTCGTCACAGAGTTCGGGGTTGTCTTTCAACATATTTTTCACGGCATCCCTTCCCTGTCCTATCTTCGTATCGTTGTAACTGTACCAGGAACCGCTCTTCTTCAGAATGCCCAGTTCCGTACCCAAGTCTACGATTTCGCCGATTTTAGAGATACCTTCTCCAAAGGTGATTTCAAATTCAGCCTTACGGAAAGGAGGCGCCACCTTGTTCTTCACCACTTTCACGCGTACCTGATTACCGACCACCTCGTCGCCGTCCTTGATACTCGTCACGCGACGGATGTCCAGACGCACGCTGGCGTAAAATTTCAAAGCGTTACCACCGGTCGTCGTCTCCGGATTGCCGAACATCACACCGATTTTCTCACGCAACTGGTTGATGAAAATACAAGTGGTGTTCGTCTTGTTGATTGTGGAAGTCAGTTTACGCAAAGCCTGACTCATCAGGCGGGCCTGCAAACCGACTTTATTGTCCCCCATATCGCCCTCGATCTCAGCCTCGGTGTCAAGGCAGCCACGGAGTCTATCACGATAATGTCGATAGCCGACGAACGGATCAACTGGTCAGCTATTTCCAATGCCTGCTCCCCGTTGTCCGGTTGGGAAATCCACAAATTGTCCACGTCTACGCCCAACTTGGCGGCATAAAAGCGGTCGAAAGCGTGCTCCGCATCGATAAACGCGGCTATCCCGCCGGCTTTCTGCGCCTCGGCAATGGCATGGATGGCCAAGGTCGTTTTACCGGAACTCTCCGGACCGTAAATCTCTATAATACGTCCGCGCGGGTATCCCCCCACGCCCAAAGCGGCATTCAACGCGATGGAACCCGTAGGAATCACATCCACCTGTTCCACGTGGTCGTCGCCCAGTTTCATGATAGAACCCTTTCCGAAGTTCTTCTCTATCTTGTCCATCGCCGCTTGCAGGGCTTTCAGCTTCTCCGTATTCGGTCCGCCGCCCCCAGTGGTTTCTTCTTCTTTCTTTGCCATAATCTTTTTTATAATCAAATCATCTATGTTTCAACTCCCGGCAGCACCCCGACAAGAGATGCTATCCGGGATATACTGCATTAAAGTTCAAGGTCGCCATTGAACACTTCGTGCCAGGGAAGCCCGTCCTTGTTCAACTCCTCCATGAACGGATCCGGGTCGAACTCTTCCACATTCCACACACCGGGCTTCTTCCAGAGGCCTTTCAGGAACATCATGGCTCCTATCATGGCCGGCACGCCCGTCGTATAGCTAACCCCCTGCATGCCGGTCTCCAGAAAAGCGGCATGATGGCTGCAATTATTGTACACGTAATAAGTCAGCTCTTTTCCGTCCTTCACCCCACGGATACGACAGCCGATACTGGTCTCGCCTTCGTAGTTTTCACCCAAATCCTGTGGGTTGGGCAACACGGCCTTGAGGAACTGCAACGGAACTATTTTCACCCCATTGTAATCCACCTCGTCTATGCGTGCCATACCGATATTCTGAATCACGCGCAGATGCGTAAGGTATTCCTGTCCGAAAGTCATCCAGAAGCGTGCCCGCCTGATGGTCGGGAAGTTCTTCACCAGCGATTCGAGCTCTTCGTGGAACAACAGATAAGAGTCGCGCGGACCGATGTTCGGATACGTCAGGTCCTTATGGATTTCCATAGGCTTCGTCTCCACCCACTGTCCGTTCTCGTAATAACGTCCGTTCTGCGTAATTTCGCGGATGTTGATTTCCGGATTGAAGTTTGTGGCAAAAGCCTTATGATGATTTCCCGCATTACAGTCCACAATGTCCAGGTAATGGATTTCATCGAAATAATGTTTGGCCGCGTATGCCGTGTACACGCCGGAAACGCCCGGGTCGAAACCGCAGCCCAGGATGGCGGTCAGTCCGGCTTCCTCGAAACGTTTCTTGTAGGCCCACTGCCAACTGTATTCAAAATGAGCCACGTCCTTCGGCTCGTAGTTTGCCGTATCCAGATAATTGCATCCGGTTTGCAGGCAAGCTTCCATAATGGTCAAGTCCTGATAAGGCAAGGCAGATTCATCACCATGTCCGGTTTGTAACCGTTCAGCAGTTCCACCAACTCTTCCACGTTGTCGGCGTCCACCTGTGCCGTTTGGATAGACGGGTTCCCGATGGCCTTCACGATAGCGTCACACTTGGCCTCGTACGGCTGGCAATCATGATTTCGTCAAACACTTCCGGATGCTGGGCCACTTTGTGCGCTGCTACCGTGGCCACACCGCCGGCACCGATAATTAAAACTTTTCCCATTTTTTTGAATTCGGTATTATAATTAAATATGTATAGGATGCAAAGTTAATGACTTTTTCCAAGAAGGAAAGAAAAAAGCCTGTTTTTTTTGATTTTTATTTGAATTAGATAATTTGCTCACGCTCGGCAGACTCGAACAAGTTCGGTCTGTTCTCGCTTAATCGCAAATTTCGTCTCCTCTGATGCCCAACGCATTCATCAATGAGTAACCGAGAATTTCCTGACGGAATCCTCTCCCCGCCTGAGGTTCCATGGCCAGCAACGTGATGTCCTTACCTTCGGTCCGACCCAAAATCTCGCGTACTCGAAGACCGTATTTCTCCACGTCCGGCACGATGACCAGTCGTTTGATGCCTTTCTCGTCGGCCAATGCCTCGAGCGACTGCAAATAGAGGGCGTCTCCGTCCACCAAGTTCTCCACCTGTACGGAACTCAACTTGAATTCTCCCAAATGTCCGTCGCAGAACGCCTTGCCGTCAAGCTCGGCCTCGAAGTCCGAGGGGGTGAAGTTGTCTAAGGCTTTCCGCCCCTTGCCGTGGATAAACACGACCTGTATGTCGTTCTTTCCCTCTCCGACTCCCCCGTCCAAAGCCGCGCAAACCAGCCATTGCGCCAGGTCGGCCTTAGGAATCGGGCGGTTCAGCATCCGCTCGAAATTCACGATTAAATTGAATGCCACGGCATCCACGTAATCCGCATCCACCAGTATGACATTCTCACTCCATTTCGTTTTTTCCATTTTATGTAGTACTGTTTTCCGTTCACAAAGATACAAAAAAACAAAAGACAGAGCAGCGCATGAAACGAGAATCTGTCGTCACCAACTGCGTCTTTTTGCTTTCAAAATGACAGCAAAAAGGTCATGCAGGCCAGTGGAAAAACCTTTTTCCAGCGTAGTTTCAGATGTTTTCGAGGCATCCTTAAATACAATTTTTCACGTTTAAGGTTCGTTTTTTAATCTTTTTAAGCCGAAACGCGTTTCAATCTCAAGAGAATGATTTTTCGTTCGGCTGAAAAAACATTTTTTTCTCCGCTTGTCGGCCGGAGGAGGTCTGCATCGGGAGGCGAAATGTACCTGAAAACGACGTAAGGACAAGCTTTTCCGGCTTGATTTTTTGCTATTTGAAGCCATTCCATTTGTCAAAGGCAGATGTCAAAATGCCATGTCTATCCGATTTGTACTATCACGCCCGTCACTCTCCTGCGCAGAACCTCGCAGCCCGGCCTTCCGGATGTTGCCGGAAAGCTCCTTATGGACGACAGACTGTCTTCCCGCCGCCCCGCGAGAATCACGTATTTCCGCAGACTTCCGCACGGGGACGCAAATAACGGATTCTCATGAAGGCCGATTTGACTTTTTGACAAAGACGCTTGCCCCTTATATGAAAGCCCACCTGCCAAAGCCGTCAGTCCGCGAAGCATCCGGCCTGCCATTTTTTTCATGTGTTATGACATTTTGTCAGACTATTCCTTATGGCAAACATTTTGATGCAGGATAAGTGTGGCTCGAAAACGCCACACTGAAACACAGAAAAATAAACAATTAAATATAGAAAGGAAACAACCATGACTTTTGACAAATTTACCATCAAGGCCCAAGAGGCCATTCAGGAAGCCGTCAACCTTGTACAGGCAAGGGGACAGCAAGCCATCGAACCGGAGCACTTGTTGGCCTGTATCCTCAAGGTGGGGGAAAACGTCACGAATTTCCTCTTTCAGAAACTGGGCGTCAACAGCAGGCAAATCGAACAGATACTGGAAAGCCAGATCGCTTCGCTGCCAAAGGTGCAGGGGGGCGAACCCTACCTGAGCCGCGAAAGCAACGAAGTGCTGACACGGGCACAGGATTACGCTTCCAAGGGCGGCGACGAGTTCGTCTCGCTCGAACCGATGCTTTTGGCTTTGCTGACCGTGAAAAGTACGGTCTCCAGAATCCTGAAAGACGCAGGCATCACTGAACAGGAACTGGCATCTGCCGTCAACGAACTGCGTAAAGGAGAAAAAGTGACTTCCCAAAACAGTGAAGACACTTATCAGGCGCTCAACAAGTACGCCAAGAATCTCATCGAGGAAGCGCGGAGCGGAAAGCTCGACCCGGTCATCGGACGGGGATGAAGAGATACGGCGCGTGCTGCAAATCCTGAGCCGACGTACGAAGAACAACCCCATATTAATCGGCGAACCGGGTACGGGTAAGACGGCCATCGTGGAAGGACTGGCCCATCGTATCCTGCGGGGCGACGTACCGGAGAACCTGAAAGACAAACAGCTCTACTCCCTCGACATGGGCGCGCTTATCGCCGGTGCCAAATACAAAGGAGAGTTTGAGGAACGTCTGAAATCCGTCATCAACGAAGTGACGAAAAGCGAAGGGCGCATCATCCTCTTCATCGACGAAATCCACACGTTGGTGGGCGCGGGAAAAGGCGAGGGTGCCATGGATGCCGCCAACATCCTGAAGCCTGCCTTGGCACGGGGCGAGCTGAGAAGCATCGGTGCCACCACGTTGGACGAATACCAGAAGTACTTTGAAAAGGACAAGGCACTGGAACGCCGTTTCCAGACGGTCATGGTCAACGAGCCGGACACGCTCAGCACCATTTCCATCCTGAGGGGACTGAAGGAAAGATATGAGAACCACCACAAGGTGCGTATCCAAGACGACGCCATCATCGCCGCCGTGGAACTTTCCAACCGCTATATCACCGACCGTTTCCTCCCGGACAAGGCCATCGACCTGATGGACGAGGCGGCAGCCAAACTGCGTATGGAGCGTGACTCCGTACCGGAGGAATTGGACGAAATCGAACGCCGGTTGAAACAGTTGGAAATCGAGCGCGAGGCCATCAAACGGGAAAACGATCAGCCCAAACTGGAACAACTGAGCAAGGAGATTGCCGAACTGAAAGAACAGGAAAGCAACTACAAGGCCAAATGGGAGGCCGAACGCGGACTGGTGAACAAAATCCAGCAGAACAAACAGCAAATCGAGCAGTTGAAATTCGAAGCCGAACGGGCCGAACGCGAAGGCGACTATGGCAAGGTGGCCGAAATCCGCTACGGCAAGCTCAAGGCATTGGAGGACGAAATCAACCGGATACAAGACCAGTTGAAGGACACGCAGGGAGCAGACGCGATGATTAAAGAGGAAGTGACCTCGGAAGACATCGCCGATGTGGTAAGCCGTTGGACGGGCATCCCCGTGAGCAAGATGCTGCAAAGCGAGCGCGAGAAGCTGCTCCATCTGGAAGAGGAACTCCACAAACGGGTCATCGGGCAGGACGAGGCCATACAGGCCGTGAGCGATGCCGTGCGGCGCAGCCGTGCGGGACTGCAAGACCCGAAACGTCCCATCGGTTCGTTCATCTTCTTGGGAACGACCGGTGTAGGCAAGACCGAACTGGCCAAGGCTTTGGCCGAATACCTCTTCGACGACGAGACGCTGATGACGCGTATCGACATGTCGGAATATCAGGAGAAATTCAGCGTAAGCCGGTTGATCGGTGCGCCTCCGGGATACGTAGGATACGATGAGGGCGGACAACTCACGGAGGCCGTACGCCGCAAACCTTACTCGGTAGTTCTGTTCGATGAAATAGAAAAGGCGCATCCTGACGTATTCAACATCCTCTTGCAAGTGCTCGACGACGGCCGTCTGACCGACAACAAGGGACGCGTGGTGAACTTCAAGAACACCATCATCATCATGACGAGCAACCTGGGGAGCGGTTACATCCAGAGCCAGTTCGAGAAACTGACGCCGCAGACCGGCACACAAGCCCGCGAAGCCCTCATCGAGGAGACGAAAAAAGAGGTGCTCGGCATGCTGAAGAAGACCATTCGTCCGGAGTTCCTGAACCGTATCGACGAGACCATCATGTTCTTGCCGCTCACTCAGGAGCAAATCAAACAGGTGGTGCGCCTGCAAATCAACGGCATCACCCAGATGCTGGAGGGCAACGGCGTGACCTTGCAACTGACCGATGCCGCCCTGGACTTCCTGGCCGATGCGGGTTACGATCCCGAGTTCGGTGCCCGTCCGGTCAAACGGGCCATCCAGCGTTACCTGCTGAACGACTTGTCGAAGACCATGCTGGCACAGCATATCGACCGGACGAGACCCATCATCGTGGATGCGGACAAAAACGGATTGGTATTCAGAAACTAAGCATAAACAAAGAGCGGAAATGTGAAACCACACATTCCCGCTCTTTTTGTTCATATTTCACAATATCCCTACTTTCAAGTATCCATACGCCCATCTCTCCGTCAGTATGAACTGATAAGATAATCAAGAAATAATGCAATACCTAAAAACAGGCATTTGCTCAATCCGCAAATTACTGATTTTGAACGATTGCAAAATTCTCTTTCCAAGCCGTATCTTTGCATTCGCAAAACAAACCTCCTAAACTCATAAAAATTGAAAACGGTAATCAGATTGTTAAGCCTTACATTGGCATTTATTGCAGGAACAAACCACCTTTCAGGACAAGCCCGGAAACAGGCTATGGTCTCAGGCAAGGTGTTCTCCACTTCGAACGAAATCATGGACTTTGCTACCGTACAAGTCAAAGGGACTTCTATCGGAACACGCCCCAACGAAAAAGGAATCTATCATCTGAAAGTCGATGCGGGAAAACATACATTGGTGTTTAAGGCTATGGGGTACGCCACGGTGGAACGTACCGTCACTCTCCAGGCCGGCGAACGCCAGAAGTTGAATGTCAAAATGCACCAGAAAGATATGGAACTGGCCGAAGTGAAAGTGGAAGCCAGCCACGTGGGCCGCATCAACAAATCGGCATTCAACGCAGTGGCCGTAGACTTGAAAGGTATGGCCGGACTGAATAAGAACCTGGCCGAAGTGCTGACCACCGTTCCGGGCGTCAAGCTGCGCGAGACGGGCGGAATGGGTTCGGACATGCAACTCATGCTCGACGGTTTTACGGGCAAACACGTCAAGATCTTTATCGACGGCGTACCGCAGGAAGGAGCCGGAACAGCCCTCAATCTGAACAACCTGCCGGTGAACTTCGCCGAACGCATCGAGGTCTACCGTGGGGTGGTTCCCGTCGGTTTCGGTACCGATGCCTTGGGCGGGGTCATCAATATCGTCACCAACCAAAGGAAACTCGGTTGGTTTGCCGATGCCTCTTATTCTTACGGCTCGTTCAACACCCACAAATCTTTCGTCAACTTCGGACAGTCGTTCAAGAACGGTCTGCTGTATGAAATCAACGCTTTCCAGAATTTCTCGGACAACAACTATTACATTGACTACTACGTTACGGAATTCAGCGATGACGGTATTTCGGAGAACACTGACAAGACAAAGATTTACCATATAAAACGTTTCAACGACCGCTTCCACAACGAAGCCGTGAGCGGCAAAATCGGAGTGGCCGACAAGAAATGGGCCGACCGCCTGATGTTGGGCTTTACCTACACCCACTTTTATAAGGAAATACAAAACGGAGTGTTGCAGAAGGTCGTGTTCGGAGAAAAACACCGTCATGGCTTCTCGTTCATCCCCTCTTTGGAATACCGCAAACGCAACTTGTGGGTCGAGGGACTCGATGTCATGGCCAATGTCAACTACAACCACAACATCACCCACAACATAGATACGGCATCTTACAAATACAACTGGTTGGGACAACGGAAATATACCGGTGTACCCGGGGAGCAATCCAACCAGAACAACGAGGCCAAGAACAAGAACTGGAACGGTACGCTCACGGCCAACTATCGCATCGGCCACGCCCATCTGCTCACGCTCAACCATGTGCTGAGCACTTTTGAACGCACCACCCGTTCGTACGTCGCAGGAAGTTCTCGCCTCTCGGACTTCAGCATCCCCAAGCGTTCCCTTAAGAACGTCACCGGACTGTCTTACCGCTTCATGCCCACAGAGAAATGGAACGCCACGGTGTTCGGCAAGTATTACAACCAATACAACGAGGGGCCCGTATCCCAAAGCGACGACGGTATCGGCAATTACATACAGATGTCGCAAAAAACGAGTGCTTTCGGTTATGGAGCGGCAGGAACTTACTTCATCCTGAAAAACCTGCAGGCCAAAACTGTCATACGAGAAAGCTTACCGCCTGCCCTCGACAGACGAACTTTTCGGCGACGAAGACCTGGAAGCCGGACGGGCGAACCTGCGTCCCGAAAAAAGCGACAATGTCAACTTCAACCTCGGATACACCCCGCGATTCGGTAAGCACGGACTGTACATGGAAGGAAGCCTCATCTACCGCGACACGAAGGATTACATCCGTCGCGGATTGGACAACGTGGGCGGTATGGACTTCGGATTCTACGAGAACCACGGACGGGCCAAAACCAAAGGATACAACGTCTCCTTGCGTTACAGCTATGCGAACTGGTTCAGCCTGGGCGGGACATTCAACAGCATGGATGCCATCGACCGTGAGAAACGGTTGGCCGAAGGCACGGGGCAGGCTTCGCTGACCTACGGACAGCGCATCCCCAACCAGCCCTACCGCTACGCCAACTTCGACGCATCATTCTATTGGCATGACTTGTTCGGCAAAGGCAACATGCTCTCGCTCACTTACGACAGCTACTACCAGCATGAGTTTCCCCTGTACTGGGAAGACTTCGGCGACCCGGATACCAAAGCACGCGTCCCCGAACAGTTCTCCCACAACCTCACGCTGAATTACAGTGTGGCCAAGGGGCGTTACAACTTTTCGCTCGAATGCCGTAACCTGACGGACGAAAAGCTTTACGACAATTACAGCCTGCAAAAGGCCGGACGGGCTTTCTATGGAAAGGTAAGGGTTTACTTCGGGAAATAAACAGCATCATTCACTCAATAAATAATTAAAAACATGGAAAAAAAGATTCTTTACTTGGGCGCTTGCTGCCGCCCTCTGCGTCGGCGGAGCATTGACTTCATGCAGTGATGACGACACAACTCCCGACGGAGGTAACGGTAATGGCGGCACCACAACTCCGGGTACAAGCAAATACGTCATTGCAGCCAAGGCCGACGAAGGCACTTATCTCGTCACCAGCGAATCGCTCGACGAAGGTACCGTGACGGTATTGGGCAACGGTACCGAAGCCATCGGTGCGTCCTATTGGATATTCTACGGCCAACAATACCTCTTCGGGCTGCAATACAATGACGGAAACGCAGGAACCGGAACTTCTTACGCCCTGAATGCCGCAACCGGAAAGGTAAAAGAAGCACGCGAATACACTTTCAACCGTATCACGACATACGGTACATGGGGCGACAATGTCATCACCTGCTCCACCAACGACGGCTCGCAGGAAAAAGACACCCAAGGCAATTTTGCCAAATATCTCCAGTTCAATTATCTGAATGTACATTCGGGCAATACAACCACCGGTAAACGTATCGCCGAGAACTTCCTCGGCAACGGCGAGATTGTCAGCTTTGCCGGTTTCGTGGAAGCCAACGGCAAACTTTATACATCCGTAGTTCCGATGGGCATGAGCACTATGGCGTGA
>ENA-OQDM01000969-OQDM01000969.1-human-gut-metagenome-genome-assembly--contig:-NODE-969-length-13243-cov-1.160262_pt1 | contig 13243 bp, 7 predicted proteins | sample MGYA00242772_ERZ504605 | MGnify/ENA primary metagenome ERZ504605 (study PRJEB26092, sample SAMD00036348) | human gut metagenome | host: Homo sapiens | study: EMG produced TPA metagenomics assembly of... | reverse complement strand
CTTACAACTTGATTCCAAATCTTACAGTTAGGGAAAATATTGAAGTTGGAGCTTATTTAAGCAGTAATCCATTACCTATTGATGATATGATTAAACTTTAGGTTTATGGGAACACCAGAATAAGACTCCAAATCAGTTATCAGGTGGACAGCAGCAGAGAACTGCCATTGGTCGTGCGATTATAAAGAATCCGGGCATTCTTCTCTGTGATGAACCAACAGGAGCCCTTGATTACAACACTTCAAAAGAGATATTAAAGTTAATTGAAGATGTAAATAAGAAATATGGAAACACTGTAATTCTTGTTACCCATAATGATGCCATAAAGAACATGGCTGACTATGTAATTAAGTTAAAAGACGGTCAGATTAGAAAGACAGACATTAATGAAAAAAGGGTTTATTGTATCTGGCAGTCGTCATCTTCTCCGTGTGTACCTTGGGGGCTTGCAAGGAGGAAGACGATACGTATGATGCTTATGCGAATTGGCCTGCCCGTAATGCCGAGTATTTTGCTCAAATCGCTGCCGAAGCCCGTGATTCCATTGCCGGCAAAGGGACAGTATGGCGAACGTTGGGAAGAACATTGCAACTGGCGCATGTTCAAATCGACGACCAAGTCGCAGAATGCGGCCGGGGCGTTGACCGATTCGATTTGTGTATATATTGAACAGCGGGGTGCGGGGACGGAAAGTCCGACATGGTCCGACACGGTCCGTGTCAATTACCGGGGCTATCTGATGCCTACCCAAAATATGGTAAACGGAGAATGGGTGGAAGAGCGTAAGGTGTTCTCCCAGTCTTTCATGGGTGAACTGGACAATCAGATTGCCGTGCCGGCCAAGATGGGAGTATCGAGTGCCGTAGCCGGATTTGCCACGGCTTTGCAATACATGCACAAAGGTGATGTCTGGTGGGTATATATACCGTCTGAACTGGCTTACGGAAGCCAGTCTACAGGTTCGGTGTTGCCTTATTCCACTTTGACGTTTTATGCCAATCTGGTAGAGTATTACGAAGCGGGAGAGGACGTTCCGGACTGGAAATAGAAAGAACGTTGAAATATATAATCCTTATAAACGAATGACACAACGGATAAGATAAACCAAAATTCTTCCTCTATTGTGTCATTCGTTTTTTTATTCAAATCAAAGTCCCTTGTTCACCAATAGGTAGTGTACTAATGCCCAGTCTTGGTCATTGGCATATTCGTCATAGAATTGTGCTTTTATTCCGTTTACTTCGTGTGGATAAACATAGGCACAGGAGCTTTGCCATCTTCGAAGAATAGACAGAGGTTGTTACGGACGATTTCTTCTGCACGTTGTTGATAAGCAACCTTCCCCGTGCATTGGGCATAAAGATGAAAGACTTCGGCCGTAATCGTACTCCAATAGTGCGGCATCGTATCGCCAAAGAGTTCCCGTTTGCCGAACCAGTAACCATCCCAATGGCGAATGCTGATGTCATGGAGATGATAGCTGGGTTGACAACCGTTAAAGGCTTCCAAGACTGGTAATTGTCGTTGGGCTTCGTCGAAGTATTTTCGGATGCCTGTTTCAATGTATAGTTGTAGGAGGAATTGTAGGGCGGGAGCCACAATGCTTTGTTCGTAGTTCACTTCATGTTTAGGGTAATTCATTCCGTTTTTAACGAAGACATCGCCACTTTTGATAAATTCGTCTTTAAGATGCTCGTATTCATTTGTCATACCGGCTTTTTTCAGTGATTGCAGTCCCAGACACACCGGAATATTAATGGCATAAAAACCGTAACCGAACTGCCGGAACATGGAACATAAGGTTTGGTAGCCATCGATAGCATATTGTTTATTGCCTGTCACTTTATACATTTGGAAATATAGTTCGGCTACCCACATGTAATTGTATCCCCTGTTCCGTCCTTTTTGGTCAACACTGGAATAGGTCGTATAATCTTCCGTTTGTAGGCGTTCACGAACAAAATGGACATATTTTAGAAGTGATTCTTTCAGTTCGGGTTTATGGGTTAACAAGTATTGTTTTGCCAATAAAATACCCATTCCGAGGCGTTCTGCTCCTTCATCGCGGTCTACCGGGTTGCAGTTCGGAGTGTCATTCTTATAAATACGGTTAGCTTCGTTATCGTATACCATATAAGCACCGTATCGCATATCGTTTGTATCGTTCATTTGCTGGTGCGTACGGATGAACTCCGTGCGTTTCTCTATTAATTTATCGAAAGAAGAATGTACCAGACAGTCGGCATGCGTACGTCGGCCATTGTTGTACAGGATTTCAAAGCGGACTTCCCCCGGTTGTTCCATGATGGCTTCTGCCTTCCAGACACGGCCTTTTTGTTTTATCTTTATGGGTTTACCGTTTTTTCAGAAGTTTGACATCTTTCAGTGGATACTGGCTACGGAGTTCGATTTCGGCTTTTTCTCCTTTTTCAAACATGTATTTGTTGCATGACATCCATACACTTCCTTGCTGAAGCAATTTGTTTTTAAAATCTTCATTTCCGAGATGTGGAAAGAGAGACCATTGGATGGAATAGGAACTTCCGGATTGAAGTAACGTATCAGGTAAATTGAGTGCTATGACTCCACGAGTATGAGAGTTTCCTTTATCTATGCCTCGTTCCAAGATATCGTAACTTTTGATACTTCCTTCGGTTAATACCAGTCCGAGATGTGGCGCTGTACCACCCATGCGCAGCGCATTGACGTATGCTGCACTTTCACCGTCCCAAATATGGGCATGGGTACGTGAATGAATACAAGTCGTTGCATCGGGGTAATTGTCGTTAAAAGGAGTATAGATACCGATATCGCTGATTCGTGTACATGTCTGGCCGGTATTGGTAAAGGTGTAACGCTCGGTTAATCGGTCATGGTCCAGTGAACGTTTCACATCTATTCGTATGTTTCCCACCCGATAGACCTGTGTTTGCTCAAAAGAGGATATTTTTTTATCCCACGGAGTATAAGATGTGGGAGATGTGGAAACAGGCTTTTTCCATTCGTATTTTACTTTTTTATTTTCACTCTCAAGGGTGAGATATCCCAGCCCCCAACCGTATTTTTCGGTTATCCAAGGATATTGGCTACCATCCGTTTGGAGTATCCAATTCATATTTTGAGGATCGTGGTCGAGGATAAGCTGGTTTATAGCGCCTGTTTGGGTATTGATTTTGATATGAATACCGTGTTCGTCAGCTTGGACGGAAGGATTGACTGACAGTACACATAAAACGACTGCCATGTATGGCTTGTAAAAATATTTGTTCATCATGCTTATGTTTTGTTAAAAATGAATGGAGAGTGTGTTATAGACACACTCTCTTTGTCCTATTTGGATAGGATTTATTCTACGGGCATACCGTATGCGGTGAGCTCATAGACACCATCGGCCCAGGTGGCCGGATTATTGTTATGCACATTGATGATTCTCAGTACCGTTAACCTGAGGTATCTGTAAGCCGACGAGTCCGTGACAGGGAGTATCTGGAAACCTACTTGCCAGTTGTCCGTTCCGTCTACCAAGGTTTGAAAGTGTTCGCCGTCCACACTCCCTTCGATCGTGTATTTATATGCCGTTTCCGAGCCGTTGACCAATTTGGTTGACAAGTTGAGCTCCGATATCTTGGCCTTTTTTTGCATATCTATGGTCAGGACATACGGGTACGTACTGTTCTGGAAGTAAACGGAAGAATTCATGTCGGCTCCGTCCGTGATGCAGGATGCCGTATGAGGATTGGCACCAACCGTGGTGGTAGAGACCGGTGCGTTAAGCGTAAGGTTCCTGCCGTTTTGTACGGGGACAATGCCGTATGAGTCATGAAATTCGATATAACGGTAATAATCCATGGAAGCATAGCCTTTGTTGAATTTGGCTACGGATATTCTCGGGAAATTCCCGTCCGGGTCTTTATGGTGGTACTGGGCGCCCCAATGGTAGCTCCACACGCCGAATGTTTCGTGGTTTGTACCTCTTCTTTGGATATTGTTGAACTGTGCCCCAAAAGTAGAGTTGTTACCGATTTCCCGTAATGAAGTCCATACTCCACCCAAATTTTCCGCCGAGGCGTACATGGCCTGGCTGGGATACCATCCGGACGCTTTGGAACTGAAGAAATAGTATTCTCCGTCTTTTTTGATGATGGATGGGGTCTCGCGATGTTGCCCTTTACATATCGTATTGACCAGTTCTATCGGTTTGGTCCATGTCTCGTCCAGTTTGTAGATGTTGATATCGCTGTTCATATTGGTGGCAGACAAGAGGTATCCGCTACCGTCGTCATCCACGAATAACGATTGGTCTCTGGAATCGTAACCTAAGGGTCGTTCCATCGTGCCGACCTCGATACCGCCTTTCGGGGTTATCTGCGCCAAGAATATTTTAGCTGCGGTATATCCGCCTTGGTCTTCATAATGGGCAGACAATACGACTTTACGGGTTTTTTCGTTGTAACGGAATCCTATACCCTCGAAATTTACATTGGGATAGAAAGCTATCTCGCGTGGACTGTTCCAACTTCCTTCCTTTCCTGTCGTGGAATAAGATTCTGACAGCAACCAACCGTCTTTTTCCTGTCCATCTACAGTCTTCTTCTTCCGTTCCAGCCGGTAAGAGAAATAAAGGTCTCCTATTTTCATCCCGGAGATGCCACCTTCTCTATTTTTCAGATATTGACCGTTGCAGTTGTCGTACACGTCGCAATCTTGTGAAGGGCTGAAGGGCATGGCCGACTGCGATTCCGATGTGGCTATCTTTCGACCCTCTTTGTAGCCTTCTACATAATAGGTATAATTTTCCCCTAAAGACAACCCGTAATCATCGTAGGTGTCTCCCCGGGTCTCCCCAATCAAGGTTCCGTTTCGAAATATTTTGTACACGTCTGCGTCATTTCTTTGCATCCAGTTGATTTTTACGTTTTTCACTTCGTTTTCGCCGATTAACTTGAATGGGGTGGCAGTGACGGCCCATGTACTGATGGCAAAATCTGCCGAGACTATTTTACTGGCGCCTTCCGCATTGTAAGCAATGGCGTTGACTCTTGTCGTTTTGTCTATCGTGAACGGAGCTATATATTTATGGCTGTTTTTGTCCGGTTGGCTGCCATCGAGCGTATAGTAAATTTCGGCAGAAGGGTCCTTGTGTTTTAATTCTACGGTTCGGCTATCCCACGAACCGCCGTCCCAGGAAATGATGGGTGTTTCCAAGTTGCCACTGATTTGCTCTACGGCAATCAGGCTGATATTGCCGTTTTCCCATTCCTTTCCACCAATCTTGTTGCTTTCGTAGGTGAAAGTTGTGGGGTGCGTCAATTTCAAATCGTGAGTTACCCATACGGCTGGGTGTATCTTGTCCTCGGATACGTTGGTAGACAGTTGCTGGGTGTTGACAATCTTTTGATCTACTCTGAGATAACTGGTGAAGTTTAATTTAATAGTCGGAACGTGTGCGACTCTGATTCTGTATACTCCCGGTTGTAAGGTCAGTTTGTAGGTCAGTCCTTCGTCTTTATCTTTACCGTCGCTGAGGAATGAGGTCGCCCAGTCATCCCCATTTCCGGCTGTGACATATACCTTCTGGTCCTCATATTGTTCGCGTTCCACATATCCCCATTGGTCAGTGCCCGAATGGAATTTACGGTCCGGGGCATCATTCAGTAAAGCCTCGCCACGCAGGGACTTGGCAGCTTCGAATATTTGGGAAGAATGAGGGGCGACACGGCCTGCGTCGATAAGGTAAACCAAGTTCTCCGGCAAAGTCCATACGGCGGCAGTTACTGGTATTTTTGTACCTTTTCGGTTTGCTTCGCCTTTTATGACCGTCTTGTCGAATGGGGTATTGAACTGGTTCTTATTGGTTTTGTCCCATTTTACCGGCAGGCTGTCCGAACCGAGTTGAATGCTCGATGGCAATGCGGGAAGTTGGTTGACCACAGTACCTATGACCACGGTTTCTCCCTTGGTGTCATCGGGGGAGGTCATACCCTGTAAAGGGGGACATAACAGGAACGTTCCTATAATATAGTTCCTCATCCATGATTTTTTGAGTGTCATTTGATAAATATTTAACGGTTTGTAATTTGATTGCTTGTCTCTTTAAAGAAAGTAAGTGCGAGGCCATCACGGATACGCACTTAACAACATTAACCTAATTTCAAGTGTTTTTATCGAATAGTTTAAGATGCCCTGTATGAATATTTGTCTGAATCGAAGTAAACTCCGAAATAGTGAGGTTCTCCGTTTTCCGTGAGGTATAAAGGAGTTCCCTCGAAAGTATTATTGCCCGAAACAGAGATGAACTTCTGGTCCTGCATGCTTTGTATGCGATAGAATCCGTCTGCTTGTCGGATGAATTTCCACTTTTGACTGTTGCCGTCTGTAGCTTCGGCATTCAGGCGTAAGGAACCGAACGTGTTGGTCAGAAGCTTGCCGCTTTTGGTGTCTTTTAACTTATATACGTCCGGAGTTTCGGTTTGCAAGAATACGAAGTTCAGGTTGATTTCGTCGTTGTCGTCAGCGAGGGTGAAACCGTTCGCAGGTTTGGACACGAGCCGGTCTGCCTGTTGTTCCAATAAGGCGTAAGTGTTTCCCGGCACGATTTCCGCAGCTTGTTTATAGCGGTATATTTTGTCGAAGATACTCAAGTCCCATTGGTCGTACCAGCGGACGACAGGATAGCCCGAACGCATGCTGACCGGTAACCAGACATGAGTGGAATGTTCCACGTCGTTGGGATTCCAACGATCGCCCATATAGATGAATGCATCTTTTTACCTTCCTACCTGGAAGACGTAACACGGTTGCGTACGGTAACTTATTTGTTTCATCTTGTCGATGGCAAAATTGCCGTTGCATTGCCATTCGCCCATGAGGTTGTCCGTGTAGGCGCGCCGTCCCGGGTTGGGAGCCAGCCGGTGCAACCCGAAAACAGACCGAAATACCGGTTGTTCCATTTGAAGACGGCTGCCGCTTCGCATTTCTGCCCTTTCAACACTTGCTGATTTGTGCCTTCCGGCTCCAGATAGTCTTCACGCAGGAGGGCGATGTTCGTGTTGGTGTTCATTTCGGTGGAACAGATATGGTAAGCTTTTCCGTCGCTGTCCACGAACAATGTTTGGTCGCGCGATTCGTTTCCGTTCGGTCTGAACGTCTTGTAGAGCGTGTAAGGACCGGTGATTCGGTCGCTCGTGGCTACGCATACCCGTGCGGCACCATAGTCGCTGCTCGATTTTTCCCAATGGCTCCACATCACCACTTTTGGGTCTCGGGTTGTATATGACTTTCGGGCGTTCAAAGAGGCGGCCTTGTGAGATGTCGTTCAAGTCTTCACGGGGTTGGCCGTCGGTTTTCAATGCCAGTCCGATACGTTTCCAGTTGTAGAGGTCTGTGGAAGAATAGCAACTGACACCGTTCGATTCGAATTTCGTACGATCCTCGCCAAACCAATAGTATGTGCCATTGTGGAACACTACGCAGCCTCCGTGGGCATTGATGGGAGCGTTTTCGGTGTCGTTCCATACCTCGCCCGGGTGGAATTGGGTAAGTTGTGCCGGACAGTGGGTATGCCATGTCCACAAAGCAACGATGAACAAAAACAGTTTCTTCATGCTTCGTTTGCGGGTTAGTTGATATTTACCGTAATTTCAGGAGATGCCGGAGCGTATGCCCCGGTGGTATCGAATGTGAAGTATTCCACCTTGGCATTATGGTTGATGAAGCCGATTTTGGGGGTATATTGGCGTGATACTCCGGTCAGTTTTACGTTGTCTATCTCGAACGGGCTTCTGTGTTCGCCCCATTTTCCGGATTCGGTCTGGAAGACGACACGGATTTGACGGGCAATCGGGAGAGGTGGTATAGTCCAAAGAGTAAGTCTCCCATGAATCGCTGGCAATTTCCACCTTGGTTCTTTTCTCACGGTCTTGCATTTCTTCAATAAACATAGTGGCGGCTAAGGTTCCCTCTTTTTCCCGGATTCCGCCTTTGGCCAGTGCCGTGAGCGTGTAGGTTTCATTCGGCGCCACGTCGACAATTTGGTTGATATTGCCGTTGCCCCAACCGTTGGCCCACATATAGGGTACGATTTTGGCGATGTGATTGTCCACGTCGACCGTGTTGTCTATTTCTTCCGGGAGGATAAACTGTTGGCTGCACCAATAGTCGTGTATGTCTATATACCAGCCTTCTATGCTTTTGGCCACGTCTTCTGCATTTTTAATACCGAAAACTTCGAATTCCCCTTCGAATCCCGGATTCTTCAGCAGGTTTTCCTTTAGTTCTCCATTGCCGGTGGCAAAGTCGGGTTGCAATCCGTAGTCGTGCAGACGTACTGTGTCCACGGCTATGCCGTCGCGATAGAAGAACGCGCGGTTGTCCGGCATTACGGCAATTCTATAGGTATGTGCTTTGCCATCGTTGTTGTAGAATTTGCCTCGCCCTCCGGTTACGTTGGTCGACGGGTTTGTGAAACCGTCCGCTTTGGAAGTAGAATGGAATAAACCGAAAGCGGTGGAAGAGACATAACTTTTAAAGCCGTTGCCTTGGGAATCTATGGCGAAAGGATAAAATTCATCTCCATCCGTAGGTGTCGCCACCTTGAATTCTATTGTGTATCCGTCGGCAGACGGATTGAATGCTTTTTCAAAATTTTCCTCTTCGCCTCCTTGGTAGGTGGGAGTGGCGGATAAGTCTTTGACAGGGAGTGCTTTTCCGGCTCCTTTGACAGCGACATAATAACGGGTGTCACCGCTGCGAAGGATTACCTTCCCCGTGGTTTGTTGTTTGGAACTTATCAGTTTCACGGTCACTGTACCCTTGCTGTTAGGAGAAAGTTCGCGGGGAGAAACCTCAAATCCGTTTGTTGCAGAATCAGGATGGTTCGTCCGAACGCAGATTTCTGGAATCTACGGTGAACGACGCAGTCTCTCCATATCCGTGAATGGCGATTTCCGACGGGGCGGCTGTGGCGTTCTTTTTCGACTTGGCATTGAGCGTAAGCGGGCAGTACACCATGGTCATTCCCACTACAGCAGCTATGACTTTTACATAATTTCTTTTCATATTCTATTTTTTAAATCATACATATACAACATCTGGTAAAGCATTATTCTGAAAACATCTTTTATACCTGGCAAAACTTTACCTGTTTCTTTCACTCTTGCTTTTTTCTGATGCAAAATTCATAAAAAATAAAATGAGTAAGGGACGATTTTTATTCAGATTAGGACAAAATTCAATCTAATATCGTCTGAGGAAGATTATAGTTCAATAAAGGCAAAAAATGGTTCACTCATGTGGGGTGAAAACCGTGCTTCTCATAGTCGAAAATCAGTTGCCGCAGATTGAAAAATCGTTTGGCTGAGAACGAAAAATCGTTTGGCGCAGAAAATAAAAGGAGAAAAAAGAACTGTGAAAGACCGCATATAGCTATATTTTATTATTTTTGCATGCGAAAAAACAGATTGATTGGACACCATGAAAAAAAGGAGTGTGGTTTTTCTCATTTCGTTTTTACTGTATACGGCTTGGGCTTGCGGGAGTTTATTGGATAAGATCTCAGTGAAACCGTTTCCTTTGTTGGGACAGTTGCCTTCCAATAAGGTGTATTGTATGTATCAGGATCAGGAAGGAGTACTTTGGTTGGGCACTACCGACGGGTTGTGTCGCTACGATGCTACGGGCTTCATGTTTTTCGCTCTTCTCCAATGTATCCTACACTTTTGCCTCATAACGACATCCGGGAAATTACCGAAACACGGGATGGGAAAATTCTCATCGGTACGCAGAAAGGAATGTGTGCGTGGGATAAGAGGGCCAATCGGTTCATTTCTTTTACGGATTCTTTGTTGACGAATTATGAAATACGATCCATCGTGACCGACGATGAAGGGTATATTTGGGTCGGTTCATATAAGAATTTGGTGCGGATTAGTCCGGATTTGTCCGAGGTCAAGTCTTACGATTCAAGCCTTCCCGTGACCAGCGTGAACATGGTATATAAAGATGAGGCCGGTACGGTTTGGGCCGGTTTCTGGCAAAGCGGGTTGTACCGTTATAACCGGACGACGGACCGTTTCGAGCGTATGCCCCGATTGGGGTTATACGACAATCCTTTTCGTATGTTGCAAGACAAGCAAGGAAGGTACTGGCTTTCTACATGGGGAGAAGGGCTGTTCAGGATGGAGGTGGACGACAAGAATGCCATTCATTATGTCAGCGAGTCTCTGTCGGGCGAGAACGAAGACGAAGTTCAGAATTTGAAGTATGCTTTTTGTTTGTTCGAAGACAGCCACTGGGGATATTTGTGGATGCTCGGTTATTATGGTTTGACCATCGCCCGGATTGAAGACGGGCATTTGGTGGCTATACCGTCGGACAAGTTGGCCACCCAGACGAATAATCTGTTTAATCGGATTTGTGCCGATAGAGAGGGGAATATCTGGATATCTGCAGCCGGGGACGGAGCTTATCAGTTGATTGTCAATGACAGCCGAATCTCTAATTACTCTTTGCCTGTATGGCAAGACAAAACGGGAAGGCTTAGTCCTATCGTCCGGGGGATATTCAAGAATAACGCGGAGCTGTTTTGGATTAATTACGACCGTATCGGTTTGGGGTGGTATACTCCCGGCGATAATTCTCTGTTTTTTAGCCGTGACCTGGAGTCTACGGATGATTTAGGGGATTTGGGAGATATTTCTACGTTCTTTTCACCTTCTTCGCAAAAAGAAGAGGTTTGGGTGGGAGCTAAATTTGCACCTAAAATTTATGTATTTTTAACATGGGGGGGGTAAAATTGCCCACTCTAAAGAAGGTTCTAGATCTTAAAAGTATAGGTGCGGGAGTTCCTTTATCAATTAAAGAGGATTCGCTTGGGAATATATGGGGTTGCGACGGATTATGGTCTCGTGGTTTGTCGTACAGACCGCGATAAATTGGCCGTAATAAAAGTGGATATCCATGATATTTCATCCATGGAGATTGATACGCGAGGAGCTATTTGGCTGGGGAGCCACGGGCACGGACTTTATCGGATTGTTCCGGAATATCGTTGGGGGGAGGTCGTGAAATATACGGTTATGCATTTTAATGCGCATAACAGCACATTGCTTTCAGATAATATAGAGACCCTTTGTTCTGATGTGCACCGTCGGAAAATATGGATTGGTACGACGGAAGGATATGTGCAGGCTTGGGATATAGCGACGAACAAGGCGAAAGATTATTCTCCATTATTTTATAGTTATATCAATGCTTCTATTTACGACATTATTACGGGTAAAGAGGGGCATATATGGGTCTCTACGGCTAAAAATGTGATAGAATTCAGTCCGGATAATGAGGTGATAAAGTCATACGCCGGACTGGATGATACCGGAATACATTCTTTTGAGCGGAATTCCTGTTTCTATTATGATGGTGTCTATTATTATGGTAGAGACGGAGGAATTACCGGTTTCAAGGGGACGTCTGATTTGGCAGGAAAGGCACAGGCTGTGGATGTGGATATCACGGATGTGAGGGTTTCAGGAAAATCAATCTTGGACGGAGGCTTTTCTGAAGAGGGATTGTTGGATATACAGTCGCGGAAACTTGTATTGGGGGCGGACGCTCATGATATTGAAATTGATTTTTCGACTTTGAACTATTCTTCTCCCAGGCAAGTACTGTATGCCTATCGGATTAAGGGCGTAAACAACGACTGGGTATATACCGGAAATAATCTGCCTCGTGCCTATTATAACAAATTGCCCAAGGGAGAGAGTATATTGGAACTGCGTGCCACGGACAGTGAAGGGAGGTGGAGTGCGAAGACGGTTTCCTATTTGATAGAACGTAAACCGGCTTTTTATGAGACGTGGTGGGCGTATGTGATATATGTGTTCCTTTGCGGGATACTTGCATATTGTTTGTTACCGATGGGCAGTCTACCGTGTCAGGTTGCGCAACGAATTGAAGATTATTCAAATAGAAAAGGAAAAGAGCGAGGAACTGACACAGGCTAAGTTACGCTATTTCACAAATATATCTCATGATTTCCTTACGCCCATCACAATCATATCCTGTTTGATTGACGATATGGTCATGACGTATAAAAACAGAATTCCCCAGTTGGATAAAATGAGAAGCAGCCTGCGCCAATTGAAACATTTGATTCAGCAAGTGCTTGACTTCCGAAAGATTGAGAATGGGAAAATGAGCCTTCAGGTGTCCGAGGGAGATATTTCAGTCTTTATAGAAGATTTATGCCGGATGAACTTTTCCGTGCTGATGGACAAGAAGCATATCTCTTTTGCCGTTGTGGCGGAGAAGCCCCATATTTCGGCTTGCTTTGACCGGGATATACTGGAGAAAGTTTTGTATAATTTGTTGTTTAATGCTTATAAATATACGAATGAAGGCGGTGAAATCACTGTTTCTCTTTCTGTGGTGGAAAATGACGGTGTACGTTCAGCATTGATTCGGGTCAAAGATACCGGTGTGGGCATTCCTCTTGAAAAACAGCCTTTTGTATTCAATCGTTTTTATACTGCTACGACGGACACGGCGGCAGAAGCAAACGGGATAGGGCTGTCTCTGGTAAAAGAGTTGCTTGAGATTCATCACGGACGGATTGCATTGGAGAGTACGGTCGGTAAGGGGACTGAATTTTCAGTTCTTTTGCCGATGGAGAAATCTGCTTATTTGCCGGAAGAATTTGCTCCTCAGGAAGATATGTCGGCGGTGGAAGAGCTTGAACTTCCTCACGAAGAAAATATTGTGGGCTATTCCGTATTAGAGAAGACTGAACCGCAAAAGGAAGTGGACGGTTGTATGTTGCTGGTGGACGACAATGTGGACTTATTGGATGTAATGTGCCGTGTTTTCTCGCACCGCCATAAAGTCCTGTTGGCACACGATGGTATAGAAGCTGTTGCCGTGATTGAGAATAACGCTGTGGATGTGATTATCAGTGACGTGATGATGCCGAATATGGATGGTCTTGAACTGTGTCGCCATTTGAAGGCCGATATTAATACGAGCCACATTCCGGTGATTTTATTGACGGCAAAAAACGCTCCGGAAGACAGAATAGAGTGTTATAAGGCCGGATGTGACGGTTATGTGGCTAAACCGTTCGAGCTGAGAGTGCTTGAAGCCAGAGTGGAAAGTTTCTTGGAACATAAGCGTTGTGCCCAAAAGAGACTTTAAGGAAGAGCGGGAAGTGAGGACTGCCATGTTGAAAATGTCAGCTCTGGATCAGAAG
>ENA-OQDM01000968-OQDM01000968.1-human-gut-metagenome-genome-assembly--contig:-NODE-968-length-13304-cov-1.421568_pt1 | contig 13304 bp, 21 predicted proteins | sample MGYA00242772_ERZ504605 | MGnify/ENA primary metagenome ERZ504605 (study PRJEB26092, sample SAMD00036348) | human gut metagenome | host: Homo sapiens | study: EMG produced TPA metagenomics assembly of... | reverse complement strand
CACATTTGCTTCGGATGACGATTAACGCTCCCCTTACTACAACAGCAAATCCTTTGCTGATATTTCGTATGACACCTAATGGAAATCATATGCTTCGGCTTTTAACTCACAGCTAACAGCTTGTAGCTGACAGCTCATAGCTGATAGCTTTTATCTTCTTACCGTTTCCCTCACCACGGTAATAGATCCTTCACATTCGCTTCGGATGGCGTTTTGCCGTTCCCTGTCAATAAGGCACTATACAGGGTGTGTTATAATATATATATGAATAAGCTTTAGCTTTGAAAGAAGGTGTTCTTATGTGGAAGAAAACAATACTTGCCGCGGCACTGATTGCAGGCGGGGTAGTTGGCGGTTTTGCCGCATATGATGGCGGAGATAATTCGCCGCAGGATGAAAACGTACAGCTCTGTCCCATCGGAGAAAACGGTGAGCGGGGAGTCTGCGGTGTTCCGGAGAGAAGCGGTGACGACCGGGAAGCTTGCAGAGGTCCGCACTGCAATAGGTGGTACGGAAGAAAATAAGGGAGACGGGAGACCGTTTCCTTTTTTCTTTATCCGGAAGCAAGAAAGGAAATTGCGGTACTGATTTCTTCGTGAAAAACGGAGTGTGTGTGAAGTGTTTTCGTTTGACATCTGATGGCCGTTTAGCTATAATTAGCATGTTATGGTGTGTGAATACACAGGACGCAGTAAGGAGGTGTTCACTGATGGCAAAAATGACATTCCAGCCTAATAACCACTGGAGAAAACATACCCACGGATTCCGCGCCCGTATGAAGACGAAAGCCGGCCGTATTGTTCTGAAAAGAAGAAGAGCCAAGGGCAGAAAGGTATTAAGTGCCTGAGTCAGAATCGAAGCAGGAGAAGAAGTATCCGCTTCACCGTGATTTCCGTATCCGGCAAAACAGGGATTACCGGCGTATATACTCGGCCGGCCGGCGTTTCAGCAACCGCGCGGGACTTATGTACGTGGTCAGGACGAAACGGGAACCTGTCCGGATCGGGTTTGTGACGACGAAGCGCATCGGCAATGCCGTGGCGCGCAACCGGGCAAGGCGCCTGATGAAAGAGGTTTATCGCCTCCATCGTCATGAACTTTCTTCCCATTATGAAGCCATATTGCTTGCCGCCGCTTTTCTGACGACAGCGACGTATAGCGAGGCGGAAAAGGCTTTGCTTGCGCTGTGGCGTAAAGCGGGCATGCTGAAGGGGGCATGATGAAGACGGTGCTGATCGTTCTTATTCGATTTTACAGGAAATATGTTTCTCCCCTGAAACCGCCATGCTGCCGTTTCACTCCCACCTGCAGCACTTACGCGCTGGAAGCGGTGGAGAAATACGGCGCGCTGAAAGGCGGATGGCTCGCGTTAAAGCGGATCTTGAAGTGCCATCCTTTCCATAAGGGCGGTTATGACCCTGTTCCATAAGGCTTTTCCGATAGGCAATGTACGGCGCTTTTGATAAGGCGCCGCTTTTTTCATCTTTCGCGTTTTGTTATCCTGTCACGCCATGAATTTTGCAGAGTTTCTGCATTTTTGTCTCATCCTGCTTTTGAAATTCAGAAAGCAGGAACATTTAGGCGGCTGAAATAGAGGCCGTATAAGGAGAAATTATGAATCTTGGCTTTGGCGGAGGCGGATCTGAGTTCCAGATTCCCGTACTCTCGGCTATTGTAGGCATGATTGCCGATCTGATGCGCATCGGCCTGCAGATTTGTTATGAATTTACTTCCGGTCTCGGATTTCCCAATTACGTCATCGCTATCGTCGTTTTGACGATACTCATCAAGACGCTGCTGCTTCCCCTCGCAGTGAAACAGATCCGTTCCATGAAAGCGATGCAGGCAATACAGCCGGAGATCCAGAAAATCCAGAAGAAGTACAGAAATGACCCTGCCATGATGCGGCAGGAAATGGGGCGTCTGTACAAAGAGCATAATGCGTCCCCCATGGCGGGATGCCTGCCTTTGCTCATACAGATGCCTTTCCTTATCGCGATGTACTATGCGATTCAGGGGTTCAGTTATGACCCTCTCCACGCGGGTTTCCTCTGGATTGAAAGTCTGGCAGCGGAAGACGGCACGTACATCCTGCCTGTTCTTTCCGCCGCGTCCACGTTCCTTGTTTCCTGGCAGACGACGCCGAAAGACGCGCCGGGCAACCAAAAGACGATGCTTTTCATGATGCCTCTTATGATCGGCTGGATGTCTCTTCATTTTCCGAGCGGTTTGGTGATTTACTGGGTGGTGAGCAATATTTACCAGTTTTTCCAGCAGCTTATCATGTTCCGCGGGGAAAAGGGAAAGGAAATGATAAACGGGCCTTCGAAAAAAGGCGTAGTCACTGTCCATACCGATGAAGAGGCTGTGGCTAAGACAAAGAGGAAAAAGATTATCCGCAGAAAAATTATTAAAAAGGTAGCAAAGAAACCGGCGGCCGATGAAGCACCGAAGGCCGGTGATGAAAAAGAAAAAACGGCTTCTGCTGAAAAGACGGCAGAGGCCGGGGATAGTTCCGGGAAAGCGGAGGGATAACTATGGAAACTGTCAGAATTACCGCAAAAACCGTTGACGAAGCAGTGGAAGAAGGATTGAAGAAGCTGGGGCTTTCCCGCGCAGAAGCAGTGATCCGTGTTATTGAACAGCCCTCAAGCGGACTTTTCGGTTTGTTCAACAAGAAAGATGCCGTTGTCGAGGTCGGCGCGGCAGGATCGGAAACGGAAGATGTTACGGAGACTGCCGGGGACATGACTTCGGCTGCTGCCGGGGCTGCAGACGGAGAGGAAGAAACCGTTTCCGCTGCGGAGGAGCCGGGGGAAAACGTCATGGGCGGCGATACGGAAGAAGTTCTTACGGCGAAGAAGGAAAAACGTCGGCCGTGAGGAAACTCCGTTTTCCGCGGAAGAGCAGGAAGAAGCCGCTGAAGAAGCGAAACGTTTCCTGACGGGCGTTTTCAAAGGAATGAAGATGGAAGTGCAGCTTGAAAAGATGGTGAATGAAGAACGCATTCTTTTCAACCTTCACGGCGAGGGTCTGGGCATCCTTATCGGAAAGCACGGCCAGACGCTGGACGCGCTCCAGTACCTGACGAATCTGGCGGCAAATAAAAATTTCCGTCACCATTACTTCGTGCTTCTTGATGTAGAAGACTATCGGCAGCGCCGCAGGCAGACCCTGGAATCGCTGGCGCACCGTCTGGCGGATAAAGCAAAGCGTACAGGGGAAGAAATCCGCCTTGAACCGATGTCGGCAGGCGACCGCCGCATGATCCACCTGGCGCTCCAGAATGACAGCGCGGTATCTACGGAAAGCGACGGAGAAGCGCCGTATCGCTGCGTTGTGATTCGTGCGAAGTAGTATAAAAACCTCATGGCAGAATGATTTCAATCAAACAGCCGTGAGGTTTTTGCTGTATGGGGGACGGAAATACGGTTCTCCCGTTTCGTGTGTCTTTCTTTTGCGGTTTCAGCTTCTTTTGGGCTCCGCTTTATTTTTTGCGGCAGGACAGGCAACAATATTTCATCAGTTGTGCTAAAATAACCATATACATAGAAAGGGGAGGTGGTTCGTTGTTCGCTTACGCGTTCACGTTCCTTGCCGCGCTTGCCGTGACGTTTATTCTTACTCCGGCCGTAAAGAATTTCGCTGTGCAGATCGGCGCCGTGGATAAGCCGGACGCGCGGAAGGTGCATCACGGACTGGTGCCCCGTTTGGGCGGGCTTGCCATATACGCGGGGTTTATGGTATCCGTCATTCTTACGGTGGGCTTTACTTATGAAATGACAGGGATTATGATCGGCGCGACCTGTCTTGTTTTTGTGGGGATTGCAGATGATATCGTGTCTCTTCCCGCCAAGGTGAAACTTCTCGGGCAGATCTTATCCGCCGCCGTGCTTGTGATATTCTTTGATGTGAATATTGATTGGATCGATCTTCCCTATGTGGGGATTATTGAATTTCCTCTCTTTATTTCCATACCGCTTACTATTTTCTGGATCATCGGATTTATCAATACGGTCAATCTTATTGACGGTCTTGACGGGCTTGCTGCGGGGATCGCCACGATAGCGTCTATTGCCATTGCCTTTCTTGCATTCCAGATGGGGCAGTGGATATCGGCTGCTGCTATGGTGGCCATGACAGGCGCGTGTCTCGGCTTTCTGCAGTATAATTTCAATCCGGCTAAAATTTTCATGGGCGATACGGGATCCATGTTCCTTGGGTATGTGATTGCCGCGGTGTCGGTCATGGGATCTATGAAGACGGCGGCTGCCGCCGTTCTTATCGTGCCTTTGGTGGCGCTGGCCGTGCCCATTACCGATACGGTACTTGCTATCGTGCGGCGCAGGCAGTCAGGGGGTGCCGATTTTTTCACCGGACAAGAACCATCTCCACCATCGTCTTCTGGCAGCAGGCCTGTCGCAGAAACAGGTGGTGCTGGTGATGTACGCGCTGACCGCTTTTTTCTCGGCAGCGGCGCTCCTTGTGGTGAGGCTGAATCCATTTCTCGGTGTGGCGGTGATCCTTCTCGCACTCGGGGTGTTTATTTTCTGGGCGAAGAAACTCGGCGTCATGAGAGAGGTCGTTCTTCCAGCGTCGGAAAAGGATGAGAAATAAAAAAGGAATTGGCAGAAATATTTCATTGTATCAGTTTGTTTTATGAAAAGGAGTAGTCCTGTGAAAGTCATGACGGTTTTCGGCACGCGGCCTGAAGCGATAAAGATGGCTCCTGTCGTGCAGTCGCTTCTGGCGCATCCCGAAATAGAAACAAAGGTCTGCCTCACGGCGCAGCATCGGGAAATGCTCGATCAGGTGGTGGATCTTTTCAAGCTGCCCGTCGATTACGATCTGGATATCATGAGGAGCGGACAGTCCCTGTATGATATTACTTCCCGCGTCCTTCGCGGACTGGAAGAAGTACTGGAAAAGGAAAAACCGGACTATGTCCTTGTCCATGGGGATACAACGACGACATTTACCGCGTCGCTTGCCGCTTTTTACAAGCAGATCAAAGTCGGACATGTAGAAGCGGGGCTGCGCACGGGAGATCTGGCGTCCCCTTTTCCTGAAGAGGCGAACCGCCAGCTTACGGGCGTCCTGGCCAGTCTTCATTTTGCCCCGACAGAAACAGCGCGGGGAAATCTGCTCCGTGAAAATAAAAAGGATGAAAATATTTTTGTCGTGGGGAATACCGTCATTGATGCGCTCCTTTCGACGGTAAAGAAAGATTATACTTTTGAAGATGAAGAAATACAGGCGATTGAAGAACACAAGCGCGTCATCCTTGTGACCACCCACCGCCGTGAAAATTTGGGTGCGCCCATGCATCATGTGTACCGTGCGCTCCGCCGGCTGGTGGAAACCGTACCGGATACGGAAGTGGTATTTCCTGTCCATCGGAATCCTCTTGTCCGTGAAGCGGTGGAGGAAGAGCTGGACGGCGCGGCGGGTATCCATCTTGTGGAACCGATGGAGTATGAGCCTTTCACGAATCTGATGGCGCGGTCCGCCCTTGTGCTGACCGATTCAGGCGGCATACAGGAGGAAGCGCCGAGTCTGGGGAAACCCGTCCTTGTCCTTCGCGATACGACAGAGCGCCCCGAAGCGGTAAAGGCGGGGACGGTAAAACTGGTAGGCACCGGGGAAGAGAAGATTTATCAGACGGCATACCGGCTGCTGACCGATGAGGCGGCATATCATGCGATGGCGGAAGCAGTGAATCCTTACGGTGACGGCAGATCCGCCGGGCGCATCGTGGAGACGCTTTTGTATGCGGAGGGGATTTCTCATAAAAAACCGTCTAAATTTATAGCTAAGTAAATCCGCATATGTTACAATAACTTTGTATGGGTAGAGCTGTACGTATTTTGCGTGCAGTTTTTCATGATATGCACATGCCGGAGATGGCCATGAAGAATGCCGGAGGACAGGGAGATAAAGGAAAAGAGTTCAATCCGATGCGCAGTATCGCTGTGGCAGGCGGAGCGGGCATGACCCTTCTTTCCTGTATCGGCCTCGGTATCTGGGGCGGACTTAAGTGTGATGAATACTTGGGGACGTATCCTTTCGGCCTTATCGGGTTATCCCTTTTGGGCGCCATATCCGGATTGTGGGCCATAATTAGAAAAATGATAGGAAAGTAAGAAATGAAGTATGATACAGTATTCCCTGCTTTTGCGGATAGAATGGTCAGCCGTCTGGCAGCCATAGGCGCTGTCGGCGCGGCCGCCGCGTTTTTGAAGTGGGAATGGACTGTAGCGGCAGGATTTGCCGCCGGCGTCGTATTTCATATTCTTTTTTTCTTGTACATGAAACAGCGTTACATCCACTGGGAGAAAGAAAAGCGGGACGCGGCCTACATAGGCCAGATGGGCGCCGCGCTTGCAGGCTCCCGGCTTTTTGTGGAAGCGGGGGCTGGCGGCGGCGGTGGTTTTATGGACACCGCTTTCCATTCTTGGCTTCCTGGCGGGCTTATTGTCACTGTTCCCTGCTACTATCTGGGCAAGGCAATAGTGTGGAATAAGAATAATATTTTCCTGACGTCCAAAAAAGAGAGGGGGTGAGACTATGCATTTTCATACAGGTACACATGTGGTTGCACAGCTTTTCGGAATGTCGGTCAATCTGGATACGATTTTTACACAATGGCTTACTGCCCTTATAGTATTTATTATCGTCTTTGCTGCGAGCCGGGGACGTTCGCTCGTTCCAAACGGTATCCAGAACGCGGTGGAAATGGTCATTGAGCCGCTATGCTCCCAGTTTGAAAGGAATATGGGATCGCATTATAAAAAGGTTGTTTATTTCCTGTTGACACTTTTTCTGTTCATCTTTGTGGCCAATGAAATAGGACTTCTGCCGACAGCCCATCTGACGGCGTCTCCGACAAATGATGTGAATACAACCCTGGGGCTGGCGCTGACCGGTACATTATGTATTCATTTCGTTTATATCAGGAACAGGGGATTCGGCAAATGGCTGAAACATTTCTTTGAACCGATGCCGCCGTTCGTCATCATCAATATCGTGGAAGAACTTTCCCGTCCGGTAACTCTGGCGATGCGTCTGTTCGGTAATATTTTAGCAGGGGAAATTCTGCTGGAAATCCTCTACGCGCTGGCACCTGTGCTTGTACCTTTGCTCTGGGTCGTATTCAGCCTTGTGGTCGGATTGATCCAGGCATACATTTTCACTACGCTGACGTCCATTTATCTCAAGGAAAGTGTGGAATAAGTGAAGGTGTGCAGGTGAGTGGGAGCGGCACTCCATAAAATGCCGGGCGCCGCCCGTAAAACGGTACCATTATATCCGGAAAAACCGGGACATTATATTCTTAGGAGGAATTATTACCATGGATCAGACTATTGTTGTTCAGTATTCCCTTATCGCATCTGCGCTGATTGCGGCAGTTGCCGCATTTGCAGCAGCATTTGGTGATTCTAAATTGGCATCCCACGTTATCGACGGCATGACCCGCCAGCCGGAAATCCAGGGGCAGCTCTTTACTTCCATGCTCGTCGGCATCGGCTTGATAGAATCTATTCCGATTATCGCTATCGTTATTTCTCTCGTCCTCGTATTCGCCAATCCTTTCCTCGGCTAATTCCAATTCATTGTTAGCCTAAGGAGGGGATTTCATTGGTAGAATTAAATGGTACGCTGCTGATTTCAATCCTCAACTTTATCATTCTCGTTGCCGTTTTGGCACATTTCTGCTATAAGCCGATGCTGAAGGTCATGGATGACCGCAGGAACAAGATCCGGAATGATCTGGACAGCGCGGCCCGGTCCAGCGCGGAGGCGGCCAAGCTCAAATCCGATCTGGAAGCGGAACTTGCCAATGCCCAGGTCGCCGCACAGGGGATCGTGGACAAGGCCGTAAAAGAGGCCAAGGTACAGGCCCAGGCGCAGATCGATGAGGCCCATGCGGCTATTGAGAGGGAAAAAGTCCAGGCTGCTAAACAGATCGAAAGGGAACGCAAGGATGCCCTGGAGGATCTGAAGACGCAGGTGGCCGCTCTTTCCTGTGATATTGCATCGAAGATCATCAGCAAAAATATGACGCCGGATACGAATGACCGGCTCATAGCGGAAAGCATCGCAAGACTGGATGCCGGGCAGGCAGGTAAGTAATCATGGATAAGAACGTAATCCTTGCAAAGAAGTACGGACGAGCCATCTATGAAATTGCCGCAGAGCAGCACTGCCTGGAACAAACGGAAGAAGATCTCCGCCTCATTGCCGATACCATAGGGAAAAGCAAAGAGCTCGGGGAGATTCTGAACCATCCTCTGCTTGCTAAGGATGTCAAGAAAGATACTATAAAGAAGTTATTTGCAGATAAGGTGCAGCCGATAGTTTTACAGTTCTGCTATGTTGTTATCGACAAAGGCCGCATCGCTGATTTTGCTGCCATGGCGGATGTCTATGCCAATCTTGCGCATCATGGGATGGGCATGGAGGAAGCCGTGGTAACCTCTGCGTTTCCATTGACCAAATCCCAGGTGGACGCTTTGAAAGCCAAACTTGCGGAAATCACGGGAAGCAAAATTATCATGAAACAGAAAGTAGACGCATCTTTGATAGGCGGATTCACGGTCCGGATGGGAGACCGTCTGATTGACGGATCCATAGCCCGCCAGCTTGCGGCGCTCCGCTCGCAAATGATGCAAAGAGATTGAGGTGACTTACAGGATATGAAAATCAGTTCAGATGAAATCACATCTGTCATTAAAAAACAGATTGAAAATTACAAAGTAGACCTCAATGTCGATGAAGTAGGTACGGTTCTTGAAGTCGGCGACGGTATCGCCCATGTATATGGCCTTGAAAACTGCATGGCCGGTGAATTGCTGGAACTGCCGAACGGCGTTTACGGCATGGCCATGAACCTGGAAGAAAGCAATGTAGGTGCCGTTCTTCTGGGGAATGCGGAAACCATCAAGGAAGGTGACGTAGTAAAGAGAACGGGCCGTCTGATGCAGGTTCCCGTAGGCAATGCGGTCATCGGCCGCGTGGTCAATGCGCTGGGACAGCCGATTGACGGCAGAGGCGAAATCAAGACTGACGCTTATCGCGACATTGAAATCAAAGCTCCGGGCATTGCCGACAGACAGCCGGTAAACGTCCCGCTGCAGACCGGTCTGAAATGTATCGACTCCATGGTCCCGATCGGCCGCGGACAGCGTGAGCTGATTATCGGCGACCGCGGTACAGGCAAGACCGCCATCGCTATTGATACCATTCTGAACCAGAAGGGGCAGGATGTCATTTGTATTTATGTTTCCATCGGGCAGAAGAACTCCAATGTCGTCCGTGTATACGAACGGCTGAGAGCTGCCGGCGCTATGGATTACTCCATCATCGTACATGCCGGTGCTTCCGAAGGGTCTCCGATGCAGTACCTTGCACCATACTCCGGTGTATCCATTGCGGAACATTTCATGCACCAGGGCAAAGATGTCCTCATTATCTATGACGACCTCTCCAAACATGCTGTCGCTTACCGCGCCATGTCGCTTCTGCTGCGCCGTCCGCCGGGACGCGAAGCTTACCCCCGGTGACGTATTCTATCTGCATTCCCGTCTGCTGGAACGTGCGGCACGTCTGTCCGATGCACTGGCGGCGGCTCCATCACCGCGCTGCCGATCATTGAAACACTGGCAGGCGATGTCGGTGCGTACATTCCGACAAACGTCATTTCCATCACGGACGGACAGATTTATCTGGAAACGGCACTCTTTTATTCCGGGATCCGTCCGGCCATCAATGTCGGTCTGTCCGTATCCCGTGTAGGCGGTTCCGCGCAGATTAAGGCCATGAAACAGGTCGCAGGCACGCTGCGTCTGGATCTGGCACAGTTCCGTGAATTGGCGGCATTTGCCCAGTTCGGTTCCGATCTTGACGCTGCCACCAAAGCGCAGATCGACCGCGGTCAGAGGACGACGGAAATTCTGAAGCAGCCGCAGTATTCCCCCTATCCGGTCGAAGACCAGGTTATGGCGATCTACACGGCCGTCAAGGGGTATCTTGATGACGTGGACGTAGACCAGGTTGTCGGGTTTGAACAGCAGGTTCTGAATTTCCTCCACAGCAGCCATCCGGAAATCGGCGCTGATATCGTGGATAAAAAGAAGCTGACAGATGAAAATGAAGCGAAACTCAGAGAAGCTCTTGATGAATTCAAGAAACGTTACAAGGCACAAAACGAAACAAGAAGAAAAGTCTGAAAACGGTAGAGGGGTGATCTGATTGGAAAGTACGCGTGATATAAAAGGGCGCATAAAATCCGTCACCAACATCCAGCAGATCACGAAAGCCATGAAGATGGTAGCCGCCGCCCGTCTGCGCAAAGCGGAGGAAAAGGCAAACGGCTCCCGTCCTTATGCGGAAAAGATCGGAGAGCTCCTGCGCCGTGCTTCTTCGGTGACACCCGGATTTACAAGCCCGCTCTTCAGGACAGGCGAAGTAAGAAGGTCGGATATCTCGTCATTTGCGGCGACAAAGGCCTTGCCGGCGCTTATAACTCTAACGTGATGAAGCGTACCCTGCAGGAAATCTCCGGAAAGGATCGTTCTGCATACGCTTTATATGTCTGCGGGAAACAGGCGAAGAATTATCTGAAATTCCGCGGGTATGATCCCGATACCTATCATTTCGGCTTTTCTGATAAGCCGTCGGCTCAGGATTCCATCGATCTCTCCAAAGAGATGGTGGAATACTTCACAAAAGAAGAAGTCGATGAAGTTTATATTATTTATACCAAATTCATCACCGCCCTCCGCCAGCAGGTCCGGGTAGACCGGCTGCTCCCCATTGAAGCGCCGGCTGAGGGAAAAACGGAAGAAGCAGCAAAAGCGGCTGCCAGCGAATGGGAAAAAGAAAGACAGGATTTCCTCCGTATCGAGGAAGATCCCTATATTTTCCTTCCCGATGCGGCGGCAGTGCTTTCTAAACTGCTTCCTGAATATATACAAGTACAGGTTTATAATGCGATGCTGCAATCCGCGGCGTCCGAGCTGGGCAGCCGTATGGCGGCCATGTCCGCTGCCACTGACAACGCGACGGAAAGAATTGCCGACCTCAACCTTACGTACAACAAAGCGCGTCAGGCACAGGTCACCAATGAAATTTCCGAAATTGTCGGCGGTGCGGCAGCTCTCGAATAAACCGGCTTAATTTGATTAAGGAGGAATGCTTCTTCATGGCAAATGAACAGCAGGGACAGGTAGGCAAGGTCGTACAGGTCATGGGCGCTGTCGTCGATATCGCTTTTTCCGACGATCAGGAACTTCCTGCCATCTATAACGCAATTCATGTCAAAGATGAAGAAGGCACTGTTCCGGTAGATGTTATCTGTGAAACCATGCAGCACTTAGGTGACGGCGTAGTCCGCACCGTTGCGATGAGTTCCACCGATGGCATGGTACGCGGAATGAAAGCAGTAGATACCGGCCGTGCTATTGCAGCACCGGTCGGCGACGGATGCCTGGGACGTATTTTCAACGTACTCGGACAGACCGTCGACAATGACGATACAAAAGTACCGGCATCCGACTACTGGCCTATTCATCGTCCGGCACCGGCCTTTAAAGACCAGTCTCCGGCAACCGAAATTTTTGAAACCGGCATCAAAGTCGTCGACCTCATCGCTCCGTATGCAAAAGGCGGTAAGATCGGGCTCTTCGGCGGTGCGGGTGTAGGTAAGACCGTTCTTATCCAGGAATTGATCCATAACGTGGCGACAGAACACTCCGGCTGCTCCGTATTCTGCGGCGTCGGCGAACGTACCCGTGAAGGGAACGATCTCTGGGGAGAAATGAAAGACTCCGGCGTTCTTTCCAAAGTTGCGCTGGTATACGGCCAGATGAACGAACCTCCGGGAGCGCGTATGCGTGTAGCTCTTACCGGTTTGACCATGGCTGAATATTTCCGCGACAAACAGGGACAGGACGTCCTGCTCTTCGTAGATAATATTTTTCCGTTTCGTACAGGCAGGTTCCGAAGTATCCGCGCTGCTCGGGCGTATGCCGTCCGCCGTAGGTTACCAGCCGACCCTGGCCACCGATATCGGCGAACTGCAGGAACGCATCACTTCCACCAAAGACGGTTCCATCACATCCATCCAGGCCGTATACGTACCGGCCGATGACTTGACAGATCCGGCTCCGGCAGGCGTATTTACACACTTGGATGCTACCACCGTACTGAGCCGTTCCATCGCGGAACTGGGCATCTATCCGGCGGTAGACCCGCTGGACTCCACCAGCCGTATCCTTGACCCGAACGTTTTGGGTGAAGAGCATTACGAAGTGGCCCGCGGCGTACAGGCTATTCTGCAGCGCTACAAAGAACTACAGGATATCATCGCCATCCTGGGCATGGAAGAACTTTCCGATGATGACAAAGTCATCGTAGCCCGCGCAAGAAAGGTACAGAGATTCCTGTCTCAGCCCTTCTTCGTAGCTGAACAGTTTACGGGCTCCCCCGGCAGATACGTATCCCTGAAGGAAACCATCCGCGGCTTCAAGGAAATCCTTGCAGGCCAGCACGATGATATGCCTGAAGGCGCGTTCTACATGGTCGGCACAATTGATGAAGCGATCGAAAAGGCTGAAAAGATGAAGAAAGGGGAATAAGCCATGGCTGATACCCTTACGAATCCCATGCACGTGGAAGTCATCAGCCCCGACGGACCGATTTATCGAGAAACCGGCGTGGAAATGGTGGTGGCCCGTGCAGCAGACGGCGAATTTGCCGTCATGAAAAACCATCTGCCTCTGGCAGCCGCTCTTGAAATGTGCCCCGTGCGCATCATTAAAGGCGGAAAGGAACAAAAGGTGGCCGTATTTGGCGGTTTCCTGGAAATAAAGGACAATCAGGTAAATATCGTAGCCCCCCTGGCGGAGCTGGCGGATACCATCGATATTGCCCGTGCCCAAGCCGCGAAGAAACGTGCGGAAGACAGGCTCGCGTCCAAGAGCAAAGAAATAGACGTCGATCGTGCCAAACTCGCTCTCCAGCGTGCACTGACACGGCTCAAAACGACAGGAACCCTTTGATCCAAACAAAAGAACCGATCCATACAAATAATGGGTCGGTTTTTATGTTGGGGGAAAGCGTTAAGAAGATAAAAGCTATCAGCTGTGAGCTGTCAGCCATTAGTTGTTAGCTGTGAGCTGTAAGCTGCAAGCCATTAGCTATAAGCTAATAGTTCTTTTACGATTTTAAATCATTACGACAAGCGAGTATCCTCAATCGCACTGCGTGCGCCAGCAGCTCTTCTGACGGCGGACGGTCAGGTA
>ENA-OQDM01000966-OQDM01000966.1-human-gut-metagenome-genome-assembly--contig:-NODE-966-length-13316-cov-1.285389_pt1 | contig 13316 bp, 14 predicted proteins | sample MGYA00242772_ERZ504605 | MGnify/ENA primary metagenome ERZ504605 (study PRJEB26092, sample SAMD00036348) | human gut metagenome | host: Homo sapiens | study: EMG produced TPA metagenomics assembly of... | reverse complement strand
CTGCCTGCTGTCGCAAAAACGGCATCTATGCCGTTGTGCCGATGCTGCTGGCGTCGGCCTTCACCGTGAGTGAAAAGCGCCTGCGCCGCCCCGTGCTGGCGGTGCTGCTGGCCGTCTGCATCGGCTCGTTCGGGTTTGACACGTTCACCGAAAAAGTCCTCGACATCCCCGCAGGCAGCGTGGGGGAGGCGCTCTCGGTCCCAATGCAGCAGACCGCCCGCTATATCCGCGACTACGGCAATGAAGTCACCGACGACGAGCGCACCGCCATTGAAAAGGTCCTCGACTACGACGCCATTGTCCAAAGCTACATGCCGGAGCTGTCCGACGGCGTCAAGCAGTACTACAAAAATCCCGGTAAGGGTGACCTGGCCCGCTATATGCTGGTCTGGGCCAAAATGCTGCTCAAGCACCCGGTCTGCTATTTTGAAGCAACGCACGCAAACTCCCACGGGTATTACACCATCACGAAATGCCGCGCCATCAACGATTACTACACGTTCAATAATGACATTTGCATGGAAATGTCTGAAATGAACGTCCACTATCTTGATAAATCCGGCTATCTGCGGTATGCTTTTGTACAGGCGCTCTCGGCATTTGAAAAGCTGCCGCTCGTGGGGCTTACAACGTCCATTGGGTTCATGGCGTGGCTGACTGCCGTGCTTGGTCTCTGGCTGGCGCGCTGCAAAGCAAAGCCTGTGCTGCCGGTTTTTATCGGCCTTGGCATCTTCTGGCTGACCTGCATTGCGTCCCCGGTCAATGACTGTATGCGCTATTTCCTGCCTGTGGCGGGGTGTCTGCCGCTGGTTTTCTGTCTGGCGGCGGTATTTTCCCGTGAAAAATCAGAAATTACCGTCTGATTTGTTAAAAAATTCAAAAAAGACTGGTATTTTCCGCACAGGCATGGTATAATAACTTGTATTTTTATGTACATCTATTTTTGGAGGAATTTATAAATGAAACTGATTTCCTGTGAAAAGCTCGAAAAGAGCATGGTCGAACTGCAGTTCTCCATTGACGCGGAGACCTTCAAATCTGCTGTCAATACCGCTTTCAAGCGCGAGGGCAAGAAGTACGCCATCCCCGGCTTCCGCAAGGGCAAGGCTCCCAAGGCCATGATCGAGAAGATGTATGGCAAGGACCTGTTCCAGTATGACGCCATCAACGACCTGTTCCCCGAGAACTACGAGGCCGCTGTCAAGGAGGCCGGTATCGAGGTCGTTGGCCGTCCTGACCCCGAGGTCGTCTCTATGTCCGAGGACGAGGGCGCTACCCTGAAGGTCAAGGTCGCCGTCAAGCCCGAGGTCGAGCTGGGCGAGTACACCGGTTTAACCGTCAACAAAGATGTCAAGACTGTTGACGAGGCTGATGTTGACGCCGAAATCAAGCGCATGCAGGACCGCAATGGCCGTCTGCTGACCCGTGAGGGTGCTGCCGAGAACGGCGACACCGTTGACATCGACTTCGAGGGCTTCGTTGACGGCGTCGCTTTCGAGGGCGGCAAGGCTGAGCACTACTCTCTGGTGCTGGGCTCCGGCTCCTTCATCCCCGGCTTCGAGGAGCAGGTCGTCGGCCACAAGGCCGGCGAGGAGTTCGACGTCAACGTCAAGTTCCCCGAGGAGTACCAGGCTGAGGAGCTGGCCGGCAAGGACGCCACCTTCAAGATCAAGCTGCATGAGGTCCAGTACAAGGAGCTGCCCGAGCTGGACGACGACTTTGCCAAGGACGTCAGCGAGTACGACACTCTCGACGAGCTGAAGGACTCCATCCGCAAGGGCATCGAGACCAACCATGAGAAGCAGGCTGACCAGAAGGTCGAGAACGACCTGATCGACCAGGTCGTGGGCGGCATGAGGCCGAGATCCCCGACGCCATGATCGAGAGCCGCATCGAGGAGCTGGTGCAGGACTTCCAGTACCGCATCTCCCAGCAGGGCCTCAAGCTCGAGCAGTACCTGCAGTATATGGGCATGACCATGGAGCAGTTCAAGGAGCAGTTCCGTGAGCAGGCCGACAAGCAGGTCAAGATGCGCCTGGCCATGGAGGCTATCGTCGCCAAGGAGTCCATCGAGGCTACCGAGGAGGAGTTCGAGGCCGAGATCAAGCGTATTGCCGATGCTTACCAGATGGAGGCCGACAAGGTCAAGAGCCTGGTCGATGCTGCCGCCGTCAAGAAGGATCTGGCTGTCAACAAGGCAATCGACTTCGTGAAGTCCAAGGCCAACATCGTTGCCGGTGCTGCCGAGGAGAAGAAGCCCGCCAAAAAGACCACCCGCAAGACCACCAAGAAGGCTGCCGCCAAGCAGGACGAGGAGCCGAAGGAAGAGGAGACCAAGGGCGAGTAATCACCCTGCGGGCATCCGTAAACATTGAGTAAAAGGGCCGGTACGGTTGCGCAGCTATGCCGCCGTATCGGTTCCTTTGTCATCACCCATACTTTATCGAAAGCACCAAGGAGGGAAACCAGAATGAGCCTTGTACCTTATGTTGTCGAACAGACTGCGCGCGGTGAGCGCAGCTATGACATCTTCTCCCGCCTGCTCAATGACCGCATCATTGTGCTGAGCGAGGACGTCAACTCCGCCTCTGCCAGCGTCATCGTAGCGCAGCTGCTGTACCTCGAGGGTCAGGACCCGGAGAAGGACATCTACTTCTATATCAACAGCCCCGGCGGCTCGATCTCTGACGGTATGGCCATCCACGACACGATGAACTACATCAAGTGCGATGTCTCCACCATCTGCGTCGGCATGGCGGCCTCGATGGGCTCTTTCCTGCTGGCCAGCGGCACCAAGGGCAAGCGCTTTGCCCTGCCGCCGAGAGCGGCGCAAAGCTCGTGGTCTGCCGCGGCGACACCATGGGCGGCGGCGCTCTACCGCGTGCAGGAAAACTACCCTGACGTCCACTACCTGCTGTTTGACAGCGAGCCTCACAGCGACGACTATAGCGCTTACAATACGGCCAGTCTTGTCCATTGCGTCCTCTTTCAGGAGGAACAGGCCGGGTATCTGGCCGGGTACGCCGCTGTGACCGATGGCTACACCACGCTCGGCTTCATCGGCGCGCGGGAGATACCGGACATTGTGCGGTACTGCACCGGCTTTCTGCAGGGCGCGGAGGCCGCTGCCGAACTGCAGGGCGAGTATGTCACCCTGCAGACCTGGTTCACCGATACCTATGAGAATAACGACGCCATTACCCAGCGGATGATCGACTGGTATAATAACGGTACGTCGCTTATTATGGTCAGCGGCGGCAACCTGTACGAGGGTGTGTCCGGCGCCGTCAACCAGACCGGCGGCAAGGCGATCACGACGGATTACGACAACACAGAGCTGGGGGACCGCGTGCTGGGCAGCGCCATCAAGTGCTACAACGCTGCCGTGCAGCGTCAGCTGTACACCTTCTTTGCGGCGGGCACCTGGAATGGCCAGACCGGCGGCCAGACCGAGAAGACCGGCTTCACGAACGGCGAAGTCGCGCTGGAGGCCGGGGCGCCCTGGCGGTTTGACAGCTTCACGCAGGACGACTACCGCACGCTGTATGAGGATCTGCGCACCAGCGTCCTGAAGGTGGATGCCTACTCGGATCTGGATACGCTGCCGGAAACCCCGAACGTCACGGTGGACCGCCTGCTGTAACCCCCCACTTGGCCCCTCTGTGAGAGGGCTCCGCCCCTACGGGGCACCTCCCTCGCCGAGAGAGGCAGGAGACTGCGCTTTGTTATGCTTTTGTAATGTTTTTTACGCCGTTTTGTCATTGAATTAACAGCGCAAATGCGGTATACTGAAAGCAAAGCGGCAGGGAACCGCCCTGCTGCGCAACTGAAAACAACCTAAGGAGATCAAAACCATGAAAAAGTTTCTCGCTTTTGTAATGGCTGCCAGCATGGCGCTCTCTCTGGCTGCCTGCGGCGGTTCTTCCGCCAGCACCGCCACGAGCACCACGACGGAGGCTACCTCTGAGGCTGCCGCTTCCACCTCCGGCAGCAAGACCGATGTCGCCTTTGTTACCGACGTCGGCAACATCGATGACCAGTCCTTCAACCAGTACACCTGGCAGGGCGTGCAGGATTTCTGCTCTGCAAACAGCCTGAACGCCAACTATTACCGTCCCACCGAGGACTCCGACGCCGCCCGTCTGGAGCAGATGGACAACGCTGTCAACGACGGTGCTAAGTCCATCGTCGTCGCTGGCTACCTGTTCGGCAATGCCATCGCCGAGGCTCAGGAGAAGTACCCTGACGTGCAGTTCCTGGCTCTGGACGTTTCTGCCAGCGACCTGGGCGACAAGGCTCCCACCGCCAACACCGCTCTGATCACCTATAAAGAGGAGCAGGCCGGCTACCTGGCCGGTTATGCCGCTGTCTATGACGGCTACAAGGAGCTGGGCTTCCTGGGCGGCATGGCTGTCCCCGCAGTTATCCGCTACGGCTACGGCTTCGTGCAGGGCGCTGACGCCGCTGCCAAGGAGATCGGCGCTACGGATGTCAACATCAAGTACTGGTACTCTGGCGGCTTCGCAGCTACCGATGAGGTCAAGAACAAGATGGACGGCTGGTACTCCGAGGGTACCGAGGTCGTCTTTGCCTGCGGCGGTCCCGTCTGCCAGAGCTGCGACGCTGCTGCGCAGGCCAACGGCGGCAAGATGATCGGCGTTGACGTTGACCAGTCCGGCCAGTTCGACACGGTCATCACCTCCGCTATGAAGGGCCTGGCCGAGTCCGTGAACGAGGCTCTGACCGATGCCATGAATAACGGCTGGAAGTTCAGCGAGACCTACTCCGGCAAGGAGACCAAGCTCGGCGCTGCCGAGAACTGCGTCGGTCTGCCGATGAGCACCTCCAAGTTCACCAAGTTCACCCAGGAGCAGTACGATTCCATGTACGCCTCCATCGTGGACGGCACCCTGACCATCGACGACAGCTATGACGCCGATGTCAAGCCCGCGGTCACCACCATCACGGTTGACTACCAGAGCTGATAAGGCTTTATGATAAGGCTTTAAAAGTATGACTTTTAACCGCCCTGCGCACCCCGCGCAGGGCGGTTTTTGTTCTGCTTCGCCAAATTTTGGCTACTTTTTGTGCAGATTCTATTGTACATGGCGCGATTTTTCTGTATAATATAGTGTAAGAATTTGTGTACAAGCCCGTACACATTGAAAGGGGAGTGCAACGATTGGCAGATAATTATGTCATCGAAATGCTGCACATTACCAAGGAGTTCCCCGGCATCAAAGCCAACGACGACATCACCCTGCAGTTGCGCAAGGGTGAGATCCACGCCCTGCTGGGCGAAAACGGCGCCGGTAAATCCACCTTGATGAGTGTGCTGTTCGGTCTGTATCAGCCGGAGCAGGGTACGATACGGAAAAACGGACAGGAGGTCAAGATCAACAACCCGAACGATGCCAACGCACTGGGCATCGGCATGGTGCACCAGCATTTCAAGCTGGTGGAGTGCTTCACGGTGCTCGACAACATCATCTTGGGTGTTGAGGACACAAAGCACGGCTTTTTGCAGAAGGACGAGGCCCGCAAAAAGGTCATGGCCCTGAGCGAAAAGTACGGTCTGAAGGTCGACCCGGACGCGCTGGTCAGCGACATCTCCGTCGGCATGCAGCAGCGTGTCGAGATCCTGAAAATGCTCTACCGCGACAATGAAATTTTGATTTTCGACGAGCCTACGGCGGTTCTGACTCCGCAGGAAATCGACGAGCTCATGGACATCATGCGAGGCTTCAAGGCCGAGGGCAAGAGCATCCTGTTCATCACCCACAAGCTCAACGAGATCATGGCGGTCTCTGACCGCTGCTCTGTCCTGCGCAAGGGCAGGTATATCGGCACCGTTGACATCAAGGACACCACGAAAGAGGAACTGTCCAAGATGATGGTTGGCCGCGACGTGCAGTTTGCCGTCGATAAGAAGCCCTGCGAGGTCGGCAAGCCGATCCTGGAGGTCGAGAACCTCGTCGTGCCGAGCAAGGTCCACAAGAACAATGCCGTCCGCGGCGTCAGCTTCAACGTCCGCGCGGGCGAGATCGTCTGCGTTGCCGGTATCGACGGCAACGGCCAGAGCGAGCTGATCTACGGTATTACGGGCCTCGAAAAGCCCACGTCCGGCACCATCAGACTCGAGGGCAGGGACATCACGAATGCCCCCATCCGCGAGCGCAGCAAGGCCGGTATGAGCCACATCCCGGAGGACCGCCACAAGCACGGTCTGGTGCTGGATTACACGCTGGCCGACAACATGGTTTTGCAGCGTTACTGGCAGCCGGAGTTCCAGAACCACGGCTTTATTAAAAAGAACGCCGTATTGCAGTACGCCGAGCGCCTGATAAAGCAATACGATGTCCGCAGCGGCCAGGGCCCTGCGACGATTGCCCGCAGTATGTCCGGCGGCAACCAGCAGAAGGCTATCATCGCCCGCGAGGTCGATAAGGACCCGCAGCTGCTCGTTGCCGTGCAGCCCACCCGCGGCCTTGACGTCGGCGCGATCGAGTATATCCACAAGCAGATCGTGGCCGAGCGCGACAAGGGCCGTGCGGTCCTGCTCGTCAGCCTTGAGCTGGACGAGGTCATGAACCTGTCCGACCGCATCCTTGTGATGTACGAGGGCGAGGTCGTCGGCGAATTCCGACCCGAAAAAGACCACCGTCGAGGAACTGGGCCTGTATATGGCCGGTGCCAAAAAGCAAGGGGAGGCGAAAGCATGAGCAAACAGAATAAACAGCCGCTTCTGCAGCGTCCCGCCGTTGTAGGGGTCCTGGCCAGCCTTTTGTCCATCGTCGTCGGTCTGGTGCTGGGCTTTGTACTGCTGGTCCTGCTGAATCCCGGCGCCGCCGTGGGCGGCATGAGAGCTATGCTGGCCACCGGCTTTTCCAGCATGGACAAACTCGGCAAGGTGCTGTACCAGGCGGCACCCCTGATGATGTGCGGCCTGTCCGTCGGCTTTGCGTTCAAGACGGGCCTGTTCAACATTGGTGCGTCCGGCCAGTACACGATGGGCGCTTTCTTCTCGCTGCTGTGCGCCATTCAATTCCAGCTGCCGTGGTACGTCTGCCTGCTGGCGGGCGCTGTCGGCGGTGCGATCTGGGGCATTTTCCCGGGCCTGTTCAAGGCATATTTCAACGTCAATGAGGTCATCACCGCCATCATGTTCAACTGGATCGGCATGTACCTCGTCAATCTGCTGCTGGCCAACATGCCCAATATGCTGGCCTCCGGCTGGGGCGCGTCTAACTCGGACCGCACCGCCGCGCTGAACGTTGCAAACCCCGGCGCGATCCTGCCCAGGGGGCCTTTTGCGGCACTGTTCGGCAACTCGAGCTGGATCAATATTTCCATCATCATCACGATTATTTTTGCCATCCTCGTCTGGGTCATCCTGCAAAAGACGACCTTCGGCTATGAGCTGAAGGCCTGCGGCCTGAGCCGCGACGCTGCCCAGTACGCGGGCATCAACTCCAAGCGCAACATCGTGCTGTCCATGGTCATCTCCGGCGCGCTGTCCGGCATCGGCGGCGGCATCTACTACCTGGCCGGTACGGGCCAATACGTGCTGGAAAAATCCATCCTCGGCATGGGCTTCAACGGCATCCCTGTCGCCCTGCTGGCCAGCTCCAACCCCATCGGCACGATTTTTGCGTCGCTCTTTATCAGCTATATTCAGGTCGGCGGTGCCGCCATGCAGCCCGCCTACTCGTCCGAGACCATTGACATCGTCATTGCCGTCATCATCTATCTGGCGGCCTTTGCCCTGCTGATGCGCGGCATCATTACCAAGGCGGTCTCCGGCCATAAGGGAAAGGAAGGTGCTGCAAAATGATGATCGCTGCCAACATTATCAGTATGACCATTTTGTTCGCAGTGCCGCTGCTGCTCGTCGCCATGGGCGGCATGTTCAGTGAGCATTCCGGCGTCATCAACATCGCACTTGAGGGCATGATGATCATTGGCGCGCTGTTCGCCTGCTTTACGCTGCAGGGCCTGGACCAGAGCGGCTTCGGTCCCGCACATCCGCAGCTGTCGATGTTCATTGCCATTCTGGTGGCGGGCGTCACCGGCATGATTTTTTCGCTGCTGCTGGGCTTTGCGGCCATCAACCTGAAGGCCGACCAGACCATCGGCGGCACGGCGCTGAACCAGTTTGCGCCTGCCTTCGCCGTCGTTATGACCTGGGCCATCCAGGGCCAGGGCCTGACCACGATCTTCATTCCCAACTGGGTGCGCATCACCCGCGATACCTTCGGCCTCGCCCCGGTGGACGGCCCCCAGCTTCTGGAACAATCTGATTTTCAAGTATTTCTACCTGACGACCCCCGTTGCCATCGTCCTGTTCATCGCGGCCTACATCGTGTGTACAAGACCCGCTTCGGTCTGCGGCTGCGCGCCTGCGGTGAGCATCCACAGGCGGCGGACTCCGTCGGCATCAACGTCTACAAGATGCGCTACGCCGGTGTGTTGATCTCCGGCTTCCTGGGCGGCGTCGGCGGCCTGGCCTACACGCTGGCAGCCGGCTCTGGCTTCAACTCCGACGTTGGCGGCTACGGCTTCCTGGCGCTGGCCGTTATGATCTTCGGCAACTGGAAGCCGCTGCCGATCCTCGGCGCGTCGCTGTTCTTCGCGCTGTTCAAGGTCATTGCCGCGCTGAACGCCACGCTGACCTTCCTGCCGAAGTTTGAGGGCGTCAAGGAAATTTCGAACTTCTACCAGATGCTGCCGTATATCGTCACGATGATCGTGCTGATCTTCACCTCCAAGAACTCCCAGGCCCCGAAGGCCGAGGGCATTCCCTACGACAAGGGCAGCCGTTAATCACAAATCACAGCAGGCCGCCCGGTATCCCAGCCGGGCGGCCTGCCTTTTACAAGGAGAAAAACTATGCGAATGTACGATATTATCGCCAAGAAGCGCGACGGCGGTACGCTGAACCATGAAGAACTGTCCTTCGCCGTCAACGGCTATGTGGCAGGCGATGTGCCCGACTACCAGATGTCGGCACTTCTCATGGCCATCTACCTGCGCGGCATGACTGACGAGGAGACCGCCATGCTGACCGACGTCATGGCCCACTCCGGCGACATGGTCGATCTGTCTGCCATCGCGGGCATCAAGGCCGACAAGCACTCCACCGGCGGCGTCGGTGACAAGACGACGCTGGTCATTGCGCCCATCGTGGCGGCCTGCGGTGTCAAGATCGCCAAGATGAGCGGGCGCGGCCTCGGCCACACGGGCGGCACGATTGACAAGATGGAGGCTGTCCCCGGCACCCGCACGAGCCTGACGCAGGAAGAATTTTTCAGGCAGGTCAACGAGATCGGCATTTCGGTCATCGGCCAAAGCGGCAAGATCGCCGTCGCCGACAAGAAGATGTACGCCCTGCGCGATGTGACCGCCACCGTCGGCTGCATCCCGCTGATCGCATCCTCCATCATGTCCAAGAAGTTGGCCGCCGGTTCGGACGCGATCCTGCTCGATGTCACGATGGGCGACGGCGCGTTCATGAAGGACCTGGACGGTGCGCTGGAGCTGGCTCGCCAGATGGTCGCCATCGGCACGGCGCATGGCCGCAAGGTCGCGGCGCTCATCACCGATATGGACAAGCCTCTCGGCCACAACATCGGCAATGCGCTGGAGGTCGCCGAGAGCATGGCCGTTCTGCAGGGCAAGGGTCCCGCGGATCTGACCGAGGTCTGCCTGCAGCTGGCCGGCAACATGCTGGTGCTGGCGGGCAAGGGCGATATGCCTACCTGCCGTAAGCTGGCCGAGAGCGTCATTGCCGACGGCTCCGCGTTTGAAAAGTGCTGCCAGATGTTTGCCGCGCAGGGCGGCAACATCAGCGTACTGCGCGACGCCGACAAGTTCCAAAAGGCAAAGTACAGCTATGAGCTGACCGCCCCGGCCGACGGCTATATATACAAAAACGACGTCGAGAAGATCGGCAACGCCAGCGTGCTGCTGGGCGCGGGCCGCATCAAGAAGGAGGACAGCATCGACTTTGCCGCGGGCATTACGATGCACAAAAAGCTGGGCGACTACGTCAAGGCAGGGGAGAGCATCTGCACGTTCTATGCCGACGACGAGAGCCTGTTTGCCGCAGCCGAGGAAATGTACCGCGGCGGCCTTGTCATCCGCGATGAGCCGCCGACGCTTCCGCCCCTCGTCTACGCGCGCGTAACAAGTGATGGCGTGGAGCGGTTCTAAATTGAAACACCCGGGAGGGATTCAGCCCTCCCGGGTGCTTCATTTTTACGCACTGTTTGTTATGGAATAACGGTTCAGGTATCTGCCAACTCTACCACCAATTTGGCTTCGGTGGCGGCAATGGCAAGCTGGAGCTTATTCTCTAAGTTCGTCTTTTGCAGCATATTGATGACGTGGAACTTCACGGTGGATGGCTCGACCAAGATGCCCAACGGCCACATGGACGCCATTGAGCCGTATGACTACCGCGCCTTCCAGCCCTTCTCGACCACGTACCAGCCGGGCTATATGGCAGACAAATACGACGAGGACGCCGACACCTGCCAGGCCCGCGCCCACAGCCGGATGCAGAATTCGGTCAGCAGCGAGCTTTCGGCCAGCATTACCGGCTACAACAGCGTAAGCACCCTGAGTGAGAATATCAGCATTGATTACACCGCCAAGCACTACGCGCTGCTGCCGGTCTGGATGCTGCACACCAAGTGGCAGGGCAAGGATTACCCGTTCGCCATGAACGGGCAGACCGGCAAGCTGGTGGGCGATTTGCCGGTTGATAAGCGAAAGGTGGCCGCCTGGTTCGCGGGCATCAGTGTTCCGCTGATGATCCTGCTTGCCATCCTGCTTTGAAAGGGGGAAACAGAGTATGAAAAAGAAACTGTTTTCTCTGCTTACGGCACTGGTGCTGTGCTTGCTCTGCGCTGTACCGGCGTTTGCCGAAATGCCGCTGGTGATGGACACCTACACCCACACCACCGAAACCGAAACGTACGACCCCGTCAAGGACGACAGCTCGAGCGGCTAGAGTACCGACAGCGACGGCTTCGGCGGAAGCTCCAGCGGAAAATTCTAAGAGTATCTATTTTGACAACAGCGGCGGCTTTCTTTGCGAAAGCCGCCGCTGGCCTTTTATCGGAATTTTTCGTTATGGCTTTGGGAAATGTTCTGCTGTTTAGGGGGGCTGCAAACACAAAAAAGCTCCTGCAGCGTTTAATTCACGCTGCAGGAGTCTTTTTTACTTTTTCCTTTTCAGCCAGAACACCTTAAACTTCCCGTATCCGTTGGGCTTGTCCTCGTCGAATTCCTCGGTCTTGACGTAGCGCTTGAAGGCACCGTCAAACTGCAGGGCGTTCCCGTCCTCCTGAATGTCGGTCAGCACGCGGGGAATGGCGGTTTTCTGGCTCTCAAACTCCGGTTCGCGGTCCCATAAAATGTTTCCGTCAGCGTCAAAGCCGTGGGCCCAGACGCTGAACACCAGACAGGCGGCCTCGCCGTAGCAGTAGCGCTCAAAGCGGATGCGGCCATCCAGATAAAACAGCAGACAATCGCGAAAATGGGTCTCCAGCTCTTTCTCATAACGGCGCCCGCACCCGGACCCGGCAAAATCGGCAGCATTGGCAGTCATGGCGTGCCCTCCTGTTTGTTGATGCTTTTATTATACAGCAAGGCAGGGCGTTTCGCAAGCAGTAATATAGGGCGCGGCGGTAGGGGCCGGGCATGCCCGGCCCGGTGCTCTCCCGCAAATGCCCACCCGCCATATACCGCCGGGCCGCCTATATGCGGCCCTTGCTGCGCGGTAAAACATTACGCTTTCACATCCATTTTTTCCAGCAGCACTTTTGCGGTCAAAAGCACCACCGCCAGCCAGCCCGCACACGCCAGCAAAAACGGCAGCACATTCCCGGCCAGCACGTCAGTGCTGCGGTTGGCGTTCATGCCCTGCTGCATCAGGCAGTAGGGCCACAGCAGGGCATAGCCCTTGCTGCCGATCAGCATTCCCGCAATGCCGCCGACCAGCCCTAAGAAAATCGGCACCGCAAAGCTGCGGATCAGCATGGCCAGCAAAAGCTGCACCGCCGCCACAGCCAGACCGCCGAAAATGCCGCGCACCAGATAGAAAACGATGCTCACCGGCGGCCAATCGCTGAACCCGGCAAACAGCCGCCCGCACGCCACGTACAGCACAAAGACAAAACATTGTGTAAAGCACATCAGCTTTACAACAACAAGGAGCTTTGCCGCAAACAGCGCAAAGGGCCGCACGGGTGCTGCCATGATCAGGTTCCAGTTGTGGCCAAGGTGCTCAAGCCGCCAAAGGTAGGCGCATACGCCGACACCATCGCGGGAAAGAACAGCATCGAGTAAAACAGCGTGTGCTGCGTCCACAGGCTATACCACCGCTCGGTCAGGATTTCCAGATTTTGCAGATAGTTGAATGTCCCGTACCCGGCGGAAATCAACGGCAGCACAAAGAAGATCACCCAGATGGGCGACGCATGCAGCTTGCGGTTCTCGGCAATTATACAACGCTTCAGCATTCGTTATACCTCCTTATCGCGCATCATGCGCCAGGCGGCGGCAAACAAAACCGCTGCCAGTACCACGGTAAACGCCAGCAGTCCCCAGCTGTAGGGCCGCAGGCCGTAGGTCACAGTGTGGGTGGCCTGGTCCCAGAGGGCAACCTCATAGCAGGACAGCGGGACAAAGTAGCCCCACGGCACAAAATAACTGACAAGGGGCGGCATGAACGCCGAAAACAGCCCGATCAGTGCCCCCACAATGCCGACACAAAGCGCAGGCAGCGGGTTGTCAAAAATCAACATCAGCAGAAGCTCCGAGAAAAAACAGCATGACATCGACAGCCAGCGTGCAAATGCCCGTGTACACAAACGGCCCGGCAGGGAACGCCTCGGTGTAGCCCTGCACCCGCCCCAGCAGGATGGATACGGCCATTTCCAGCGTGACCATCAGCAGGACCTCGCCCGTGCCCAGCAGCGCCTTGCCCGCAAACAGACTGCGGCGGCTTTGCAGCGTGTACAGCAGTTTTGTGGTGCTGCCCTTGACCTCCATGTCCCACAGGCGGCTGGCGATCAGTGCCATCACAATGGGCATTAAAATGGCGTTCAGAACGGGCAGCGCGAACAAAAGGGCGCTGTAGGCGTTGGCCAGCTCGTCCGCGCCGGTGGGGGCTTCCGCCCCGGCCCAGAGATACACGACCACCGGCACGGCCAGGCAGATTAGCAAATCGTGGCGGCGGCGGGCCTTTTGCAGCTCCGCATGCAGTGCTTTGCCCATCTCAGTCCGCCTCCTCGCTCGTCAGGCTCAGG
>ENA-OQDM01000965-OQDM01000965.1-human-gut-metagenome-genome-assembly--contig:-NODE-965-length-13325-cov-1.067813_pt1 | contig 13325 bp, 11 predicted proteins | sample MGYA00242772_ERZ504605 | MGnify/ENA primary metagenome ERZ504605 (study PRJEB26092, sample SAMD00036348) | human gut metagenome | host: Homo sapiens | study: EMG produced TPA metagenomics assembly of... | reverse complement strand
GACTTCCCGGCAGTGCCGGACAGTCTTACGTACTTCACCTGCCTTCGAACAAAGTCTTTTCCGGCGACACGATGAGCAAATGAATTTTATCCTCTTCCATACGATTTAGTTTTGGGCTGCGCTCAACAATTCTTTTCCTTTGGCAATGGCGTCTTCAATGGTGCCCACGTTGAGGAAAGCCTGTTCGGGAAGGTCGTCCACCTCTCCGTCCAATATCATTTTGAATCCTTTGATGGTGTCTTCGATGGATACCATGACGCCCGGCACGCCCGTAAACTGTTCGGCCACGGCAAAGGGTTGCGACAGGAAACGCTGTACCCGTCGTGCGCGGTTCACCGTCAGACGGTCTTCGTCCGAAAGCTCGTCCATGCCGAGGATGGAAATGATGTCTTGCAGCTCCTTGTTCCGTTGCAGGATTTGTTTGACGCGCTGGGCCGTTTCGTAATGTTCCTGTCCCACGATGAGCGGATCAAGAATACGCGATGTGGATTCCAAGGGATCCACCGCAGGATAAATGCCCAACTCCGTGATTTTACGGCTCAGTACGGTCGTGGCATCCAGATGCGTGAATGTCGTGGCCGGGGCAGGGTCGGTCAAGTCGTCGGCAGGCACGTACACAGCTTGTACAGATGTAATAGAGCCGTTCTTCGTAGACGTGATTCGTTCTTGCATCTGTCCCATTTCGGAAGCCAGTGTCGGCTGATAACCCACGGCCGAGGGCATACGTCCCAACAGGGCGGACACTTCGGAACCGGCCTGGGTGAAACGGAAGATGTTGTCGATGAAGAACAGAATGTCACGCGGTCCGTCTCCCTTATTGTTGTCACGGAAAGACTCGGCTAAGGTCAGACCGGAAAGCGCTACGGAAGAACGTGCGCCCGGCGGTTCGTTCATCTGTCCGAATACCATGGCCACTTGGGATTTTTCCACCTCATCCATGTCTACTTTCGACAGGTCCCAATGCCCGGCCTCCATGCTTTTTAGGAATTCGTCGCCGTATTTGATGACACCGGACTCAATCATTTCGCGTAGCAGGTCGTTACCCTCACGCGTACGTTCTCCCACACCGGCGAACACGGAAAAGCCGTTATGCTTTTTGGCAATGTTGTTGATGAGCTCCTTGATTAATACCGTTTTTCCTACGCCCGCCCCACCGAACAATCCGATTTTTCCTCCTTTCAGATAGGGTTCCAACAGGTCTATCACTTTGATGCCCGTGAAAAGCACTTCCTGAGTGGTGGAAAGGTCTTCAAACTTAGGAGGATCCCGATGGATGGGAAATGCTCCGGTTTCGTCTAATGCCTGCATGCCGTCGATGGCTTCGCCTACGACGTTCATGACCCGTCCGCGAATCTGTGCGCCCACCGGCATGGTGATGGGTTTTCCGGTAGAGACCACTTTCATGCCGCGTTGCAGGCCGTCCGTACTATCCATGGCGATGGTGCGCACCGTGTCTTCTCCGATGTGTTGCTGCACTTCCACGATCAATGTCTTGCCGCCCGGACGTTGGATTTTCAGAGCGTCGTGTATGCTCGGAAGGTTTGCGTTCTGTTCTTTCTCGCTGTGCTCGAAATGAACGTCTACCACCGGGCCGATAATTTGCGATATGTGTCCTAATACCTCTGCCATAAATGATGTTTATACCTTAATTATATATAATCGTTTTATTTGTTTCGTGTCCTTTTTACCTGTCGAACCGATTGTTTTGTCGCTGGCTGTCGTTGAACGTGGAGAACCGCTTGGGTTTCTCAACATTCTTATACATTATTTAATGTCCACCGTCTCTTTCTTTCGCTTCGTTTATAATAGTTTAACCCAGAGACGTTTTCATTTTTCTTGTCTCAAAGTTAGGAGTAATTTCTCTTTTTCGTAAATTTGTAGAATTAATAATATTCATGATTTCTATTGATTTTTCTTATGGAACTGACTCCGCTGAAATATTTCGTCAAGTTGGCAGACGTGCTTTCGTTTACTGAAGCCTCCAAAGAGCTTTTTATCACGCAGAGCACCTTGTCGTTAAGCATCAAGCAACTGGAAGAGGAACTCGGCGTGACGCTGTTCGACCGCATCGGGAAGAAAATCTAACCTGACGGATGCCGGACGGGATTTTTTGGACTGTTCCCGTAAGGCGATAGAGGAGGTGGCGTATGGCGTACAGCATTTGAAGGAAATGCAGCATGTCTATACGGGAAAGATAAAATAGGAGTAATATACAGCCTCTTCCCTTTGCTGAATATCTGCGTGTTGAAGTTTACGAAGGCTTTCCCTAAAGCGGAATTGTCGATTGTGTATTCCCATCCGTATTGGAACTGGTGGAGCTGATTAATTCCAACAAACTTGATTTTGCGTTGAGTTACAATCCGCAGGATGTCTCAGCGCTTACGGAGTCCACGGAATACGCTTGCATGCCTTTATGCGTCATAGCCCACGAGACCCACCCGGTGGCCATCCGGAAACATTTCTCTTTATCGGACTTGAACGAGTTCCCCGTCATCTTCTTGGATAAAGAGCTGTACACCCGGAAGGTCATAGACCGCATGCTGGCCCAATACAAGGTGAAGGTAAAGCCGCAGATAGAAGTCAATAGTACGCCTTTATTGCTTGACATGCTGCGCACGGGGCATTGGATTTCCATTTTGCCGCAAGACATGACGGTGAGCAGTCCGGATTTGAAGGCTGTGCCGATTAAGGAGAAAACGGAGATGATGCACATCAGTCTTCTCTCTCTTAAAGGTAAAAGGCACTCTTTGCTGACGGAGAAATTTCTGGAGGTATTGAGGCAGGAGACGCAAAAAATAGAAGAGCATCGGGTTGCCGGAGGAAAAGATTCGGATTTGTTCGAAGGGAAACCCACCGGAGGAGGAGCATGATGCGGAATGTGTATATAAAGAATAGGTGAAATGGCGGATAGGATTGGATTTTGTTTTAGACTTTATACTGAATAAAATAGGATATGAGAAAAAATATTTGGATTATCGTGAGCGGGTTGGTCTGCTTTTCGGCTTGCAGGTCTGTGCAGGCTCCCCAACTTATCGGGGGAAATAAGGATGAACATGGTTGTCTTACGGCGGCCGGTTATACGTGGAGTGAACTCCGCCGGGACTGTATCCGCATTTTTGAAGACGGCGTGCGGGTGAACGACCCGTCGTTACAGCCTTCTTTGACGTCGTATGCCGTTTTGCGGCAGACAGCAGCCGGGTGGAGGTTTTCCGTCCGTCTCCGTTCCGGAACGAGATACTCGACCGCGAGGGGAGCGTTTGGCAGGGCAAGACCTGCAAGTTGTATCGGACTGGAGACCGGTGGGAACTTCGCGAAAAGTGAAATCAAACAAAATGACTTTGTATGGAACGAATTATCAATCATTTTACAGACGATGACCTGTATAAGTTCACCATGTGCTGCGCGGTCATCGACAATTTTCCCCGCGCCCAGGTGAAGTATCGGTTTACCGACCGGGACCATACCGTCTATCCGCCGGGTTTTGCCGACGAGTTGCAAGAACAAATCATCCTGTTGGAGGACGTGGTCATCACGGACGAGGAAATCGCGTTCATGAAACGGCGGTGCAGCTACATTCCCGGTTGGTTCTACACCTACCTGAAAGGCTACCGTTTCCGCCGCGAATGGGTGACAGTACGGCAGGATGACGAGGGGCATCTGTCCGTGGAGTTCGAAGGGAGTTGGGCCGATACCATCCTGTTGGAAGTGAAAGTGCTGGCCATCATTTCCGAGCTTTATTACAGGATGACGGGCGAAGACAGCCGTTTCGATTATGAGGATTATTACCGGAAGACTTACCGGAAAGCCGTCCGCTTGTTGGAAGCCGGTTGCGTGTACAGCGATTTCGGGACGCGCCGCCGCGTCTCTTTCGAGGCGGAAGAGACGGTGGTCCGGGCGATGCGAGACTGTTACCGGAGCCGGGAGTGGAGCGGTAAGTTTGTCGGGACCAGCAATGTCTATCTGGCGATGAAGTACGACCTGATTCCCGTCGGCACGATGGCACACGAGTTTGTCTGTGCCATAGGAGGAATGTACGGTCCCCAGATGGCCAACCATATTGCCATGAACTCGTGGCGCAACACGTTTCGCGGAGCTTTGGGCACATATCTCTACGACAGTTTCGGCTGGGACATCTTCAGCCTGAATTTCTCGGAGGACTTTGCCAACCTGTTCAAAGGTCTTCGCGTGGACAGCGGCGACAACCGCGTGGAACTGCAAAGGATTGTGGAGAAATACCGTTCGTTAGGCATCGACCCCCGCACGAAGCAAGTCATATTCAGTAATGCGCTCGACACGGACCGTGCGATAGAGATACAACGTTACGCCCGGGGAGTATTGCCAACCTTCTTTCGGGATAGGCACGCACTTCACAAACGACTTTGAGGGCGTGAAGCCCATGAACATCGTCATCAAACTGGTGGCCGTGAAAATCACGGAGTCATGGACTTTCTACAACGATACTTGTAAGTTGAGCGAAGACGACGGCAAGCATACAGGCAAGCCCGAAGTGATTCGCCGTTTCATGGAAGCGTTGAATATGAAAGGATAAAAGGAGTCCGGACGATAAAACTTCAAAATTTTGTCCGTTCTTTATGGAATTGGTCCTTAAAAAAGATTAACTTTGCATTGGGTTCCCGGTGATTCTTGCTGTGCCGTGATGTCCGGTAGCGACCGGTAGGCCGATCCAAGCAAGGCGACCTGCGCCGATACGAACAGGAACATCTGTCCTTTGCGGTAGGTGGGAATGGGAGTGGACGGGGGAGGGAGAGGTGAACCGCTATAAATAAGAAGGCGTTTATCACGCGCTGGTTCTTGACGCTTCGAATCTCGCAAATTCAAAATTGTAGTCATGAACTATGCAACGGTAGATGCCCATGGGATGTTTTTATAAATATCCCCAAGGGATTGTTTTGTCCATTTGCCCCTATGGGCAGAAGGAAGGAGGCAAATCCCAAGGGAGATTATAATAACTCATCGGCGTGGGTTCTGCGTTGCTCGTTCTACTACAATGGGCAATGCGAGAGCCTCGAAGCATGGGACGGGTGACGGGTACAGATCTCCCACGCTTTTTTGTTGTAGTATTCCTTATTATGAGTATCATTTAAGTCAACGGAGGGAGGTCGGTTGGCGGTTTGTTGTTTTAAAGAGACTTTATGATGAAACGACTATTATTGGTGACTATGGGGACGGCCTTATTCCTCCTGTCTGCGGCACAAGTGCCGATAGATGAAGCCCATTTTCCGGATGACTTCTTTCGCGATTATGTCAGCCAGCATTTCGATGCGGATGAAGACGTGCAGTTGGACGACGAAGAGATACGGGCGGTTGTCCAAATGGATTTGACCACAAGGTATTTCAGCAAATGCACTTCGTTAAAAGGCTTGGAGTTTTTCGTTTATTTGCAGGATTTGGAGTTGGGGACAAGTGGACGCTTGAAAGAATTGGACGTGAGTGCCAATGTAAACCTTGAACGTTTGTCTTGTCGGAGTATTAAAATCCAGGAACTCGATTTACGTCAAAACCGTAAGTTGGAATTTCTCAAACTGACATCTTTATCCGAATTGTCTTCTTTGGCTTTAGACTGCCCGAAGTTGGACACGTTGATTCTTTCCTCCCTACCATTGGGGACATTGGACGTGTCGGCTTCTCCGGATTTGGTATATGTGGAGTGTTCGAAATGTGAATTGGCTGCGTTGGACTTGAAGCATTGCGCAGGATTGAAAGTGTTGGACTGTTCGGAAAATTCCTTAAAAACCTTGGACTTAAACGATAAAGGCCAGTTAGAATCCTTTAAAGGTGACGGCCAAAAGGCCGTTAGCGTATCTCCAGTGGATGGTTGGCTCGATTTGTCTACACTTTCGGGTTTTGATGCGAGTCGGTCGTATGATTGGGAAGGCGTATTTCGTTATGGAGATAGTATCGTGTTCGACCAAACTCAGCCGATTAAAGACTATGCCTTGGCAAAATACAAATACAAGACGGGAATCGTTTCCGGACCGGGTAGTGAAATCGAGTGCTGTTTGAAGTGCAATGCAGAAGATCTGCCGTCTTGCTTGGCAGGTTCGGTGAAATCAGTTCGGATTGGTTGTATGATGCCGACGGTGACGGGAGGAAAGAATATTATATGGTAGACAGGGAAAAGAATGTCAAAGCCCGTTACCATTGGCACGTCCCCGGTCGTTATGCATTGGATTTCAAGTTGGATTTACCTTTTACTTACCTGCAGGAAGACCGAATGATGACACATCTGAATAATGACGGCGTGCCCGATTTTGCCAATCCTGTTTTCACGGATCTCCGTAAAATCGAGATTGCCTTGAGTGGGGCAGACGGCACTTATACGCTGATGGACGGATGCAACTCCGCTTATCCGTTGGACGTGAACCACGACGGATTGCCGGACTTGTTCGCGTTCAACAACACGGACTGGAGCATCCTTTACCAAAATCCCGACGGGACATTTACCCCCCACGCGTATCGATACACTCTCGCGCGTGCAGGCCGATTCATTGGTGGCTCGTAAGGCAGAGGAAGCTGACGGAAAATTCGATATCAGCGACTTGCCATCGTTGCGTGACGGGATGTTCATTGGCGGAAGCCCTACGGTAGATGAAAGTTACAAATTCACGCAGGCCATCGACGTGAACCGTGACGGCTATATGGACTTGGTAGGGCCGCGCACGATTTTCTATAACATGGGCGACAACCGTTTCGTGGCCTCTCCACAGCCGGGCGAGCTGACCGTGAAGGACTTGAACGGTGATGGTATCCCCGATTACATCTATAATGATACGGAAGGAAAACGTGTGTACACTCGTACGTACTTGGGCGGTGACCGTTTCGAGGAACAAACGCTGATGAAGGACTTGGACGTGACGAACATCCATTGCTATGACTTCGACAAGGATGGTGACGTGGATATTCTGCTGACATTCGACTACCTCTCGTCTTCCACTTTTTCGTTTTTGGTTTTTGCGGAAAACACCGGCAAGGGGAAGTTTGCAATTCATGAGCATTCTTTCAAGACGAAGTGGGCGTTCGGGCAGTGCCTCGATTACGACAACGATGGTTATATGGAACTCTTGGCGAGCGTGCAGAATGATGAAGGGAACGACTATGGATGTTCTTCCGTGCACGGGTTGTATTTGTTCCGGTTGGACGACATGAAAAAAGTGGAAGAACCGTCCGTGATGCAAGTGGACGCGACTTTCTTTTATGAACGGGGCAAAGGTTCTGGTACCGATTGGCAAGAAGCGGTTGTGAGCCGTTTGGACGAGAACATCACCGTGGCGGATATAGATAATGACGGACGTTTGGAGTTCCTGGCCGATACGACGAAGAAGGCTGGAGGTTATTGGGCCACCAAAGACTTGCCCCTTTTGCAGGGCATCCCGGCCAACGAAGCCCCGCAACGCATGGCCGCCCCGTCGGTAAACCTCGACCGCAAGAGCGGCAAACTGAAGATTGCCTGGAAGCCGGGAGAGGACAAGGAGACTTCTACCGTGGATTTGACTTATGCCCTCCGCATCGGCAGTGCGCCCGGTAAGGACGACATCTATTTTTCGGGGGCGAATGCCGATGGCAGCCGACGCGATTTCCGCTCCGGCAACATGGGGGCAAATCTGGATGCCACGTTGGATGTGAGCCGTTGGAAGCTGGGTACGTATTACATTGCCATACAGGCGGTGGACCCGATGGGAAAAGGCTCGGCGTGGTCGGACGAGGTGGTGTACAGGCACGACCTCGTGCAGGCGGCGTTCACGGTGTCGGATGATGAGTTGGCAGCGGCAGACACGTTGGTACTGACGGCAGCTTCCCGTGCCGATGGGCTGGATTACGCTTGGGATTTCGACGGAGGGAAAAGCCATAAAGGCTTCGGCTGACAGCGCACTGGTATGGCTGACGTTCAGCGTGCCCGGCGAGAAGCATCTCCGCCTGACGGTGACGAATCCGGCGGATGGCACGGAGGATGTACGCGAAAAGGTAGTGACGGTGCAGCGTGTCTCATGGCAGCAGGTTTCCCACGAGGCATTGGGGATGACTTGGCCGGTTTTGTTCTGGGATATGGACGGAGACGGCATAATTGGATGTCTTGGACCAAAACGGCTTTACGTAAATGACGGATACGGAAGGTTTGAAAAACTGGGGACCATTTTCAATTCAAACCTTACGGCAGAATCCCGTGCCGGCATGGGAAGCCAAGCCCCCGTGTTAGACTTCAATATGGACGGCAACGTTGATTTTGCAGTACGGAACAATAAGGGCAACTTGATTCTTCATCGCGGAGGCCATGACTTCGAAGCCCTCGATGCCAACCCGTTGTTGGCCGGGCATGGTTTGGTGGATTTGAACAATGACGGTTTCCCCGAGCTGGTGGATGCTACGGTCGGGTTTTACGCACCGTCCGAGTTTTATGTCAACAAGGGCGACAACACCAATTTTAAGAAAGTGACCTTGGATGATGGAGACGGGAATTGGATACAGATAGAATTTTTATACGATGTCAATCGTGACGGCTTGCTCGACATCTTCTCCACACGTGCAGGTAGATGGGAAATGGAAAGATGCCTTTGCCCTGAACAACGGCGGTTTGGAATTCGACGTACGTTACTCTCCCGGTAGTGAAGGTACGATAGTCGCTTACGAAGATATGGACGGCGACGGCGTGCCGGACAAGGTCGTGACTTACGGTAATGACGGAGTAGACAAGGATGTGATAGGCATTTGCTTCGGCAATAAGGATTACACGTTCGGCACTCCGGTCAAATTTGTATTTGAAAGCGCTCACAGTAGCCGTTATACTGTAGAAGTGGTCAAAATAGCCGATTTCGACAACAACGGCTGCCCGGACATCTTGGTGTACTATGATTTCTACGAACAAAACGTGAGCAAGAAGGAATATGCCATACTGTATATGGAGCGCGACGCTCGGGACGGATAGAAGTGCTGCACAATCAGGAGTTGGGATTTGTGGATGGCATGGCCGACGTGAACCATGACGGTGTTCCTGATTTTTATCATGCTGGGAATGACGGGCCAACTATGCTCCGCACCGGCATCGAGAACACCGCCCCCGAAGCTCCGACCCACGTACGAGCCACCCAGGAAGGTCTCGGCATACTGTTGGAATGGGATGACGCCTACGACAAGGAAACCCCGGCCATGCAGATGCGCTACAATGTGAGCGTAAAGAAGAAAGGGGCAGAAGGCGAAGGCGCTTATATCATCTCACCGCTGAACGGCGGAAACGGCAAGGCTGCAGTCATCCCCGGGGCATATTACCAGAAAACCACGCGCAAGATGATTCCCATTGAGCGGTTCGAGGCCGGACAGGAATATGAGGTGCAGGTACAGGCCATAGACCTCTGGGATGCCCATTCGCCCATGTCGGAGACCTATACCTTTAAGGTGAGCGAACAGTTCATCGCCGGACCCACGGTGACGGCACCGCGCAAGGCTGTGGCTTTGACGTATAATGTGCCCGATGCCGTTTTGCAAACCGCCGAGTGGGACTGGGGACGGCGGGACGCTTCTCGGTCAGGAAGGGAAACGGTTTGAAGTGGCATGGAATGAGCCGGGGCTGAAAACCGTGACCGTCCGCACGGCAGATGGCGAAACGGCTACCAAAAACGTGATGGTGCGCGACATCGACCTTTCGTTCGACTTCCCCGCCGAAGGACTGGCCGGGACGGAGATTACCTTCACGCTTCCCGAAGCCTTTGCGCAGGCTTCCCGCGAGGACATCGACGTGAAGCTGTCGGACGAACGTATCGAGATGTTGCTCCGCGTAGGGAGCCGGGAAGCCAAGGCGGTGTTCCCCGATGCCGGGGATTATTCCTTCCACTTGTCGGTGCGCGATTCCGTGTGCGGCGTGGTGGAATCGGAAGAGAAGCACATCCGCATCGTGGGCGAAGTGCCTGTGCCCGTTATCCGTTTGGTAGGCATCGATGCGGCTACCGGTAAGAACAAAGTGACGTGGGACATGCCCGGCATGCCGGATTTCGTCACCACCGTGAATATATATAAGGAGAGCGGACGCTACAATGCCTTTGACTGCATTGCGCAGGTGGCTCCCGGAGTGGGCGAGTTCGTAGACACGTCCTCCAATCCCTCTGTCTCGTCCGACCGCTATTGCATCAAGTTGGGCACGACGTTCGGTGTGGAAAGTCCGGCCAGCCGTGTGCACAGCGGTACGCACCTGATGCTGAACAAAGGAGTGAACGGTGCCGTCAATCTGATATGGAACGCCTACGAGGGTGGCATTGTGGACAGTTACCGCGTCTTGCGCGGAACGTCTGCCGACCGTCTGGAACTGTTGGCCGAGGTGTCGGGTGCCCATACGGCCTACACCGACCTGAACGCCGGGGACGGGACGTATTTCTACGCCTTGGAGTATGACGAGACCTATTCCGACGAATGGCAACCGATGACGAGGACATCCAAGGAGAGGTCGTCCGGAAGCGGTCGCTCCAATGTGGTATGCACGGACGGGGCATGGACGGTGGTACCGGCCGAACAGTTGAACGTGCTGGCCATAGAGAAGGAACTCGTGCTGACACCTTCTCAACCCACGTTGCATTTGCAGGCTGAAATCCTGCCGGCCATGGCGGACATCCGTACGGTGAACTGGCAGATTCTGGAAGGCAGCGAACTGGCCTCGCTGACTCAAAACGGTGTGTTGACGGCTCAGGGAAAGGAGAACGGTGAAATCGTGGTATGCGCCACGACCGTGGACGGAACGGACATCGAGGCCCGTGTGACCGTCGTGAAAAAGGATTTCGGCATCCTGCCGCAGTCGGTCACAGTGACCACGGTGGAAGGTACGACGCAGTTGACTCCCCTCACCGGGCGGTTGCACTTGCAGGCATCCGTGCAACCCACGAATGCCTCCACTCGTAGCATGGAGCGTGGTACAGGGAACCGGTCTGGCCACTTTGGATGAAGACGGCGTCCTGACCCCGACCGAAACGGGCAACGGCGACATCGTGGTGCGTGCCACTTCTTTGGAGGACGCTTCCGTGTACGGCGAGTTGACTCTCCATAAGGAAGGTTTCTCCGGCGATGGAGTAGAGGGAGTGAATGCCGGACAGATGTCGGTGCGCCGCGTCGGCGACGACCTGTGGATTGAAGGTCTGCCCGAGGACAGCGAATGCGGTTTAAGCATCGTGGATCCCTCCGGACGCGTGCTTTCCACGGAATACCGGCGCGAGGGACGTTCGGGCAGAATCTCTTTGGCGCGTCTGGCTTCCGGCACCTATCTGCTTCAGGTTGTTACCGGTGAAGGCAAACAAGCGTTCCGTTTCTTCAAGTAGGCCGGAACGTACATCATAAGGAAACGCTCCGGGCATTCGGTTGTGGCCGTAATGTCCGGAGCGTTTGGTGCTTTTTAGATTCCAAGAGCGCAGGTTTGTAAATATCGTGTACTTCTAAAAAGGTTGGCTTTCATCGGCGGATTTTTCTGCGCCAAATGATTTTTCAATCTCAGGCAAGCGATTTTTCGTTCTGCGCCAAATGATTTTCGTTTCTCTTGAAGGTGAAAAAACGATAAGATGAATACGTGGAAATGAAGTGCTGAAAGTGGAATGCCTGCTTGGGGAATGCTGATTTATTTTATTGTTTTATAGAAGTTTATGCAGTGGTAGGATAAAACGGGCTGTTCTTTTCTTCCGAAAGGAAAGTCGGTACATCACGTTTGCAAAGTTCGGAAAACGGGATGCGCAGGATGTCATATTTATCGAAAAAATACCATAATGGCATTTTTCTTTTGGCCGGATGAAAAATAAGTCCTACCTTTGCAGCCGAAATAATATTCGTAATGTTTTGTAATCCTCATCGGAGGGCAACAATGAAATGCCGGATAAGATGACTGGGTAAAACCAATCAACTTATCCGGCATTTTATGTGTGGTAAAATAAAAAAGACGTAGAAATGAAAGAATTGGATTTGACACAAGGGAGCGTGCCGAAGGTTCTGCTACATTTTGCAGTCCCGTTTATTGTCGACATGTGCTTCAGGCACTCTACGGAGGAGCCGACTTGTTTGTGGTGGGGCAGTATGACGATGCTGCGAGTGTGGCCGCCGTGGCCATCGGAAGTCAGGTGATGCAGACTGTGACGGGCGTCATCCTCGGGCTTACTACGGGGACGACTGTGTTGATTGCTATCGCCACGGGAGCGAAAGATTACCGGAAAACGGCGTCCATTATCGGAACCTCCATCGGGCTGTTTGCCGCAGTCGGTGCGGTACTGACCTTTCTGATGGTAGCTTTTCATAGCCGGACGGTGCAGTTGATGCACACTCCGCCCGAGGCGTTGTCCGATACGGAAGCCTATCTGTGGATTTGTTCGTTGGGCATTCCTTTTATTATAGGATATAATGTCGTGTGCGGTATTTTGCGCGGACTGGGAGATTCGCGCACGCCGCTCTATTTCGTGGCGTTGGCTTGTGCGTTGAACATCGTGCTGGATTTCATTCTGGTGGGTGGCTGCCATCTGCGGGCGGCGGGAGCGGCCATAGCCACGGTCGCTTCGCAAGGGGTAAGCTTTGCTACGGCCTTGTGGTATCTGTACCGGAAAGGTTTCCATTTTGAGTTTACGCGTCGCGATATCCGTCTGGACGGACAGCTTTGCAGGCGCGTGCTGCTGTTGGGAGCACCTATCGCGTTGCAGGATTTGTTGGTCAATTTTTCCTTTTTGCTGATTACGGTCATTGTCAACGGCATGGGCGTGGTGGCTTCGGCGGCTTTGGGAGTCGTAGAGAAGCTGATAGTCTTTGCCATGTTGCCGCCGATGGCCATATCGTCGGCCGTGGCGGCCATGACGGCACAAAACTACGGTGCCGGGCTGCGTGTGCGCATGAACCGTTGCCTGTATGCAGGCATCGGCATGGCGTTGGTCTTCGGCGTTTCGGTGTGCCTCTATTCACAATTCCTGCCGGACACGCTGACGGGTATCTTCACCCGCGACGGGGCTGTGGTGCAGATGGCTTCCGGCTATCTGCGCGGATACAGCATAGATTGCATCATAGTGAGTTTCGTGTTCTGCATCAATGCCTATTTCAGTGGGCAGGGCAATTCCGTGTTCCCCATGGTACACAGCGTGATTTCCACCTTCCTCTTCCGCATACCTTTGTCTTACGGCTTCAGTCTGGTGAGTTCTTCTTCTTTGTTTCTCATGGGGTTTGCTCCTCCGTTGTCCACTTTGGTTTCGCTGATGATATGTATCGGGTATATGAGATACAAGAGAAAAAAGGAAATTATTCCGGTTTATGCGTAAGAAAGCTGTTAAAAACAGATGAGGGAAAACGTATTTCCCATAAAATATCTA
>ENA-OQDM01000964-OQDM01000964.1-human-gut-metagenome-genome-assembly--contig:-NODE-964-length-13326-cov-1.387984_pt1 | contig 13326 bp, 16 predicted proteins | sample MGYA00242772_ERZ504605 | MGnify/ENA primary metagenome ERZ504605 (study PRJEB26092, sample SAMD00036348) | human gut metagenome | host: Homo sapiens | study: EMG produced TPA metagenomics assembly of... | reverse complement strand
CTGTGCAACAAATGCAACGCCCCAGACATGGTCGCAGTTAAAAGTAATAATAATGATTGACGTAAGACAAATTTATTCATAATCCTCCTTGTTTGCGGAGCAAATGCGACTGTCCTTACAGGAGCAGAGGATTTTATCTCCCAATGTAACAGAATAGGGCGGCTTATAAAGCACCCTGCTTAATCTTCAAAACTAAGTTACCATTTTCGGGCAATTTGTGCAAGCATTTCCACAGATTTGTTATGAAAAAACTGATACCCAGTTTATAAATATCATAGAACTGCTTAAGAGATTCTTCACTTTCCAGTCAAATTTCTGTCACAAATTTCCTTTTAATATAAAATCATCAAAAGGAGCTGCCGGTTTCAAAGCAGTTTGGGGTTGGAACAGTTCCGTCTAAATACAATTCCTGTGGACATTATTTTTTCCAATGTCTACAGGGTTAAAATATATATGGGCAGTTTCGTAAAGTTCGAAATGCTGCCCTCCTTTTTTAATGTCCCGTCGCCGATTTAAATCCGGTATCTGACACGATTTTTTCACTGTTCTGTTTCACGGTATCAGAAGCGGTGTAAGCACTGTCCTCATACAAAAAGATATGCAGTTCTTTTACATTGTCGCTCAGATCACACGGTATCACGACATCACCTGTTTTTTGCTCAAAACCTTAGTTGTCTTGGTAAATGGAAATCCTGTGGTGTCTCCAATGGAATATTGGAAAACCTGTGACGCAAGCGCTAACAGTTCTGCATTTGAAAAACTGGTCTGGATATCACCACATACCTCATTGATGAGCTTATTTACGGTTGTAAGATCGGACTGCTGTGCTTTTTTCGGTCGCGCAGAAAAATTTTCCACGCATTTTTCATGCTGTAGTGCTTTTCGCCGTTTTTTTCTGCCAGTGAGGCAATTCCCGCCGATAAAACCATTAATACACCGCCGATTCTTGACGGAATAAAAATTTAAGACATCATCAAGCTTTGCCGCAAACCGCCCGAAGTACAGATATTTATCATTTTTATACCCGAGCATGGAATCCATGGTATTGATTCCCTTATACAAAAACATTAAAGGTACACCACCGATTGCCATATAGATCATCGGTGCGATCACACCATCAGAAGTATTTTCTGCCACAGTCTCCACCGCTGCTTTGGTCACACCCTCTTCCGTCAGCTCCGCCGTATCACGTCCCACGATCATAGAAACCGCATGACGTGCATCCTCAATTGTTCCCTTTTTGAGTGCATCATAAACCTTCATGCTCTCATCACGCAATGATCTGGTAGCAAGCAGCTGATAGCACCAAAAGGTTTCCAAAAGCACACCCAAGACCGGAAGATGAATATACAGAAAATACAAAACAAATGCCGGAACCAGTAATGTAATGACACAGATCAGTATTACTTCAACCAGTCCTCCAGCCAGTTCACCTTTTTCTGTTTTGGGAAATACTCTTCTGATTTCCTTCTCAAAACTGGAGATCAGCTTCCCGATCAGGCACACCGGATGGTACAACCATCTGGGATCTCCAAATATCAAATCTAAGATAAACCCTGCTGCCAGGGCAATTGTATGGTATGTATATATCAACTCTGTCACTCTCCCCATCTGCTGTGGTATTTCATGCATTCTTTAAGAAAAGCCTCTGCAACTTTTGGATTTCCATAATAATAAAGATGTGGAAATCCAGCCAGCATAGTTTCTGTGCCATGAATACACTCCCAGTTTCTCATACTTTCCGGTTTTGCTGCATGAAATGCTTTCCCACAGTTTTCAGAATCAAAATAATGAAATTCATGAGCAGGGATCTCTCCTAATGTCTCACATCCCAAAACTGAATGATTCTGTATTAATGTCACATAGCCAAAGCGATTCAGACGTGGTGTACGATATGCCCTGCCCGGAAGCACGCCTGCCATGTGGTAAAATTTTTTATCCATTGCTTCCATTTCTTCATGAAGATACATAAAGCCTCCGCATTCTGCCATACATGGCATACCACCGCTAAGTGCTTTTTGTATTTCTTCTCTCATAGATGTATTTTTTTCCAGTTCTTTTCCATTTAATTCCGGATAACCTCCATATAAAAGCAATCCATCCAGTCCAGCCGGTAATTTCTTATCTCTGATCGGAGAAAAGTGTACAAGCTCTGCCCCCATCTTTCGCAAAAGCCGGAAATTATCTTCATAGAAAAAGCAAAATGCTTCATCGTCCGCCACACCAATCCGAAGGGGATGTTTCAGACAGAAATCTATCCTAGGTTCTTTCGCAGATAATTCTCGTGCACTTTCTGCAAGCTGCAGGATTGCATCAATATCCAGAGTTTTTTCCAGAACCTCAGCCAGTCGGTGAAGGTTTTCTTTTAACTCAGGGATCTCATCCGGAAGCACTAACCCCAGATGCCGGCTCTCGATCACACAATCATCCATTTTGGGAACATATCCAAGAACTTTTATATTCAGCTCTTTCTCCAGAAGTTCTTTCATTCTTGGATAGAGCATTGGTGACATCTGATTAAAGATCACACCCTGTATATGACTGTCCTTCCTGTATTCCATAAAGCCTTTCACATATGCTGCAAGAGAAACACTCATACCTCTGCTGTTTACGATCAGAATCACAGGCGTATCTGTAACAGACGCCAGATCGTAAGCACTTGCTTTCGTTGTTGTCCCTGCAACACCGTCATAAAATCCCATTACTCCTTCCATAACAGAAATATCACAGTCCACCGCATTTTCACAGAAGAGATATTTTGTAGTTTCACTGTCTGTAAAAAAGGTATCCAGATTTCTTGATTTTTGCGCCTATGACACGACTATGGAACATCGGATCAATATAGTCCGGCCCACATTTAAAAAGATGCTGTTTTCAGACCACGATTCACCAGTGCCTGCAAAAGTCCACATGTGATCAGCGTTTTTCCGCTTCCACTGGCTCCTGCTGCCAGGAGAATTCTTGCCGCTTTCATACAAAATTCTCCTTTTTATGCGCCTGTATGGTAATAATATAAATAGGATTTTCTCCCATCATCATATGATATCTACCGATTTCTTTGGATCTGGACACACCAAGCTGCACAACTTCACTCTCCCACTTCCACTCGCTGCGTTCTGTCTGCATTTCCTTTATGCAGGACAAAGTTTCTCCGACCGTTTCAGTGTAATACAATTTATGACCATACGAACCTGTGGATTTTTTTCAAGAAGAAGTTCCACAATTTCTTTCATATTTCCGGAAGATCCACCAATAAAAGCATGGGTAGGAGCCGGAAGTTCTTCCATTGCTTCAGGGGCCGTTCCTGCTATGATCCTCATATGATCTAACGCAAATTTCTTTTTATTTTCCTCGAGAAGCACAAGTGCATCCTCTTTTTTCTCAATGGAATATACGCTTCCCTGACTTGCACGAAGTCCCATCTCCACAGATACAGAACCAGTTCCGGCCCCGATATCATAGCAGACCGAATCCTCTTTAAGACATAACTTTGCCAGCGAAACTGTTCGTACCTCTGTCTTGGTCATCGGTGCTTTTCCACGGGTAAATGCATCATCTGGAAGTCCATGTGTGGTCAATGCTGTTTTTGCATCCGGATTCCAGGCACAGATCACACTCAAGGCATCTCCTCTGTAATCTGTAAGTTCCCTCGCCTGTTTTACAAATATTTTCTCATCCTCATAAGACAGATTCTCCCCGACATAAAGCTGCACTTCACCTATTCCATAATCCGTCAGTTTCTGTGCAAGATGTGCGGTTCCATCTGAAGTGCCAAGAATTGCAAAAACCTTCTGATTTGTCCGAATCAGGGATACCAGATTGCATACTCTTCCATGTGCACTGACAATCTTTGCATCATCCCATGAAAGACCAATTTTTGACATAAAATAAACAACAGAGGATATACCGCAGATGATTTCGGCATTTCCGTCCAAAGCTTTCAAAAGTCCTTTTGCCCCACTGTAAAACCGACATCACCGGATAGTGCGATCACAACTTTTCATATTCCGGATGTTTCTTAATATACTCTGCAATCTCAGCACTTCTGTATTCATAAAAGACATCCTGTCCCGGAAGTGCCACTGCATCTGCCATCCTTCTGGCGCCTATGATCAGATCCGCCTGTTCCACTGCCTCATTGCCCTGAATCGTCAATGTTTCCTTGCTTCCCATTCCAATTCCCAGGAGAACTACATGTGGTGTCGGCTGGAATCCAAATTTCTCTGGCAGCATACGTTTGCATTCTTTTACAGAAATTCCCTTTTCCTGCACCGGACGGCCAATGATCACAGGAATTGCGCCACATTCTGTGGCAGCCTGAATCTTTTCTTCAAATCCGCCTGCTTTTCCGGAATCTTTTGTTACAAGATATCTGCAGTCATACTGACGCAGCATGGCAGCATTCAATTCTTTCGAAAAAGGACCCTGCATGGCAATCAGATTTTTGCCCTCGAATCCCAGCATGCGACAGTTTTCGATCACATTCTGAATGGAAAGGACTCTTGCAAACATTCTTTCCTGATAACCCGGAATTTCTGTATAAGCAGAAAGTTCCTTACTGCCCGTCGTAAGCAGAACATTTCCCGATACATGTTTCAGATAATCTACTGCTGCCTCTGTATTTTCTACATAAACTGCATCTTTGTGAACGCCTCCTTCACGAAGGACTCTCACATAAGAAACGGCTGTGTTTTCACAGGCCTCACGGATATTTACTGTCACTTCTGCCGCATATGGATGTGTTGCATCCAAAACCAGTTCCGGTCTTTCTGCTGCAAAAAGCTCCTGCATCTGTTCTTTGTCAAGGCGTTCTGCACGAATCGATAAAAATTCATTTTCTTCAAGAGATCTGGATCCATATTCCGTCGCGACACAGGCAAGTACAGATACTTTATTTTCACTCAGAAACCGGCTGATTTCATAGCCTTCTGTAGTACCAGCAAAAACAATTGCTTTATACATTCCGATATCCTCTTGGAGTTACCATTTTGCCATTTATTTCTTTTGTCTGGGAATTTCCGATAAATACTGTGGTGAACATATCAACCTGTCTATCTCGAAGTTCTTTCAATGTCATAACCTGATATTCTTCCCCTTCTCTTCCGATATTGCATACTGTTCCGCAAACTGTTTCCGGAGATTTGTACTGCATCATCAGATCGCAGGCTTTCTGTAAATAATCATGGCGTTTTTTACTGGAGGGGTTATAGAGACAGATTACAAAATCCGCCTGAGATGCACCAAGAAGTCTTGCTTCAATCTTTTCCCATGGAGTCAGAAGGTCACTTAAGCTGATCAGGCAGAAATCATGGATCAGCGGTGCACCAAGGACTGCCGCTCCGCCAAGTGCGGCTGTTACTCCCGGAACGATCTCCAGTTCTACTTCCGGATATTTTTCTCCTACTTCATACATCAGTCCGGCCATACCATAGACTCCGGCATCACCGCTGCAGATCATGGAAACCCTTTTGCCTTTCATAGCCTCTTCAAAAGCCAGCACACATCTGTCCACTTCTTTTTTCATTGGTGTGGTCAGATATTCTTTATCTGGAAATGTATCTTTGACAAGATCCACATATACCGTATATCCAATGATCGTATCACTGTCTTTCAAAGCATTCATTGCAATACCGGTCATCTGATCACAGCCTCCCGGTCCGATTCCAACTACATATATTTTATTCAAAATGAACCTCCCAGTTCCGGAGTGCAAGCGCGGTTGTCACGCCATTTCTCCCTGTCTTATTTTTGATCAGGCGGCCCTGCTCCGCACCCAGGACTGCACTTCGTTCACAGACATTATTCACGCCTGTGATCTTTTTTACAAATTCGGAAGGGGTAAATTCCCCCTCTGCATGACTCAGCTCTTCTTCCTCAAATGTGATAAACGGGATTCTCCAGTCTTCTGCAAGTTTTTGAAGCCCCACTTCGTCTTTTTTGATGGAAATGCTTGTCAGCTTCTCTACTGCCTGGCTGTATATATCCGCGTCCGCCAGACAGACACTAGCTTCTTTTTCAATTACATCTGCTTCTTTATTCCTGCGGCAGCCCATTCCCAGTGTCACCACCCTGGGAATGATCTGCACCGTGGATGTAAACGGCTTACAGGTTTGATGAATGGTTACTGCAATTCCAATCTCCGGTTTATCCTGTGTGTCTTCCGAAGACTCTTCCAGCCTTCCGGCAACTTTCCTGTCCATGGAAATTCACTGTAAAATCCGACAGGTTCTCCCGCAAGCAAGGCTGCCGAAACCTCCTTTGCCGCTTTCATATTCTGAATTCCACAGCAATTCTTTTTTGCAAAGACATCCACTGCAAAGCGATGATGAAGATCTGTCGCTGTCGTTACGACTGGAACTGCACCCAGAAGCTCCGCAACTTCCAGAGTCAGTTCATTCGCACCGCCAAGATGTCCTGATAACAGAGATATCACAAACTTTCCACATTCATCGATCACCAGTACCGCCGGATCAGACTTCTTACTTGCTACGTAAGGTGCAATACTGCGCACCGCGATTCCACAGGCTCCGACAAAAATGATCGCATCATCTGTCTCAAAATGGTGGCCTGCCCAGATTCCTGTACTTTCCGCAATCGAATCATCGAGATATTTACTTTTCTTATAAATTTCTGCCGTATAACCTTTGCCCTGAGGTCTTTTTGCAGGTCTTCCGCAGTCATATATCCTGTAAGACTGAAACAGATGATTGAAATACGCATTATTTAATTCTCCATTTAGATCGGATTATTTACTGCGCGTTCTCACTCTGTTGCTTCACGGAATTCGGTAGTGAATCCCGGATCATACAGTTTTGAGCGATCATAGTGAGCTGCTTTTACAGAATCCCCGATGATCATCAGTGCAGTCTTTGTGATATTGTTTTCTGCAGCAGTCTGTGCAAGCGTGCCTACTGTGCAGACAAATTTCTTCTCATCCGGCCAGGTTGCTTTGTATACAATTGCCGCCGGCGTATCAGCTGTATATCCGCCTTCGATCAGTCTGCGGCTGAGTTCTTCCAGCATACCGGTGCTTAAGAAAACGACCATCGTTGCCTGATGAGCTGCAAATGACTGAATACTTTCTTTGGATGGAACCGGTGTACGGCCTTCCATTCTTGTGATGATCACACTCTGTGAGATATCCGGCAGAGTATATTCCAGATTCAGGGCACTTGCCGCACCGCAGAACGCACTGACACCAGGACAATAGTCATACATAATTCCCTTCTCATCCAGAATATCCATCTGCTCACGGATTGCACCGTAAATACAAGGATCGCCTGTATGAAGACGCACAGTCATCTTCCCTTCTGCTTCTGCTCTCTCCATAACGGAGATGACTTCTTCCAGTGTCATCTTCGCACTGTTATATATCTCGCATGTCTCCTTTGTACTCTTTAACAGCCCCGGATTCACCAGTGATCCCGCATAGATCACCACATCAGCCTGCTCCAGATAACGCTGTCCACGGACCGTGATCAGATCTTCGGCTCCCGGACCTGCTCCCACAAAATGTATCATTTTCCGACTCCTTCCTGTCCTGCAAAGAACCTGCTACCAGCAACTTCTCCTGCATACTCTGGTATCTATTGTATATGTCGTTCTTTTCTGAATCTTTCTATCAGTTCTTCTGCTTTTTCTGTCTTTCCAAGGATTCCGTATACATTGGAAAACGTGACCGCTCCCACCTGTATCTCTCCTTTCCCCCGGTAGTTCAGATATTCCTCCATACGCATCATGATTTTTTCCATAATGCGTGTTCGTTCTTCCTCGCTGCATTTCTCCAATGCATCATCCGTCGTCACACAGTCAAGAAATTCGACTGCCTTCTCTCCGGCAATTCCCGCTCTCAATGCGGCCGTGGCGAATAAATCCATCCGACAGTCTGCCCATCTGGAATGGGTATTCATGATTCCGCCGGATACCTTGATCAGTTTCCCGATATGTCCGACCAGCAGGACACCTTTACAATCCTGTTCTACCGCCATATCTATGGTCTGACCAATATAGTTACTACATTTTACCACATCATTTTCTTCTATACTATACTGTTCTTTCAGAAAATCCAATCCGTAATTACCCGGTGCAATGATCAGATACCTGTACTTTTCCGCAAGGCATACCTTCATCTCTACTTCAATGGTATCGATCAGCGCCTGTTCACTCATCGGATTCACAATACCGGTTGTCCCAAGTATTGAAAGTCCTCCTTCTATTCCAAGTCTTGGATTAAATGTTTCTTTTGCCAGTCTTGCCCCTTCCGGAATCGAAATCTCTACATCAATTCCACCGGTATAGCCAACCTCTTCACAGGCTTCTTCTACTTCTTTTCTTATCATCTGCCTTGGCACACGGTTAATTGCGGCTTCTCCCACCGGCTGATTCAGTCCGGGCCTGGTCACTCTTCCTACCCCGATCCCGCCATCAATATGAATCTGTCCTGTTTCAGAAAGCCTTACCTGACTGTAAACCAGTACTCCATTCGTGATATCTGGATCATCTCCGCTGTTTTTTTGACCGCACAGGATACCATATCCGGCAATTCCCTGTCTGTATATTTTCTCTGTATATCCGTGATATCCAGCTGCAGCTTTTCTCCCTGCGGCAGTTCTACCGACACCTGCTCTACTTTTTCATCTGTAAAAAGCATCTGCATTGCTGCCCTCGTTGCAGCCTGTGCACAGGTTCCGGTTGTATACCCTTTTGCTAATTCTTTTTTCGGCATATGGACTCCTTTCCATCAGGGAGCGAGGTTTTGGCTTTTTTAATATCCCCTGACGCAAAATGGAGGACTGCAGTTTTCTACATTCCTCCACCAATTTTAGCGTTTTCATACTTACATGTCAAATTATCTGTATGACGGTTCTCCACTTATTCGTTACCATTTTTGTTCTTACATTCTTGTTCCCATGCTTTGATTTCACCGCATGCAATCTTCATTCCCGAATCTCCGGACGGCTGGGTCTTGAAGTCATCCGGCATCTCATGAAGTACGATCGTCCTGCCGACAACATCCATTGGATAGAATCTTCCGGTATAAATCTCCATCCATGCAGTTCCATCATTACTTAATACCGGCGGCAGATCTCCTGCATGTCTGGGATGTTCTTCTTTTTCCGGATTATAGTGTCCTTTTGTATCTGCAAATGGATCCTGTGAATCTCCCATACACGCATTTCCTTCATGAATATGAAATCCAAAAAATCCTCCGTATTTCTTCTCCAGTTCCTCCGGGATTCCCATCAGTTCTCCTAAAAGAACTGTGCCATTATACACTTCATAGAGATATACATTTCCACGAATATCAGGGTATTCTTTGCTCCCTTTTATCTTGGCATGGGCCTGCGGAAGTCCCTGGATTGCTTTATAGATCATATTATCACGCTCCTTCGCATTTATGGTATGCGGAAGAACGTAAATGTGTGCTTCTTTTTTCTATTTAATGCATCATCGTAGCTTCCCCCGGTCCATGAGAAAGACTTGGTATCCTGTTGCGGGCTAAGATTCCACGATGAAGAAGTTATAAGGGCGTCAGAATTTTCTAAAAGCACCCGAAATATGCGCCAAACTCGCCATTCGGCTCAAACAGTGGCACATATTCCGGGTAACGAAAATTCTGATGCCCTAACAACTTCTAATCATCGCTCCATATACGCCCGCAACAGGATACCAAGTCTTTCTCATGTCGTGATTGGCCAATGATAATGAATTCAATAGAAGGACTGTAAGCTTTGTGTGTAGCCGGAAAGTTGTAGTGAATTCTTTGATTTTCCGGATTTTTCGTACACTTCCGTTATCACAACGGTTATGGTTCCGCTGTTGAATCATTACAGCATGCGATAACGTGAGGAAGAAAAGTAAGATAGCCTGGTTGCGTGCATATGAGATCATGGTTAGTATTTCTTAAGTATAAAAATTGGCCGTTAGCAGTCAAAAAATCATTGTCTGAGCTTGCGAGTTTTGTTTTTTTGACTGCTGCTTTTAGGACAATTTTTATGCTTTAGAAATACTCCATGATCGAATCAGCACGCAACCAGGCTATCTTACTTTTCTTCCGGCCGGGTATCAGCCGCTTTATGCATTAAATCAGCAACTCTACTGAATAAACATCGCATCCCCAAATGAGAAGAACCGGTATCTCTCCTTCACAGCCTCTTCATAAGCCGCAAGCACGTGCTCCCGTCCTGCAAGCGCAGATACCAGCATGATTAATGTAGATTCTGGAAGATGGAAGTTCGTGATCAGACAATCCAGTACTTTGAATTTATAGCCCGGATAGATGAATATCTGTGTCCATCCACTCTTCGCTTCCAGATGTCCATTCTCATCTGCTGCCGATTCTACCGTTCTGCAGCTTGTCGTTCCGACGCAGATAACACGGTGTCCCGTCTCTTTTGCACGATTGATCTTCTCAGCCGCTTCTTCATCGATCATGAAGAATTCCGAATGCATATGATGCTCGGTAATCTCATCCACTTTTACCGGACGGAATGTTCCAAGCCCCACATGAAGTGTAACTCTCGCAATATCCACACCTTTTTCCTTAATCTCTTCCAGAAGTTCCGGTGTAAAATGCAGTCCTGCCGTCGGTGCTGCTGCCGAACCTGTGTGAGTTGCATATACCGTCTGGTAACGGTTCTTATCCTCCAGCTGGTGTGTGATATATGGAGGCAGCGGCATCTGGCCAAGCTGGTCTAAGATTTCTTCAAAAATTCCGTCGAAATCGAATTTGATCAGACGGTTTCCTTCTTCTACCACATCAATGACTTCTCCCATCAGAAGGCCATCACCGAAACTGATCTTTGCTCCGACTTTTGCTTTCTTACCTGGTTTTACCAGCGTCTCCCATACGTTATTTTCTTTTCTCTTCAATAATAATACTTCGATTTTGGCATTGGTCTCTACTTTGGAACCAATCAGTCTTGCCGGAATAACCTTTGTATCATTGATTACCAGACAGTCTCCCTCATGCAGATACTCTGTGATTTCTTTAAATACATGATGGGAAAAAGCCCCGGTCTCCTTGTCAAGGACAAGAAGTCTGGAGCTCGAACGATCCTCAAGCGGATCCTGTGCAATCAGTTCTTCCGGCAATTCATAATAAAAATCCTGACGTTTCATAATTATGAATTCCTTTCCCTTTTATTCTTTACGTATCTTTTTCTGATATGTTTTCATTTACAGTTGCATTTGAAGCTATTTCTTTTTCTGATTTATTTTCTACCAGACGATAGCCATTATACACTGGTTTTCCCAGTTTCTCAACTACAGAACTCTGTGTATTTTCTGTTTTTTTCAATTCCCGTATCCCAGACTCTTTCATTTGGACATTTTCCTGCGTTTTTGACAGCTCACCCTCTGATGTCTGCGGTTTCTGCTCTTCTACATTTGGCTTTTCACATTCTGGTACAACTGTTCCCGGTTGCGCTATCCATGCTTTTATCTTCTTCTGATAGACCACTCTGGTATCACAAAGCAGGTCATGAAATCCACGTTTTTCTGAATCAATTCCTGCAACAATATAACCGATATTCACCGGAAGGCTACATAAGAATCTTCCAACCGTCTCGCGGTACACCACATTGAACAGTGTCAGCTTCTCTTCCGGATTTTTTTGAAACTACCCGGAGATTCATCGCTTTCTTTCCAAGTGTCGTTCCTGTCAGATAGGTAAATGCAATAAAATACAACACTTTCAGAGCATACAGTACGATATCTTTCAACGAATAATGAAACAGGATATCCGTTCCCGTTATCGCACCGCCGCCAGCCAGTGAGATACCTGCAAATATCAGCCGCACGATCAGGAGGCCTGCAAATACTACCACACTGTCGATCATATAAGCCGCCATCCGCACCCAGAACCCTGCATACTCCAGATTCCCACTGGCACAGCAACTGTTCTGTCTGGCTAACTTCTCCTGATTATCGTAACTGTTCTGCATAGTACATCAGCACCCCGCTTTCTACACTTTTGGCGGTTTCCGTCAGAACCTGCGCTTCTGACTTCGGAACTAATGATTCTGCTTTGGAAAACAGCGACTGCAAAAGTCCTTCATCTGATTCCATCTCATAAAAATGTAGATGTTCCAAGTTTTTGCTCATCGCATCTTTCATATCCGGATACAGACTGATCTCATCGATCAGACCGTTGTTCTTCGCCTGCTTTGCAGTATAAGTTCTTCCGTCTGCCAGTTTCTTTACATCCTCCACTGACATATCACGGCCGTCTGCCACGATATTCACGAATTCCTCATAAGCTTCATTGATCTGATCCTGATAAATAGCAATCTGCTCGTCCGTAAATTTGCTGCTGTCCTTATTCTTTCCGCTCGTGATACTTACATAACGGATTCCAAGCTTTTTATACAGCCCGGACATATCATATCCTGACATGATCACACCGATGGAACCGGTCGTTGTATTCGAATTTGCATAGATTTTATCCGATGCCATAGACACCATATATCCACCGGATGCCGCATAATGTGCCATATAATCCCAGATCGGACGTTTTGTTGTCTCTTTATATTCTTTCAGTTTCTGATACAGTTCTTCGGATTCATAGACAGTTCCTCCCGGAGAATCTACATACAGAAGAATTCCTTTATTGTTAGAATCATCCATCAATTCATCAATATAATTCATCGTTGAATCATGCTGATATCCGCTGGATGCCTCCAGTGCACTGCTTCCACTCTGTTCCTGGATCGTACCTTCTACTCTTACGATTGCAATATAATCTTCAGACGGTGGATTAAACTGATACGAACCTCCGAGATTAATTATATCATCTGCACTGCTCTGAAGCAGATTTTTTGAAATTGTATTGGTAAATACGCTGGCAGCACTGACTCCAACGAACAGTGCTGCCGCTACTACCAGACCTATGATCTGTTTTTTCTTCATACGTAATCCTCTTGCTCTTTTTACCGAGCTTTTATCTGATATGAATGAATGTTTTTTTATTTACGAAGTTCGATTCCCATACCTCGAGTGCCTTTAAGATACGGTCCATAGCTGCAGATACATCTGCCTCTTCCAGAGTCTTATCCTTTGCACGGAATACGATAGAATATGCAACAGATTTGAATCCTGTTTTAATCTGAGCACCTTCGTAAATATCGAACAGTGAATAGCTTTCCAGATATTCACCGCCCTTGCTTTCGATCACATCTTCAATCTGTCCTACCAGAATCTCTTTTGGCATTACCATACTGATGTCACGTGTCACTGCAGGGAATTTTGCAATTCCTGTATATTTACGATCAAATGTTGCTCTTGCTACGATCTCTGGCATATCGATTACTGCAATGTAGGCTCTTG
>ENA-OQDM01000962-OQDM01000962.1-human-gut-metagenome-genome-assembly--contig:-NODE-962-length-13342-cov-0.892244_pt1 | contig 13342 bp, 13 predicted proteins | sample MGYA00242772_ERZ504605 | MGnify/ENA primary metagenome ERZ504605 (study PRJEB26092, sample SAMD00036348) | human gut metagenome | host: Homo sapiens | study: EMG produced TPA metagenomics assembly of... | reverse complement strand
CTTCTATATGGTTTTGAGAGAACAGGCTCTCAGAGAAACAGTGGCGACAGCTGTGAGGATCACCCGTATCCATGCCGAACACGGAAGTTAAGCTCACAAACGCCGAAAGTACTTGGCCGGAAGCGGCCCGGGAGGATAGGAAGCTGCTGATAAAGGAAAAGGCACTTACAAATGTAAGTGTCTTTTTCATATGCCGGGGCTTCCTATCCGGACGGGTTACCCGGGATAGCCGGAGAACATCTTTTGAGGCTTATAGGACATTTCGTGTTGGTTTTTATACCGATGAAGTTAGACATTGTCTGGTTTCATCGGTATTTTATCTTTTTTCTAAAAAGATAAAGGGTGGACAAAATGAGTTGGTAAAAAGTCCGAAAATGATTGCTATGACTGCTTTAATTAGGGTTATATCTTTTTAAAATATGTTTATTTTAAAAGGAGAACCTTATGAAACAAGTTAGGTGTTTATATTGCGGTTTCTTTTGCTCAAAATATGGTAAAACTCGTACAGGAAGGCAACGGTGGTACTGCAAAGAATGTCATTCTGTCTTTGTGAATCCAATTAATAAGAGGGCTCATGATTTTAAGCACTTTATTCAGTGGTTATTTAGTAAGAATGTGCAAAGATCCATGCCTGGCGACGGTCGTGATTTTCGTAGGAAGATAACTAAATTTTGGGGAATCTGGCCTATGCCGCCTAAAATTGAGAGTCCGATGAATGTTGTATATGTGGACGGTATTTATTTAGGAAGAAAAGCATGTATCCTTATTTGTTGTAATAAAAGAATATGTGCTTGGATGGTATTTGTGCCGCTATGAGAATTCCAGAGCCTGGGAAGCATTGATGCAGAGAATTGCGGCTCCCGCTATGGTCGTTTCTGATGGAGGCCCCGGCTTCCGGAAAGCACTAAAAAGAGTCTGGCCCAAGGCTAAGCTGCAGCGTTGTATTTTCCATGCCTTCCTCCAGGTAAAGAGATATACAACCGGTAGACCTAAAACCATTGCCGGTATTGAGATGTACATGATAGCAAGGGATTTGCTGATGATAAAAGACATGGAGCAAGCAGGTCATTGGGTAACCCGATTGATAAACTGGAGAATAAAGCATAAGACCTTTCTTAGTGAAATGACACGAGATGAAAAAGGCAAACTTCGCCCTATGCATGAACGTTTACTAAAGGCCGAGCGGTCACTGGCCAGATTAGTACGGCAAAACACATTATTTACCTATTTGGATGAATCGTTGTCTTATGGAGAAGAACTACCATCGACCAATAACCGTATAGAAGGCGGAATAAATGCACAATTAAGAACGATGCTTAGAAACCATCGGGGGATGTCCATTGAAAGATGCATAAAAGCGGGTTTCTGGTGGTGTTACTTCTACTCACCGAAACCGCTTTCTGCATCTGAAATCCTAAAGGTAATGCCCACTGACAGGAGCATTTCTAAACTATATAAAGCGATGAATGAACGAGCCAAATTAGAGGATTCAATTCCCACATGGGGAGATGCTATTGTGTGGTCAGAATTACATAAATCCGATTCATTTCTTGCTTGTTTTTTGGGTTAGCCATCAACACGTTTTGTCCTATAACCCAAAACTGTTTTCTTGACATCCTTGCAGGGGAACAGTTTTTTGTTAAAATTAAAGAATAAATTTAAAAATAAGTTTGTGCGTGTATGTTTGATACGCAAGGAGACGCTATGAAATCCTTTGCAGTTTTTTAGTGGTAATTGCCGGAACCATGTGGGCGGGAAGCGGGCTTGCGGCCCAGCATTTTCTTGCACATAATGATCATACCGCTATGGACCTGACTGTTTTCCGTATGATTTCTACGGCACTTATTATTTTCGTGATTGCTTTTATGCGGGGAACCTTGGGGCGGTCTATGCGGATACTTAAGGAATATCCTACATTATGGATCAAACTTATTTTTTACGGTCTGGGGCTCATGCTTATGCAGCATACTTATTTTGCGGGAATTGGTGCGGGAAACGCGGCTGTGGCTACGGTGATTCAGTATATATGCCCCGCACTTGTTATCTGCTGGGGGGCTCTGCGAAGAAAAAAGGTACCGGGGATGGGTGACATGTTTGCTGTGGTGCTGGCGGTAGGAGGTGTATTTCTTCTGGCGACAGGAGGAGATCCCCGGACATTGTCTGTTCCTGCGGAGTGTATCTATTACAGTGTTTTGTCCGCCGTATTTTATGCTTTTTGTTCCATTTATCCAAAGCAATTGATGATGACACTGGATAATTCATTTCTTCTTATGTTCGGCATGCTTTTCGGCGGTATAATGGGGTATATGGCTGATCCTGTTACTGATTTAGGCACGTTCTTCCATAATGATGTACTTTTTGATATGTTTATGATTATTATTTGCGGTACGGTTATTGCTTTCATTTGCTATAATGCCGGACTTGCATGGTTGACTGAAGAGCAGACATCAGTGACCGCGACCGTGGAACCGGCCGTTTCTGTCATCGCATCCTATTTCCTTTTTGGAACGACGTCGGTTTGTTTGAAGGAACAGGGATCATTATGGTTTTACTTGCTATTCTTATGCCGGTCATGAGAAAATGGCATGGAAATTAGTTTTCCCCGCTTTGAGGTTCTGCTATAATGTGTACTGAATGAAATACGAATAATTGTCGATAAATAACCATGCAGGAGAGACTATGGATACGAACCATATCAGGAATTTTTCTATTATTGCCCACATTGATCACGGCAAGTCTACACTGGCGGACCGTCTTATTGAGATGACGGGAACCGTGCAGAAGCGCGATATGGAAGCGCAGATACTGGATACAATGGAACTGGAACGGGAAAGAGGTATCACGATTAAAGAGCAGTCTGCCCGTTTAATGTACAAATATAAAAATGGAGAAATGTATGAGCTGAATCTCATTGATACTCCGGGGCATGTAGACTTCAACTATGAAGTGTCTCGAAGCCTTTCTGCCTGTGAGGGAGCCATTCTTATCATTGATGCGACACAGGGCGTACAGGCGCAGACTTTGGCCAATGTATATCTGGCGCTTGATAATAATTTGGAAATTATCCCGGTTGTTAATAAAATTGATTTACCCAGCGCCGATGTGGAACGGGTAAAGAAAGAAGTGGAAAATGTTATCGGGCTGGATATGTCAGAAGCGGTTCCGGTAAGTGCTAAAACCGGTCTTAATGTAGAGAATGTGCTGGAGCGGATTGTGGAATTAGTTCCGCCGCCGGAAGATCGTTCCGATAAACCGCTCCGCTGTCTGATTTTTGATTCCATCTTTGATCCTTACAAAGGTGCTATTGCTTATGTCCGTATTATGGATGGGGAAATCCGGCCAGGTATGGAAATAAAGATGATGTCTTCAGGGAAAGTGTATACAGTTACAGAAGTAGGATACTTTACGCCTCTTCCCAAAGTTACTACTGTTTTGACTTGTGGATCTGTGGGATATGTAGCGGCGAGCATAAAAAATGTAGGAGACTGTGCAGTAGGTGACACGATTACATCTGCTGAAAATGGTTCCAAAGAACCTCTTCCCGGATACCGTAAGGCGCTGCCTATGGTTTTCTGCGGCCTCTATCCTATTGAAAGTAAAGATTATGATCAGCTGAAGATGGCATTGGAAAAGTTGCAGCTCAATGATGCAGCGCTTGAATATGTGCCGGAGACGTCACAGGCACTTGGTTTCGGATTTCGTTGCGGTTTCCTCGGGCTGCTCCATATGGATGTTATCCAGGAACGTCTGGAACGGGAATATAATTTGAAATTGATTACAACGGCACCGTCGGTTATCTATCATGTATTCAAGACAGACGGGGAGATGATAGCCGTGGATAATCCGGCGGAATTGCCGCCTATGACAAAAATTGAGCATATAGAAGAACCGATTGCCAAAGTAGAAATACTTGTGCCTTCTGACATGGTGGGTAATGTAATGGAATTGGTGCAAAATCGTCGTGGTGAATTTCAGACGATGACTTATCTGGATGAAACACGTGTGGATTTATCTTATAAAATTCCATTGGCGGAAATTATTTTTGATTTCTTTGATAAGTTGAAGTCGGCAACGAAGGGGTACGCTTCTTTGGACTACCAGATTTCCGGTTACCAAAAAACAGATGCCGTTAAACTGGACATTCTACTGAACGGGGATCTTATTGACGCGTTGTCTATTATTGTCCACAAAAGCAATGCGGCATCCCGTGGCAGAGTATTGGCGCTCCGATTGAAAGACATTATTCCGCGCCAGCAGTTTGAGGTGCCGATCCAGGCAGCGGTAGGAAGTAAGATTATTGCGAGAGAAACGATTAAAGCTTATAAGAAAGATGTCCTCGCCAAATGCTATGGCGGTGACGTAAGCCGGAAGAAAAAGCTTCTGGAAAACAAAGGAGGGGAAAAAGCGTATGAAACAGGTGGGAAGCGTAGAAATTCCCCAGGAAGCCTTCATGGCGGTATTAAAAGATGACTGATTCCAAAACGCTTGGCCTTTACTTACATATTCCATTCTGCCGAAGCCGCTGTTATTATTGCGGCTTTTATTCTGTAGGCAGCAAATTGACGGACAGTTTCCTTGATGCGCTGGTGCAGGAAATGGAAAATAAAAGCAAACTTTTTGAGGATAAACTTTGTGATACGGTTTATTTAGGCGGAGGAACACCCTCCGTGTTGTCCGGAAATCAATTAAAAAGCATTATAGAAGCATTGCACCGGTATTTTCATATCTATGAGAATGCGGAAATTACGATGGAAATGAATCCTTGTGATATGACAGAAGCATATTTAAAAAATGCTTTGGAACAGGGTGTCAATCGTATTTCTGTGGGGGTACAGACTAATCGTGATGAACTTCTTGTAAAAATTGGGCGCCGCCATACGGCTGCTGAAGCGGAGAAAGCTGTCAATCGGGCATTCAAACTCGGTTTTAGAAATATCAGCATTGATTTAATGTGCGAACTTCCCGGGCAGACAGTGATGATTTTGAAAAGACATTAAAGTACGCTGTTCACTTGCCGGTTACTCATATGTCGGTATATAGTTTGATTTTGGAGGAAGGAACGAGATTTTCCCAAATGGCGTCGCGCGGTATTCTGGCGCGTCCGTCAGAAAATGACAGTTGGGCAATGTATCAGGCGATGTGTCGGATACTTCCTCATTACGGATTTGAGCGGTATGAAATTTCCAGTTTTGCGCGGACAGGGTTTCAATCTGCCCATAACAGGAAGTATTGGAAATTAGAAGACTATTTAGGGTTGGGGCCCTCTGCCTGTTCCCGCATTGGGCATGAACGATGGGAAAATATTTCTAACTTAAGGCTGTATGAAGCGTGGTTGGCGGCAGACGAGCCTGTGGAAGAAAAAATTTCTCTTTCCCCAAAAGAAGAAATGGAAGAATTTGCATTTCTTGGACTTCGTATGAAAGAAGGCATCAATGGCAGAGAATTTTATCAGCGGTATGGGAAAGAAATAATGGAAGTTTATGGCAGTGTGGTGAAAAAGCTGGTGAAAGAAAAGATGATTTTCCTGAATAATGGGAACATTCAAATGACCTATAAAGGGGCGGCACTTGGAAATTATGTGTTTGAACAATTTCTTTTGGATTGAATCTGTTGGCAGGGAAATATCCCTATCAGTTTTATTTTGTAAATGTTTTTACTTTTTACAGTTGTTGCATTAAAATAAAAAGAACTTATTAAAAAGGAGGGAGACACATGCCGGTATCATACATGGAAATTGATTTAAGAGCGTTTCGTCACAATCTGCGGGTTATCCGCAGCCATTTAAAAAATGTACCGGCGCTTGCTGTAATCAAAGCAAATGCTTATGGACATGGGGCGGTAGAGTGCCTGCGTGCAGCTTTAGAGGAAGGCTGCGTCGGTGCTGCGGTAGCCCGAGTGGAAGAAGGCCGTGTTGTTAGGGCATCCGGTTTTGATTGTCCGGTTTATGTCCTTGGACTGCCGCTTCCGGAAGAAATGTCCGTGGGTGTTAATGAAGAACTTATTCTTCCTGTTGATGATACGACTAATTTGGAAGCGTTGGAGACAGCCGCGTCCACTTTAAAAAAAATGGTGGAAGTGATGCTTCCTATTGATACGGGAATGAATCGAATCGGTACACATGCAAAAGATTTACCTGCCTTTCTGGAAAAATTAAAAAAATATCCCCACCTGCATATTCATGGGTTGTTTACCCACTTGGCAACAGCTGATGCAAAAAATAAGAGTAAAGCGTATAAACAACTGGCAGAATTTGAAGAGGCCCTTTCCGTTATGCCGTCATTGGAGAATTTGGTTATTTCCGCAGCAAGCAGCGCAGGGGTCGTGGATATTCCTGAAAGCTGGTACAATCTGGTGCGCCCGGGGATTATCCAGTACGGGCCTTCTCCCTCAAATACGATGCTGAATTATCTGGATTTAAAGTATATGATGACTGTAGTAAGCCATATTACCCATGTGCAGGTGGTGCATAAGGGAGAAACCGTAGGGTATGGTGCTACATATACAGCAGGAAAGGATATGAGAATCGCTACGATTCCTATCGGATATGCAGACGGATATCCCCGTGCACTTTCTAATAAAGGCGCAGTTCTTATTGGAGAGAAACGCTGTCCTATCGTGGGGCGTATCTGTATGGATCAGCTTATGGCGGCTGTTGATGATACCGTAATGCCTGGTGATGAAGTCGTTCTTATCGGAAAACAGGGGGAGGAAGAAATTAAAGTGGATGAGCTGGCAGAACTGGCCGGTACAATTCATTATGAAATTCTTTGTGGGCTAAGACGGATTCCACGGATATTTATTGATGAAAAATGATTATAAATACTGATTGATGAAATAAAAAAGAAGGCGCATTATTAATTTACGACCTTCTTTATGTGCTATATGCCGACATTTAGCGTTTTGTGCAACTTTATGATTATAACGAGAATGTTTTAAAATAAATGGAGCGCCTAGAGGGATTCGAACCCTCGCACCTGGTTCCGGAGACCAGTGCTCTATCCCCTGAGCTATAGGCGCCTGACGAAAGACATTATAGCATATTCGCTGAGTTTGCTCAATTGCGTGGCACTAAAATTGAACAGTTTGATCGAAAAGGAAATATGATGTAATACGGAAGGGAGGCACAGAATGGATCGAAAAATATTTCTTTTGATGCTGCCGCAAGAACTCATTTGGAGGGGGAATATCGGAAGAATTGATGAGTGCTTATAAACGGGAATTAGCGCATGTTTATAGGATGGCAAGTGCTAAAAGGATGCTGTTTATAAAGCGTAAAGGTACTCATTAAAAAATGGTGCTGAATGAGTGCAGCCGTGATATGCGCGGAGATGTTGGTGAACTGAAAAAGAAGTATGGAATCCACTATTGATGATTGTTTTACAATTTCGGATAATGCCGGAATACTTGAAGAAAAGCGTTTGACAGGATATAATCGTGATGATATAATGTTTTTCGTTGACGGATCATTAGCTCAGTTGGTAGAGCACCTGACTCTTAATCAGGGTGTCCGGGGTTCGAACCCCTGATGATCCACCAGACATGATACCCGAGGTTATGATGGCTTCGGGTTTTTGTTTTTTCATAATTTGTTGGAGTTTTTAATATCTTTGTAAAAGGTTTTGGCAAAGTTGATAATTGCTGCGGAGGGATTTGCGAAGGAGGGGGTCTTTCTGCATTTATGCAGCAGGTATGATAGAATATAAAAAATATTTCGGAAGAGGTGCGGTATGAGATACAGAAGTACACGAAGTGAAGAGAAAATTTCTGCGCCCCAGGCATTGCTTCAGGGATTGGCAAAAGATGGCGGGCTCTATGTTCCTGAAATGCTGCCGGTGCCTTTTATTGAATATAATTCTTTAAAAGGATTTGTCATATAAGGAATTGGCCAGCTTTGTTCTTAAACGTTTTTTGACAGATATTCCTGAAAATGATTTGAAGAAACTTACAGATGCGGCCTATACGGGAACATTTGCCGCAAAAGAAATTGTGCCCGTAAAACGTATGACAGATGCTTTTTCTGTGGCGGAAATGTTTTATGGCAGGACTTGTGCTTTTAAGGATCTGGCGCTTTCTTTGTTCCCTTATCTGCTTGTATGGGCAAAGGCGCAGGAAAATGATGGAAAGCAGATTTTAATCTTAACGGCTACTTCAGGTGATACAGGGAAGGCAGCGTTAGAGGGATTTCGTAACATTCCCGATATCAATATTATGGTATTTTATCCGTCTGATGGAGTGAGCCCTCTTCAAAAGGATCAGATGCAGAAGCAGTCCGGTAATAATGTAAGGGTGGCAGGTATTGATGGTAATTTTGATGATGCCCAGAGTGCATTAAAACGCATTTTTATGAGTGGCTTGAGAAAAGAAGCATCAGAAAAGGGTGTTTTGTTTTCCAGTGCTAATTCGATTAATATTGGCCGGTTGTTGCCGCAGATCATCTATTATGTATGGATCTGGCTTCAATTGAGAAAGAACCATTCGATTGGAGAAAATGAGCGGTTTAATGTGGTAGTTCCTACAGGAAATTTTGGAAATATTCTGGCCGGGTGGATGGCAAAAGAAATTGGTGTTCCTCTTGGACAGCTGATTTGTGCTTCCAATGAAAATAAGGTACTTACAGATTTTTTCGAAACAGGCGTGTATGACATCAATCGCGAGTTTTATCTGACGGAATCACCATCTATGGATATCCTTATTTCTTCTAATTTTGAGCGTTTCCTGTACTATGTACTTGGTTCTGCTGATAAAGTGGCAGCAGCCATGAAAGCATTGAACAAGGAAGGGCGATATGCGGTATCGGAAGAAGAATTAGCATACGCTCTTGGTGAAATTACAGGAGGATGGGCCTCTTCCGCAGATATGAAACGGGCGATGAAAGCAGTTTACGAATCTTATGACTACCTTATGGATCCTCATACTGCAGTGGCTTATGCGGTTTATCACAGACTTCGCCGCGAAGGGAAGATAGAAAGACATTCTCATACAGTCATCATCAGCACAGCACATCCATATAAATTTCCCGGTATAGTAGCGGAGATTCTCGGTTTAGATGAAACAGGTACACCCTATGATGTTCTTCGGCGTATTGAAAAGAAAACAGGGATTCCTATTCCTTTTCAGTTGGGAGATTTGGAAATGAAGGAAAAACGTTTTATCGATACAATTGGAAAAGATGATGTGGCTGATGCAGTTAGTGAATACATGGATGATATTATGAATATAAGGATGCGAAATGAATAAGGCGGATTTGGAAGAGAAGCAGGAAAGACGGATGCGTTATGGATTCCTGGCACTTTTGCTTTTGGTGCTGGGAGGGATTCATTTTATGGATCCTGCTTTTTATCCAACAGTTTATCAACTGTCCAAAAGTGGAGATTTGGGCGGTACTATTACCTATTTAAGAGGATTTGGTGTTTATGCCGTTTTTGTCAGTTTTTTTATTGATGTCGTTATCAATATTGTTGGATTTCTTCCGTCTATTTTTATTTCTACTGCCAATGGCCTGATTTTTGGTTTGTTTGGGGGACGATGATTTCATGGCTGGCAGAAACATTAGGCGTTATGATTTCTTTTTGGGTTATGCGTGTTCTTTTCCGAAGTCTGGCAAAGCGGGTGATTGAACAGAGTAAGACTTTAACCGCTTTGGATTCCTACGATTCTTGGCAGGCGGTGGCGGCAGCGAGAGCGATTCCTTATATGCCAATGGCCTTGTCACAGCAATCTGTGCTTTATCCGGCATGTCATTTCGCTCTCATATGGCGGGTAGTTTGCTTGGTAAGCTGCCGTCAGTGGCACTTGAGGTAATTGTCGGGCATGATGTGGTCCATCTGGGGGAACATTCTTTGCGTCTGACTATCATTATTATTGTTGTTTCCGCCGTGTATGGAGCCGTATGGTGTATATGAAAAAGAGAAAGAATAGAGAGAGGGATATATAAATTTGTTTTAAAGCAATCTAAATGAAAATTGAATTGAACTGTAAAAGCCAGATATCCTTTAAAGGTATATAAAAATAATATTGAGACAATAAAAAAGTTTTCTTTGATTAACTGCTGGCGGTTTGTGAACCGTGGCTTCATATTGATCGTAAGAAGACTTTTTGATATTTTACTCCCGGCAGACATTATACTTAAATTTTACAACTCGGGATATAATAAGGTTATATTGCGACAGGTTTGCGTACGTGAATCTGCATTTTTCATTCATGCAAACAAGGAGATTAAAATGATCATTGGGAATGCGGAACATCTTTCTGCTTATAAGGCACAGCTGTCTGAAGAACTTTATGATTGTCTGGAGAAAATGGCGGCCTATGGGTTTGAAGACCTGCCTGACGGGAAATATGAGATTAACGGTTATAAGGTGGGGGTAGAAACTTCAATGACGGAGCCGGCTGATAAACGTAAATTGGAAGGACATCAAAGGTATATCGATATAGTTTATGAAGTTGATGTGGAAGAGGAGCAGATTGGCTGCCGGTCTGTTTGGGAAGCCGGAAAAGTGACTGAATCTTATGAAGATAGAGATTTATATTTTTTCGCGTCGGAAGGAGAAGAAAGCCGTGCGTATCTTCATACGGGAAATTTTGTAATTTGTTTTCCCGAAGATTTGCATAGGCCTCTCTGCATGGGAGCGAAAGGGCCTTGCAGAATCAAGAAGGCGGTTCTAAAATTTCCGTTAAATAAAATTATGAAATGGGTGAAATGTATAGAATCTTACATTGACCGATGGTCGCCATTTTGGTATCATAGTTAATACGGACAGCATTTTGACTGATGGTCGTGTTTTGGAGTTTTATTTAAGGAGCAGCTTTTAAAATGACCGTAAGGGGGAGACGAATGAAGTATAAAAAAGTGCTGGCAGCTGTCATGGCGGTCAGTGTAGTTGTTTTATCGGCAGGTATGTTTACAGGATGCGGTTCAGCAAAGAGCCAGCAACAGCAAAGTTTAAAGGTGACGACATTTAGACCGTTTAAATCAGATACGCCGATCATGAGGGAATATACAGGCTCTATTACGGCATTGCAGGAGGTTCCTGTCCGCGCTAAGGTATCAGGGACAGTTGTTGAAAAATATATTACCGGCGGTCAGCATGTAGAAGCGGGGCAGGCCCTGTATCGTATTGATACAAGAAGTTATGCATCTGCATTGGCTGCGGCACAGGCATCTGCAGCACAGGCGTCTGCTACTTATGAAAATGCGAAAAAGGATCTGGCCCGTTATGAACAGCTGGTTAGCAGTGGTGCTATTTCAAAACAGGCATATGACGGACAGAAATCATCTACAGAAGCCTATCGGGCTGTTTATGAAGCGGCTCAGGCGCAGGTACAGATTGCTTCCGATAATTTAGGTGATACGATTGTGACAGCGCCATTTTCAGGCACACTGTCTATGGATGATGTGAACATAGGCACTTTTGCAACCGCAGGTACGACGGGACTTGTTACCCTATCCTCTTCTGATCCGCTTTATGTGCAGTTCGACATGTCCGAAAGCGAGTATTTGCAGCTTACTCGTCAGAAAAATATTACGGAAACTTTAGGAAGTGAATTAAAACTCCGCTTGTCAGATGGATCCATTTACAGTGAAACCGGTAAAATCGTACAGGTCAGTCCGGGACTCAACGGCGGTCAGCTGACGATGAAAGCATCTTTTGCTAATCCTAATAATCTTCTTATTCCGGGGATGTATGCAACCATTGTTTCTGATGCTGAGTTAGCACAGGGAAGTATTCTCGTTCCGACGAAAGCCCTTATCCAACTTTTAAATAAAGATATGCTTGATGTGGTAGTGGATGGGAAGGTACAGCAGAAAGCAGTCAAGGTTGGTGCAACTTATGGATTATATACAATTATTGAAAGCGGCATTGATGTGACTGATGAAGTTATCGTAGAAGGTCAGAACAAAGTGCAGATTGGCCAAGCGGTAGAAGCGGTAGAAACGACCAGAGAAGAAATGGAAGAATCCGCGACCAAGGCTGCTGCAGATCAGCATGGTATTGCGAAGTAAGGAGGGGACATGGCTAAGTTTTTTTATCAATCGTCCTATCTTTGCAATTGTTTTGGCGCTCGTTATTTCTATCGCCGGTATGCTTTGTATTTTTACCCTGCCGGTTGACCGATATCCGAAGATCACACCGCCCCAGGTTTCTGTAGCGCTGCTATCCCGGTGCCGATTCGGAGGTTGTGGCGCAGACGGTGGCGGAAGTCATAGAAAAGAATGTAGTTGGTGTAGAAGATCTTGATAGTATCAGCTCGACAAGTAACTCGAACGGTTCCTATTCGTTGACGGTACAGTTTGTCTCAGGGACAGACTCCGATATGGCAACAATTCGTGTACAGAATGGGGTTACATCTTCTGAGGCGGCGCTCCCTGATACAGTTCGCTCTATCGGCGTAACGACACGTAAGTCTTCAGCGGAATGGCACTTGTTGTCAGTTTGCTCTCGCCAATGGGACTTATGACGAGACATTCCTCAAAAACTATTTCAGTATGAACTATGTTGATGAGCTGAAATCCATTCCCGGTGTAGGGAGTGTACAGGAATTTGGTTCTGATTTCGGTATGCGGATCTGGCTTGATCCCGCAAAATGGCACAGAATAAAGTCACCGCATCGGAAGTTATATCTGCTGTCAGCACACAGAACAGACAGGTAGCGGCAGGTAATGTGGGGACGGCTCCGGTGGACAAGAATCAGGCATTCCAGTACATTGTTACCGTGCAGGGGCGTTTAGCCACAGCAGAAGAATTTGGGAATATAGTCATTCGTACAAACAGTGACGGCAGTATGCTCAGAATGAAAGATGTGGCCCGCATCGAACTGGATGCAAAGAACTACGATTTTATTGCCCTGTTCCGGTGACCATGAATCTGCAGCGGTAGCATTCTCACTCACTGATGATGCAAATGCTATTGATACGATTAACAAGATTAAGGCTAAACTTGCTGAAGACAGCAAGTCTTTTCCTGCAGATATGACTTATCGTATTTCTATGGATAATACGGATTTCATTTATGCGTCCGTTAAAGAAGTTCTTCAGACCTTTTTTGAAGCACTGCTGATTGTAGCAATGATTGTCTATATATTTTTGCAAAATTGGCGATCTACCCTTATTCCCATGATCGCCGTCCCTGTATCGTTATTTGGTACTTTTGGCGCTTTTGAGGTACTCGGTTTTACAATCAATACGCTGACACTTTTTGCCATGGTTTTAGCAATTGGACTGGTTGTCGATGATGCAATTGTTGTCATTGAAGCTGTAGAGTATGAAATGCGGTATAATAATTTACCGCCGAAAGACGCTACGGTTGCGGCGATGAAAAAAGTGCAGAGCCCAGTTATCGGG
>ENA-OQDM01000961-OQDM01000961.1-human-gut-metagenome-genome-assembly--contig:-NODE-961-length-13356-cov-1.078237_pt1 | contig 13356 bp, 12 predicted proteins | sample MGYA00242772_ERZ504605 | MGnify/ENA primary metagenome ERZ504605 (study PRJEB26092, sample SAMD00036348) | human gut metagenome | host: Homo sapiens | study: EMG produced TPA metagenomics assembly of... | reverse complement strand
CGAAACCAGTGCCGAATCCGAAAAGATCGCAGAACCCTTAGACTGGGTCGCTTTCAAGAACCAGTTTTTCAGTTGTGTATTGATAGCACATCAGGATTTCACGGAAGCCCATCTCAGCAGCACGCCGCAGCAAAAAGCCAGCGGTTACCTGAAAGATTACGAGGCCGACATGAAAACGTTCTTCGATCCCAGCGGAAAGACCCCTACTCAAATGCAGATGCTGTTCGCTCCGAACAATTACCATCTGTTGCAACACACGAACAAACTCAGTGCCAGTGACAAAGACTTGGAATTGGAAGACCTTGTTTATCTGGCTGGCCGCTCTTCAAGTGGATCAACCGTTTCTTCATCATCTACATTTTCGATTGGTTGAGCAGTCTGGGACTGTCAATGGGTATTGTCCTGTTGTTGCTCACGATATTGGTGAAAGTACTGGTCTACCCCCACCACACGCAAGTCTTACTTGTCTTCTGCCAAGATGCGTGTGCTGAAACCGAAGATTGACGAGCTTAACGCCAAATATCCGAAACCGGAAGACGCCATGAAGAAGCAGCAGGAAACCATGCAGCTTTACAGCCAGTACGGGGTCAGCCCGATGGGCGGATGCTTGCCGATGCTGTTACAGATGCCTATCTGGATTGCTTTGTTCAACTTCGTTCCGAACGCCATCGAATTGCGCGGAGAAAGTTTCCTTTGGGCTTCCGACCTTTCGGCATACGATGACGTAATACGATGGGACAAGTCCATCTGGCTCATCGGAGACCATCTCAGCATTTTCTGTTTGTTGTTCTGCCTGACCAATATCGTCAACACTTGGATCAGCATGCGCCAGCAGCAGAACAGCATGACCGGCGAACAAGCACAACAAATGAAGTTCATGCAGTATATGATGTATATCATGCCTGTAGCCTTCTTCTTCATGTTCAACAACTACTCGTCCGGATTGAACTATTACTATTTCCTTTCCGGTCTGACCAGCATCCTTATCATGTGGTTCCTACGCAAGACCACCGATGACAAGAAGCTTTTGGCTAAGCTCGAAGCCAACTACCAAGCCAATAAAGCCAACCCTAACAAAAAGATGTCGGGAATGGCCGCACGGTTGGAAGCACTGCAAAAACAGCAGCAAGCCATCTTGGAAGAACAGAAAAAGAAACAAGCTCAAAACAAAAAATAACAATACATCCAAAAGAATCATTCCGGGCTATCCGCAACCGTCCGGAATGATTCATTTTTTAGCTCACATCTATTATGAATCTCATTCATGTTATGACCGCAGCCCTTACCTTGGCTTCCGCCAGTCCGGTATCCAGAGCCAACGACGGACAAATCATCGGAAAAAACCAGATTACACTTACCGGAGACCGCCTCACTCCCGAGGCATTATGGGCCATGGGACGGATCGGGACTTTCGCCGTCTCTCCGGACGCCCAAAAGATTGTGTACACCGTCAGCTATTACAGCGTACAGCAGAACAAGAGCCATACCGTTCTTTACCTGATGGATGCCGACGGCGCGAACCCTACCCTGCTTACCACCACGGCCGACAACGAAAGCGAACCGGCTTTCACTCCGGACGGACAAAAAATCACCTTCCTGAGCGGTAAAAGCGGAAGCAGCCAGATATGGGAAATGGCTTTGGACGGCACGTCACGCCGTCAAGTCAGTTTCTGCCATAAGGACGTGGAAGGATACAAGTTTTCCCCCGACGGAAAAAAAAGTCATCATCGTCCATTCCGTAGACACTTATACTTCTATCGAGAAAAAATACGATGACCTGCCATTATCCAGCGGTATGGTCATCACCGACCTCAACTACAAACATTGGGACCATTACGTGACCACCATCCCCCACATCTTCGTGGCGGATGTCCAAGACGGACGGACGGGTGACGGCATAGACCTTCTGAACGGCGAACCGTTTGAATGCCCGATGTTACCGTTCGGAGGCAGCGAACAGTTCAACTGGAGTCCCGACAGCCGTTATATCGTGTACACCAGTCGCAAAAAGACAGGCCGGGACTACGCTATCAGTACGGACAGCGACATCTACCGCTACGATACGGCGACCGGACAAACCGAGAACCTATGCAAACCGGCTGACTACAAAGAGCCTGAAATCGACCCGTCGCGTTCCATGGAACACCAAGCCATAAACCATCTGGACCGGGATTGTAACGTGGGCTACGACACGAACCCGGCTTATTCTCCCGACGGGAAATATGTGGCGTGGCTCAGCATGGCGCGCAACGGTTACGAAAGCGACCGTACCCGACTGTGCGTCCTGGACCTGAAGACGGGTGCAAAAACTTACGTTACGGAAGCTTTCCAATCCGGAGTAGACGGATTCTGTTGGGCAGCCGACAGCCGCTCGTTCTATTTCACCGGCGTATGGCAGGCACGTAGCATGATACACTCCACCAACCTCAAAGGCGAAGTGAGACCGCTGACCACGGGGGATTTCGACTATGGTACCGGACTGGCCTTATGCGGTAAAAACCTCATCGTCACCCGCCACAGCATCAGTGCGCCGGATGACATCTACAGCCTTTCCTTTAAAAAGAAGAAAAATGCGGAAGTCAGGCAGCTCACCCGGGAAAACCAATATTTTCAGGAACGCCTGAAGATGGGTGAAGTCAAAGAACGTTGGGTCGCTACCACTGACGGCAAGAAGGAACTCTGTTGGGTGATTTACCCGCCTCATTTCGACCCGTCCAAAAAATATCCGGTACTCCTGTTCTGCGAAGGAGGCCCGCAAAGCCCCGTCAGTCAGTTCTGGAGCTACCGTTGGAACCTGCAAATCATGGCTGCCAACGACTATATCGTCCATCGCTCCCAATCGCCGCGGCTGCCGGGCTTCGGCATGGAGTGGCTGGAAGAAATCAGCGGCGACTACAGCGGCCAGTGCATGCAAGACTACCTGAGTGCCATCGACGACATTTGCAAAGAACCATATGCGGACAAAGACCGCTTGGGATGCGTGGGAGCCAGCTTCGGAGGTTACAGTGTGTACTATCTGGCCGGACACCACGACAAACGCTTCAAATGTTTCATCTCGCACGACGGAATCTTCAACACGCAACAGCAATATTACGAAACGGAAGAAATGTGGTTTCCCAACTGGGACCTCGGCGCAGGGCCTTGGCGTAAGGGCATCAGTGCCGACCCGGACAACGCGGAAAAGGTGGACGACCAGCAAAAGGTGAATCCCTTCACCACCAGTCCCCACCTCTACGTAGACCGTTGGGACACGCCCATCCTTTGCATCCACGGCGAGAAAAGACTACCGCATCCTCAGCTCACAAGGGCAGTCGGCTTTCAGTGCCGCCGTCATGCGTGGTATCCCCGCCGAACTCCTGTTGTATCCCGACGAGAACCACTGGGTATTGAAACCCCAAAACGGCATATTGTGGCAGCGCACTTTCTTCCGCTGGCTGGACCGTTGGTTGAAAAAATAAATTAAACGATAAACGTCATGAACCAAACTTCGAATCAAAAATTAAATGACAAGACGTGGGCACGTTGGTCTGCCCTCTTCGTTGTGGCTTTCACCATGATGGCCGCTTACTACGTAAACGACATCATGGCTCCGCTCAAAAGCATGCTCGAAGGCGAACTGCACTGGACAAGCGGTGAGTTCGGCTTCTTCACGGGAGCCTACAGTTTCCTGAATGTCTTCCTGCTCATGCTCATCTGGGGCGGACTGATTTTGGATAAATTCGGCATCCGCTTCACAGGTATGCTGTCCGCCATCCTGATGGTAGGCGGCACGATATGCGAATACGCTGCCATCACCCGTTTCGGCGGAACCGAAGAGATGCTGTTCGGTTACAAACTGGATGTTTTCATGGCTTCGGCCGGATATTCCGTATTCGGTGTCGGTGCTGAAGTGGCCGGCATAACGGTGACAAAAATCATCGCCAAATGGTTTCACGGCAAGGAAATGGCTTTGGCCATGGGCGTACAGGTCGCCCTGGCCCGCGTCGGCTCGCAAGTGGCATACGCAGTAGCCATCCCCGTAGCCAAGAACTGGCATCTCGACACTCCGTTGCTCATCGGTGCCATCCTGCTCGTCGGCGGACTGATTTCTTTCCTGTGCTTCACTTTCATGGACCGCAAGCTCGACCGCCAGGTCACGATCGACACCTCCTGCGGCGATGATGAAAAATTCTCCTTCAAGGATGTGGTGGCCGTAGTCAGCAATCCGGGATTCTGGCTCATTGCTCTCCTGTGTGTCCTGTTCTATTCTTGTGTATTCCCCTTCCAGAAATTCGCTACCGAATTGATGGTGACGAAATACAACGTATCCGAAGACATTGCCGGTACCTTTGCGGGCCTTCCTGCTTTGGGCGCGCTGTTCCTGACTCCTGTGTTCGGCGGAATGATAGACCGGAGAGGAAAGGCTGCTTCCATTATGATGTTGGGAGCTTTTATGCTCATCTGCGTGCATGCCATCTATGCCATTCCTTTCATCCACGCCTCTTGGGTAGCCATCATCCTGATGATTATTCTGGGCATCGCCTTCTCTCTCGTCCCGTCCGCCATGTGGCCTTCCGTGGCCAAAATATTCCCGGTCAAACAACTGGGTACGGCATACGCCCTGATATTTTTCATCCAGAACATCGGATTATGGGGTATCCCGGCTCTCATTGGCAGCGTACTCGAAAACTATTGCATCACGGGCCAGGAAGTGGTAAACGGTAAAACAACCAATCTTTACGACTATACCCTTCCCATGTGCATTTTCACCGGTATAGCCATTCTCTCCCTGTTGGTGGCCTTCCTGCTCAAGTCCGCCGATAAGCAATACGGTTACGGATTGGAAAAAGCCAACCTCAAGAAATAAATCTTTCCACAGCGGGAAAAGCCGGTATTTGGAGGTACGCCGAAAAAATACCGGCTTTTGTTTTTCCCCTTTTCTGTCTGTCCGGTTTTATTCCTCTTGGAAATACAACGTAAAGGTCTTAGCCGTCCCACAAAATCAGCATTATAAAAAGCTGTATTTCAAATACTAACAAAACACAAATTAATCTCCGCAGAACGAAAAAACGATTGGCTGTGATTGAAAAATCAAATCGGCTGAGACTAAAAATCGTTGGCGCAGAACCGGTGTACCGATGTCCTTACCCCTCTACCGTGTTGTAAAAGAAAAGAAATCCAAATACTGAAATTCAGAGTAACACCCATATATTAATATAATATAAAATAGAGTGAATATATTTCTTCTTATATTAAAATTACTATATTTGCAGACGAAATAGTACATTCATGCTCAAGGAAATGAAGGGAAGCATTCCCAATATGCATGCAAGAAAAATACCGTTAACTTCCCACTTAAACCAACTAAGCAATGAGAAAAAGACTATTCTATTCTTTATTTTTAGGTGCGGCATTGTGTATGACAACGGCGTGCAGCGACGATGACAACAACGGAAATGAGGTCCGGGCGGTGGAAATGGAAACGGTAACGTCCCCGTCACGACCGTAGAGCAGGCGCAAGAGGAGATAGACCGTGTGGGCAAGGCATTGGCCGCAAAGATAGATGTGGAACGCCTCAAACCAACCATCTCGCTGTTGGAATATTGCGAAAACACGTTTTTCAACGAGGATGACGAGGTCATGCTCCCCGACAACCCGAACCGTCCGGATTACGGTTGGAGAAGCCTCATGCGCACCATGCGCCTTAGCGCACAAGGAGACATTGCCGCACTGGCCTCCAAGCGAGCTATCGGCGATGTGTACGAAATCAGCCAGCTCCACGGAGAATGGAAATGGAACGAAACTACGGAAGAGTGGGATCAAATTGCCGATGCATCGATGAGGAATTCCGCCATCTATACGTCAGATACGAAAGGAAAAAACTGTGTAGCCGAAGTGAAAGGCAGCGGCCAAGAGTTTGAATTCGTCCGTAAAGATGCAACCGGGAATGCCTATTCCGAAACCATCAAGATTCCGGCTACCCTTACAGGCACCGTAAAACTCGACGGCAAACTCATGGCCCAGCTTACCGTCAACACGGAAGCCTGCGACTATGTCGGCAAGCAATATTCCGCAAATGCAACGTTCGAGGCTGCCGATGCCGGTTATAAAGTCACCCATTCTTTGTTTGACAATAACAGCGAGGCTGCCGTGAAATCGGAACTTTACAGCGGAAACGAACGACTGATTACCATGTCATGCAGCGTGAACGGGCATAATTTGGCTGACATAGATTTGATCGAATCCGGATATTTCGACGGAAACGCCAACTTGAAAAACGGAATCTTGGGTTGCAACATCATGGACGACATAAGCCTGAACATCACTGCCGACAACAACAACGGGCTGGTAGATGCCTCGACTATGACGGGTACTATTATTACTACCAAGGAAATGCGGAAGGTTCTTTGGAAAGCGTAAAAGAGGCTGCCCGATTGGAAACACAAAGGGCTGTCGATGCCGCCAACCAATACGTACAGGCTGCGATGTTCTTCAAGAACAGCACCTATTCCGTACCTCTGACATGGCAAGCCGTCCATTACGATTATTCATATCCCGGAAGCTATTATTATTCAGGTGAATGGTCGGCCGAACCGGTATTGAACTTCGAAAATGGCACGACCTACACGTTTGGAGAGTATTTCACGGTTGCACGTTTCCAATCCCTGATTGCAGCGTATGAAGAATTGTTCGGGCGCTTCGAGAATTTATAACATACTTTTTTAATTTAACCATGGCAGGCTGACTCCGTTTCCACTTCGTGGGAATCCGTTGTCGGCCTGCTTTCACTTGTGTCCGGCATACTCCATGTACAAAACCATTAGCACTTTGTTCCTGCTCGTTGGGTTCCACCAAAATCTACGTGCCTCGCTCGCAGACAGCCTGCAAAGCGAACGAATGGAAGAAGTGGAAGTGAAGGCTTACAGTCCACGCACTTTATCGGACGACCGGAACGGACGTTTGTACTGGAACATGGAGTCGCTGGCAGACATGCCTCATGTATTGGGCAGTGCAGACCCCTTACGCAGCCTGCAACTTCTTCCGGGAGTAGCCACCAACAACGACTATACCTCCGGCATCCACATACAGGGATGTGCAGCTTCCCAAAGCGTATTGAACATGGACGGGGCACCGATATTCAACGCCTCCCACCTGTTAGGCCTGTTTTCCGTATTCAACGCCTCTCACTTCCGCGGCATGGCATTGGTCAAGAACCGTCACGATGCCGCTTTCTCCAACCGTTTGGGCGGAGAAGTTTCTTTCTATCCGACCGATTCCGTAGCCCGTAAAGTCCATCTCGATGCCACCGTCAGCTTTATGGAAAGCGAAGGTACGTTGACACTCCCTACCGGCGAGCATTCCACACTCTACTTATCCGGACGGGGAAGCTACCTGAACCTGCTCTACGGCAACCTGTTGGAGATAGACGAGATGCAACTCCGCTATGGCCTGCAAGATTATAACCTGACTTTTGTGCAACAAGCCGGAGCGCACGACAAAATCCGCCTTAGCCTGTATCACGGACAAGACCGTATGAATCTGTTGCAGGAAGACTTTGCAGACGAAAACAAGCTGAATTGGCAAAACACGGCTGCCGCATTGCACTGGCAACACCATTCTTCCCGGTTTATCCTCCAACAGAACGCCACTTTCAGCCGCTACCGTAACACATTGGACATGGGTATCAGTTCCGTATCCCTCAACCTGTCTTCCGGAATCACACAAGCCGGTTACGCCGCCCGTTTGGAATGGACACGGGGCAATCTGCAATGGAACGGCGGTGTGGAATACAACTATTACCATTTCCGTCCCATGCAGTTCGAAGTCTCCGGTTCGTTCATCGAAAACGAAACACCCAAATTCCGTGAAGACGCCCACGAAGCCAATGCCTACCTTCAGGCCGACATTTCCCTCCACCCCTCCTGGTCGGTACTCGGAGGATTGAGACTGTCATCCTACCACAGCCATGGCTGCAGCTTCATTTCGCCAGACCCGCGCATCACCCTGCACTACCATCCCTCGTCCTCCCATACTTTGTCCGTACATTACGGTCTGTACCATCAGTACCTTCATCAAATGTCCGTCTCCAACGGTGGGTTGCCCGTAGACTATTGGACCTCTTCGTCTCCTTCTGTACGCCCCCAACAAGCTCATTCCATTGCCTTGGGTTATCATTTCCGGTCGCAAAAAAGAATGATGGAAATCAGTGCGGAAGTTTACTATAAGAAGCTGAGCCATCAGCACGAATATTCAGGTTCCATATTGGATTTCTTCACGCAGGTCTACCACATAGAAAACAATATGATACATGGGAAAGGCTATAACTACGGTCTGAATCTCATGCTGAAAAAGAACAGAGGCAAACTCTCCGGTTGGGTCAGTTATGCCATAGGAAGCAGCCGACGCCGTTTCCCCGAACTTAGTCCGACAGAATGGTTCAATTCGACTTTCGACCGACGCCACGACTTGTCCGTAGTAGCCTACTACCGGTTCAACCGGCATTGGAGCTTGGGAGGAGATTTCGTATACGCCAGTGGCACGCCCTACACCAAAGCCAAAAGCGTGTACGTCATCAATAACAATTTGGTGAGCGAATACGGAAAATACAACGGCTCCAACCTTCCTGCCACCCACCGCATGGACATCGCCCTGACCTACCGTTTCACTCCCCGTGGGTACAGGGAGCAAAGCCTGAACCTCTCCATTTATAATTTATATGCCCGGCGTAATGTCCTTTTCAGTTATCTGGCTTTCAGGAAGAGAACTTCGGCTACAAACATGTATATTCCCTTTGCCGCATGCTGCCTTCCATCGGTTATACTTTAAAATTCTGAGCCATGAAATCATATTGCATATACACACTCGGACTGATACTTCTGGCATGTGCCATACTTACGGCCTGCATGGAGGAAGAAGACGCAGAACTCCAAACGCAATTAGTCGTAGAGGGATGGATTGAGGACGGTGGCTACCCCGTAGTCTTATTGGGCGAAACCCATGCCATAGACGCCGGTATGCAGAATATCGAAAACTATATCGTACGTTGGGGGAAAGTAACCATCTCTGACGGGACCGATAGTGTGATTCTGACCGGAGGATATGACAATGACTTCTTTCCGCCCTATAAATACACGACATTCAAAATGACCGGACAGGCCGGAAAAACTTACACGCTGACTGCCGAGTATCGGGGGAAAAAAGCCACAGCCGTCACGACCATCCCCCAACCCGTCGAACTGGACTCCCTGCATGTCGTCCGCAGCGAAAGCGACACCTTATTCTATATAAAAGCTTTTTTTGAAGACAATCCCGACGAAAGGAACTACTATGGACTGTTCAGCAAAAGACACGGAAAAGACAAAGCTTTTCTCTTATCTTTCATGGGGGTATTCTCGAATGAAGTCATCCCCACGCACGTGGCGGCCGACGTGTACTGCGGGACCTCCGTCTATACGGAAGCCGATAGGAACGCATCCGCCTATTTCAAAAAGGAAGACTTGGTACAAGTAAAACTCTGCCGTATGGATCAGGCCTCTTACGAATTCTGGAAAAGTTACTCCAACCTGAACAACCTGTCTTCCAATATGTTCTTCCCCTACACTAACGACTTGGAATCCAATGTCCAAGGTGGAAAAGGCTATTGGTGCGGATACGGAGCCAGCACCCTATCCGTGCGCATCCGCTAAACGATTTCATTCTTATATCATAAAAATAGTTAACTACATATTTATTTATCCATTTATCTACTCCTTCATTAAAGAAATAATTTTATATTTGCAAGTACTAATTTCATTATTAACCTTATAACCAAAAGAGAGCAAAGATATACATACTCCGACAGTGAAGGAATCCATATACGCCCTGTGACGGAAATAAAATCTGTTTTCTATAAGTAAAAACTCACTATCCTCCAAAACCTTATGCACATCAAATCATATTTATGTTTGTTTATTTGCTTATTGACTTGCCTATTTGCACAAGCAAATAACAAAAACAGTTTCAGCTACGGTATATTTCTATATACCGTCAATAAATTTGTCATAATCGCCACTGGAGACAGCACCGTAAGTATTACCAGTATAGACAGGAGTACAAGAACCCATCCTTTACTGTCTAATGACACACTCGTCATTCCTAACGCAATAATACACAACGGATACGAATATCAAGTAGAGGGGATTGAAGACAACGCATTCATTAGTTGTAAGGACATAAAACACTTGATTATCAGCGAAGGTATAGATTATATCGGAGAAAACGCGTTTCGTATTGCACCGAACTCCAATCCATCCATATACCCAGTACTATAGATTATATAGGAAATGCGGCTTTCCACTCATGTCCGAACTTACAAACCATCGAAGTGCATGAAAAGAACGAAAGGTATGATTCACGGAATCAATGTAATGCTATCATTGAACATAAAACAGACCTCATTTTAGGATGCCATACCACCCAAATCCCACAAGGGGTGACACGTATTTGCGCGGAAGCCTTTAAAGGATGCCTGAAACTGGACAGTATCACGATCCGGAAGGAGTTGTAGAAATGGAATCCGGAATATTCAGAAACTGCCCACGTTTGAAATACATAAAATTGCCACAGACTTTGGAAATGCTTAGCGGTGGAGGCACTTTTGCCGACTGTATCAGCCTACGTAACATCCATATCCCCCAAAATGTCTTTTTCATTGAAGAAGGCAACCAGTTCCATGGATGTCTCTCGCTTGACAGTATAATAGTGGACAGCCGAAACAAAACGTATGATTCCCGTGACGGATGCAACGCTATTGTGGAAACCGCAACCGACAAGATTATTTCCGGATGTGGAAAATCCCGCATTGTAGGAAGCATTAAAGAAATCGGCCCTTCAGCATTCGGCAATAGCGTGATTAAAAGTATCACCATCCCGGCTAACATTACCAAAATCCATAATGGAGCATTTTGGGGATGTAGGTTTTGCACTTCCATCTCCGTAGATCCAAGGAATCCTGTGTATGACTCGCGAAACGATTGCAATGCCATCATAGAAACAGCAACCCATAAGATTATAACCGGCTGTATAACAACCAATATACCCCAAGATGTTGTCGAAATCGGAGAAAGAGCTTTCTGCCGGATGCCTTTACCTACATTCGTAGCGATTCCTGATAATATACAAAAAATCGGGGAAAGTGCTTTTGCCGGTTGCGAAAGAATATACCAGGTATTTATCCCCGGTTCCGTAAAAGAAATCGGATCATCCGCTTTCAGCCTATGTAATTCCTTAAATGGGGTCTTTATGGAAAAAGGTATAAAGAAAATATCTTCCGGAACATTCAGCCAATGCAAAAACCTGAACCTCATAGAAATTCCTGAAGGAGTCAAAGAGATTGACCGTTCTGCATTTTGGGATTGTTCCAACTTGCAATATGTATCTTTGCCATCCAGTCTGGAACATATAGCTCCATCGGCTTTTGACGGATGCCCGTGCGACAGCCTCGTAAAGCAAAATATGCACGCCATCATCTACTAATCAGGCATACAAACCAGACAAGAATCTATGAATGTGCCCAAACGATTAGCCAAATAGCACTCCAAATCCCAAAAATCACAACGCAATCAAATCGGCATATTCCGCCCTTGCCTCATGCAACAAATCCCGAGGTGACAACTTGACCTGCAAACCGCGCTGCCCCGCACTGACATAAACATAATCGTACTGTGCTGCCGTCTCGTGCACGTAAGTGGGAAAATGTTTCTTCATCCTATCGGGGAACATCCGCCACGGATATAACCGGTCGTAGGCAAAAGTTCCTTCATCGGCAGCAATTCGCATTTCTTATTGCCGCTCACACGAGCCGCTTTCTTCAGGTCTATCTCATGTTCTCCGGGTACTACGCAAACAAAATAACCGGTCTTGTCACCATGCAGCACGATGGTCTTGAACACCCGTTCCACATCTTCGCCCAACTGGGCAGCCACGTGCACGGCACTCAAATCCGATTCGTCCACCTCGTATGGAATCAATTCGTATGCAACCTTGGCCTTGTCCAACAAGCGTGCCACATTGGTCTTGTTAATCTTTTGCTTTGCCATAAAGCACCTCCTTTAAATATGCGGCTGTATAACCTTTCCCATAACGCACCAAATCCTCGGGCGTACCCTCGAACAAAAGCTCGCCACCGCCACGTCCGCCGTCCGGTCCCATATCGATGAGGAAGTCCGCCGACTTGATGACATCCAAGTTATGTTCGATAACCATCACGGTGTTGCCTTTGTCCACCAGACGGTTCAATACGCCGAGCAACACGCGTATGTCTTCAAAATGCAATCCGGTGGTCGGCTCGTCCAATATATATATGGTTTGCCCCGTGTCGCGCTTGGACAGTTCCGTGGCCAACTTGATGCGTTGCTTTCGCCACCCGATAACGTGGTAGAGGCTGCCCCAGTTTGATGTATCCTAAGCCCACATCCTACAAAACTTTGATTTTATTCACGAATCACCGGCTGATTCTCGAAGAAACTCCACCGCACGGTTAATCGTCATATCCAAAACGTCGGCTATGGATTTGCCTTTAAAACGAACTTCCAGCGTCTCACGGTTGTAACGCTTTCCGTGGCATACCTCGCACGGGACATACACATCCGGAAGGAAATTCATCTCGATGGTCTTATATCCGTTTCCACCGCATGCCTCGCAACGTCCGCCCTTCACGTTAAAAGAGAAACGTCCCGGCTTATAACCTCGTATCTTCGCTTCGGGAAGACTGACGAAAAGCGCACGGATATCGTTGAACACACCGGTATAGGTAGCCGGATTGGAACGCGGCAAACGACCGATGGGCGACTGGTCCACACTGACCACCTTGTCCACGAATTCCAAACCTTCAACCTTGTCGTAAGGCAAAGGATCGCGCAAGGAACGGTAGAAATGTTGCGAAAGGATGGGCTGCAAAGTATCGTTAATCAACGTGGACTTCCCGCTTCCGGACACCCCCGTAATGCAAATCAACTGCCCCAAAGGGAATTCTACATCCACACCCTTCAGATTGTTTCCCCGTGCGCCCCTCAACCACAAAGAGTGTCCGTTGCCCTTCCTGCGCTGCCCGGGGATTTGAATGGAACAAGTACGGTTCAGATAACGTGAAGTCAACGTATCTTGCTTCAACATCTCTTCCGGCGTGCCCTGGAAGACCACCTCGCCGCCCAACCTGCCGGCTTTCGGCCCCATATCAATGATATAGTCGGCACTCTCCATCATTTCTTCATCATGTTCCACCACAACCACCGTGTTTCCCGTGTCACGTAAAGCCTCAGGGAGCTTATCAACCGACGGTTTTTGCCCGTTGGTGCAGACCGATACTGGGTTCGTCCAAAATATACAAGACATTGACCA
>ENA-OQDM01000960-OQDM01000960.1-human-gut-metagenome-genome-assembly--contig:-NODE-960-length-13360-cov-1.411849_pt1 | contig 13360 bp, 15 predicted proteins | sample MGYA00242772_ERZ504605 | MGnify/ENA primary metagenome ERZ504605 (study PRJEB26092, sample SAMD00036348) | human gut metagenome | host: Homo sapiens | study: EMG produced TPA metagenomics assembly of... | reverse complement strand
GAAAAAGGTTCGGACAGACTCAGATAGGGGATGAAAATGGCAGAAGAAGATAAAAATTCGTCCCCTCTGGATGAGGCACAGAAATTATTGCACATACTGCTCAAACTGCATATGCAACAACAGCGGCAGTAGCAGCTGGAGGAACAGCAGCAGGAATGGCAGCAGGAACAGCCCTTGCAGGTCCTCTTGGAACTGTGATCGGGGCATTGGTATCAAATAAAACTGTTTGGAAAATACTCGTTTCTATTTTCCTGTTTTGCTTTCTCTGGATGTTTATTATTGCAAATATGATAGGAATTATTTTTAGTTATCTTGGATTTGCAAATGCAGATTCGTATGCGAATGAAGCTCAATCTACGCAGCTTACGAATATACGTGACCGGGTTGAAGAAGTTCTGCAGCAGGAAGATTACAAAAAAGAAATCTTGAAAATAATAAACAAAAAGCACAAGGCTGTTTTAAAAGAAATTGACCAGGACAAAGCAGAAAAATATGCAGGCCATGAGCTGGTTGTGGTGGATGAATATGAAACGAAGCTGAAAAGGAATCTTGGATATTACCTTGCCGTACTGATGATGGAAAACGAAGATAACAGTACGGTTTTTTCTTTTTTAGGTTATGCAAATAGTTTGGGGATTGATATGTCCACAAACTTGTCCAGCCCATACGACTCATTTTTTTATGAAGCGGCACAGACGTACAATGTGCCGGCAGCGTTGTTGATCGCAATGGGTAAAGTAGAATCAGACTTTAATCCAAATGTTGTTTCTGGTGCAGGGGCATCTGGTATTATGCAGCTTATGCCATCTACAGCAGCATCTCTAGGGGTATCTAATGTTTTTGATCCCAGAGAGAATATTATGGGCGGAGCAAAGTATGTTTCCCAGCTGATTGAGCAGTTTAAAGGCTATTCAAATGGATTGGAACTGGCAATCGCAGGGTACAACGCAGGGCCCGGAGCAGTTATGAAATATGGATATCAGATTCCTCCATATGCGGAAACGCAGGCATATGTAAAAAAAGTATTAGGCTATGTTGAAATTCAGCAACATCAAACATCCACTTCTTCAAGTTCTGCAAAGGATGCTCAAAAATCGGATGCAGATACTGAAAAATTACAAACATCCTATGAACTTTTAAAAGAGTCGGTTGAAAAGCATCTGGATAGTTTTTTTGACTGGTCAGTTACAGATGAGCGAAAAGGCGAAGCAACGGAGACCATTTATTGTATGGAAGTGAATGGGAAAAGAGGTGAGATAGATCGAACAACCTATGAGCAGATTCTGGCACAGGGTGGAAATGCATGGCAGGAAAACCGGACAGTAGTATCCAAGAAAGTAGAATATACATTAGCGTTGCTTTTGAATGCACAGATTACAGGCGGAAGCGGGTATCAGTATAAATTTGTCACAAACAAGACAACCTTTGATATTGTGATCAAATTGTTGGAATATTTACAAAAAGGCGTAGATGCTGTTAAAAATGCACTTTCCACGATTTTTCATTGGACAGATTTTGTTACTGGTGGGAGCAGTGGAGATTCTTTTGTTGCAGGAAATATAGATGCTTCAGGGGATATCATTACATATGATACAGTCGGAAAAGGCGTAAAAAAAGTAGTTTATTTTAATCAGACAGAGGAACCGTGGAAAGGCATGTCTTATGGCTCCAGTACGATCGGTGCGTCCGGTTGTGGACCTACATCTATGGCAATTATAATTTCAACGTTAACTGGACAGACGGTAACACCTCAGATGACATGTGCTTATTCCATTGCAAATGGAGAATATGTGCCAGGCATGGGAACGTCTCATTCATTTCCGACGAATGCTGCCTATCACTGGGGACTTACTTGTGAAAGAGTCGGAAAGGACCGTATGAATTACGTCGTGCAGTCCCTTAAAGAAGGCAAGATGGTTGTAGAAATCTGTGAAGCCTATACGATTACAGGAAGTGGAAGCGGACATTTTATCGTATTGACTGGTGTGACCAGAGATGGTTATATCACGATAGCGGATTGTGCAAGCAGAGAGCGAACCGGAAAAGTGTACAGTGTGGAAACTATCAAATCCTATGGACGTGATCTTAGCGAAGGAGCGTTCTGGATTGTTGGAAAAAAATGAGGAAAATACAGTGAAAAAGATTAGGAGCACAGAGCAAATACTGGTATTGGCAATATTGCTGTTCACATATTTCCTGGAAACCTTCCAAGTGCATATGCACAAAAGGCAGAGGACTTGCCGCAGATTGTTTCCTGGCAGGATGGCAAAGGTTATCAGTCAGATGGGACATTTATTGCTGATGGCTGGGGGTATGATACAGTGAACCCGGCTGGGAAATATGTATTGTTTGATGAAAATGGCATGGTGCAGCTTCAAACTGAAACGATGGATCCTGTAAATGCGGAGGATGAGTATTCTGGGACAGAACTTGAGCCAGCAAATATTGCAGTGCGGGCAGAGATTTTTGAAGGATTCACTGGAAAGGTTCATGTGACAATAGAAGAAAATGGAGGAGTTCAAAGAGAAATTGATTTGGATTCCTCTGTTTTTTTTGAATGGAACCTGTCCGTGAATAGCGGAAATTATCGCTTGAAATCTGTGGAAGCAACACAGAATGACCAGAAATATGTTGCAGAATTTGATAACAACTATAAAAATCTTCCGGAACAGGGTCTTATCATAATGAAAATTAAAGTGAAAAATGAGCTTGTGGAAGCTGTTCAGACGGAGAAAAAGCAGAACAAGACAGATCAACAAAATAACATTCAAAATCCAGAAAAATCGGATTCAGGAATTAAAAATACGGAGGTGGTGACAACTGTGAAAAAAACAGGACAGAAAACAGGAATCATTATTGGCGTTTTGAGTTTTCTGGGTGCGGCAATGTGGTTATTATATCGGAAATTTCATTGTAAAAAATAATTCGGGAGGTACAGAATGATGCAGAGAGAACGATCCGATGTTTATATCATTCCACCCAATTTGCAAAAGAGGGAACCCTGTTTTCAGGGAGAATTGAAGGCAGGAATGCTTTTGAGGCAGCTGTCCTTTTTATAATACTTTTTAGGATACTGTTTTTTATAGATGTTTCAATAAAGATAAGAATCTATATTGGTATAATTGTAATCCTGCCTTTAACAATACTGGCGGTAGTCGGTGTTAACGGGGAAAGTTTGCTTTCTTTCATTATTCAGTTTATACGCTTTGTAACAAGAAGGCGGGTAGTGACTGTACCCGATGGACAGTATAGATTAAAGAGAAACCGTCGTATTAGGAGACAGCAAAAGAAACAACAGAAACAGGAGAGAAAAAAGAAGAAAAGGCAGCAGGAAGGCGGTGTAAAAGATCGGAAGCGAAGTCGCAGAATTGAAGCAAAAGCTGAAAGAAGCTCAGCTTGCCGAGAAACGAGAACGGCGGGAGCAGAAGCAACAGCAGAGAGAAGACAAGGCGATGTCCAGGAAGCAGGAGAAAGAAAATCGCCAGATGCTGAAGGAACAGCAGAAAAAAGATGCACAGAAACAGAAAGAGCAGGCCAGGGAGAATTTCAGGCAGATCCGTGAGCAAGAGGCAGAAGAACGTAATCTGAGGAATCAGCTTGTTCAGAATGTAGAAAAAGAAGAACGGCCAGTGCGACCGCCAAAGAAAGAACTTTCTCGAAAAGAAGAGAAAAGTGAGAAAGTCCAGGAAGTACCGGATCTTCTGCCAATGAGCTGGACAGCCTCTTATATACCATTAAAACAAGTAAAAAATGGTATTATCCAAACTTCCGACAATCGTTTTGTTAAAATTGTTGAAGTATTGCCAATCAATTTCTTATTGCGGTCATCTTCAGAACAGAGAAGTATCATTCTCTCTTTTTATGTCATACCTGAAAATCGCACCGCCCAATATCCAGCTTAAAGTGCTCTCCAGAAAGGCAGACATTCAGGAGTATATTGATAAGATTGATGAAGAGGCTGAAAAAGAAACAGATGAACGTTGTAAAATTCTGCAGGAAGATTATGCAGAACTGATTAAATCCCTGGGTATGAAGGAAGCGATTACACGTCGCTTCTTTTTGATTTTTGAATATCCTCCCGTAGTGGGAGTAAGAATCCGGACGAAAGAGATGTACATCTTTATATGCGTTCTGCTGTGCAGACTGCAAAAAAATATCTTGCCATGTGCGGAAATATAGTTTTGGAGCATGAGAATGAGACGCGCTTCTGCGTGGAAATCTTATACCAGCTGTTAAATCGCCAAACATGCCTGACAGAATCTCTGAATGATCGGATAAAAGAAGTTCGAAAGTACTATACAGAAGAAAACGGTCCAGAAAGTATACGATATATTCCTGTAACAGAACTGGTCGCTCCGAGAACCATTGATTTCAGGAACTGGAACTATGTGGTTGTAGATGGATTGTATTATACATATCTGTATGTTCAAAAATACCGTTCAAGAGTCCCGGCTGGATGGCTGTCTCTGTTGATCAATGCAGGTGAAGGAATAGATGTAGATGTTTTTTTCTTCAAGCAGGATAAAAACCGCTGTGTGGAGCGAATTGGACGCAGAATACGCTTGAACCGTTCAAAAATCAAGGATACTTATGATTCAAACAGCGACTTTGACAGTCTGAGTGAATCCATTCAGGCTGGTTATTACCTGAAAAGGGGGCTGAGCGGCAGTGAAGAATTCTACTACATGAGCATTCTGGTTACGATAACTGGACATAGTGAACAGGAAGTAGAATGGCGTTCAAAGGAAATGACAAAGCTGTTAAGCTCTCAGGACATTGGCACAGGTAGCTGCATTTTCAGAGAAGAACAGGCTTTTTTATCTTCTCTGCCATTTTTACAGATAGACAAAAATATTTATGAGAAGTCCAAACGGAATGTACTTACATCCGGTGTAGCGGCATGTTATCCATTTGCTTCATATGAAATGTCTGATAAAGATGGCATCATGATCGGAGTAAATAAAGCAAACAGTTCGCTTGTCATCATAGATATTTTTAATTCGTTAAAATACAAAAATGCAAACATAGCCATATTTGGAACATCTGGCTCAGGAAAAACATTTTTGATGCAGCTTATGGCACTACGTATGAGACAAAAAAACATACAGGTATTTATTATTGCTCCGGATAAAGGACATGAATTTGCAAGAGCCTGTAATAACATTGGTGGAGAATTTATACAGATTTCTCCTTCATCGTCGAACTGCATCAATATAATGGAAATACGGCCTACAGATATGGAAACTCGCGATTTATTGGATGGGTATACATCTGAAAGGTCAGAACTTGCAAGCAAAATTCAAAGCTTACATATTTTTTTCAGCCTTCTGATTCCAGATATGTCACATGAAGAAAAACAGCTTTTAGATGGTGCAATGGTTACTTGCTATCAGGAAAAGGGAATCACACATGATAATCTGAGTCTGACGGATCCGGAACATCCAGGAAAATACAAAAAGATGCCGATTCTTGGTGATCTGCATGAAGTGCTTATGCGTAAAGAAGAATGCAGACGTATGGCGAATATATTAAATCGTCTGGTGAGTGGATCGGCATCCAGTTTTAATCAGCAGACTAATGTGGATCTGGAAAATAAATATGTTGTGCTGGATATTTCGGAACTTTCCGGTGACCTGCTCCTTGGAATGTTTGTGGCACTGGATTTTGTCTGGACAAAACAAAGGAAGACCGGACAGTAGAAAAAGCGGTTTTTGTAGATGAAGCATGGAAACTTCTGATGTCTAATGATTTGGCAGGAGAATATCTGATTGAAATATTCAAAACAATCAGAGCTTATGGTGGATCGGCTATCTGTGCCACACAGGATCTGGCAGACTGTTTTGCGGTAAGAGATGGAAAACTTGGACGCGGTATATTAAGCAACTCAAAAACAAAAATTGTTCTGAACATGGAAGTTTCAGAAGCAGAACGGATTCAGGAGGAGTTGGATCTTTCAGAAGCCGAAACCAATTCTATTATTCATTTTGAAAGAGGAAATGGTCTGATTTCCACAAATAATAATAATTTGATTGTTGAATTTAAAGCAAGTGCTCTGGAAAAAGATCTGATTACCACTGACCGCAAAGATCTTCAGGAATTGAAAGACAGAATCCGGAAATATGGTACAGATGCTTATGGCAGGAAATAGTGTGAATAAGAAACGGCATTAAAAACGTTACAAAGGACGTATAAGAGGAATGAAATTAATTATATGTCATAAAAAACGTTTTGTGATGACGTGTAACAGATGTCTTTTGAAAAAGACATGAAAAAACACATTATATGCACATAAAAACGTCATTTATGTGGCATATGTTTATCATGGAAAGGATAGACCAGATGGAAAACAAACAAAAACCCGTGGAACGTGAAACCAGACAGTTAATTCAGACATATAATGTGCTCTTAAAATCTCAGATTTATGCATATTTCGCAAAAACCCAAAGAGATCATTTTGTAGGACGTGCATTTAAGACGCTGGAAAAAGAAAAACAGATTTATATTCATCAGGATCTGGAAATGGCAGCAATAAATGAAGAGGCATTTAAAGCCAGAAATGTAGGAACTTTGCAGGCATTTTGGGTTCTTCTGGATATTATGGATCAAAAAGAGGTAGACCAGCACTTCCTTGCATCAAAAGAGGAATATCCTGTTCGCATTGTGTTATGCGGTGAAGGAGAAATCTATGACATTTTGTATGTGTCAGAGAATGAGGTACAGGTTACCAACAATTTGTTTACCCGGAAGATGACAGATGATTGCGGGCATATCGTTATTGTGGAAAAGCCCGGGTACATACATGAAATCAGGATACCGGACGTGCTTGGATTTTGTACAGTGAAAGAAGGTGGAGAAATCGAATATTACAGAAATGCGGATGGATGAAAATGATTCATTTTTTAAATTAAAAGAACAGTTAGAAGATGCTCAAAAACTAATGGGAAGGATGGAACAGTATATAGTGGAAGCAAGAGGGGTATTGCAGTCCTGTATCCGGCGGCAGTCAGAGTTCCAATATGCTTATTTGGGAGATATGATTCAGGAGACTGCGAAAACTTCAGAACGTTTGACAGATAAATTAAGACGCCTGACACTTGAAATAGTAGTAAATCCCAAAGAATATGAGAAATACAAAGAAGATCTGGTACTGATACACGGAATTGAACTGGAGTATAAGGATGAGATTCTTCGGGTATCTGCTCCCGTCCTGATCCCTCACCGGAAAGATTGTTATACGGATTATCTTTATAAACCATTGCATACCGCTTTTCGAAATTGGTGCATGCAGAGAGCGGAGGAGAAGCTGGAAATTCCGACATATACAAATTGTACGATTTGTTTTGTACATGTTTATGATGAAACACTTCCGCTTGCAAGAGTGAGAGATCATGACAATTATGAAGAAAAACATGTGCAGGATATTATTACAAATTTTTTCCTGCGGTCAGATAGTGGATTATACACGAATACCTGTCATGTGACACGTATGGGCGAGGAAGACCGTACACTGTTATATGTGATGGACAGCAGCAAATTTCCAGCGTGGATTTCTGATTTTGGCAAAGAAACAGGTATCGAAAAAAATCATGAGTAAATTGCATGGGGATTCTACATGGGAAAAGAATATCTGATAAGGCATAAAATAAGCAAAAATCTGAACAAAATTGCCAGGTTATGTACCCAGGTATTCAACAGATAGGGTATTTTTGCTTTTTCAACGAGGGGAAAATAATTGAAAAGACAACAGGATAAATTATTGATTATTATAGCGATGTCGGGTGAAATGCCGACTTATTTAGGACAATACGTGACTGGCTCGATTTCATATACTGCTGCCCTGATTACAAGATTAAAAAAAAGAAAGATATATTTCTCTGAGATGCAAGGATGGATATAGAGGATACGTTTTATTAGAAAAAGGCAGAAATTATCTTCTTTCAGAATATGAAAAAGAACTCTCTTTTTTTATTTCCGGTTCCGGGCAGACGGGGCATGTGAAAAGTGAACCAGAAAAAAGAATGCGGCTGTATCGAATGAGCGAGGTATGGGTCTTCTTCTGGAAGGCGGGTATAGAGATCTTGCGGAACCATAAACCAGATATGGATAAAGGGTTCGTGAGAGATCGGGGAAAAGCGTTTTATTATGGCAGTCTGGAATTTAAAGGAATGTCGGAAGCAATCAGGGGTTCCAGATCATGTGGGGTGCTTTTATCCGGGGATACTGTGTTAGTTGTTTACAATACCATGGATCGAAATATGAAATGGGCGAAAAAAATGGAATGTTCCATGCGTACCTGGACAGAGCGAATGCTCTTAAAGGGCGGATATAACAGCAAAGCGGATGCGCTTATTGTAGGACAGAACATAAAAGTATTGTTAAAGCTTTTGGAAAGTGATGGAGGCATAAAAAAGGATCTGTTTCGACCAGATGATATTTATGATCAATATTATTATATTCCTATGTGCCGAGAGGGAATATTGCAGATTGTCCTGCTGACAGAGAAGCGGAAAAGAGAAAAGCTAAAGCAGTCTTTGTTTTCAAGATTTTCCATAAAGAGAGAAAAAGAATATGCTACCTATAATGTGTGCGATGAAAATGGGAACCCTATATATTTAGTTTATGATTTGGAAATGCGTCAATTATGCCGCATTAAACAGGAACTCTTATGGAGACCGTCAGTAAGTATTGTGTGCATGGATTATCAGGCGGAAACAATAAGAGAATATTTGGGAGAGAAGGTGATCATTTATGAGCTCAATGCAGAAAATGTAATGAAATACCTTATAAATGACCTAGGAGAATGATCTTGGTCGATGGAGGTGGCTGCAAGATGGCGAATCCTTTTCATTCAACAGGCAGTCCGATTGTGGACCGGATGTGTCGGCTGCAGTTTACCGGAAATGTAATCCCGGCAGCGTGGTATCGTACAATTACCAGAGATAATGGGAAACCCAATCTGACAGCAATCATTATTTTGTCAGATGTTGTGTATTGGTATCGGCCGGTGGAAATCCGAGATGAATTAACGGGACAATTATGTGGATTCAGAAAGAAATTCAAAGCAGATATTTTACAGAGAAATTACCAGCAGCTTGCAGATCAGTTTGGAATCTCAAAAAGAGAAGCTGTGAACGCGGTAGTTGAACTGGAGAAAATAGGAGTTGTGAGAAGAGTTTTTCGAACTGTCAGGAAAGGAGGAATGCGGAACTCAAACGTGCTGTTTCTGGAGCTGAATGTAGATGTCCTGATACAACTGACTTATCCGGAAAATCTGTCAGATGCAGGGTATCACTTCTTAAAGGGAGAGCTGTCACCACACAAAGAGAGAGGTGCCACATCAGGATGTGACAGGATATCACAGGCAAACGAGGCATATCTCTCTTTTGAAGGGGATACAAATACAGAGATTACGGAAGAGAATACAGACATAGAGTATCCACTCTGTTCCTATCAGGCTGTGGAGCGTGCGATTCGGATACAGATTTCTTATGATGCGTTAAAAAACGATCATCCATATGACAGAAGAGTTGAAGAAATCCTGGGACTTATTCTGGATGTAATGGTTTCTACAGCACCTAAACTTCGGATTAACCGTGAGGAAAAAGATATAGAGATTGTGAAAGCACAGTTTGCGAAGCTTACGAAGGATCATGTCGAATTCGTGCTTCAGAGTATGGATGATACCAGCACAAAGGCCAGAAATATCCGAGCGGTGCTCCTGACTGCATTATACAATTCTGTCAATACAATAAACAGCTACTACGGGAACCGCTATCATTTCCATCTGGCAGAAGAAACCAGAAGAGAAATGGAGGAAACGGATTGAGAACAGAAAACTGGAAAAAAATCGTGACCGGATGCGGAATGGTTTTGTTAGCAGCATATGTGGGAGGCTTTTTTGAAATCTTGTTTTCCAGATCAGAAGTATGCTTAAGTCCTCTGCAATGTCTGTATGCAGGGTGTGGTACTTCGTCAGGAAGAAAATGGTCAATGGCAGCCGTGGTACTGCTTTTGGCTTTAACGGTACTGGTAATCTGGCGAGGAAAAGACAATCCATTGCATGATGAACGGAATTTTGAGATTTCGGATCAGGGAACTTATGGAACGGCAGGATTTATGGGAACACAGGAACAAAAAGAGATACTGCAGGCAGACCGTGGAATGGAGCATATAAAGGGGATTATTTTCGGAAGGGAGTTGTCTAATGGAAATATATTAAGTCTTCCGGTGGATTCAAGACTGAACCGAAATATCGCGGTATGCGGTTCGCAAGGTTCCATGAAATCCAGGGCTTTCGCAAGAGTGATGGCATTACAGTGTGTGCGCAGGGGTGAGAGTATGTATATTACGGATCCAAAATCAGAACTTTATGAGGATCTTTGTGCGTATCTCAAAGAAGAGGGATATGTTGTAAAGCAGCTGAATCTGATTCAGCTTACCCATTCAGATGCATGGAACTGTCTCGCAGAGATTGAAGACGGGGAGCTGATTGATGTGTTCTGTGATGTCGTGATTCGTAACACAACGGATAAGTTTGATCATTTTTATGACAATGTGGAAATGGATCTCTTAAAAGCTCTGTGCTTATATGTTTTTGAAGAGTATCCACAAGAGCAGAAAACTTTTCCGGAAGCTTATAAATTATTGCTCAATAAAAGTGTGGAAATGCTGGATTCCATTTTTGAAAGGCTTCCAACGGATCATCCGGCAAAAGGTCCCTATCAGTTATTTTCCAAGGCAGAAAAAGTAAAAGGAAATGCTGTGCTTGGTCTTGGAACCCGTCTGCAGATTTTGCAGAATAAGATGGTGCAGCAGATTACGAGCCATACAGATATAGACCTGTCACTGCCGGGAAAGCAAAAGTGTGCGTATTTTTGTATTACTTCGGATCAGGATTCTACATACGATATGCTTGCTACACTGTTTACATCATTTTTAAGTATCAAGCTGGTTCGCCTGGCTGACAGAACGGAAGAACGTGTCCTACCAGTACCGGTAAGTTTTATACTGGATGAATTTCCAAATATCGGTGTTGTTCCGGATTTTAAAAAGAAACTGGCTACGGCCAGATCCCGGCGGATAGGCATGAGCATCCTGTTTCAGAATATTCCACAGCTTCAGAACCGTTATCCGGATAACCAGTGGGAAGAGATCCTTGGCGGCTGTGATTTCTCGATCTTTCTTGGCTGTAATGATATGACAACCGCTACCTACTACAGTGACCGGACCGGTGAGATTACAGTTTCAGTTGCTTCTATCCGAAAGAACTTTTTTACGATCCGTGCCACAGATTATGTGCCGGAATATTCGGAATCACGTTCCATTGGAAAACGGCAGCTCCTTTTGCCAGATGAAATCCTTCGTTATCCGCTGGATCAGGGAATCCTAATCATCCGAGGACACAATGTGCTTCGGTTTAAGAAAATGGATTATACGGAACATGCAGATGCCGGAAAACTGAAGATGGAAAAGGTTGTGGATCATATTCCGGACTGGTATCGAAAGTGGGAAAAACAGCAGCAGGAATTTCAGATACTGGATGAGCAGGTATATGAAGCTTCGGCTCCATTGGAAAAAAATGAGAGTCCGATAAAAGAAAATGACGTGCAAGAACCACTGACTGTAAATGGGGCTGTTCAAAAAACAAAGAATAAAAAGCGGACAAGTACTGGTAATACGGTCATGAAAGTAGATGATCTTTTTGTAAAAAAATCAAAGGGGTGGAGGTTTGGAAATTAATCTAAATGAAATACGGGGAAATTCACTGATCCGCTATGGATTCAGAGTTCTGCTTGCCAAAGAATTTGGACTTTATCTGAAGGAGCAGGAGGTGGAAAAAATACTGCTTGCAGAAAGCTGCATTGAAGTATATGAAGATGTAGAGGAATTTCTGGAAAAAAGCGGATGGAGACGGGATAATCCAGAATTGTGCAGTGAATGCTATTTATTTGAAAATCATATCTGTAGAAAAATCCAGGGTAAAATCTGGTATTTTTCAAGAATACAGTATGAAAATGGATTGCGGGGAATGAAGCAGGGCTTCAATTAGAGAATACGCAGTATTCGAAGTGTGAAAGGGCGGTAATATCCTGGCCAAAAGGGTGTTACTGCCTTTTTTTATTGTAAAAGCCAAAAGCAAAATGGACATTTGCTTGTGATTTTCGCTTATTGAGTTAAAATTATTATAGAAACATTGAAATGATGGATGACAAGTGCTTTGATTCTTGTAGGCAAAAAGATGCCAGAAAACAGGAGGGATGATATGTGCACAAAAAAATGAACTGAATAGTATTTTACAAAAGTTGACACAGATTTATCGCTCAGTATATGGAGAAAATCTTGTTCAGGTAATTTTATACGGCTCTTATGCAAGAGGAGATTATCATACGGATTCAGATGTAGATGTTGTTGCAATCGTGCATGGTGACAGGAAAACATTGCAGCAGCAGTTGAAAAAGGTATGGGATTCCTCTTGCGAGCTGGAGTTAGAGTACGATACAATTCTTTCTCCGACCGTAATTCCGTATGAAGAGTTTAAACAATACCAGACAGTTCTTCCATATTATCGTAACATTTCACAGGAAGGAGTGGTAATTAGTGCCTGATAATCGAAGGGAACTGATAAAATATCGACTGGAAAGTGCAAGAGAGCGTTTAAATTCGGCAGAAGTATTGCTTGCATCGAAAAGTTATAAAGATTCTATCGGAAGATCTTATTATGCCATGTTTACTGCAGTTCGCGCATTGCTTGCAAAAGATGGCGTTGATTATTCAAAACATGCAGGAGTAATTTCCTATTTTCAGCGAGAGTATATTAAAACACAAAAATTCGAAAAGAAATATTCAAAATATTTGAGTCAGGCATTTCAGATTAGAAACAATACGGACTATGCCGATTTTTTTGTAGTATCATTTGAAGATGCCCGTGAACAGGCTGATAGGGCAAAGGAGTTTTTAACGGCGATAGAAGAGTTTTTAAAAGCATAAAATATTGGTGAGAACAAATAAAATATTTCATGAAGCAACTACAGTCGGGGTATGATATATTTCTATACCCTGTCTTTTTGTATATAAAATTTCTGAAAATATTCTGGTGAAGTAGTAGTATGATACGGAGAATTAAAAAACGTGATAGTGTCAAATGATTTAATGAAAAACTGAAGCCCAAAAATAAGGCTCAAACGAACCTTGGAAATTGTAGATATTGATAACAATAAGCTCTCCGAGGGCTTAGGGCGCTGCCCTAAGTACCCGCAAGGGACTCGTCCCTTGACCCAGATTCGGGCTTTGCCCGAACCCATCCTCGCCGGAAGGCAGGGAAAAGGGCGCAGTTGCCCCCTTTTCTGCTGAAATAGGATAA
>ENA-OQDM01000959-OQDM01000959.1-human-gut-metagenome-genome-assembly--contig:-NODE-959-length-13361-cov-1.305577_pt1 | contig 13361 bp, 6 predicted proteins | sample MGYA00242772_ERZ504605 | MGnify/ENA primary metagenome ERZ504605 (study PRJEB26092, sample SAMD00036348) | human gut metagenome | host: Homo sapiens | study: EMG produced TPA metagenomics assembly of... | reverse complement strand
GGAAATCTCTCACCATTGTTAAGCAACATCATGTTGAACGAGCTAGACAAAGAGTTAGAAGCAAGAGGGTTACATTTCGTAAGATACGCAGATGATTGCGTCATCACGGTCAAAAGTAGTGCAGCGGCCAATCGCGTGATGCATACGATAACATCATGGATCGAAAGAAAGCTTGGACTGAAAGTGAACATGACCAAAACGAAAGTAACGACACCAAAGAAATTGAAATATTTGGGATTTGGCTTCTGGAAAAGAAAGAAGAATGGAAAGCTCGACCACATCAAGAGTCAGTGCAGAAATTTAAGAGAGAGTTGAAACGACTCACGAGAAGAAGCTGGTCCATCGGTATGACAGAGCGAATCAAAAGATTAAACTGGGTCATTCGAGGATGGATCAACTATTTTCGAATGGGAAACATGAAAGACGCGATGAGCAAAATTGATGAATGGTTGCGCACACGTATACGTATCATCATTTGGAAGCAATGGAAAACGAGGGAGAAACGACTGTGGGGACTTATGAAATTAGGTGTACCCGAATGGATGGCAAGACAAAGCGCAGGCTTTGGAGACCATTATCAAGCAGTAGCTAGGACAACAGGGCTACGCAAAATTTCAAAAGAAATCCTCGCGAAGCGAGGACTCATCAGTTGTGTAGATTACTATTTGAATGGAACCGCCGTATGCCGAACGGCACGTACGGTGGTGTGAAAGGTCGGTAAACACAAAATAGGAGATAAACACCTATGATTAGTGTTTACCTCCTACTCGATTCAGATATATCCTCTTGTCATCAATTTGTATGTCAAGATTCCAATAATCTCAACACTTATAATAACAAAATTAAGCCCCAAAGAAATAAAAATCTTTTTACGGGTAACCCTAACATTCAATAGTATTCTTTTTATAATTACATAAAGCAACATTATTAAAGACATTAAGAATGAAGTTATAACAAACGAAATACATCCTCTAATGAAAATGATACGAGAAGGATCGCTATGATATATTTCCATAACATCGTCTTTACTTCCTAATGAAAAATAAGATAGAAAGATTATTACAGGAAATTCAATCAAAGCAAACACTATAGTCGTTATCCAACTATTGTTTTTTAGTGCCGTTTTCATTAAATACCTGAAATCCGTTTATTTTATAAAAATTAGTACCATTGGGGGTTGTAGAGGGTATTTGGCTTTTCCACGATGTCACTCTATTCCCTCTCATGCCTATGTTGTCCTGTAATCGAACGGTTCTCAAATCACTGGCAGCCTTTAAATACAGAGGAACTCTTTGTACAAACCATGTACCTCATCAAACGCCTTATCTCCTTTACATACTTCTCCAACTTTATCTGCATTTTTTATTGGATGATTTTTTGTCACCCAATCTCCTTGATAAGACAATTGCATAGTATATGGTTCTTTTGGCGTAGAAAATTCATCTCCTTCATCTGAGGATAGATGAAGTACCATATTGACATTATATCCCTGTTCGATTAGATATTGAGCTACCCCCGCACCATAAGCTGAACCTTCGCTATGCGTAACCATATTGAACACCTCGTTTTCTCCAAGGCTGATGTTAACTGTTCCAAATTAGATTGAGCATATTTATATCCAGCTTCATAGCGATCTTTACCGCTCATATCTCCGCCCCACTTAGAAGATCCATCAATAAAGCAAGCATCTATGATAGTAGAATAATCTCCGAAGAAGTTTTGAGCTGCCTTGTCGAAGTTCTTACCCCAATATTGACGTTTGGAATGTTTACTACCTATCCAATCTCCAATGAATGAGCTATTCCAATAACCATTTACAAATAAAATACGTTCTCCGTCAACATCTGTTGCCATTATTGGATTATTTGAGCAATATGCATAAGTAGTCATATTGGGATAATCAAGGGATAATGGATCTATAGACATCCACAAACTCAGTCGTGGCTCATAGTATCTTGCCCCATAGTAATACAATCCAGTCTCCTCGTCGAATTCCTTCGCATTGAAAAGATAAGGTGTATTCCAGATGTTGTTGCGTTCCTCTATGAACACTTCACCGAAAGGAACATACTCAATGTGTTGCACCACCTCGCCGTTAAGGTTGGTGATGTAACTACTGCTACCCAAATGGTCAGGGTGGTAGTAGAACTGCATCTTCTCGTATGTATCGCCTTCTTGGAAGTTATTCTTTGCAGCTCTCGCCAAAGCTCGTGACTGCGCTGCCTCCAAGCTGCCGTCATTACAGCAGAAGCCCTTGCCATCGACATAGTCGTTGTTGTCCTCGCCATTGTACGGCACTGCAAAGGTTGCATAATTATCCTTGATAACCTGCAACTGCTGGACATATTTTTGCTTATAGTCAACAGAAAGTCCATCAGTCTCACTACCTGCATACTGGATGCGGCGTGGATCTGAGCCATAAGAGTCGAAGTCACCAATCTTGGAAACGACACGCTGACTACCTATATAGATGTGCTTAGTGTAGCGTCCGCCTTGGTTAGCTACAAGATAAGGAGATACATAGAGTGAGAACTTGGCGGTGTTCGTGCGACCTCCTGCAAACTCAGAGTTCACATAGACTTGGTCACTCTCGCCCGATGTCTTCACCGTGCGCTCACCATCAGCATCATACCAATAGTTGGTAACAAAGCCGTTGTCATCAGAAGCAAGGAGACGGTTCTCCTCATCCCATTTGAGTTTGCGTTCCGTGGTCTTCTCGTCAGCCACGCCATCCTTCTTTGTACGGCTGGTATTGACATAAACAAGATTACCATTTGCATCATACTCGTATGCGTGATTGTTGTTCACATTCTCGCTTTCGGATGGTGTCTCCTCTGTACGGTAGTTAACATCCTTAACGTTGGCAAGCTGGAATTTCTTACCAGTGTCTGTGCCGTATGTATAAGTAAGGTCATAACCAGCGTTGAGCGTACCATCAAACTGCACATTGTTCTGCGTGAGAATCTGACGCTTCGAAGTGATACGGTGCATGTTATCATAGCCCATTGCAAGCGTGTAGTTTGCAGTCTTGTTGTCCGCACCTGTATAAGTACCAGTTGCACTGACAAGACGATAGAGGGCATCGTATGTATAGGTATGCGCCATCTGCCCGCCAGCCTTGCCACTCTGTGGCACTGATGCACCATTTATCACGCTGAGCACATTGCTCACCGCATCGTAAGTGTAGGCATTGTCCATGATGGTATTGCCACCACTGTTCACGGTGAGGTTCTGCAATCTGCGACGCTGAGGATCATAGGTGTAGAAAGTCTCCGCACCATTGCAATACTTCAAGTATGTGCGCTGCTCGAACTTGTCATAGCCAATCTTGCTTACATAATCGTAGCCGTATGACTTGTAGCCATGAACCTTTTCAAGCTGACCACCGAGATTGTAAGAGTAAGTGATTTTCTCCTCATCAGGATAAATCATCTCCAACAGACGGTTGTGGCTGTCGTAAGTCCATTGCGTCACGTAGGTTGCTATCGCCTGGTTAGGCACAATCAGCGTGCGGCGGGTCTTGGTGACTTCGCCCATCTTGCCATAGAAGTATTCAATGGCACCTGTTCCGTCCTCACGGAGCATCAAGCGACCGATACGGTTCTGAGAGGCGTTGCGGCCACCGTAGTAATACTTCACGTTGTTCTCTGGGTGGTCTGGGTAGTTGATACCCGTCAGACGCTGATAGTCGTAATCGTAGGTGATGAACTTTCCTTCCTTGGCAAGGTTGGCAGTCTGCTTGGTCAGCACATTGCCGAGCGCATCATAAGTGAAACTTGTGATGCCGCTTGCAGGATGGTTCACCTCAGTACGGCGGTCACCCATGTCGTAAGTAGAGGTCGTTACATTGCCCTCCGTGTCGGTGACACGAACAAGGCGCTGTATGCCGTCATACTCAAACGAGGTGGTAATCTCACCGTCAGGACCGCTCTTCTGGATGGTCTTTAAGGTCTTGCCACTGCCATTAGTATGGGTAGCCTGCACATTATGGAGTGCGTCTGTTACGGTTGTAACAAGTGCATGACTGCCGTTGTCAACAGTATATGCCGTAGTTGTCGTAGAGTTGTCCGGCAATATCACTGAGGTAGCACGGTCGAGCACGTCATAAACAGTAACCGTTGGAGATACATTGTCAAATGACTTGCTGAACGTTGATTTCGATCCAGTTCCTTCCGTTGTAGGATAGAAAGTCTTTGCCACACGTCCGAAAGCGTCATACACGTTTCTTCCGCTGACTATCATCACGTTCTCATCCTTGGCAGAGTTGCCCTTGGATGCACTTGTCACAACACCGTCCTTCTTCACCTGCACGGCTCTTCCGAAACCGTCAACGAATGTAACGGTCTCCAAGTCATCGTTAGGGTGCTGGATGTCGTAGTGCTTGGTCACTGCGTATGCAGGAGCGGTAATGCCACTCTCATTGAATGTAGCCAAAGGCTGATATTCAAAGGCGATGGCATAAGGCACGCCCGTAGCCAACTCATTTGGACCACGCACGCCAGTAATGCGACCGAGGTCATCTACATCAGTCTCATAATAGAAGTTGTTGAGGTCACGATGCTCCTTGGCAATGCCATAGCGATAGTCAAAATTGCCTTGCTCGCTGCGGTAGCCCCACGCATCGTCAATACGCTCCACATACATGTTCATTTCCGGCTCATAGCGGTACTTGTACCACATGCGCTGTCCCTTGCCGTTGGCAGGGAGAGTCTTCTGGATGATGTTGCCGTAAGAGTCGTACTTGTAATCCGTAACTGCCTCGCCATCATTCAACTGCTGTGTAATCTGCGTGATGTGGTTGGCGTAGTTGGTATTATACTTCGCCGTCACATGGTGATAGAGTGAGCCGTCACTGCCTGTAACAGTCACATCAACAGGAAGTCCGAAGATGTGCTTGCTTGCATTGTCGGTATATTTGATAGCAGTCGCATAATCGAACTTGCCGTTTCCGTCCTCGCCAAGACTGCCCTTGTCGCTGTACTTGTAGGACTTCAACTCACCATGATAGCCATTGAGGTAGTACTCATTCCATGCCTCGGATGTAACCACACCGTTTGCAGCTCCCTCATACTGCAAGTTTGCCGTATAGCGGAGAGGTACGAATGCAGATGCACGGTCGCTCCAAAGGTTCACGTCACGCTTTGCGAACGTGTACTTGTCACCGTCGGCAGTCATATAATAACTGTCGTAACGGTTCTTTGTCTCCGTGTACTTGTTTCCGTTGGCATCCTCTACGGATGTAGCGGTAACATTGCCCTGTGTGTAGTAGTTGGCTACATCGTAGTTCTCAACGGACTGCCTGTAAACAGAATTGCCATTCTCCGTGTCGAGGTTCTTGGTGATAACCTCACCGAAACCGAGGAACTCACGCTCATGGCGGTCACGCTTTCCGTCCTTATATTCAAAGGCGGTTGTCATGACTGGACCATCGTCATGGATTCCGTCATCAATAGTTAATGCAGACATTACCCACTTGCCACCAGGAAGTCCGTAGGTAGGAGTGGTATGCGCATAGTCGAGTGTGAAAGTGCCGCCCAAGGAGTTGGTGACAGACTTCAACATGTTTGTCCTGCCGATGGCAGAGCGTGTAACCTTCAACTCGCTTTCCTTCTCAGACTCAACGATGTCAAGATAGCCGTCACCGTCCACATCCTGCAAAGAATATGTAGGGCGGTTGATGCTATGTGAGGTGGAAGCACCAGGGTTGGTTGAAATCTTGATGCTGATGACAGGAATGTTGATGGTCAAAGTGAACGCTGCATTTGCAGACTCTGAGGTTGATGCCGATTCGCTGAGCGCATTCGCACCATTCCAACTGATAGGTTCATCAAAACCATTGCCTGTATTGAGGGCAACAGTGATACCGTCACCATCCTTCCATACCTTATCAGGAAGACCGTCAGAGTTGATGTCGATAAGATTGTATTCCTCTTCGCTTTCAGAGGTTACGAGACCAAAGCCTGCGGAGAAGCTACCGGAAGCCTTGTTTATACCTTGGTATTTATTGTCTTTAAATGTACCCCAGCCTGCATCGGGAGTACTACCACCTGCGCCAAAGCTATAGGACAGACTCTTACCGCCTTGAACACGGTCAAGCTCCCAATCAATAGGTTCTGTAAAGGCATAGCCAAGATTTAATCTTACCTTCTTGTCGGAAAGAATCTTGTCAGGGAGTCCATCGCCATTTATATCAATAAACGATTCTACTGCTTCATCCGTATTCTTTGGCGCACTGCCAGAAATGGAGAATTGAGCCAACCAAGCTGTCTGTTGATTCAGTATTGATGCCTTTCCTCCTGAGATTAAATAGGTAATATCAGAAGCAGAAGCTACAGGATTGCCGCCATATCCCCACGCCTCAGAAGCATTGTCAGAGTTGTTTGAGCCGATGCCCTTGTATATTTCTCCACTTAGTCCACCCTGCGAATTGGTGTATTGGATAGTACCACCAGCAATGATGTCAGGGAATCCGTCACCGTTCATATCCATCATGCAACTTCCGTCTTGGAACTGCCATTTGCATTGTTGTGGGTAATGCCAAGTGCACCGCCTTGCACAACGGTACTCTTGCTTGATACCACTTGGCTTACAGCCGCAGCACCCGTGCCCTGCAAGTATTCGCCTGCAAGTCCTGCCACCTCCGCATTGTTATCCAAAGGATTGGTAAGGAGTACATCCTGCTCGGTCAATCGGGCTGTGCTTGCCTCGGTCGCAGTAAGATAGATGTCCTGTCGCTGACCGACCCACTTGTCCATAGAGGTCTGGTCTGTGCCCAATGGAGTGAATGCCATTGTGAGAGGATCAACCTTGTCGTTCTCGTTTTCCGGCAATTTCAGCAATGACTCGTCAATAGGCTTTGCATATCTGCCTTCTGCAGAGTTATAGACAAAACCTCCCCAGCCACGGTAAAGCATACCGAAGCCAAGATTATCGCTTTCTGCATAGAATCCAGCAAGGACATTCTCTGTCACAAGACCTGCCGCATCTTTCTGAATGGAAACAGAGGCAGAAGTAACAGTTTCATCCGAGATAGTTGCAGGATAGCTGTATTCAAACCATAACTTTCTTTCCTGTGGTTGTTGCAAATCGCAGAGTATCGGCTTTCAAAATGCCATTCTCGATAGTGAAAGACTTCTTGCCAACAAGTGCATCCTCTGTCTTGGCAGTCAAAGTAATCTGGCCATTGATGGAATTGTCAGAAAGGATAAGCACTGGTGACACAACCAAAACGGTATCAGTCGCAGTGGTCAAGTATGGCTTGCCCTCTGCCAAGGCATTTGCGAAAGTCTTGTAATGTGCAGGAACTGACATGGTCTGCTCAACATTGGCAGAATCCTTGTAAGTTACAGACGCTTGCCAACCGATATTCTTCCAATCAACATTTGAGGTGGATGAAATCTCAAAGCTGAAGTTGGTCAGCTTTTCAGTATTCTCCAGACTGATGTTGAGTGAATCGCCATTGAAAGTCTCATTAGCCTTCAGTGTACGAGCAAAGACCGTCTTCTCGATATAGTTCGGGTTGTCGTTTCCGTCACTGTCTTTCTTTTCATTGCTGCCGATGATGCTGAGAACAACATCGTCGGTTGTTACAGGCTTGTGGAAGGCACTGTGAACTTCCACGCATGAACCATTCTCCACATTAGCGGAGGTGTTCACATCGTAGATGGCACCATCCTCAGGTTTATACTCTGTTGAAGAAAGCCCGTTAGGCAAGATATTTGACTCGCCAGCGTAAGTAATGGCAGGTGACCAGTTCACCTTGTCAAATGAGCCGTTGCTTGTTTCCTCAGAGCCAGACTGCACACGGAAATAGATTCTGTCACCACGCTTGACGGCAACAGATGATACGGCTGCGCTGTATGGACTGTTGTCACCCTTGGCTATCGTCTTGTTCCAAAGTTCATTGCCTCCCTTTTGGATGGCAATTCTTACGCCGTCTGCCTTCTGATACTCGTCAGCATCATAGTCATCTGTTGGTGCAATGAGGCTTACTTGACCAGTTACGCTGACAGTTCCGTCCTTAGGAGCCTGCCATACACGCACAATATCCTCCATCGGTGAGTTCTTGATGGCTTCCGCCTGCTCATCCTTACTGACCTCCATGACAGAAGTGTCAACCTTGCCACCATAGATGATTGGGCTTGGCGTGTCGGCACTGCTCAATGTAAACGTAGGCACGGCATTGCCAGACTGATCAAACTCCAAATGGTTGAAATATACCTTGCCATTGGAAACGAGGTCAACAAGTCCGTCACCGTTGATGTCGCTGAAATACTGAGTCGTCTTTGTCTTAGTGGTTGACTTGTCCGTTCCGACAACGGCAGTCAGAACATTCCAACCGACAACGGCTTTCGCACCGAAAGAGTTCGTAGAACTTTTGGTTGTCGAGAAGTTACTGATACCCTTTACCTTGACAGGCTCACCATATACTACTTCTCCGTTGTCAGTCTTGACCTGTGGACGATAATATACGGAACCACCGGACTTATATACCTTGTCAGGAAGTCCGTCACCGTTCAAGTCAACGAATGCGGAAAGTCCCTTGCTGGTATCGCTGGAGTAGCTGTAAGAACCTCCTATTGTATTGCCTTTCCATTTGCTTCCGTCCCAAGGTCCCACACCTGCATAGAACGAACCGCTTACAGAAGAACTTGTCGTTCCGCCAAGTGCAGTTGGCTTGTCGCTGAAGCGCTTGCTGACAGTCTTCAATGGATTGACGAAACCTGCGTCAAGTCCGTCATCGTGCGTGTTCCATTTCTCGGAATCGTCCTTGAACGGAACATATCCCTTTTCAGCCTGGACATCATCATAATAGTCGAAGTTCTGGAAAGCCACTTCCTTTCCTGTGTTGTCATACTGTCTGACACCTGTGAGCATTTCCTTATGGAAAGCACCTTCCTTGTAGTCAAAGGCATAGCTGCGCAGGGTCTCGCCCTGGAAATTCACGGTCACTTTCTCCAACAGCCTGTTGGAGGAGGCGAGGAATCCATAGCGGGCATTGTTGGTCTTTACCTGCTTTATCTTGTTGCCTTCAAAGAGTACAACGGTGTGCGGTTCCTGTCCTGCATTACCTGCGTGAACCTCCTTCAGATATGCAGCCTTGGCCTTCAAGCCGCCACGCACATCCTCATCCACGATGTCATACACATATTCTATATAGTCACCGTGGAGTTCCTCGACACGTTTCAGCTTCCATTCGGCAATCACCTCACGGGTATTGCCCGAAGCATCGGTGACATTGCCCTTTACAACAGCTCCGTCACCACCATAGATGTACTTGACACCCTGCTTGTCTGTAACCTCCCAATAATAGTTGGCAGGACTGTCACCCTTGCGGATGATACGGCTGAAATCACCGCCTTGGCGGGTGTAGAACTGGCGGTCAGCCTTTCTGTTCATCTTCTCGCCACGGTGTGCGACTCCCATCTGTCCGTTGTCGTCCATGGTGGAGAGCATTGAACCGGACAAGAGATAAGTTCTCCGTCTCTTTTGACTGGTCATAACGAGGCACGCCCCACCGGGTGTCAAGCGTTATGCTTGGCACGCTGACGTTCCAACCTTCACCGAGCCAACCGCTACCGCCCTCGCTGCTGTACTGCAAGCCGAGACTTGGCTGCATGCCGTTTCGTGCTGGCGGCATCTCGAACGGATACTGCAGGTTGGCAGAGCCACGGTTGTTTGCGCTTGGAGGAGCAATGACATTTATCTTTGCCGTCGGGTCTGCCGCCTTGATGTCGTTCATCATCGTCGGGGCAAAGCCTTCGGTCTGCGGAGACTCCGGTGCCTGTATCACACCGTTGATCATGTCTGTGAAGTGGGTGGTCTTTGAAACAACACACTCTTCCTTCTTGTCCACACGCACACGCTCCAACGCAACCCAATGCTTCTCGGCCGGGTCGTAGTAATAGGTACGGATGTCGTCCTCGGTATAGCCGCTTGGTATTCTCGTGCGGTCATACTTTATCTTGACAGTCGCGCCCTCGCCTGTGAAGTGTGTTCCGTGAGGGAGAAAACGGTAGCCATGTCCTCCTGCCGTGACATTGGTCATGGCAAAGTCAAGCTCAGGAACATTCTCCTCTCCGATAGAGTTCACGGAAAGGCTTCTGTTCCGAATGAGGTCTTTCTGAAGAACGACCAGTTTGCTACCTCCTACGGAGATACTGTCAGAGACACCCTTCTTGAAGAGTTTTCTCACGGCTGTCCCGTCCTTTGCCGAAAGGGACAGTGTGGCGGCAAGCAGTAAAACCAATGCCCACGCCACCTCTGTATATAATTCTTCATGCGTATCTTCCTTTAAGTTACTTTACTGAGATTTTCCTTGTATGCTCCCCATTCTCGGAGATTGCCTTCACGACATACACACCCGATGCGGGAACCTTGAAGTCGGCCTGCTTGACGCTTTCGCCTGTCATTTGGCGTGACACTACCAGTTTGCCTGATACGTCAAACACCATCAATGTGGCTGCAGAAGGCTTGTCCTGTGTGAGTTTAGCCTCGTAGATGCCTGTCGTAGAACCGTTGCCATTGACAGTGAAATTCTCGTCTTCTCCAGAAATGAAGGAGTTGTCAGCCTGTCTGTCCGAGCTGCCCACATGGTTCTCCCTTGCCTGTGTTCCGTTAGGCATACTTGCATCACACTCGCTGCCGACATAGACGGTCATCGTTGTCGTACACTTCTTGGGTGTTTCTATCTGCACGTTGCCCCTTGTGGTGAATGAGGTTACAGGCGTACCGTTTACGGTAAGATCTGTGATATGTGTCTCGCCCTTTCCGTACTTGATGCAGAACCGCCATGCACGAAGTGACCAGACATATTCATGATGCACGGTCTGTCCGTTCAACTTGTATGTGACCTGCATATTGCGGACTGTAACACTGAGCACATCGCCAGGCTTGATGGTGACATATTTGGTTAGGCTTGTATATCCACCGGTTATGATATGCGCCTTGTCGCCACGCACGTCGAAGCCATATTGGGTGATCTCGTCCGTGAGGCTTGGCTCCAATCCCACACGGTAGTTTGATTTTGTATCGTTCACCGTCCATGAGATGTCGCCAGACAGATAGGTCCTGGTGTCATGCGAGTATGAGGTGTAGAGTGCGTTGCCAGTGGCATAAATCTCGTTGCCTCCACCTTGTGATACGGACAGCGCATAGGCGCCGGGGGCAAGATTCGTGATTCTATGCGTGTCACCGAAGAATGTTCCTCTGGCAATGGTTTCTCCTTTTACTTTTCCTGCAACGGTGTCAACGCTGAGCACATAGGAATAGACAGGTGTACCGATGTTGATGCCGATGTCGATATACCCGTCATTGCGTGGAACTCCATTCTCGCAACTTGACGGCGTAGGAGTGGCATCATAGGAAATGCCGTCATAATAGGCGAATGTGAACACATCGCTTCCGCTTCCGTCTGCATCCCATAGGATATTGCGGAATATGGTCTTGCCCCTTGTCATATCAGGCTTGGAGCATCTTATGTTACTGTTGCTGTTGATGTCGAAATCACCTTCACCGCTTGGGTCTATGAGCATGACGGTACGCTTGCGGCAATAGTCCGAGAACTCCCTGTCCGGTGTGAGGGCATAGCTCAACTCTGCCATATAACCGACATCATCTATTCCTCCTGTCCTCAAGCCTGCCATATTCAAGGCGGACTCTGCTCCTTCCGTTCGGATAATGCCCACATTTGTGTCTGTGTCAGGTTGCATCAGAAAGGGATATGGTTCTTGTCGCACTTCCTGTTCCGTCAACACGCAGATAGATGTTTTTGCCTTCCTTGCGGATGGAAATGTCCGTTCCGTCAACATCCGTGGCGATGTATGAATTTGAGACCGCTCCGTTGATGATTGGATAAACAACTCCAGCATTGGTGAACCGGAATCCATACTTGCATGTGCTGCCACCGATGCTTCCGAAGCCAACGTCAAAAGTCGGGTGACTTGTCGGACAGGTGAACTCAAAAGCACCGCCACCTCCAACAAGGGCTGGGGTTGTGGCATAAGCTCCGGAAGCGGCTTTCTCTTGGATGATATTGTCAGTAAAGCCATTCCTTGACACTTCAAATCCTTGCGCAGTCCATCTTGCCACTGTACTGTCGGGCTTTGACGGCACGTTGGTCTTGACCATCCATGTACGTTTCATGACATGCCACAGGGAATCTGTAGGTGAGGTATATGTTGCAAGTGCCACATCATCGTCGCCCCAGAAAGTGAAGCCTCTGTCCGGCATCGGATTGCCGTTTTCACGTCCCATGACAAGCAGACGGGAAGCGGATGAAGGGTTGTATGGATTTGCGTCATGATAAGTTCCGTTCTCCTTCAAGGCCGCATACACCGGACTTTCCTCATATGATGTTGCGGAAAGCGGTTGGGAGAGACTTCCTGCCGTGTCGGTTCCAACAGCTGTGACCCTATGGTGGTAGGCTTGGTTCTCCGCCATATCCCAAGTCAGGTTTCCGTCGCTGTCAAGATACGAGCCTTTGAGGGTGATGCCGTACTTTACCGCCAGATAGCTCTCCACTTTTCTGCGCTCATCGGGTGTAAGCATCCTGCTGAAAACAATAAGCTCAGGGGCATATCCCCGGATGGAAGCATTACCGAAGAGCGAGGTCGGGAAATCCGTACCGAAGCTGCCAGAGGTGGAAGGGGTTCCGATGAATAATGTGGTGTTGGAGTTGTCTCCCCACAATGTTGTTGAAGGATTGCTTACCTTGAAGTAGGACACAACGCGCAGAGCGCTTTCCTTAAAACCGTTCTCGGACAAAGAATCACTTGATTGATAAAGCAGGTCTTCACCCGATGCTGAACCATAGTCCAGTGGTTCAACACCTCTACCCCTTACGGCTTTGTCCTTGCTCAGAATGGCACCGTCACCCTTGCGACCATCAAGGGCATAAAGCACCATGTCTTTGCCAATGGTCGCCATTTCGGGGGCAAAGACACCAATGACGGTAGCCTGCGAGAGGTTGCCGTGTTTGAGTTTGGCACTCAGACTACGGAATCCGTCTGCGAGCCAGAGACTTGGATTGAAGTTGAAGTAATGGACTGAACTGTTCGGAAGAGTAAGTTCAGACTTGACGCCACGGCTGTCCAATAGCATCAGCCGTATGGAATCCCCAGAGAAATCCTGCCAACGGTAATAACCTTGCAGGTCTGAGTTCAAAGGCGCAGTCTTGAACCACAGTTCGCTTCCGCTGACTCCTCCGGGCGTTTGCGCGAAACTGCCGATAGCGAAGCCTAACAGTAACAAAGAAGTAAACTTTCTCATGCGCTGTCAATTTGGAGTGTTTGAAAAATATAAAAACGTATGCCTCTGCCGCGCAGGGAGAGACCAGTGAGAGAGAACGGACTGTTACTACG
>ENA-OQDM01000955-OQDM01000955.1-human-gut-metagenome-genome-assembly--contig:-NODE-955-length-13396-cov-1.124802_pt1 | contig 13396 bp, 17 predicted proteins | sample MGYA00242772_ERZ504605 | MGnify/ENA primary metagenome ERZ504605 (study PRJEB26092, sample SAMD00036348) | human gut metagenome | host: Homo sapiens | study: EMG produced TPA metagenomics assembly of... | reverse complement strand
GGCGCCGCTTTCACTGGACTGGTACTGGGATCGCGACTTGACAAAGGAAGATATGAAAGCGCTTTATCGACCTTTTATATTTCTCTCATCTTCCTGAGTCCGAGGTGCGCCAGCTTGCGCAAAAATTAAAAAATTTATACGTGCGTCCTTTTGATGACGGCAAGGCGGCCGTGAAAAATATTCCCGCGCTGAACCAGCTGGAACCGCCTGATGAAACACTGGCAGTTCTGACAGAGGCTATTGAAAATAAAAAGATGATACAGTTTTTTTACGACCATTATGAGGCTGACGGGAAACGGTACCATGAGCGGGATATAGGCGGCGTCGACCGTGTATACCGTGTGAGCCCCTATGTAGTGGCCGCATCGGATCAACGGTACTTCCTTTTGGGGAATATTGACGAAAAGGATGAAATTACACCGTTTGCGGTGGAACTTCTTGACAGCGTTTCCCTGCTTGAGGAAGAGGTGCGCCCGCAGAAGACAATTCCCGGCGCGGAAATGGGGATCCGAGTATCAGATTTTCTTTCTGTCTTAAGCCGTACATATGCAGGCCCGTCGGAAAAGTGCCGCTTTGAGGCGGATTGGAAACTTATGACGGATATCGTGACAGATTTCGGGAAATTCGCGTTTATTGTGTCGGCCACGCAGGGACAGGTGCTTGTGGAAATAGAAGCGCCTCCGGCGATTATCTTTGCCTGGGCCTTGAAAAATGCGCCGCTTGTCAAAGTGGTGGCGCCGGCTGCGCTGGTGAAGTCTGTAAGAGAAGCGGCAGCAAAACCTGACCCCGTCTCTATGGCGGTGGATGATGGGACTGAAAATATGTCTTGGGATCTTCTTTGTCCTGTTTCTTTTTCTGCTGATTCCGATCCGCTACCGTTTCATCCTTGAAATAAAGCACCTTGCCGTGACAGTGGAGTTCATTTTCGGGCTTTATAAGAAAACGATGGAACTGCCGGGAAAGAAACGAGAAAGGATCGCGGATGCGGACGAAAAAATAGAGGAACTCCTTTTTGCAGATGAGGAGCGGCCTGCCGCTGCCCAGAGGCAGAAATGATTCTTGCCGATAAGGCGGAACCGGAAAAAGCGCCTGAAGAAAAGACAAAAGAAAATAAAGCAGAAAAACACAAAGAATCGGCAGACGAAGGGAAAGGAGAAAAGAAAAAACATCCTCCACTGTGGAAGCAGCTGCGGTTTGCTGTCCATAATGGACTGGCGGAAAATATTTTTAAGGCTCTCGCAGCGGTTCTGGCGCACAGCATGCCGCGGAAATGGGATTTTTGCGGAGAGTTCGGTACGGGGGATCCGATGCGGACCGGCCTGCTTGCGGGGATGGCAAAGGCGTTCCTTCCGGAAGCGACGAAAAATATAGTGTGGAAATATATAGAGCCATCGTATAAACTAAAGGGGAAAGGACAGGGAAGAATTATTCCCTTCTATGTGGTATACATTGTATTGCGCTTGGCGGCAAGCGCGCCGGCACGTCAGTTCTGGCGGTACAGACAGGGAGGAATCCACGATGAATGATGATGCAAGAAAAAAGGTTTTTGAAGAATTTAAAGAAATGATCCGCACGGAAACGGTTGTAGGCCAGCCGATTTATCTGGACGATGCCACGATCGTGCCGTTTGTGGATATTTCTTTCGGCTTCGGTACGGGAAATCACGGGACAAACGGAGAATCCAGCGGAGAAGCAGGCGGCGGCAAAATGAGCCCTACGGCGGTTCTGATTATGAAAGGAGAACGCGTCGAATTATTCTCCATTAAAAATGCCACACCGAATGGTACGATCGACAGGGTGCTGAACATGATCCCTGAAGCGGTATCCCATTTTACGAAGAAGAAAGAGAAAAAGAACGAGGTGCGGGAAGCGGCGCTGAAAGAAGCGAAAGAGGCCATGAAAGAAGAGGCGGAAACCGCAGCGCTTGAAGCAAAAGTGTAAAACAGGTGAACTGACTTTTAGTCATTTCATATTGACAGATAAGACTGATTATACTATTATTAATACATACCCAAAATCCCATGATATGTCGGGATATTTCTAAGGAGGAATGTGGGAATGAAAATGAATAAGACAGCAGCAGCTATTACAGCTGGTATCATCACTTTTGGCGCCATGGCGTCCGCATCAGCGGCAGGCATCGGTTTTGTTAATTCCGGCGCCCTGCTCCAGGCTCATCCCGAAGATGGAAAAAGTGCAGCTGGATATGAGAACGGCAGCACAGAAAGCACAGGAAAATTTCAACAGCCGCAGCGCAGGCAAGAGCGATCAGGAAAAGGAACAGATCGCCCAGGAAATCCAGCGTGATATGGCTGCCAAAGAAAGAACTGCCATGCAGCCGATTCTGCAGGATATCCGCAAAGCGATCCAGCAGGTTCGCCAGGAAAAAGGACTGGATGTCATTCTGGAAGCCGGCGCGGTGATTGATGGCGGCACAGATGTAACTTCTGAAGTCGGTGCAAAACTCACAAAATAATCTTAAAATGAAAAAGAGGCCTTTCGGGGTCTCTTTTTTGTGTGGAGGTAGTTTGGTGTAAACGCGGGAGCTCTGGCCTTTTTTGCTTTGCGGGTTTATTTTTTATATCCCAAATGGCAGGGAAGGCTTTATAATAAAAGAAATAAAGTTTTTGGAGGACGCCATGGAATTGCTTGATCAATTGTGCAGGGAAATGATTGCTTAATGATAAAGGGGATCCCCGTCGGATTCATCATTTTCTGAAAGTTCATGCTTTTGCCGAACAAATCGGGCGGGAAGAGGGGATTCCGGAGAAACAGCTTTTCGTTTTGGAAGCGGCCGCTTATGTCCATGATATCGGGATTCATCGGGGCGAAATGGAGTTCGGCAGGAATGATGGAAAGATACAGGAGGAATTGGGGCCGGGGGAAGCACGCCCTATATTGGAAAGACTCGGATTCGAGACGGAAGATATTGACCGCATCTGCTGGCTGGCCGCCCATCATCATTCCTACGGGAGTATAGACGGTCCGGACGCGCAGATTCTGGCGGAGGCGGATATGCTGGTGAACCAGTATGAAAGCGGCCGAAGTGATAAGGAAAACCGCGCGCTTTATAACCGTCTTTATAAAACGGAAGCGGGGAAACGTATTTTCCGGGAATTGTATTTTGAAAGCTATGAGGGCATTCATGCGTGACACGTCGCTTGTCTATCCGGTACGGAAAGACGGGAGGATTCTTCTGGGACATAAACGGCGCGGCATGGGAGCCGGTAAATGGAACGGATTCGGCGGAAAAAGGGAAGACGGGGAAACAATGCGGGAATGCGCCGCCCGGGAACTTTTTGAAGAAAGCGGACTCATTGCCGATCCGAAAGCTTTTGAGGCGGCGGGAGATTTATATTTCCATCAGCCCTCCGATCCCAGTTGGTCTCATGCGGGCATCGTATACTTTATCTACGCGTGGACGGGGACAGTGCATCTTTCCGATGAGATGGAGCCGAAGTGGTTCCTTCCGGAAGAAATTCCTTTCGGCGAAATGTGGATGGCTGACCGCGTATGGCTCCCTATGATTTTGAAAGGAAATAAAATACGCGGTACGATTTATTTTGAGAAAGACGGGAGCACAGTCTATGATTACCATTTTGAAATGGTTTAAGGAAAGGATTCATTTTGGATAGAATACAGTCGGGACAGGAATGGCCGCATAAGCTTTTAACCTGGTTCGATCAAAACCGCCGTGATTTGCCCTGGCGGGAAGGCAGGCCGCGGAACCCCTATTATGTGTGGGTGTCGGAAATCATGCTTCAGCAGACGCGGACAGAAGCAGTGAAACCGTACTTTGAAAGTTGGAAACGCCGTTTCCCTACGATTGAGGCACTGGCGGAAGCCGAAGAGGCGGACGTACTGCATGCATGGCAGGGACTGGGCTATTACAGCCGCGCAAGAAATCTTCATAAAGCGGCGCGGGAAATGGTAGAAAAGTACGGCGGAGCGATTCCGGAGGATAAAAAGGACGTGCGTGCTCTTCCGGGCATCGGGGGAATATACGGCAGGCGCGATTTTATCCATGGCTTATGGAAAGCATGAAGCAGCGGTGGACGGAAACGTTCTCCGTGTGTATGCGAGGCTCTATGGTATTGAGTCGGATATTTTAAAATCGGCGGTGCGAAAAGAAATCACAACGTTAGTGGAAAAGACGCTGCCGGCGCGGGCAGGAGATTTCAATGAAGCGCTTATGGATTTAGGCTCCGAGGTATGCGTACCCAAGCATCCCAAGTGTGAAAAATGTCCTCTTCACGGAGAGTGCGCGGCGCTCCGCCTTGGACTGGAAAATGTACTTCCGATCCGCACGCCGAAGAAGAAACAGAAGGAAAGCATCGCCTGCTGCGCGGTCATGATTCAAGAGGGGAAGGCGCTTTTCCATCTCCGCCCTTCCAAGGGGATGCTCTCTTCCATGTGGGAGCTGCCCATGGTTTTGTCGGACAGCGAAAAAGACGGTGTTAAAATGCTGGAGAAGCTTCTCGGGGGGGAAGCGGGAGAAAGAATCTGGACGTATACCCATGTGTTCACGCACCGCATCTGGCACATGAAAGCGTATTTGTTTCATGGCGCAAAAGAGCCTGAAGGCGATTACCGCTGGTACAGCTGCGAAGAATACAGGGAAATACCGCTGGCAGGGCCGCACGCAAAATTGGCGGCATATATAGAGCCGTATCTGGAAGAGTGAAAATAGCTGCCCCGTGACATTGAAAGAACAATTTTTTTATTTAACGGAACTCTGTTTTTATAAAAAGGAGATCTCATGGATTTCTATCAGATCATTACATTGCTTTTTTCCTTTTTGGGACTGATGAACGGACTTTTTGCGGCAGGGCTCTTCCGGCTGAAACGGTTTTATCTGTATGGAATTGCCGGAGCGCTTATTTCCTGCGGCGCAGTGCAGTACTACGTGTGGTATGCGCTTGCCTATCCGGAGTATGGATGGGCGGCACACTTCGGCGCGTACTTTGCCTGCGCGCTGATAGCGGCGGATATCATGCTTGTACTGCCGCTCTTTCTTTTGATGATGATTGGTACGGTGCGGTTTATCCGCAGGTATGCGCAGATTTTTGGCGCGGCGGTGATGGCGCTTTCTTTATTCATCGGCGTTTATGGTTCTGTGGATGGAGAAATGAAGGAAGAGGCGGAGCGGTATACGATTGCCGCCGAAGAACTGCCGGCAGCCTTTGACGGACTGAAAGTGGCGCAAATCACGGATACCCATATCGGGCCGTACTATGGGAATGCTGATCTGGCAAACGATCTGGAGCGCTCAAAGGCGGAGGGGGCCGACGTGGTGATGCTTACGGGCGATCTGATTGACGATATCCGTGTCATGCCTGAAACGGCAAAGATATTAAACTCCCGCGCAGGGCTTTTCCCTTACGGCATTATTTATGTGCGGGGGAACCATGAACTGTATAAAGATCCCGATTATATTGAAAATGAACTCCGCAAAACATCGGTGAAGATACTGGACAACAGCCACGTGGCGCTTCGGAAAGACGGCGCCCTGCTTTACGTGGCGGGCGTGGACTATCCTGAAATGCGGGGAGAAGGAAGGGCGGAACTGATGGATCAGATGGTGCATGACGCATTTGACGGCATTCCGGAAGACAGCGCGAAGATTTTTCTTGCCCATCATTCGGATTTCATTGATGCCGGTTTTGAAAACCGGGCGTTCCTCACGCTCACCGGGCATACCCACGGGACGCAGTTCGGCATTTTTGGGAAACCGATGATTACGCCTTTTAAGTACACAAGGGGAATGTACAGCGACGGGAAGCACTGCGGCTATGTGTCCCGCGGCAGCGGCGGCTGGTTTCCTTTCCGCTTTGATACAAGCCGCGAACTGACGATCTTCACATTGAAAAAGAAATAAGAAGGAATAGAAGATGGAATGGAATAAAGTACAGGAATGCCGCTTCAGGAAAAGGAGCGGTATTTTCGCGCGCAAAAAAGACAGGGGAAATTTTCCTGTCCTTGATAATCGGATTAACTTTTTGAGGAGCTTAACGTGGTATCGATTTTATTTTCCGGTTTCTGGGAAATTTTTACGATCTCGCTCCGTATTTCTTCCATATCATTATTGTTTTCTTCTGTAAGCGGCTTTACTGTGACAGGAGTCTTGTCCGCGTTCTTTAAAGGAAGCTCGATCAGTTTGCTGATACGGCTGTAAGAGAAAGTGACTTCCCGTCCTGTCTTCGTGGTGACAATCAAACGGCCGCCGTCAATGGCTCCCGTGCCTGAAAGGCTGCCTTCCACTTCTTTGCTGCCCTGCTGGACGCGGTGATCCACTGTAATCGTTTTATCGTCGTTTCGCGTGAAAGTAATCGTTTCCAGGTTGCGGATGTTGTCGCCGGACCAATTCATACCTGCTTCCTGCACGCCCCACCATACGCCTTCCCACGGACCGCCGCTGAGCGCGGAGAAAAGAGCGAAAATGCCGCCGCCGAGGATGACCGCCAAAGTAATGATTCCGAGAATGATATATTTTTTCATGGTTTATTCCTGCCAATGATTTTAAATTTATTTCATTTTAACATAGCAAAGGCAGCATGCGCAAAGGATGGAAAAATTTTCGAAGAGAGAACCGGCATTTCATTCACGCATAAAAGCAAACGAATAAAAGAAATATGTTTTATAATCGTTAAAAAATGGGGTAAATGGGCTTTAAATAAAAGGTTGTGGTATAATGTAAGCGTTAAGAAGCGCTTTAGTGAAAAAGAGGCGCTTTGTTTCTTTACGGTTCCGCGGCGGATTATTTCGCCGTTTTTGGGAATAAGGAGAATGTATGGACTGGAAGGAAGGCAAGATAGTCAATACGCCGCTGGAACGGCAGATGAAGACGTCTTACATCGACTATGCCATGTCGGTTATTGTGACCCGTGCGCTGCCTGATGTACGAGACGGTCTCAAGCCGGTACACCGCCGTATTTTGTACGCGATGAACGAAGCGGGGATGCTGCCGAATAAAGCATATAAAAAATCCGCCCGTATCGTCGGCGACGTTTTAGGTAAGTACCACCCCCACGGCGACACAGCGGTTTATGATTCCGCTGTCCGCATGGCGCAGGATTTCTCTATCCGTTATCCGCTGGTAGACGGTCACGGCAACTTCGGTTCTATTGATGGCGATTCGGCGGCGGCGATGCGTTATACGGAAATGCGTATGGCGAAAATCACGCTGGAAATGCTCCGTGATATTGATAAAGACACGGTTGACTTCATGCCGAACTATGACGGCTCTTTGACGGAACCGCTTGTGCTGCCGTCCCGCATACCGAATCTGCTGGTTAACGGTTCTTACGGTATTGCTGTAGGTATGGCGACGAACGTGCCGCCCCACAACCTGACGGAAGTGGTGGACGGACTTTGCGCGATGATTGATAATCCGGAAATCACCATTGATGAATTGATGAAATATATCAAAGGACCCGATTTCCCGACGGCAGCCATTATCCAGGGGCATAAAGGCATTGAAGATACCTACCGCACGGGCCGCGGTTCCATCACTGTCCGCGCGAGAGTGGATATCGAAGAAATGGAACGCGGGAAAACCGTATCATTGTGACGGAACTGCCGTACCAGGTGAATAAGGCGCGCCTGGGTGGAAGTGATTGCCGACCTGTCCCGTCAAAAAGTCGTTGACGGCATCACGGCGCTCCGTGATGAATCGGATCGAAGCGGCATGCGCATCGTTATCGAGCTGCGTTCTGATGTGAATCCGCAAATCATGCTGAACAACTTGTACAAGCATACCCAGATGCAGGTCAATTTCGGTTCCATCATGCTGGCGCTCGTCGACGGGCATCCACGTATTCTCAACCTGAAGCAGATTCTTTACTACTATCTGAAACATCAGGAAGAAGTTATCACGAGAAGAAGCCGCTATGAATTGGAAAAGGCAGAAGCCAAAGCCCATATTCTGGAAGGTTTGCTCATTGCCCTTGATCATATTGACGAAGTCATCCGCACCATCCGTGAATCGCGGACCGATGAGGTGGCGAAGACGGCGCTGATTTCCAAATTCGGTCTGTCGGAAAAACAGGCAGTCGCCATTCTTGATATGCGTCTCCGCCGTTTGACCGGACTGGAAAGAGATAAGATTGAAGCGGATTACAAGGATGTGCAGGAAACCATCGCCTACCTCCGCGATCTGCTGTCCAGCAGGGAGAAAATCATGGGGGTAGTCAAAGCGGAACTCACTGACGAAAAGAATAATTTCGGGGACAAACGCCGTACGGAAATTGCGGCAGCCCTGGGCGATATGGATGTGACCGACCTTATTCCCGACAAGCCCATGACCATTACCCTGACCAAGCAGAATTACATTAAGCGCATTGATTCTTCTGATCTGCGCACACAGAAGAAAGGCGGCCGCGGTGTAAGCGGACTGAAGATGAAGGACGGGGATTATGTCCGTAAAATTCTCACCACGTCCACCCATGACCGGATCCTTTTCTTTACGAACAAGGGCAAGGTCTACATGAAGACGGCTTATGACATTCCCGAATCAAGCCGCACTGCAAGGGGAAGCGCGATGATCAACTTCATCACGTCCCTTGGCGCCGATGAACACGTGACGGAGCTTCTGGATCTGGATATTTCCGAAGAGGGAACCAAGTACCTTCTCATGGTGACGAAGTACGGCTACATCAAGAAGACGGCTTTGGAAGAATATAAAAATATCAATAAGAACGGCCTCATCGCCATGCGCCTGAAAGAGGATGACCGTCTGGTGGCAGTGCTTCCTGTGAAAGGCGATGAAGAAATCATCATGGGTACGAGAAAAGGCATGGCCATCCGCTTCTCCATTGATGATGACAATGTACGGCCTCTCAGCCGTTCCGCGTCCGGTGTCCACGGCATGCGTCTCAAAGAAGGGGATGATGTGGTAGGCGTAGTTGTGGCGGCGGAGAAAGATATTTTTACCATTTCCGCTGACGGAAACGCGAAGAGAAATGCTGCTTCCGCCTACCGTCTGCAAGGCAGGAACGGACAGGGGACGATCAACTTCAAGAAAGGCTATGAAGTGGTGGCGCTTGTCGCTGCTGACGACAGGGATGAATTGGTAGGCATCTCCGAACAGGGAATCACCATCCGTATTCCTGCCGACCAGATTTCCAGCAAGAAAGCAAAAGGAGGACAGGGCGTCATCCTCCAGCGTCTGGAAGAGGGAGACCGGATCGCTTCCATCGATGTGGTTTCCGAACCGGAAGAAGATGAAGAAAATTCATAATTAAAGTAAGACGGATCGTGAAAACGTTCCCGAAAGCAAAAGGCTTCCCATCTCGTAGAAGAGGGAAGTCTTTTTTGCTGTCCCGTATGGAAAGCGGAAGAGCGTACGATCTGTTTCCGTTTATTTCAGCACCGGTAAAATGCGGTTTCCGGAAGGCGCTTGTGATGAGTATGATTTCGCGGGCAGTCATTTTTGAAATTATCATCTTCTTTATGTTTGCTGCCTGTTCTCTGCTTCCCGGCAGCCGGTATCCATTCAGCCGGCCGGCTTATAGGCGGGAAAGGTGTGGCTTATAGGCGGGATGACATAGCGCATATTGATCTTTCTTGATATACTTATTTGGCAGAGAATTACAATATGTAGCCGGTTATATAAGGAGGACATATGACTAAAACAATGAACGATATTCTCGGTCTTGATGAAGCCAAGTGCCGGGAAATTGTCGCCATAAAGGAAAAATACATTAAAGGGGAGCTGACGTTTGAGGAAGCGCGTGGAATTATTTTGCAGCGTTTTGATTCCGTCACGCCCCAGGAATTTGCTTTCGGCGAACAGATGCTGAAAGATGACGGCATTGATGATGAAACCATGCATGAAAAAATGGATGACATCATCCGGCTTTTTGACGGTGTCATGGAACGGGAACATCTGGAATTGCCGGAAGGCCACCCTATCCGTTCATTCATGGAGGAAAATCAGATCATCCTCGGCACTATAGCAGAAATGAAAGAGCTTTTGGCGGGGAAATTTATCAAAAACCGCTGGCTGGAGGTCTATGACAGGCTGAAAGAATATATAAAGCATATTACAAGAAAACATAACCAGCTTTTTCCTTATCTGGAACAGAAAGGGTTTGACCGCCCGACACTCATCATGTGGACGTTTGATGATCATGTGAAAAAAGCAATCCTCCGCAGCGCAAGATATCTGGATATGGATAAAGAAGAGGCGTTCCTGAAAATGCAGCCCGAAGTGATTGAGAAGATAGAGGATATTATTTTCAAGGAGACCCAGGTTTTGTACCCGACGTCCATGGAGCTTCTGTCGGAAGAGGAATTCCGGAAAATGCGCATCGGTGAGGAAGAAGTAGGCTTTGCCAACATGGAGGCGCCGAAAGGATTCCTGCCTCCGGAAAAAACAGAGCGGTCTTCCGGAGGAGAACCGTCCTTTATGAAGGACTTCAGCGCGCTTCTCAGCAAGTATCATATGGGGGCGGGCACGGATACGGAGATGGATGTGGCCATAGGGAAGCTCACTCTTGCGCAGATCAATCTGATTTACCGCCATCTTCCCATTGACCTGACATTTGTCGATGAAAACGATATTGTGAAGTTTTATACCGATACGCCGGTCCGTGTGTTCAGCCGGAGCGCCGGCGTGATAGGCCGGAAAGTACAGAACTGCCATCCCAGAGAAATTCTGCCTGTCGTGAACAGGATATTGGATTCTTTTAAAAGCGGAGAAAAAGATACGGTGGAATTTTTTATCAACAAGCCGGGAAAACAGATATTTGTAAATTATATAGCTGTCCGTGATGAAAACGGTGTGTACCGCGGCTGTCTGGAAACCATGCAGGATGTGGAGCATATCCGCTCTTTAGGAAATAAACCGCAGTCCGCTCCTGTCTGGACGGGAAGCAAGGCAGACGACAGCGCGGAAGTGGAAGTGGAAGCGGAAACGGCGGAGGAAGAGGGAGACGAAGGAAATACGGTGGAGATAACAGGCGATACCACTCTCCACCGGGCGCTCCAGCTATATCCTTACCTGAAGGAATTCCTTTTACAGCTTTCTCCGAAGTACAAGCCTCTTTCCAATCCGGCGCTGTTTGCAATGATGAGCCGGGTGGCTGATTTCCGTACCATCGCGGCAAAAGGCGGCTTTACGGAAGAAGAGCTGCTTGGGAAAATAAAAGAGGAAATAAAAAAGAGGAATAACGGATAATCCGTGGAACACCCCATGCAAAAACCGGGCAATGCTTTTTGACACATGCCCGGTTTTTTACGTGTGCAAGATAGTCGATGGAAATGAAGCCACAGCCGTGCAGCCGGTTAGGGTGAATAAGGGATTAATACCCAAGAAAGCGGCGGATCATTTGGCCCCATTTTCTGTTTTTCCAGAGGAAGAGTCCGATGGCGGATCCGATGAAGGCCTGGAGTATTTCGAAAGGGAGTTTCAGCATGGCGTATTCCCAGGTGCTGTATACGTAGACTTTGCCCAAGGTGTATCCCGCGATGGCGATGAGGGCGCCGAGGACGGTCGCGCCAAGAACGACAGGGAAGTTGTCTCTTCCATACCTGCCCACGATCAGGGACATGACGACGGAGCGGATACCGTGGGTGGCAAGGGAGACGAACATGGGGAGGGGATAGAAAAAGAAATCCCCGAGGAACGCGCCCACACCGCCGACAAGAAATGCGCCCAGGGGGTCGAGCGACAAGGCGGCAATGACAATGATGATATCGTTCAGGTAAATATGCCCGCCGGGAACGGGAACGCTGAAAGAAGAGAAAATGGTATTTATCGCCATGAGCAGTCCGCATAGCGTAATCCATTTTATTTTATGGGGAAGACCGCTGGTATCATTTTGTTGCATAAGAGCTCCTTATCTGTGATTGGTAAAAGAAAAGGATGTGATCGACCTTTTGTCATTGGAAGAGATATTTGTCAATGAGGTCTTTTCTGCGTAAATCTTTCAGCCATTCTGCAGGAATTGCATCATAACCGTAAATGATGCCTGCGAGCGCTCCTGTGACGGCGCCTACGGTGTCGGTATCATCGCCGAGATTGACGGCGGTCATGACGGCGTCTTTGAAATTGTCTGTATTTTCCAGTGTCCATATGGCTGCTTCGAGGGTGTCTGCCACGTAGCCGGTGCTTTTGATTTGTTCTACCGGCAGGCTGCTGATGGTAAGAAGGTTTTTAAAGAGGCTTTCTTCTATACCGTCATTGACGGCAGTTTCCACAGCTTCTTTTATGGATCTTCCCTGTAAAAGTTCCCTGGCGATATGGATATAGGTGACGCAGGCGCTTTTTGAAATGCGGTGTCCATGGGTGAGTGCCGATACTTCCCGTATTTCATCGTCTGTTACTTCGGGAAGGAACGCGAGGGGGATGATACGCATGAGGGAGCCGTTTCCATTGGAAGCTTCATGGAGAGGCCTTCTCCGCGGCTGAGGGCGGCTCCCGTGGTCATGCCTACATCGAAGGATTTTCCGTCAGGGGTATACTTGCCGTTTTTATACCAGTCGGTCATGCAGCACATGAGGTCTTCCAGGTCGATCCGCCCCATGAGTTTGATGCTGTCACAAGTGGCAAGGGTGAGGCTGGTGTCATCGGACCATGTCCCCGGTGCCATATTATACGTGCCGTAACCTGTCATTTTTTTCACATGGAATGAACCGCGCTCTTCAAACTGGACAGGCAGTCCGAGGGCATCTCCTACCGCCAGTCCGTATACCGCATCGCGAAGTGTTCTCATAGTTCCTCCTGGTGAATATTCTTTCTGTACTATTGTACCAGAAAAGGAAATAGCTGATAAGGCGGGCGGCTTCTTTGGAAAAGGAAATAAAAAAGCCGCTGTAAGGCGGCTGAAGTCATTTTATTTGCTGATGATTTTCCGGATAATATCTCCCATGTTCCTATTTTTCCAGATGAACGCGCCGAGGATGGCACCGATGCCTGCCTGGAGTATTTCAAAGGGGAGTTTGATGAGAGAATATTCTGGGGTACTGTATACATAAGCCTGCCGAGAGAATAACCGATAACCACGATGAGCGCGCCTAAGAAGACGCCAAAGAAGGTGAGTAGAAGATTCTTCTTTCCGTAACGCCGGGCAAAGAGGGAAATAACGACGGCTTCCAGTCCGTGGGTGGCAAGCGAAACAAACATGGGGAGAGGGTAGAAAAAGAAATCGCCCAGGAATGCGCCTACACCGCCGACCAGGAACGCGCCCAGCGGGTCGAGAGAGAGAGCCGCCGCTACGATGATGACATCATTCAGGTAAAAGTGTCCGCCGGGGACGGGGATGTTGAAAGATGACAGGACGGTATTCATTGCCATTAAAAAGCCGCATACCGTGAGCCATCTGGCTTTATAGCGGGGGGGCGGCGGAAATATTTCCTGCCGGGGTATTGGTGTTTGTCATGAAGAGCCTCCTTA
>ENA-OQDM01000953-OQDM01000953.1-human-gut-metagenome-genome-assembly--contig:-NODE-953-length-13418-cov-2.515687_pt1 | contig 13418 bp, 15 predicted proteins | sample MGYA00242772_ERZ504605 | MGnify/ENA primary metagenome ERZ504605 (study PRJEB26092, sample SAMD00036348) | human gut metagenome | host: Homo sapiens | study: EMG produced TPA metagenomics assembly of... | reverse complement strand
AATAATATATTAACAGTAATTGTTCGTGGATGTTTAATAATTATCCGAATTACACCCGATGAGAAGAATGTTAATGCATGGGTACAATTCATTAAGTTTGGAATTGTGGGAGTTTCAAATACAGTAATTAGCTATGTCCTTAATATATTGGTATTATTAGCCTTGAAATCTGCAAATGTTTCGTGGGATTATATTGCAGGAAATATAGTTTCATTTGTACTGAGTGTGCTGTGGTCGTTTTATTGGAATAATCGGTTCGTGTTTACATTAGAGACTGGAAAGAAAAGAAATTTAGGGAAAGCTCTCTTGAAGACCTATATGGCATATGGATTTACTGGAATTATTCTTAATAATATTTTGTCTTTTATTTGGATTGATAAAATTGGAATTTCCAAATTTATAGCACCTTTGATTAATTTGATAGTAAGTGTTCCGTTGAATTTTATTATTAACAAATTGTGGGCATTTAAATCAGAAGATGTAAATTAGAAAATTACTTTTGTGCAGAAATAAAAGAGGTCTGACCCCATTAAAAAAATATAAACTTTTTTAATGGGGTACTGTTTGCCGATATTACGGCATCCGGAGCAGATGCATTTTTGCTGCATGTTACCACTACGCCAAGTGTGGCATATGTAGTCCGTGATTTCCCTGTCTACCGATCTTACGATGGGATGCGCGTGGGATGGATTATTCCAATGGAAGTACGTTTAATATTGCAAAGAGTGTGTTTGATGCGCTTGGTACCAAAACATATGTGGTTGGAAATGAGCCGGACGGTATCAACATCAATATGGGATGCGGACCGGTGTATTGCCGTGGATGAGAACGGTATGGAAGTGCACGGGGATTATATCCTGTATGTCTGTGGGAAGTATCTGAAGGAATGTGACCGTCTGCAGAATAATACGGTGGTTGCCACGATCATGTCCAACATGGGATTGTTCAAAGCAATGAAGCGCGAGGGCATTGAGGTATGTGTGACCACGGTCGGCGATAAGTATGTCAATGAGGCGATGGTTGCCAACGGATATGTGCTCGGCGGAGAGCAGTCCGGACATATTATTTTTAGTAAGCATGTGACGATCGGAGATGGAATCCTTACGGCATTGATGCTGATGGAGGTGATTCTGGAGAAGAAGCAGAGCCTCGGCACGCTGTGCCGGGGGAGGCAGATGTACCCGCAGCTTTTGAAGAATGTGAGGGTTGAAGACAAGGCTGCGGTTACCGGCAATGCGCGTGTGCAGGCGGAGAAGGAGCGGATCAGCACTGATTTGGGCGAGGATGGAAGAATCCTTCTGCGTGAGAGCGGTACGGAGCCGGTGATCCGGGTGATGGTTGAGGCACAGAGTGATGAGTTGTGCGCGAAGTATGTGGATGAGATGGTGCAGGTGATTCATGAAGAAGGTCTTATGTGATAAAGCAGGGATGGATTAATGGGTGAAAAAAGGATTGCATTGGAGAGCGATAAAAAATATTTGGAAAGGAACTAAGGAAAATGTACGACTATTTAATTGTTGGAGCTGGTTTATTTGGATCTGTCTTTGCAAGACAGGCAACAGATGCAGGAAAGAAGGTTCTTGTCATTGACAAGCGACCGAATATTGCGGGAAATGTGTATACGGAGGACATAGAGAAAATTCATGTACATAAGTATGGAGCACATATTTTCCATACAAACAACAAAGAAGTATGGGAGTATGTGACAAAGTTTGCGGAGTTCAACCGTTTTACAAATTCACCGGTGGCAAATTACAAGGGAGAACTGTACTCTCTGCCATTTAACATGTATACGTTTAACAAGATGTGGAATGTGATTACGCCACAGGAAGCAGCTGCAAAGATTGAGGAGCAGCGGAAAGAAGCCGGTATCACAGAGCCACAGAATCTGGAGGAACAGGCAATTTCTCTGGTTGGTAAAGATATCTATGAAAAACTGATCAAGGGATATACCGAGAAACAGTGGGGACGTGATTGCAAAGATCTTCCTTCCTTTATCATCAAGCGGCTTCCGGTTCGGCTGACATTTGATAACAATTATTTTAATGCGCTGTATCAGGAATTCCGGTTGGCGGATATACAAAGATGGTTGCCAATATGCTTGATGGGATTGAAGTTCGCCTCAATACAGATTATCTTGAAAATAAGGATGAGCTGGATAAGCTGGCAGAGAAAGTGGTATATACGGGTGCTATAGATGCATATTTTGATTATAAACTTGGTGCACTGGAGTACCGTTCAGTACGTTTTGATACCGAAGTGCTGGATACTCCGAATTTTCAGGGAAATGCTGCGGTCAACTATACGGATCGTGAAACCCCGTGGACCAGAATTATTGAGCACAAGTGGTTTGAGTTTGGTAAGGATGATGAAGGAAATGACATTCCTAAGACTGTCATCAGCCGGGAGTACAGTTCCGAATGGAAAGTAGGGGATGAGCCATATTATCCGGTCAATGATGAGAAAAATGGCAAGCTGTATCAGGAATATAAGAAACTTGCAGAAGACGAGAAGAACGTGATTTTTGGCGGACGTCTGGGTGAGTACAAGTATTATGATATGGATGCTGTTATTGCATCGGCACTGGGATTGTGTGAGAAGGAATTGGGGTAAAAGTTTAGGACATGAAGCATTACAGAGAAATTGATATTCTAAGAGGCATTGCAATTATAATGGTTTTTCTGGGACATGCTGTGATCGTATATCCGATTAATTTAGAAAATGTGGCATGGTGCAGAGGACTGGTAGCATTTATCAGTGCGGTGCACATGCCGCTTTTCTTTGTTGTTGCAGGATTTTGCTTTCATCAGAAAAATACATATGGAGATATGGTACAGAAGAAAATACAAAGATTGCTTATTCCTTATACAGCATTTAATTTGATGGATATGTGCTGTCGACTGGCTTTTTCAAAATTGGTGAATCGGCCATGTGGGATCAGAGAGAGTCTGATCAAGATTGTATTACATGGTGGGGAATATTGGTTTTTATATGTATTATTTCTTATGTGCATTTTGTGGGGATTGTTCCAGGGATGGGTGCGAAAGCGTATATGGCTGCAGGTGATTGTTGGGATTGGAGCGATTGCTCTTAATATGTTGCCTGTGTCATCTGATACTTTCAAGGTGGATTCTCTGTGCAAATATTTTATTTTTTTTCTATGCTGGTTTTTTGATACAAATCTATTTTGAAATTTTTCCTGAATGGAAGAAGATTTTGGATAATACAGGCGTTCTTATAATAGGATGCTTGGCTTGGGGGATGGTATTTGTGGCATGGTATATATGCAAGGTTACTTTTATTCCGCAACTGTGTGTCAGTGTTATTGGAATTTTTGTTTGCGTAGTGTTTGCTATAAAAATTTGTAACATAAGGCCGGGATTGGTCTTGGCAGATATAGGAAAGTATTCGTTGCAATTATATCTGTTGGATGGTTATTTTCTGGGAGTGTCGCGGACAGTTTTGGTGCAGGTGTTGGCTTGCACAAATCCACTTGTGATTGTGGCAGGGAATACTTTATTTGACTTGGCGGGAGCTTTTGGGACGGCTAAGTATGTGTTGATGAAGGCGAAGGTGCTTCGGGTTTTATGTGGGGAAAAATAATATAATTTTTTGCAGGGAGGATTATGTATGGATTTTCAAATTGTAATGGAGTTATCAGCAGTTGCTACAATAATTGGTGTAATTGTTTCATATTTCACATTTCATAAGACATCTAAGTTGAGTTACATTACGCAAGAAAGAAAAGAATGGAGAGCTGATATACGAAAAATTGTGGATGAGTTAGAGGTATGCCCTTTTTCAAAAAAGAAGCGGGTTTTAACAAAACTCAAAACCCGGATTAATACATATGGAAAATTAAAGGAAGATGTTGGAAAAGATTCGCATATTTGGAAACAGATCGAAATAATTGAAAATTGCCGAGCAAAAGAATATGAGAAACAGAAAGATAAATTAATTCTGTTTTTATCTCTTTTACTGAAAGATGACTGGGAGAGAGACAAAAAAGAAGTGATTGGGGAGCCGGCAAAGGGAATAATTACGGTATGCTTGTCATTTGCAATTATTTTTTCCTGGATTGGTATATTTCAAGCAAATGGAATAAACATAAGAGATGTCAAGGAAGTACAAAAAGGTATTATTTATACGAGCCCTGGGATGATCTTAATTATTATGGGGGGTGATAGGTTGTTTTTTGATGATAAATGTGTTGAAACAACATTGTGAAGGAGAGATAGTAGTGATTGATGTGATTTGGACAATGGCACTTATATTTGGTGTATTGATATTAACTTTTGGAAATAAGCTATCCATTTTTATACAAGCAGCTATAGGAATGATTATTTTTTCTGGAGTGTTAAGTTTGTTACTCGATATTGGAAAATATGTTCAAGGAAAAAGGTATAAATCATATGTAGATAAAATTAAAGGGGATGAAAAAAGCGGTTCAAAATAGCTACTGGTTCAAAGGAATGGCATTGAGTAAGTTAGTTAAAATAAATGAATAGAAATGGATGGAAAAGCAGAAAGAGAAATTTGACTTGTGTTAGGTCTAGAGGGGCATCAATTTGATATGTGGTCATGTATAAAAATATTTTTTTGAAAATACTAGACATAAATAATGCGATAATTTTTTGAGGTAATATCATGACATCATTAAAATATGAATTAAGAGGATTTGATGGAATTATTTTAGATGAAGATATGTGGATGGTATTGGAAAGTCAATATATATCTAGAATCGGTTGACAAATGACTTTAAAATATTAGAAATTATTTTGAAAGAGAATATATTATACCGTAATAATCAAGAGCCGATTGAAAAAGCGGTGACAGAAATTTTTGTAAATATTTTATTGAAGATCAAGGGACATTTTCAATGTCCGGAACTAGTTTTGACAGATATTATGGGGGAAGACAACGGGAGAAGTGAAAATAGAATATTCATAGCAAATCCTCCGTCCCCTGCTAGATTAATGCTAAAGACTAGAGATGTATACAAAAACATCGTTGAAGATAATTTTACAAAAAATGCAGAGGTGGAATGGCAAATTATCTATGCTATGTTGCACAATGAAAACAAAGTTGTATCATTTATGAGTTTATACGATTATCTAATGGAAATGTTATGGCAAATACATCATCCTTCAGACGAAAGAGCAAAGCAATACCATGTGATTTCTTATCTGGAGGAACATAAAGAACAGTATGGAGATGATTTAATATTTTTTAAAGTTAATAAAAATAATAAAGAAAAAACAGTGGATATACTGACGTATCGGAGAAATGAAATTGGTCATGCGAGAATGAAAAACGATTTGGAAGAATATAGAAATTTAGGAAAACGTATTGATGACGGAATAATTAGATTAACTTTACAGGTTATTAATAATGTTCTTATGGAACAAAAAAAGCTATGAAACAGGGGGCTATAGTGGCTCAGTTGTCAAGACAAAAATCTAAGATTTTTATAATGAACTGATATGGTGGGGTGGCAAGAGGCAATGCCATTAAGCCAGTTGTTCGAAGTTTTGTTCGATAGCTCAGTTGTTGTCAATTATCCGATATTTTAAACTCAAAAAGCCAAAAACAGGTATGCCAAAAAGACAGATGCTGTCCATCTGCCAAAAAGAAGGATATTCAGTTGCAGAACTTACCGATATCCAAAATGAATTGCGCTGATTCCACGGAGAGGCCGTTGAAACTGCCGGAACCTGTCTTTCACTGCGTGGACATATTTCATCATCAGCCGGATAATATCGATGTGCCTGCCGGAATCCCTGCGCATGAAGAACTTTCTGGCTGTTTTTAATGCTGAAGAAAAGTCAAGTTCATAGAGATACTTGTTGTTGCCATCCCGTTTCTTTTTCCGGTTTTCTTCTGCCGCTTCGTTTGCGATAAAAATGCCGAAATTGTACAGAATCAGGCGGGAATAGATTTCCTGTGTATTCTCAGCGGTTTTGATCTTAACAACGCGAAACTGCATGAAATAAAGATGACTGTGTTTTTCCTGAGAAGCCCATAAAAATGAGGGGTATTTTTACTGGGATTGATGTAGCGGTAAACATCTGATTGGCTTTTCATAATATTTGTGGCTTTATCCGTAAAAAGCGCTTTATCGTAACGTCGAATTCTTCAAGATCATCCGGAAGCTCAGATGAATAATAAGAAAGAATGCTTTTTGGGGAAGGCTTTGCTGATAACATCAACAAAACCATTTAAGTGCATGTGGTTGTAACCTGTATAGTCGATAAGCCGGGGCTTATTATAGTCCTCGATAATATCAGAATTGGTAGCATAGACAACGTGGCACCCATCGCAGGCGAGAATACAATGGTCTTTGAATTTGTCCGTAGTAGTTTCCCAAGATGCTGGCGTGTAAAATTGTGGCCAGGATTTTTGGAAAAGAGCCAGTGATGTTCAGCCATGGATAAGATGATAGAATTCAATTTTTCTTTTACATTTGACGGATAATGGTTCATAGCATGTCAATAGAAAAATGCAAAAAGAAACATAAAATATGTTACATAAATGTTAAATATGTGTCAGCTCAAAAATAGAACAAAATACGAAAAGCTGTGTGTTGTCAGTGTTATAATAATTTTAAAAAAAGTGCTGTTAAGCTAGAGAAGCTAAATGGCATTGCAGTAAAAGGGGTCTGACTCCATTAAAAAATTAGTGGATGAAAATCTTGGATTTTAAGAAGCAGGGTGGGAAGGAAAACTGAAATAAAAGGCAATGCATCTTGCGATGCGTTCCATATAATAAAAAGGAGTTATGAAATGAGAAAATATACAGGGATGAGAAGTATTGCATGCCTGGCAATCTGTGGAGTTTTGATGACCTCCGTGGTAAGTCTGGAAGCTGCAACACTTATGGTACAGAAAACAAATCAAAAGCACAATATTGCAACTGCAAAAGGATCGTATGCGAACTGGGATGGCATATCGGATGGCACGCAGTTTTTGGATAATCAGGGCAATGTGTGCATTGCATATAATACAAAGAGCAACATTGTAATTGTAAAGACAAAAAATGGAAAGCCTGTCAAAAGGACGATCACATTGAAGAAGAAAACCTCTGTTTTTGGCGGTGTTACATGCGATTCTGACGGAAATTTTTATATAGTTACGGGAAAGACAAATGAAACAAATAATACAGAGACAAAAACGATTTTTGTTTCCAAGTATGACGCCAATGGAAAGCTTCTTGCAAGTGTGGGGGACAATGGTTCCTCGAGTCTGGCGTATTATTATGGTGATAGTTTTTATACCCAAACTCCTTTTGATGGAGGAAATTGTGATATTGCAGTAAATGGTGATTATGTTGCTGTCAACTATGCGAGAAAAATGTATAGTGGTCATCAGAGCAATTCACTTTTTCTTGTGAACCGGAAGACGATGCAGAAGGAAAGTGTGGAATGTTACTATAATTCCCATTCCTTTGCGCAGCGTGTGGTTCCGTGGGGAGAAGGATTTCTTCTTGCCAGTGAGGGCGATTGTTATGACCGCGCATTTACCGTTTCAGAGTTAAAGATGCCGGGAACCGGTGATGGAATAAGTGATGATCTAATCAACAATACAGATTTTCCGGATGACTGGGAAATCATTTATGATAATACATATTCGGACGAGGCATCGAAAACATGGACATGTGATTCACAAAATATTTTCTCATTCTGGATCAGCAAAGGTGCATTTGACCGTTATGACATGTATGAGGTAAATGATAACTTTGCCCGCATGGGTGGTATTGCGACGGGAGATGTACATAACGCGGCTATGGTGGCGATATCAGCACCGTCTTTGAGCAGCAAGGCCAAAAAGGAAAATCAGCAGTTGTTTATTCAGATTTTTGACCCGAATGCGGATCTAACCACAGCGAATGGATATATTACATCCGGCACGCGCAGTGGCTTAAGTGGAAAAAATGGTGATGAAAATGTAACGGATTATGGTGTAAAATGGCTCACAAATTATGACAAAACATATACCATCGAAAATCCGCAGGTTGTAGCTACAGATGCGGGAAATTATGTGATTTTGTTTGAACGGTATAAAAAATACAGTTATCAGGGCGTGTATGCAATTGTCGTTGATGCCAATGGAAATGTGGTACAGAAGACGAAGAAACTTGCCTCTTCCGCTTATCTGAATCCAAGCAGAATGCCGGTTTATTCGCAAGGAAAAGTATGGTGGGCAGGAAACAAAACCAAAGGGACTGCTATTTGTATTTATTCTTATGCAGTTAAGTAAAGGAGTGCACATGAAGATAGCAGTATATTGTGGTTCTGATTTTGGAAACAATGAGGAATATACAAAAGCCGCCAGAGAACTGGGGCAATGGATTGGAAAAAGCAAATATACACTTATATATGGTGGCGGTGAATCCGGATTGATGGGAGCGGTTGCAAAGGAAGTTCATGCAGAAGGAAGCGAGGTCATTGGTGTGATTCCGGGGAATGTGGAGTTTATTAAGTCACGCCCGCAACCATATGTAACTAAGTTGATTACGACAACAAATATGAGCGAGAGAAAGCAAAAAATGCTGGATCTCGCAGATGTGTTTATAGCTTTGCCGGGAGGTATCGGAACGCTCGATGAAATTTCAGAGGCAATAACACTTACGAAAATTGGTGTATTTCAGAAACCATGCATTTTGTTCAATCGAAACAGTTTTTATGCGATAAACAAATTTGAATTTTGAGGAGACCAGCTATGAAAAGTCAACCATAAATTAGCAAAAAATTTCTTTGCTGACTTGAAAAAGTAAATTCTAGTGCAAGAGTAATGGGGATAAAATAACGGATGATGTTTGGTCTTGAATAGTGAAGTATAAAGGTAAGTAAAAGGCAATGCCATTAAGCCAGTTGTTCGAAGTTTTGTTCGATAGCTCAGTTGTTGTCAAATATCCGATATTTTGAACTCAAAAAGCCAAAAACAGGTATGCCAAAAAGAAGGATATTCAGTTGCAGAACTTACCGATATCCAAAATGAATTGCGCTGATTCCACGGAGAGGCCGTTGAAACTGCCGGAACCTGTCTTTCACTGCGTGGACATATCAGACCGTATATGGTGAGAATATCTGTTACGATGCAGCAGCGATGCGAGAGGCTTCGGAAGCCGGTCACGTAGTGCTGGTTGAGATTACAGATGTCTCAATTTATCAGGAAATTGAAAAGGAACTTCGGATGCTGAGGCATCGGCTTTCTTTGCAAAAAGTATTTTGGAGAGATAAATTTTATGATAAGATCACACACAGATAAAGAACAGCTCAGTTCAATGTTTGCATTTTTGCATACATATTTAAAATATAGCGGCAAGCTGAATATGCTTGATGAGAACAAGGTAATGGAAGATATCATGTGTGAGGTCTTGAATCGGGTATATGGCTGGCATCTGGTAAATTTAAATACAAAAGAGAAAAATTATCCGGGGATTGATTTGGGCGATATACAGCAGGGACTGGGAATTCAGGTGACTGCGGATAAGACGAGTGCAAAGATACAATACACTTTTTCGAAGGTTATCGCACATGAGGTGTATGAAACATATGTCTTTGAAGCAAAAAGAGTTTGGAACAAATAAAATTTGTCTGTATCAGGCGATTCTTGATGAGTGGTTGCATGGATCAAGCAGAGAAAATAAGATGTTGCTTTGGGAAACGGATTTATCTTATGGAATTGAGGCAATTGCTTATTACATGATGAGCAAGGCAGATGATGCAGCCGGTGATGCGTATACGAAAAATAAGATGATTGCTTATGCGGGTGACTTTTTGGCAAAAGAGATGGAATGTCCGTTGGCAAAAGCAAGAAAGGCGGCGGAAAAGTGTCTGGAGTTCTGGCTGCAAAGGGGAATATTGGATAAGGGTATTCATGCAAATGAGGCAAAGTGAGCAGAAATTAATTGAAATCTTAATTGAACTGTTCGGAATGACTTCATGCGATAAGATTGCAAGTTGTTATGAGTATTCGAAGATATCGGCTGTAATTGGACTTTGGAGTTCTCCTCTGCCGGAGATGCGCTTGATGGGAAAGGATTTAGAGCGCCCACATTCTAAGAAATTGGTAAAGGCTATATGTGAGACTGTGGAGTTGAATGAAACACAGCTCAAAAAGGAGTTGTATAGTTTATTACATTATGTAAATGAAAATCGCTGCTTTGTTTCATCGGATCATATATTGAATTTACATCTGGATGGGGAATGGGAGAAGTGTAAAGGCAAAGTGGCTCCGGAAGTAATAGAAGAAGGACTGCATAGTCGTTCCGATATTATGGGAGAGTGTGCAGTATATATGGCTGCGTATAATATAGAAACCGCGGGAGTCAGGGATTTGCTGATCAGTATGCTTCGGACGAGTTCCATCGAAACGGTTGTGGAGCGTGCCGGAAGAGTGCTTGCTGCATGTGAAGAGAAGAATCTTGCGATGTATGCAGAGGCACGCTTGATGGATGATGCTATCCCATCATATATCTGTCTGTATGATTATCTGCCAAAGAGGGTGGAAGATTCGGCTGCGGAAAACTGGTTGCAGATCATTCGGCGCGGCTTTATGGGAAACCGCTACATGGTTTCTGCTACCTTGAATTATATATTAAGTGTTGAGCCGGATAATATTCCGCAACGTATAAAAGACACGCTCATAAGTATGGTTGAAAAATCGTTTGTTGAGTGGAATCAAAAGCAGGTCTGTGTATAAACAAGATCTGCAAAGATTGGGCATGGAGACAAATGATAAGATGCTTGTTGAGTGGATTCGTAGATTGCGTCACCTGGATTGGGTATCTGCAAGTGAGAGGAAAGAGATGCTAAAGAAATGCTTGGCCAGTGAGAGCGATAGGGTTCGGGATGGTGCTATGGCATGCTGGTTGAATGAGGAAGGAACATTTTGGTGTTTTATGAGATAAAGGGGGTACTCATGAGTGATACAATTACAGATCTTGTGAAATCGGTTACATATGATGCCGGTCGCCAATGTGGATCGGGTGAAAATGAGCGCTCAAATTCTTTTGTTTCATATAAAGAAAAAGTTTGTTATACTATATGTGTATTGTAATATCATAGATCGCAGGGGCTGCGAAGGAGGATTTCGAAATGGAAAACAAGATAACTCTTCCGATTGGAATGAGCAATTTCACAGAAATTCGAAAGAATCATTATTATTATATTGACAAAACCGGTCTCATTGAGAATCTGCTTCAAAATAATTTGTCAAAGGGAACTTTAATTACCCGTCCAAGACGATTTGGCAAGACATTGGCAATGTGCATGTTGGCAGATTTTTTTGATATTCGCAAAGATAGTCGGGCACTTTTTGATGGATTATATATAGCAGGGAATAAATCCTTATGTGCGGAATGGATGAATCAATGTCCTGTCATTTTTCTGACATTGAAAAATATTGATGGTCTCAAATTTGAATCTGCTTATGATATGTTAACGGCTGAATTGGCAGATCTGTTTAAACAACATTCCTATTTGCTTGATTTGGATCAGATGGATGCCAGTGACCGATCTATTTATGAACGATTGAAAGACAACCGGGCTACAACTGCAGAAATTAAGAAATCACTATCTTTTTTAACCCGAATTATGGCTCAATATTATCATAAGCCGGTTATTCTGCTTCTTGACGAATATGATGTCCCGATTGCAAAAGCGGATTCCAAAGGCTATTATGATCAAATGCTTGAGATTATAAGTCCGTTGCTTGGCACTGCATTAAAAGATAACGAATTTTTAAAATTTGCAGTCATTACCGGATGCCTTCGCATTACAAAGGAGAGTATTTTTACCGGTACCAATAATTTTATTACCGATACAATTTCCGACAATCGATACAATGAATTTTTCGGTTTTACGCAACCGGAAGTTACAAAGCTTCTTACAGATACACATTGCGAAGCATGCGCTGCCGTCATTCAAAAGTGGTACGATGGCTATCATTTCGGAAATCTAGATATTTATTGTCCATGGGATGTGCTTAATTATATTCAAAAGGTGATGGCAACCGGAACTCAGGAGCCTGAGAATTTTTGGGAACATACAAGCGACAATTCTGTTATTCGCACTTTTTTGGAACGGACTGATTTTGATGTGACCGAAAAATTCGAAACATTACTAAATGGTGGAACAATTAGCGAAGCAATCGAAGAAAATCTTACTTATAATGTACTCACATCTTCGGAACAGAATCTTTGGAGTTTATTATATCTTACAGGATATCTTACGAAGGTGGGCAGTACGCATAATTTATCGGAAACGCTTCTTAAGATTCCAAATCATGAAGTGATGTCTATTTTTCAAAAAAGCGTAACAGAATGGTTTTCGGATTCACTTGCGCGAAGCAACAGGAGTTCGCTATTTGAAGCTTTATGGAATGAAGATGCGGACAAACTTACAGAAATTCTATCCGATCTGCTTTTTAATACGATCAGTTATCATGACTACGCGGAAAGCTTTTATCATGCATTTGTTGCCGGATTATTTGCCAACGCCGGGTATATTGTTGAGTCTAACTATGAGAACGGATTGGGACGATCAGATCTGGTAATTAAGGATCGAAAGCTTCGGAGAGCCATTGTTATCGAATTGAAGATTGCAAAAAATAAGGATTGTTTGGCAGACGAATGCTATAAAGCTTTACAACAGATCGAAGAGAAAAAATATGCAACTAAAATTGAACAGGATGGTTTTAAGAAAGTGATTCGATATGGTATTGCCTTTTATAAAAAAGAATGTCTTGTAATGTAGTAAGAAGAGTGTACTGGAAATATTGAATATATATCAGGCAGTTGGCGATATGCACTTTATTGGAGAAAGAGATTATTTCAATAAAATTGAAAAAAAGCTGGAAAAGGAATTAGAGACAGATGGAGGAAGTCTATGAAATCTCAAACAGCATTAGTGGCACGCAATTGTCGCCTGAACGAGTGGATTAGAATGGTTCACGATTGTAAGAATCGATTGCCTTGATGTAACTGTCCAACGGCACATTGTGGTAGGTGCTAACTGCATTTTATTTTCGGTATATCGACCTACCCGATTGTGCCGTATCGGAACTTACCGCAGATTCTAAGCGGAATGACAGCACACTGGTGTAGTCTTATTTCAGGGGTCAGCACATTGGGGTCTGACCCCATTAAAAAAATATAAACTTTTTAAATGGGGTATTGGATGAAAATATCATTTATGATAATACCCATAAAAATATTACAAGACAAAATCTTAAAGATATCTTTCTTTTTCAAACACAGGGTGTTCATATTTCTTTGCTAATCTATTATTATCGTAAACAACGACAAAATGTTAAAACTTAGGAAGGGAAAGGATATGAAACAGATAAACAGAGCAGCAGCGCAGATCACGCTTCTGGCAGCAGCGATCCTGATGATCGGATACGGTGCGATGCGCG
>ENA-OQDM01000952-OQDM01000952.1-human-gut-metagenome-genome-assembly--contig:-NODE-952-length-13427-cov-1.053985_pt1 | contig 13427 bp, 16 predicted proteins | sample MGYA00242772_ERZ504605 | MGnify/ENA primary metagenome ERZ504605 (study PRJEB26092, sample SAMD00036348) | human gut metagenome | host: Homo sapiens | study: EMG produced TPA metagenomics assembly of... | reverse complement strand
GGTGGGACATCCGAGGACGGGCATACCGTTATCGAGCATGTTCTTGGTCGGCCTTATGGTGAGAAATTGAAACGTATCGAAGCCGCAAAGAAGTATACTGCTGATTCTGTGGAACGGGCGTTAGAAACCACTGTGGACAAAGCTATGAATGAATTTAATCCCAAACGGGGGAGATGAAGATATCCGTGAATATAGAGAAGGACTCTTTATGTTCACGGTTCTTTATTATGGATACGTGTAGAAATCCGTCTTGACTCAAAAAATTATTCAGCTGTTGTAAAATCCAAGATCGTCTATCGTGTGGAAGAGGATTATCGCCATTGGACAGTATGGTAAAATAGAAAACAAAAGATCTTGTACGGGAGATATCATGAATGGGAAATTGATTGTGCTTGAAGGCATTGATGGAAGCGGGAAGGCGACGCAGTCAGGACTTTTGGAGGCTCATCTTATTAAGAGTGGAAAAGATGTCATGCATATTTCTTTTCCTGATTATGGAAGTCCTTCCTCGGCGCTGGTGAAAATGTACCTGAACGGTGATTTCGGCAGAGCGCCGGGGGATGTGAATCCTTATGCGGCGTCCATGCTCTATGCGGTGGATCGTTTTGCTTCGTTTCGAATGAAGTGGAAATCTTTCTATGAAAACGGGGGGGGTCGTGATTGCCGATCGGTACACGACGAGCAATATGGTTCACCAGATGACGAAGTACGATGATGAAGGAAAGCGGAAAGAGTTCCTTTCCTGGCTGGATCATATGGAATATGAAGAATTGGAGCTTCCCCGTCCGGATGTGGTGATTCTTCTTGATGTACCGCCGGCTGTTTCCAAAAAATTGGTTCGTGAGCGGGCAAAGCAGGGCGGGTCTATGGATATCCATGAGCAGCATTCGGCATATCTTGAAAAGTGCTGTGATGCGTACCAGGTACTTTGTGAAACTTATGACTGGCTGCGTATTTCCTGCATGGCGAATGGCAGATTGCGGAGCGCGGATGACATTTCAAAGGAAGTGCTTGATGCTGTGCTTTCCCGGCTTGGATAACTGTTGACGGAATTTTTATTGATTTTATTCATGGGTTTGCTATAATTGAATAGGTTTAAGGAATATACAGGCATCAGTCTGTGTGTTTCCAATTATGTATCTTCAGGGCAGGGTGTGATTCCCGACCGGTGGTAAAGGTTTTCCTGAGCCCACGAGCCGTATGGCTGATTTGGTGTGATTCCAAAGCCGACAGTACAGTCTGGATGGGAGAAGATTGTTTTTCTGATTTCGTAAGAGCCTCCCTGAAGACGGGAGGTTTTTTATGCGGATCGATGATGACAAAAAGTTTATGGCGCGGGCGCTGGAGCTGGCGGCTAACGGGATGGGACATACCCGTCCGAATCCTATGGTGGGCGCGGTACTTGTAAAAGACGGCGAAATCATCGGTGAAGGATGGCACGAATTTTATGGCGGGCCCCATGCGGAAGTCAATGCTTTTGCCGATTGCAGGGCTGATCCCGCCGGAGCGACTCTTTATGTGACGCTTGAGCCGTGCTGTCATTATGGAAAGACGCCGCCCTGTGCGGATCTCATCGCATCTAAGAATCTTGAGCGTGTCGTGGTTGCCATGCAGGATCCAAATCCGCTTGTGTCGGGAAAGGGTATCCGGAAACTGAAAGATGCGGGGATTTTCGTGACGACTGGTGTGATGGAAAAAGAGGCGCGGGTTTTAAATGAAGTTTTCATGAAATTTATTACAGAAAAGAAACCTTTCGTCCTGTACAAATCAGCAGTGTCCATGGATGGAAAAACGGCATGCCATACGGGAAAGTCGCAGTGGATTTCATCGGAAGAATCAAGAGAAGAAGTTCGTACGCTGCGCGGTCTGTACGCGGCTGTCATGGCAGGGGCGGGAACGATTGCCGCAGATGATCCTCTGCTTACGGCACGGACGGAGGGATTGGAAGATCCTGTCCGCATCATCGCAGACGGCAAATTATCCGTCTCCATGGAGTCTCGTGTTTTCGGCGGCGATTCACGGGTGATTGTTCTGACTACTTCTTCTGCCGAGCCTGAAAAGGTGAAGGCTCTCCAGTCAAAAGGGATTGAAGTGATTTTTGCCGACAGCGATACGGAGGGATGTGTTGATCTGGAAGCGGCCATGATCGGTCTGGCGGTGAAAGGGATCGACAGCATCCTTCTCGAAGGTGGAGCGGAAACGGCGGCATCCGCTTTTGAAGCGGGTATTGTAGATAAAATCCGTTTCTATATGGCGCCTATACTTATTGGAGGGAAAGACGCACCTGGAGCAATCGGCGGTACAGGCGCGGCGCTTATTCCGGAAGCGGTGCAGCTGGAAAATATCCGTACCGAGCGGAGCGGTGTGGATCTTGTGGTAGAAGGATATGTAAAGAAGAGGAAAAAGGTACCCGCCGAAAGACCGCTGCCTGAAAAGTTTAAAGCGGATATCTCCGGGAAGAAAGGAAGCACTGCTGTTGAAAATGAAATAAGGGATCAGGAACCGGAAAAAATGCAGGAGGAAATAAAGGAACCTGCAGAAATGGAGAAAGCAGCAGAAAAAATGGCTGAAGAACAGGAAGCCAGACTGCCGGAAGGACAGGCGTAGCCATGTTTACCGGACTTGTGGAAGAAATCGGGCAGATTAAAAAGGTGGACCGCACAGGAAGTTCCTGCCGGCTTACAATTGCCTGTCATAAAGTGCTGGAAGGTACGAAAGCAGGGGATAGTATCGCTGTCAACGGAACCTGTCTTACGGTAACGGCTTTTGACGGGAGTACGTTTTCCTGTGATGTCACGCCTGAAACGATGCGGCGTACCGCTTTTTCCTTATTTGCCGCAGGGACGCCTGTGAATTTGGAACGGGCGCTCCGTTTCTGCGACCGTCTTGGCGGGCATATTGTGCTGGGGCATGTGGATTTTACCGGACGTATTCTTTCTTCTGAAAAGGAAGGAATCGCTCTTAATCTGACATTTTCGGCGGAAGAAAAATATATGAAGTATATTCTTGAGAAAGGCTCTGTTGCCGTAGACGGTGTCAGCCTGACCGTGGCAAAAAGAGGAGATTCATCTTTTATGATTTCCCTTATTCCCCATACAGGAAGCCTGACGGTTCTTTCTGCTAAGCGCATAGGTGAGCCGGTGAATATAGAGTGTGATTATTTGGGAAAGTATATAGAGCAACTCATGCAAAAAGAACATGAGGGAGTAACAACAAAACGTTTAAAGGATTTAGGGTATGGAGGCCATTATGGAATTTAAATTTGATCCGATTGAAGAAATTGTGGAGGAAATCAGACAGGGGCATATTGTCATCATGCAGGATCCTGCTGATCGTGAAAATGAAGGAGACTATATCTGCGCCGCTGAATTTGCTACACCTGAAAATATCAATCGCATGGCATCGGAAGCGAGAGGCTTGATTTGTATGCCTATGGCGGGGGAAATTGCCGATGCGCTGTATCTTGCTCCGATGGTTCGTCATAATACGGACAGCAACCAGACGGCATTTCTTACGTCAATTGATTTTAAGGATGCGGGAACGGGGATTTCTGCAGCAGCCCGTTCCATGACGGCTATGGAAGCGGTCAAAGACGGAGCCAATCCAACAGACTTTAAACGGCCGGGACATATGTTTCCCCTGAGAGCAAAGCCGTGGGGGGTTCTTGCACGGCCGGGACATACAGAGGCCACTGTGGATCTGGCCAGAATGGCGGGACTTAAACCGGTAGGTCTTTGCTGTGAAATCATGGATGCAGGCGGTGCGATGTCTGATAAGAAAAGCCTTTTAAACTGGCAAAAGAAAAAGGTTTGAAGATTGGCAGTATTCAGGATCTGATTGAATACAGAAAGATTCATGAAAAACTTATTGAACGGGTCACGGAAGCAGATCTGCCTACCAGGTACGGTAAGTTTCGTATATATGGCTATGTGAACCTCATCAACCGTGAACATCATGTGGCGCTTGCCATGGGGGATGTAAATGACGGCAGACCCGTTCTCTGCCGTATCCATTCCGAATGTCTCACCGGAGACTGCTTCGGTTCCCGCCGCTGTGACTGCGGCGAACAGCTGGATACTTCCATGAGAATGATTGCAAAGGAAGGCAGGGGTGTACTCATTTATCTCCGGCAGGAGGGCGCGGCATCGGCCTTATCAATAAGCTCCGCGCATATGCTTTGCAGGATGAGGGGTATGATACGGTGGAAGCAAACCTGAAACTCGGATTTGCCGCTGACCTTCGGGAATATATGACGGGTGCCCAGATTCTTCATGACCTTGGTGCTGAAACGATTCGTATTCTTACAAACAACCCGCAGAAAATCGGGGATGTAAGTGAATATGGAATTACTATTGCGGAACGGATCCCCATTGAAATGGAACCGCACAGCGAGGATAAATTTTATTTACAGACGAAGCAGGATAAAATGGGACATATGCTTCATGCCCATAAATAATTTATTGAAGGAGGCGGCTTATGAATATTATTTCAGGACTTTATAATGAAGGACAAATCAGAGTGGGTATCGTAGCGACCCGTTTTAATGAGGTGGTTGTATCCAAGCTGGTTGACGGCGCGGCGGACGGTCTTTCCCGTCACGGAGTGGATATGGATACTGTAGATCTGGCATGGGTGCCGGGAGCGTTTGAGGTTCCCCTGACTGCGAAAAAGATGGCGGAGAGCGGCAAGTATGACGCCATTCTCTGTCTTGGCGCCGTTATTCGCGGAGAAACGGACCACTATGCTTATGTATCCACAGAAGTAACGAAAGGAATTGCCCAGGTATCGCTTTCCACCGGTGTACCCATTCTTTATGGGGTTCTTACGACTGACACTGTGGAACAGGCACTGAACCGTGCGGGGCTGAAGGCAGGCAACAAAGGTTTCGAATGTGCTTTGGATGCATTGGAGCTTGTTTCCCTTTATAAAAAAATCGGCAGGTAAGGAGTAGAGAAGCTTGTCTGTTTGGACAGGCTTTTCGATTGCCCAAAGACTGCGCTGAAAGTATTTTTATGTGTTAAAATGAGGGTATCAAAATGGTAAAGGGGGATCGTTATGGCAAATAAAGAAGGAAAATTTTTTGAACAGCTCGGTATGCTGGCAGAAAATGCCTATGAAGCAGGAGAAGTGTTTCAGCGGATTACCGAAGGGAAAATGGAAACAGAGGATGGTGTGGATGCAGTCCATGCAATAAAAAAAAGAGCACGCGCGTCTCTGGGGAAACTGTATGAACGCATGTACAAAGTATACAAGGATCCTGCGGAAATCGAATTTGCCCGCGGGTTTATTCGGGAAGATGTACGGCATTATTGATGTAATTCATGAAGTGGTAGATCGTTTTACCTTGTATAATGTGGAAACGACACCCCGTGAATTTTCTTCCATGGTCATGTTGGTGCGGGATGCTCTTCTTGAAATGAAGAAAGTACTGGACTATACGGGGGACGTGGCGGCAAATTACATGAAAATGGAAGCGCGGTGCAGGAAGATTTATGTTTTTGAGGAACGGGGAGATGAATTTTATCGGGAAGAAATCCGCCGTCTTTTTACGGAAAAACAATCTGCTGCCTATATGATTTATTGGAAAGATATTCTGGTGGATATGGAAAGGATGCTGGATGCGGCTGCCGGCGCCGCAACACTCCTGCAAAAACTTTTTGTGCGGGTATAATGTGGTATCTTTTTTATGAATTGATATTGGACTTTTCTTACAATTTATGTATAATTAAAGTACATGGAGGAAATGCCATGGCGGTGGATGTACGTCCATCGAGCCGGTTTGATGATTATTTCCCTGATTATCAATTCGGCTGCGGATGATCATACTCCTCAATGAGCATCTTGCGCAAAGGAGGCGGTGTTGCACCGCTTTTTTGTTGCCTGCTTTCATTGCTACTGTCTTCCGGTGGTGATAAAATAACAATATTACAGAGTATGGAGTTATGATTTCTGCAAGGAGGAAAATTGGAACGGGCTTATACGTGGTGTGACGGAAAGAGATTGGAAGTTACAGCAAAAACGCTGATTATGGGGATATTGAATGTAACCCCCGATTCCTTTTCTGATGGCGGAAGGTGGAATACGGCGGAAAAGGCACAATCTCATACAAGGGAAATGACAGATGCCGGCGCGGACATTATTGATGTAGGGGCGGAATCTACACGTCCCGGCGGTCAGCCGCTCACGGCAGAAGAAGAAATAGAAAGGATGAAAATATTTTTGCCTGTGGTTTTGAGGGAAAGCAGTGTTCCCGTCTCCGTAGATACTTATCATTGGAAAACGGCAGACTATGCCTTTCATGCGGGCGCCCATATGATGAATGACATTTGGGGACTGCAGTATGATCATGGGGAGATGGCAGAGGTAGCGGGCTGTCATCAGGTACCGGTCATTGTCATGCATAACAAAGCGGATACAAATTATAATGGTGATGTCATAGAAGAAATGAAAATATTTTTTGATAAGTCTTTAGACATCGCACTGCAGGCCGGTGTAAAAGAAGAGAATATCATTCTTGATCCGGGAATCGGTTTCGGCAAAGATGGGAATCAAAATATGGAAGTGCTGCGGCGGCTGGATGAACTGGTGCGGGCGTTCCCTTGCCCCTGGCTTCTTGGTGTAAGCAGAAAGCGGTTCATCGGCGCTATTTTGGATCTGCCTGCGGGAGAACGGGATGAGGGAACCGGAGCCGCGGGGTTATGGGGGATAAATAAGGGATGTTCGATTCTCCGCGTCCATAATGTACCTATGGCGGTACGGATGGCAAAAGTCTGGGATGCGTTGAAAAATTGCACCGTTATATAATCTTGGGGGCGGAATATGGATAAGATTAAATTGCAGGAAATGGCGTTTTTATGGACACCATGGGGTTGACTCGGAGGAGAATACCCTGGGACAGCGCTTTTTCATCGATGTGGAAATGGACTTGGATTTGTCCGGTGCAGGTGAAAGCGACAACATTGAAGATTCGGTGAATTATGCGGAAGTGTTTTCTCTCGTACAGTCTATTGCGGAGGGGACGCCCTGTAAACTTTTGGAACGGGTGGCGGGAAAAATCAATGAAGAGATTCTCGTACGCTATTCTAAGGTGGAAGAGGTAGCGACAACCGTGCATAAACCGTCCGTACCTATCCACGGTATTTTGAAAGATGTTTCAGTGACGCTGCATAAAAAAAGATGAAGTATTTCATTTCAATGGGATCCAATGAAGGACCGTCAGAAGAGATTATGGGCGCGGCGCTCCACAAGCTTTCTCTCATGCCTCTTCTTTCCATCGGCAAGGTATCATCTCTCTATAAAACCCCGCCGTGGGGAAAGACAGATCAGGCGGAATTCCTGAATGCCGTTATCGAAGCGGACTGGCAGGATACGCCGGAAGGACTGCTGGAACTTTTGCTGGATACAGAAAAAGCTTTCGGCCGCAGACGGATGATGAGATGGGGGCCGCGGACATTGGATCTGGATTTACTTTATGGCGAAAATGTGGAAAAACAGACGGAATTTTTAAAATTACCGCATCCTTTTTATGGGAGCGGCTTTTTGTGCTTGTTCCTTTTGCGGAAATCATGCCTTGTTTTATCTTTAAAGGACAGGATATACAAAGCAGGATCCGGGAACTTGGCGGAGATAAGGAAATCGTGAAACAGGAAATTACAGGGAAAGGAGCGTATCCGTGGCAGACGAAATAAGAAAAATCGCTAATCTGCGGACAGAAGCATCAGCGCCGGATTTGCCCGGCCGTGTACAAAATGAAGAATTTGTTTTTGATGAAATGATTGGCGCGGAATTGGTGCAGGAAGTATGCCGCCATAAGGATATCAGGTCTGTTGAAAAGCTTTTTTCCCTGGCAGACCCCATTATGATTTCAGGCGCAGGAGATTCGCAGAAAGCTCTTTTAACAGCGATGGCGGCGAAAGGAGACAGTCCTTCCATCATCATCGTGCCGTCTCAAAAAGATGTATTTCGATGGGAAATGGATTTGCGGTTCTTTGCGCCTGATTTACATTTGTACTGTTTTCCCCTGGTGGAAGAAACAGGATTCAACGTTACTTTTTCAGGAACAGAACGGCTTCGTGACCGCATGAAGGGGCTTGCAGGTCTTTTGGACGGGCATAGGGTAGCAGTGATCGCGACAGTCGTGGAAGCAGCGCAAAAAATTATCAGTCCGTCCGGTATCCTTGAGAATCTGATGACCATTCATATGGGCGAAGTTATCGAAAGAGAAATACTGGTGGGGAAGTTGATAAAACTGGGGTATGAACGGGTGGATCAGGTGGAGCGGTGCGGTCATTTTTCCGTACGCGGAGATATTGTGGACATTTTTGCCATTAAACGAAAGTCATCCTTTCCGTGTCGAATTTTTTGATGATGAAGTGGACGGAATCCGTGTTTTTAATGAAGATACACAGCGTTCCATTGATATAAGAGACGATATATCCATTCTTCCCGCTGTCATCCGCGGGGAACGCTCTTCTTCCATCCTGTCATACCTGAATAGCGGCAGGGTATTCTATGATGAGCCGCAGCGGTGTGAAGAAGAGTTAAAGAAGTATTTCCATGAAGAAGCTGAAAATAAAGAAAAAGCTTTTGATTGGGCAGGTCTTGTAAAGACAGGGCGGTCAGGCAGGAAATATAGAAACAGGGAGATCTTGTTTTCTTTCCTGAAAAGAGATGCGGATCTTTTCAAAGTTAAAGAAACCGCAACCTGGAAGGGGCGTACCATGGTGAATTACCAGCGGCAGATTTCTCTTTTCTTCAATGACCTGACGCGTCTTTTAAAGGAAGGCTGGTCTGCGGTTATTCTCACGCCCCGCCGCTCGGAACGGAAGGAATTGGAGCAATATCTGTCGGATTACCATGTGCCTGTTTCACAAAAAGTGCAAAAAGGAAAAGTTACGTTGTACAATGGCGTCCTTTCCGGCGGCTTTGAACTGCCTGATGCGAAGATGGCTTTTATCACAGCGGGAGATATCTTCGGAAAGCAGAAGGCAAGACGGTATAAAGCCGGAGGAAAAGGAAAACAGATCCGATATTTCTCCGATCTGGAGCCGGGAGATTATGTAGTGCAGCGTGTCCATGGCATCGGAAAATATATCGGGGTAAAAACCATTGAACTGGAAGGTGTCCACAGGGACTATATTACCATCCAGTATGCCGGGGCGGACAAACTTTACCTCCCCATGGAGCAGATTGCCAGTCTTGAAAAATATATCGGTCCTGAAGGGCAGAACCCTGCTCTTCACCGTATGGGCGGTGTCCAATGGGATAAAGTACGGAGAAAAGCCAAAAAGTCGATTGAGGAACTGGCAGAAAAATTGCTGGCCGTTTACGCAGACCGTGAAATCACGGAGGGAATTTCTTTCCTTCCCGATACGGCGGAGCAGCGTGAGTTTGAGGATACGTTTCCCTTTGTGGAGACGGATGACCAGTTGGAGGCCATACAGGCGGTAAAGCGCGGTATGGAACGGCCGCAGCCCATGGATATGCTCATTTGCGGCGATGTAGGATTCGGTAAGACAGAAGTCGCCATGCGGGCGGTTTTCAAATGCGTCATGAGCGGCTTCCAGGCGATGGTTCTTTGCCCTACAACGGTCCTGTCGAGTCAGCATTATAAAACTTTTAAGGGAAGAATGGATTCCTTCGGGATTAATATTGCTCTATTAAACCGCTTTACGACAATGCGGGAGAAAAAAGAAATACTGTCGAAACTGGCAAGCGGAGAAATGGATGTAAGTCATTGGAACGCATGCCGTTCTGTCAAAAAAATTGAATGCCGCCATCTTGGCCTTCTTGTGGTGGATGAAGAGCAGCGGTTCGGCGTTATGCAGAAAGAAAAATGGAAATCCTGGTCAAAGAAGCTGGATGTCCTTACTCTTTCGGCGACACCTATTCCCCGTACACTCCATATGAGTCTTACCGGTGTGCGGGATATGGTGGCGATGACACAGCCGCCGGCGAACCGCCATGCGATACAGACTTATGTGACAGAGTACGATGACACTATTGTGAAAGATGCCATTCTCCATGAAAAGGCACGCGGCGGACAGACCTATTTTATTTACAACCGTATAGAAAGTATACGGGCGATGGAAGCCCATTTGAGGGATATTCTGCCTTCTGATGTGACGATTGCCGTTGCTTACGGGCAGATGGACGGCAGAACATTGGAGAAAATCATGGTGGATTTCTTCGAGAAGAAATATGATGTTCTTCTTTGTACCACGATTATTGAAAATGGTGTGGACCAGCCTAACGCAAACACGATGCTCGTTTATGATGCGGATAAGCTGGGATTGTCTCAAATCTATCAGATGCGGGGACGCGTAGGCCGCTCGGAAAAAATAGCGCGTGCATGGTTTTTCTACCGCAGGGGGAAAGTCCTTTCCGAAGCAGCGGAAAAACGGTTGAATACGATCCGGGAATTTACGGAATTGGGAAGCGGATTCAAAATTGCCATGCGTGACCTGGAAATCCGAGGCGCAGGTAATCTCCTAGGTGCAGAACAGCATGGGAATATTGCAGGTGTAGGTTTTGCCACATACTGCAATATGCTGGAGGATACTGTATCACGTCTGCGGGCAGAGCGGGAAAATAAACCGGTACCCAAGAAAATGCCTGATACCACTGTGGAACTTCGCCAGGATGCCTATCTGGATGAAGACTACATCGGCAATGAGAGGCAGAAGATGGAAATTTACCGCCGTCTTGCCGTGGCGGCATCGGAAGAGGAACTGACCGATCTTTATTGATGAAGTCATAGATCGTTTCGGCAGTCCGAGCCGGCCGGCAGAAAGGCTGTTCCTGGTATCCCGTATCCGTGTGCAGGCAAGACGTCTGGGAATCGGTAGCATTCTTGATGAAGGACAGACGCTTCTCATTGTATGGGCCGATGAAGAACCGATGCGCCGCTGGAATATGAACCGGCTGCCTCATTCTTATATGTCGAAGCTTCATTTTTTGCCAGGCGCGCCTGCCCGTGTTAGAATTAAAAAGGCCGATATCCAAGGAAATACTGCTAAATGGATGTCGGATTTTATAGAAGAAATAACGAAAGAAATATATTCAGGAGAAAAACGTGCGTAAAAATTCATTTATTCAGGGTGCCCTCATCTTGACCGTTGCGGGGATCATTGTGAAGTTTATCGGGGCATTCAGCAGAATTTATCTGTCAAGGCTTCTTGGCGGAGAAGGGATCGGCCTCTACCAGATGGCCTATCCCATTTATATGCTGTGCCTTTCCATCTCATCGGCAGGACTTCCCGTGGCCATTTCCATCATGGTGGCGGAAAGAAACGCGGTGAATGATTATTGGGGCGGACAGAAAGTATTCCGTATCTCTATGACGGCACTTACCCTTACGGGTATCGTATTCAGCGCTCTTTTATATTTTGGCGCGGACTGGCTCGTCCATTCAGGTGTCGTAACTGATGAGAGAGCCTATTGGTCGCTCATCGCTTTATCTCCTGCGGTGCTTTGTGCTACGCTTCTGGCATCGCTCCGCGGGTATTTCCAGGGGCTCCAGATGATGACGCTACTGCTGTTTCGCAGATTGTAGAACAGCTTGTTCGTGTTGTCACAATGATCGCTCTTGCCATTGTGCTCATGCCTTACGGGTTGGAGTACGGCGCGGCCGGTGCTACTTTTGGTGCGGCACCCGGTGCATTTATAGGTATCCTTGTACTTATTGCCTGCTATTTTATGACAAAGAGCTGGCGGAGAGAACTGGCATCCCGGCAGGATTCTCATATAAAGCCTCTTGGTGTCGGAACGATTCTGAAGCGCCTTTTGATACTGGCAGTCCCCGTTTCGCTGGCCAATATTATGCTTCCTGTTGTATCGAGTATTGATCTTTTCATCGTGCCCCGCCGCCTGGCCGTGGCAGGATTTTCCGTGGAAGAGGCGACCACGCTTTTTGGCTATTTGACAGGTATGGCGACAGCTCTCGTGAATATGCCGACTATTGTTACGGCATCCCTTGCGGCAAGTCTTGTTCCTGTTATTTCCGAGGCGGTGGCACAAAATAAGAGCGAGACGATCCTGAAACGAACGCATACCGCCATGCGGCTGGCGAACTTAATAACGATTCCTTCTTTCGTGGGTATGTGTGTCATCGCTACACCGATCTCTGCCATGCTTTACGCAATTCCTGATGCCGGTCCCTGTATTGCGGTCATGAGTTTCGGCGTGTTTCTTTTGGGCGTGCAGCAGGTTACTACGGGTGTTCTCCAGGGAATGGGAAAGACTGCTGTTCCTTTTATCAATATGGTGGTGAGCGCGGCGGTAAAAGTATTCCTTTCGTGGAATCTGACAGCGATGCCCAGCTGGGGAGTTCTTGGGGCAGCATGGGCGACAAATGCGGATTTTGGTGTGGCGGCTCTCCTGAATTTATTTTTCCTCTATAAGTATCGGCGATACATGATGGATATCATGCATACGGTTAAACTCTTTATCGCGGCAGGGGTCATGGGTGCTGTTGCTTATGGCGTGTACACGGGGCTCTATGGGATAATCCATAGCAATACACTGTCTACACTGGCGGCGATTTGCGCAAGCGGCATCGTGTATTGTATGGCTGCCATCATGCTTCGTGCCGTAAAAGGTGAAGATGTGGCAAGTATACCCAAAATTGGCGGAAAAATGGCGGCACTGATTGACCGCTGCAGTATTGTAAAAAATAGGTATAACGGCACATTTGAGATGATGTGCCGTTTTTCTATAAAGAAACGGAGTCTGTTATGCAAGATTATGTGTGTCTCATGCGTAAGCTTTTAGAAAATGGGATACTTACGGAGAAAGATTCTTTTGCTCTTGTGAATGCGGAAGAGGCGGAACATATTTCTTTGCCTTTTTACGGTACGTTGATTATTACCGGAGCGGAAGATGAAGAACGACAGAAGTGTATTTTTATCCGGTTGATGAAAATATGTGATGAAACGACACCGATTACTACATTAATGTATAATGGAAAAATTCTTAAATGTACAATTAAAGAATTTAATAACAAAATTATATTTCCTGTGAAGGCAGTGATACTTAAATCTTCAGAAATCATAAAAAAAGAGATGGAAAAATTCACTTTAAAACCGATTATTGATACGATGAAAACTCTTCGGGAACCAGGAGGGTGTCCCTGGGACCGGAGTCAGAATCATATGACGCTGCGGACATATTTTCTCCAGGAGGTATATGAAGTTATCGATGCTATCGAAGAAAACGACATATTGAATTTGAAAGAAGAATTAGGTGATGTACTTCTTCAAGTCGTTTTTCACGCGCGGATTGCAGAAGAAAATGGAGAGTTTTCTATGCAGGATGTGGTAGACGGTATTACAAATAAAATGGTGAAGCGCCATCCCTTTGTATTCGAAAAAATGAGCAAAGAAGACCTTTTTGCGGTGATTAAAAAATTGGGAAAAACGTAAAAGAAA
>ENA-OQDM01000950-OQDM01000950.1-human-gut-metagenome-genome-assembly--contig:-NODE-950-length-13471-cov-1.777578_pt1 | contig 13471 bp, 22 predicted proteins | sample MGYA00242772_ERZ504605 | MGnify/ENA primary metagenome ERZ504605 (study PRJEB26092, sample SAMD00036348) | human gut metagenome | host: Homo sapiens | study: EMG produced TPA metagenomics assembly of... | reverse complement strand
CTTTTTTCTTTCATTGTTCTCCTTTCGTATTTCGAAATTGATTTGGAAATTAATCTCCTGCACTCTGCGTGTACCAGCAGGTCGTTCCCTTATCTGACACCGTACACTTCCAGGAATATTTACAAAATCCATCGGCAGACTTCAACGTTAATGTTGCTGTACCATAACCAACACCTGCAACAGCAGAATCATCATATACCTTGATAATACTTTCATCACTACTGGTAAGTGTGAAGTTCTTATCTGCAGCATTTAATGGTAAGACTTCTTTCGGTAACATAACTACTCGATAATTATATACATCATCTTCATATCTTGCATCCAGATCCGGATCCTGCTTTTTCAGATTCGTGTACATTTCAAACTGGAACGCTGTCACAAGTTTCCTAACTGTTACCGTATAAGTTGCGGACACGCTCTTATCGGCCTTGGATGTCACAGTGATTACTGCGGTACCCGCTTTTTTCGGTGTGACTTTACCGGTGGAAGAAACAGATGCAACGCTCTTGTTGCTTGATTTATAAGTAACTTCCCTGCTCTTTAAGCCGGTCATGCTTTTGATTTTGATCTGTGCGGTACCATATTTCTTTTTGTTGGAAATCAGCATCTTTGCACAAACCACATAATATTTACGTCCCATATCCGGATCTGCAATATCTGTTCTTGCAAAAGCAGCAATCTCCCCTGCATCAAATACCGCATCTGGCATGCCGTCAACTACTTCCGGCATTTTATCAAAACTGGATTCCGGTGCAAGTGTTACGCTTGTTTCATCAAGGACGATTTTTTTCTTTCCGGTTGGTGTATAGTTTTGTGTTGATCGTGTCCGGATTCTTTACTGTTACTTTAAACTTTGCGACTGCCTTTTTATTTACCACGGATGTTACTGTGAGTCGTTGCCGTTCCGGCTTTCTTTGCAGTTACCTTTCCTTTGGATGAAACTTTTGCTACCTTTTTATTACTGGATGCAAACTTCACACCTTTTGCACTGATGCCTTTTAAAGATTTTACTTTGACTGTGGCTGTCTTTCCGACTGCGATCGTTGCTTTCTTCTTCTCCAGTGTGATCTTAGCGTTCTGTTTCTTCCTGCTGACGGTAACTTTGATCGTTCCCTTTACTTTGGCATTGTAAATGGATGTCACCGTGATCTTACAGGTTCCTTTTTTCTTCGCAGTGATGACACCCTTATTTGTTACCGTCGCAACTGCATTGTTACTGGATTTAAATTTCAGCTCTTTTGACGGTTTGAAGTTTATCTTATCCCCATAAGCGTTTGTTCCGCTTGTCTGAATGTAATCCCCATTCTGCCACATGCCATCGATCGTGAACTTTACATATTCACCTGCATACAAGGTTACTTTGCTGCCAGCCTTGCCGTTGATTTTGAAATCGATCCGATTGGCTGCCTTTGCCGATACTTCTTCCGGCTGTGGTACTACGATGCTGCTGATGCACATGATAAGTGCAAGCATCAGTACGACTGCTTTTTTCCATCCTGCCAGCATTGTGGCACAGGTTCTGTTCTTTCTTCCTCTCTCTCTCATAACTTCTGATTCTCCTTTATCCTTTATTTTTGATTCTTTTACTTACGACGTTGACAAACGAAATGGAAACTTTTATAATATACCTATCAAGACAGCCGGGTGATAAGCAAATACCTATCTGCTCCGGCATATGTGATTGTTTAAGTTACGAAGTAACCGTCCAACCTTTAGCGGGGAGCTGGACGGTTATTTTTTTGTCTTATCATGGGTATCATTTCTGACACTTCTGACAAGCGTTATGATGGCACATATCATAATAACAAATGTGAACAAGTCACTATATGTAACCATGCTACCACCCCTTTCTCCGAATCTCGGAGCAGATCTAAGTGGTAAAGCCGTCCTTTCGGCTGCCTTGATCAGTATACTATATCTGTTTTCCTTTTCTTTATTATAAACGTCATGCGATTAAAAATCAAATCAGAGTTATGCATGTATTCGTCATTTTGCCAATCCATTTTTTTGTGGATAACTGCCACTTATTGCCCCAAAATCCAGCTTTTCCCCTGATATTTGTGATACATTTTATTATTGCTCATGTTTTTCGGGGACAACCCATGTGCATATTTTTCTCTTGTGGATAACTCATTTTTTTCTCTTTTTAACTGCTGTAAATATTTTTTATTTTCTCCAATTTGCACAAAATATTCAGTTGTCAATGTACATGTCTTACACCTGCCTAGTATAAGACATGCAATTTTTATTTTCGATGGAATAAAAGAAAAGATTTCACGAATTTTTTTCTTTTAGGAAAAGCTATAGAAATGTCAATATTATATTGGAATAAAAGAAGCTATCCGTTTAAGACAGCTCCCTATTATATACCTATTATTTTATCTGTTTTATTCCATTTTGCATAATATGCTGTATTTTGTGTAACCATCATGCTCTGATCCAATGCATTCCCTTCTGCATCAAACCACCCTATAAAGGTTTTTTCTTCCAGTACCGGATCCTTTGGAACCGGAACCACATCACCGGTCAGAACCTCATAACATTTGTAACAGTCCGTATCCGATAAATAGTAACTTACCTGGCATATTTCCGGTACTTCCTCCTTCAGCTTATTTACAATCACGGTCCTGTCATATGACACGGTTCCATCTTTCCCGTTTGGATGTTTAAATTCTTCTTTCACGCTTACTGATAAAAGCTGCTTCTCTGTATCTGCAGCATTTATTTTTAACCGGATATCTGAATCTGAATCCAGTGTATCCGCAAGTGTTTCTAAAAAATCAGCTTCCAGCTGATTCTTATCTGTGACATTATACTTTTTTGTTAACAGATTTTCTGCCGTCTCTTCTGCAGCAGACGGTAGATTGCTTTTTAATTCCATGCTCCTGTTCATCCTCCCTGACACCGCCATGATCGTTAAAAAGATCACTCCGGCAATACAGGTTGTGACAATCGCCCTGATGATTAATTTCATTTGTGCCCCTTTCTACATGACCGGAACATGGATCACTACGGTTGTTTTCCGATTACCGGAGTCCACTGCTTTTACCGTAAAAGAATACATTCCGGCAGATGAAAATGTGATCGTTCCGGATGCCTGATCCATCTGGTCTGTCAGTTCGTTTCCATCTTTATCACAAAACTTTAAAAGTTTTACCGCAAGCTCCTGTCCGTTATAGTCATGTGCTTTTACATAATCTGCTACATTCACTGTTCCCGGTGCAAGGCTGCCGCTTCCCTGGTACTCAATTACCGGCGCATCTATTGCAATTTCTGTCTGATACGCACCATAGTCTGCATAAGCATTGTAATCAGTCCCATCCGTATTCATATGCGCTGCTATGATCTTTACGATTCCACGGTTTCCATCCGAATCTGTTACTGCAGAAAATATGATCGTAAGGATGCATATCGTTACCGCAACAGTGACCAGCAGACCGCCGTGTTCTTTCATGATCTCTTTCATGTCATTCTCCTAACCACACAAACCGTTAAAAAATGTCTCTATCATCTGTTTAAAATATCCGGCATATACACCATATGCCATGGCAAGTGCTATGACGGATACCGCTCCGGCCTGTATGCTTCCTCCAAGTTCTTTTACAATCTCTTCCATTTCATACACCATCCTTAAAATGCTGTTGCAGCCATATATACGCTGATCATAAACGTGAGAACTGCCAACGCCGGAACCGACTCTAAGATCATTTCACCAATCTGTTCTATAAACTCTTCCATTACCGTGCAATCCCCCTTGTCATATGCGTTTTCTCAATGCCAAAAACCGGCATCTTATAATCATAAGACAGTATCACATCTGCCGATACCGTCTCCCCATCCGCATTCGCAGAAGGCGTTACGGTCAGTGTATACCCTGCTGACTGCGCCTGCGAAATACAGCTGCTTATCACATGCCGGTTAAAATCACTGTTTTCAATTTCTGCTATCACATCCGCTTTGTATTCCTTTGCCGCTGCCGTCTGTGCTGATGCAGTCAATAATGCGGCTGCACCAAATACACAGAGCAGATAAAAGAAAAGCGTTGTAAATGCACTGATTATATTTTTCATCTACATCCCTCCCGCTTCTGACAGCATTTCAAATAAAAACATCATGCCAACGACCAGATCTCCCAGCAGCTTGATGGATGCACCAAAAACCGGATACGAATATAACATCTTAACCTGGAAAGCCGAACTTTTATTCCGGCGTTCTGCAGCACGGTTTCTCATTTCCTGGACCTGTACTAAAAGGTTCTGGATCTGCACCTTTGCATCTCCGGTACCGGATTCTGAAATCGCATACAGCATTTTCATGCAGCTGGTTGTTTCCGGGATATCGAAATTTTTACAGAAATCTGTGTAGGAACTCAATGCTTTCGGCTGCTCTTTCAAACGCTGCAGTAATGCATTTATTTCCGGAACCAGGATCTTTGGTGCGCCATCTAATGATTTTGCAATTGAAACCTGCACATTGCTGTGCTGCATTAATAATGCCATCTGCATCAGCCACTCTGGGAATGCCGCATAAAGTTCTTCGGATACCACACGTCTTGCAATATTCCTGCCAAATCTATGCTGCTGCAACATGGCTTTTTCATAGCAGCGCAGCACATATTCTTCGTCCCTGCCGCTTTCTTCTTTTAACCAGTTCCTGGTCAATGTCTTTTCTGATCTTGCATATACATAGATCATCCATAAAAGAAGTCCAAAAGATGTGACCTGTACCAGACCTGTTGTAAGCACATTGTAAGGGGCTTCCATGTTAAGGATACCCGGAAGTGCATTTAACATATATAAAGTTCCGGCACATAAGGCTGTAGCCACAACAATGGATACCACATTGTTTGTATGTGCTTTTTTCTTTTCTCCCTGAAGCAGGTAACCTCTGCGTTTCCATAATTCCACATCATTTAATAGCAGGGAAATGGAATCATCCGCCTCTCCACCATATTCCTCTGCACTGATCAAAAGTTCATGCAGTGTTTTTATCTTGCGGCACTCGTATTCTTTTTCCACGATGTCTAAGGATTCCCTTAAAACACTTTTTTCACTGTAGGAATGTCCCGCTTCAAGATGTCCGATTGATTCATCCATAATATCCCGCATATGTCCCGGTTCAAATGTCTCTCTTGCCTCTTTTAAGGCAGATAATACTTTTCCTGTTTTTTGGAACGCATATAACATCTGCTCCATGTAAGTGGCAGCATCTGCAAAACGTTTCTGTTCATACATTTTTTTATAAGTGTCAAGGATAAATGCCGGAAGTGCCAAAAACATGGCGATCAGCACAATGACAAGCAGTTTCCATTTCAGTTGAAACAGTAAGCCGATCACTCCCATTCCGGCAATACATGCACCAATGACAAATAAATGCGTTTTCCAGGAAAAATGATATCCGTATGTATAAACCTCTTTTGCAAGGTTTCCCGGATTTAAAAGCAACAGATTTTTCGCCACACGGTTTTCTTTTTTGATCTGCTTTCTCTCTTTTTTCTCTTTTATCCGTGTCTTTTTCAATCCTGCCACTATCTGCCCTCCTTCCGGTATCTGTAAAAACTTTCACAAAAGAACGGTTCTTGTATTCCAGCACGTTCTAATTTCAAAAGAATATCTTTCGGTATCTCCTCTGAAACAAGTTCCCCATCCTCTACCAGCATATAAATTCTGTTTTCATGATCTTCCCTGGCATAAAAACAAAGCTGATCTAAATATCTTTTGATCTCTCCATCCTGTGTATTTTCTTTCCGGATCAGAAGTCCAAGATTTACATAACGGTAAATCCTGTTTTCCATACGTCTCGCATCATTTACATTATTCATCATGCTCTGGATACGGTCTGGCAGCTTCTTCACATCATCCAGATGGATCGTTGTAAATCCATTGACACCAGTACTCCACTGTTCCAACAGTGATGTCACTTCCGTTGACCTTGCCTCTGACAAAACCAGATAAGCCGGATTCTGTCTTAAACACGCCTTGATCGCATCCGTATAGGAAAAATTATCCTTTATACGAAGCTCTACGGCATCCGCTCCGGCATTAATTTCCGGATAATGGATCTCTAAGGAATCCTCAATCGTGATCACACGGCTTTCTTTCGGAATAAACTGCATAAAAAACTTTGCTGTTTCCGTTTTTCCAGCTCCAGGTTCCCCACCAAACACAAAGTTCATACCCGCTTTCACACAATTTAAAAGCAGGTGCAGCACCTTTTCTTCACAGAAATCACTTTTTAACATTCCATCAATCGTGTTTCTTACCAGACAGGGTGATCTGCGGATACAGACGCTTGTCCCGGTTGCCGCCACAGAATCATGGATGATACTGATACGAAGTTCTTTTGTGTCTGCCTCTAATACCTTATTTGCATTGTTAAACTGTGCATCCACACAATTTGCAATGTTATGTGTAAAGGCATCTAAAAAGTTTTCTGTAACTTTTTCTTCCGCTTCTTTTGCTCTGTATTTACCCTTTTTGAGATCCGTGATCCACAGGGCAGAACCGTTATAATCCACATCCGTAACATCCGGCTGCATTAAAAAATCCCAGAACACACCAAACTGTTCCGGGCTTGGTTCAAACATTTCACTCAAATTTAATTTTCCCTCCTTTTAAAAGGTACAGGCAGCATGTAAATGTCAAAGACCAACCGGACATTTGCAGCCGCCTGTTTTTACTCCAGCCACTTTACTTATCAGCCTAATGCATTCATTTTGGTAAAGAAATTCGTGAATGCTGTTTTGAACTGCTCCAAAGCAATTCCGCCTTCCGTTGGATTGCAAATGAACAAGATCAATACTGTAATTGCAATAATCACTGCACCTCTTTTTACTGCACCACCATACTCTTTCATAAACTCTTCCATGGGAATCTTCCTCCTTTCATCGTTACTCGATTCTCCTGCAGGTGAAATCTGTACGGGATTAATCAATCCCTTATAAACACAGGAATGCTTTATCACATCGTTGTTCCTTCCAAAAGGTTATATATCAATTCATAGCGGCACATAACAAGGAAAGGAATTGTCTCTTTCAGACTGCAATATAAAGAAAAGCTTTCTCTTGCTTCCTGAAACGCACAATCAATTTTGTACTGTGGCAGATTTGATCTTTCTGCATGTCTTCTCCAGGCATTATATTCTTCCTGGAGCGATCCGTTTTGTTCTTCAAATATTTTCAGATCATCCATCATACTTACTCCTGCTACACCTCTTCGTATTTTTTCATAGCATCTTTCATAAAAAAGCATAATTTCAAATGGTATTCTGTTTTTTAAATGACACCATGTAGAAAATTCACTTCTTACCTCTTCAAAAATGCAGTCTGTCTCATATGACATTTTCCCTTTTCGCTCCGCTTTCTGTCTCCACACTACATATTTTTCCCATACATCTCCATTTTCCAATTCAAAACGTTTTACCCGATTCTTTTCTACGTCTTTCCATTTCTGTATCCTGCTGGTCAGCGATGCTTTATTCTCCATCATATTATAAATTTCAAACAGTTCCGGGGATTTCATTACCAGCCATAAATGTGCCTTTTCAATTCCTTCACTTTCAAAAGCACCTTTTAAAATACATTTAAAAACATAGTCTGTCAGGAAATGCGAAATTTCTATTATAAACTTTGGATCTTGTACATTTCCACGACATATTGCAGATATAAAATATTCCTGCCTTATCAGAAGTGCCGTTGCATGATCTATTAACATTCTTCTATTTCTGTCAGCAGCCCGTTGCACTTTCTTGACTTTATAGCAATGAATAAATAGAATAGTTATTGATACTATGTATATAATTGCAACTACTAACAAAAGAGTCATCACCTCGTAACATTCCAACAATATATATCTTCCTGTGCTTATAAGGGACAAATTTGCGTCCCTTATTTTTAGCAGCGTTCTATAACCGCACACTGCCAAGAGCCTGTCAGCCCCATCACGGTCTTCTCCTCTTTCTTTCGTGACTGTTACGTTTTATCCCCGTCAATGGGGCTTTCTGAAAGTCCTGCGTTTCATACTTCCACCCGCACAAGTCCATTTAGTTATCAAGGTTCAACAAAGATCAATAAAGGGAAACATCTGTTCAGATTGAACTTTTCTTAGAAATGCCGTAGAATAAATTCGTTGTTGGTGGCATTTCTTATGAAATGTTTCCCAGAAGCCTTGTGATTGCCGTCACAGGGCTTCTTTTTCTGGTTCCCGTTTCCAGGAACCGATTGTCTGCATTGCTTTGATGCTACGGTCATGGATCTGCCGTGCAGACAGGTTGTTATTTCTTGTTCATGTTTTTTAAATGCTCTTTTAACACTGTCATATTTGTTTTACAATCTGCAAAATGACGATATCCAGAATCAAGAAGATAATATTCTTCTGTTTCATTCTCTTTTTTACTCCATTCTGAATAATAAGGATAATTCTTTACCACGATTACATAGCCATCCGGCAGATCATAGCGATAAAATGTTTCTTCTGTGCACTCATTTCTACACCAAATGTTCCAGGACTTATAACTGTTTATAAACTCTTCTCTCTGCGCCATGTTCTTCATGACAGGAAGTTCCGGCTGTGTTATAACAGGTTCTTTATCTTCGATCCATCCGCATCTTCCATTACAGTCTATCTCACAGTCAGCACAGCATTCTACTGTTTCGCCACAGCCACAGCACACACAGGTTCCGCTTGGACTTTTACCAGTAATACAGCCTCTCTCATACGGCAGTACCTTTTTCTCCGGAACTGATTGCGACGTCGCAACAGATTTTTTCTTTTTCGATGTCTGTACCAAAGTATCTAAGGTATTTAAAGCGTCCGTCAAACCTTTCTGATCTTTCGCTTTTTCTTTTAATGATCTCTTATAGCTCCTGATCTGCGATACTGTCATATCAGCATTGACCTTGAAACGTTCCTTTTCCTTTAATGGCAGCATTTCCACCAACTGGGAATAGGAATATTTCTCATACCTGTCATCGATCCACATCTTCCCGGAATTTGAGTCGTCTTTTGAGCAGAATTCCTTCCATACCGCAATCACTCGCGATACTGCGGATTTATCCATGTGAAAGTTCTTTTCGATACACTCATAGAAATTGTCATACCCTAACTCTTCATGGTATCTGCACATCTCCATCTCATGAAGATGGAACCCTAACTCATGTATCGTTTTTTGACATCCGCTATGTCCTGTTTCACATAGTTAAATGAAGCAACTGCAAGTTCATTTACTTCATCGCCGTAATAATCCTCACCAAATACAATGCCTGTTATTAAATCCATATCATCACCGCCCATAATTCGTATTCATCCCATGCCTACAAAAACACATACAATGTAAACAATATCATATCAGCAATAATTGCTGCTCCTATCGCCACGCACCCATTTTTACTAATCCAAGCAACGATAAATCCAATGATAAAATTAACAATTATCGCTATTATCGTAAAAGCTAAAATACTCATTTCACTCTCTCCTCTCCGACAACCATGTGGTCACCATGCCGTAATAATCAGCGTTCTTCCTACCACCATCCAATATTCCAAGATCCTGTAAATTCTATTGCTTCGACTTCTTCCTTTGGAATCGTGTATACTTTATCCTGATACCTAAATCTGTAATATTCTCTATGTTTTTCTATGTACCTTGCAAAGAAAACTGCCGACATACATTTATACAACTGGTCAGAATACAAAATCAGTTCGATATCATTGCCGCTACGCAATTTAAACAATATCTGATATCTGTATTTCTGTCCTGCATTTTTCTCCGACAAATCACGTACATATAAAATGACTGACCGATCAGGAAATACTATTGGATACATGATAATTACAAACACGATGCTTACTGTAATAATAATAATTTCTCTCATATAAAGGAGATCCTCCCATACCTATAAGGAACGACACAAATCAAGCAATGCAAGATTAACAATAAGTAATACTCCTACCGCTACAACTTCTACATGTCCAATAACAGCGCTAGCTATTAAACAAAGACCTAATACTCCGATCATCAGACCAACAATCAATATTACCGTTAAGCAAACTAAACAGCTAAACGCTTCATTTTACTCTCTCCTCTCCGACAGCCATGTGATCACAGCCGCAGTTACCACATCCTCCGGTTCCCATGAATCAGATATCTCACGTTCTGTTCCCTGGAGCTGTTCATGTTCCCATCCGGATAATTGTTTTGCAGCATTTTGAAGTTCTTCATAAATAGGTTCCGGAATGGAGATTGTAATCTCACGTTTGTTGTCCCGATCCATGTTGTCACCTGCTTTCTAATATCATTGACACTTACTCAACCTTTTTCTTCTCTTTGACTGCGTCTTTCTTTTTAAATTAAATACGCATATTCACCATTTTCCCATCCCGAAACATCCTTGCCACATCCTCTGTACTCTTTCCAAATAAAGCCCAAATCAGTTGATCGGAAGTTACAGGATTCTCTTCATCAAAGACAATGTTGTTCATAAATTTTACCTCACAAATTTTCCACGGGTACACGTTCCAAATTTGCATCATTTAACTCATCATTTTCTGCTTTTTGGCTTGCAAGAAGCAAATTTGCACCAGCAAGGATTAATTCTCTCTTAGATCCATGTAACTGAGAATATATTCTCGATAATTCTAATATTTCAGTATCTGAAACTTCTTTTCTTTTTTCCCTGTCCATATACATGCCTCCTCTTGTTATGTTTGAAACAATTATATGTCACTTTCATTCCATTGTCAATACTATTGTTACGTTTGTGTCGTTTTTTATTTACAAACAAAGTATCATGTGATAACATATGGTTAAAATACGGAGGAAATAACAATGCAAGAAATAAATGAACGCTTTATACTACTTAGAAAAAAACTTAATATGAGTCAGGAAGAAATTGGAAATGTCATTGGTACAAAACGCTCCGGTGTCAGCAATATTGAAAACGGAATCCGAAATGTAACAGAAAAACACATTAAATTGCTTTGTTACGGTCCTATCAATGGACAATATATAAACGAAAATTGGCTACGCACCGGCGAAGGCGGGGATGAAAATATGTTTTTTAAAACCACAAAAAAACGATCTCGTTTCCAGAGCAGCTACTTTACTTGGAGAAAAAGATCCTGTCTTTGAAGCCTTTGTGGAAACATACAGCAGCCTGACTCCGGCAAATCGAAAAGTCCTTTTAGACTTCAGTCTAAAACTTCTAAATGCTTTGAACGATGCAACAAATGAATAGTTTTATACAAAAAAAAATGTGGAGATGATCAAATCGATCATTTCCACATTTTTTATTACGCTTCTCTCGTCTTATCCGGATAAGACACAACAAATGAATATACTGCAATAATATAATCGATATCATAGCTGCTTTGCACTAACAAAAAAATAAGTTCCTTGTACTCTTCCATCGTCATACGCATTCCCCCATTTTTCTTTTGTTGAATACTACATTTTAAATTACCTACTCCTGACGTTTTCATTGTACTATGACATCCTGCAATTTAAAATACTATCCATAACGATTTCCACATATGTGGACAGAAACTTCATTTATAATCTGATTCATACAAATCAGAGATCCGGACATCCAATGCTTTAGCAATTTTTTCCATCTGGAATATCGTCGGATAGCGAATTTCATTTTCATAATTACTTAGCGCTGCACGGCTAATTCCGCACCTTTGCGCCAATTCCGATAATGTAATTTCTTTCTCTGTTCTAACATTCCATATCTTAATAAGCATAGCTAAATTATACAGTAGATATTGCCAGTATTTTACTGGTAATTTCTTCCATTTTCTTATTACTTTATTGTTTTTATCAAATGACAACTACAATTTGTTTATTCTGCCATATTGTACGTTTCGCAAACATATGCTAGAATCTTTCCCATCAAATACTACAAAGGAGATTCGATTATGCAATTTTTTAAACGTAGCTGCTTACGCAAGATACTCAACCGAAAACCAGGATGAAAATTCTATTGAAACACAGTTTGACAATATCGCCCAGTACTGTCAGGCGCATCAGTATAATATCGTCGCTCATTACTTCGATAAAGCAAAATCCGGCACTAATATCGAACGTGCCGATTTTCAGGAAATGATCTCTGCTGCAAGAGCAGGAAAATTCTCTGCTATTGTCATCTATGATATTACCCGTGGATCCAGAGACGTTGCAGACTGGTTTACTTTTCGAAACAGATGATGCAGGCAGGCGTTCAGATCATATCCACACACGACAATATCGGCGACCTCCTTAACCCTAACGACTTTCTGACAGAATTAATTGGTGTCGGAATCGGGCAGCATCATGTCCTGACCTCACGTTTAAAATCTATTGATGGAACAACCATGAAAGCACATGAAGCAATATTCTTAGGCGGATGCCCGCCACTTGGTTACGATGTTAAAGACGGAAAATATATCATCAATGAATCAGAAGCCAATATTGTCCGCAAAATCTTCTCCATGTATGCTTCCGGAGAATCTTACAGCGACATTATTGACAGCTTAGGCGGAGCTATTGGCAAGAAAGGTCGTCCTATCGGCAAAAATTCTTTAAGCTCCATTCTTCGTAACGACAGATACATAGGAATTTACACCTGGAACCGACGCAAAATAAAAATAATGGGAAAATGGGCAGGCGGCGTGCCTAATGAACGAATCGTCCAGATCAAAGACGCTATACCACGTATTATCGATCAGCCGACCTGGGACAGAGTCCAAATCAGATTAAAAAGCAAAACAAATTCTTCTTCCAAAGCAGCACGTTCTTATCTTCTGACCGGAAAAATAGTATGTACAGAATGCGGTTCACGTTACTGCGGCAGAACATCTGTGAACCAAAGAGGTTATCAAAACCCTTACTATGTCTGCGGAAACAAAACGAGAACCAGACAATGCCATTCCAAAAATATAAAATGTGAAGATCTTGATAATTTCTGCCGAAATGCAGTCAGGGAATATATCTTGAACTATGATTTATCTGAAACCGCACAGCGTATCGTAACCGCATACAATGCAACAGTTTCACAGTACACCAATGAAAAGAAAGAACTGGCAGAAATCTCCCGCAAAATTAAAAACGGTACAGATGCAATTTTAAACGGCTTCTCCAGCGAAGAACTTTTTCAGCAAATGGGAAAATTACAGGTACGTCAAAAAGAATTAGAAAAGATCATTGCAAACGATGCTGCAGATGAACTCGATCCAGAACTGGTAACGAAATTATTGAAAAACATGTTAGAAGATGTTTCAACTAACATCGATGAAGTAGTAAAACAATTTGTAACAAAAATCTACGCCCATCCGAACGGCGATTGTACCGTACATCTGGGCGTAGCACATTTTACAAGTAGCGGAAGGGAGATTCGAACTCTCGACACTACGGGTATGAACCGTATGCTCTAGCCAACTGAGCTATTCCCGCCATATTAAATTGTCATCAGAACTTCTGATGTATGGACTATAGGC
>ENA-OQDM01000947-OQDM01000947.1-human-gut-metagenome-genome-assembly--contig:-NODE-947-length-13486-cov-1.186840_pt1 | contig 13486 bp, 12 predicted proteins | sample MGYA00242772_ERZ504605 | MGnify/ENA primary metagenome ERZ504605 (study PRJEB26092, sample SAMD00036348) | human gut metagenome | host: Homo sapiens | study: EMG produced TPA metagenomics assembly of... | reverse complement strand
GAACTTTGTGGACGAGTGCGCGTTGGAGAGCGACTTGCAGATGTCTTTTCCCGACGATTATGTGCCCAGCAGCAGCGAGCGCATGCTCCTCTACCGCGAATTGGACGGTCTGGAGCGCGACGAAGACGTGGAAGCATTCCGTTTGCGTATGAAAGACCGTTTCGGAGAGATTCCGGAGGAGGGCGAGGAATTGATTCGTGTAGTGACGCTCCGTCGTCTCGGCAAGTGCCTCGGTGCAGAAAAGATATTCCTCAAGGCCGGGCGCATGGTGCTTTATTTCGTGCAGAACGAGAAGAGTGCTTATTTCGAGAGCAAGGCTTTCGGGCAGTGCATCGCATACGCTGCCATGAATGCCCATCGCAGCAACCTGCGTGAGGCTAACGGCCGCCGTTCGATGGTGATTCAGGAGGTGCGTTCGGTGAAAGATGCCGTCGGGATACTCCGGCAGATTTCGGAGTTGCAGGCGGTGTGAGCACATGTTTGAAGGCGTAGCTGCGCAGGGAATTGGATGGCGTGAGGCTAATAATTGAATCCGAACAGCCAAAGCGGCAGGACGTTCATGTAGCCGAACTCTATGTCGTCTTTGACTACGTATGCGTTTTCGATGCCTTGTATTTGTTTCTTTCCTTTATTGCGCCCGCCTACTTCAAAAGTATGCCCGTCAATCAGAAAGTCGGATACGGAAGAAGAAACGACATCATGGTTTACCCGCATTTGGTTCAGGAAAAATGTTTCCCGAATGTTGCCGGTGTCGGCTTGGCCTGCGCCCAATGTGTAAATCAGGTTAGGATTGTCCAAGTATATTTTGTCTACTTTGCCCAATCCCCGGATACCTCCGGTGTCGTCCCGCAACTGGGCGATGAGTCCGGCTTCTTCTATGAAAAGGCAATAGTCCGCTACGCTGTTCCGGCTTACGTTCAAAGCTCCGGCTATGGTACTGATGTTCGGTTTGAAAGGCACGCTTTTGGCAATAATGGCCAATAATTGTTTCAGTTTCCGGCCGGTGGAAACGTTCATGTTGGCGTATTGCGGAATGTCCGATTCAAGGGTCTGGGTGACGATTTGCAACAAGCTTGTCTCATATTCTATATGGGAGAACGGGTAATAACCTTGTTTCAGGTATTCATGGAATAACGGAAGAGGACGGAAATCTCTCGGGAAGTCCGACGGATGTTGCAGAATCTCGGGAAGGGAATAAGCCGGGAAAGCCATGCCGTGGAACAGGCTGAGGTATTCGCGGAACGAAAGTCCTTGCATGTGGTACATGGTAGCCCGTCGGCTTAAGTCCGAAGCACCTTTGTTGATGTCAAGGATGGAAGAACCGGTGAATACGAGGTTCAGTTCCGGATGATAGTCGTAGATGAGCTTCAATTCTTTGGCCCAGTCATTGTATTTATGTATCTCGTCTATGAACAGGTATTTGCCTCCCTGCTTGGTGAATTGGTCGGCGAGTTCAAGTAGCTTGTGGTCGGCAAAATAAAAATCTTCCGCTGTGACATATAATGATAGGTTGCGTGGAAGGTTTTCTTTGATGTATTGCAGGATAAGCGTGGTTTTTCCCACGCCGCGCGGCCCGGTAAGTCCTATCATCCGGCTTTTCCAATGGATTTGGGTGTACATGTACCTGTGGAAGGTGGTATTTGTATCTCGGAGTAGTTTGCTGAATCGTTCTTGTAATTTGTCCATATCCGTGGGTTTTTAAGGCAAAGATACTCATTTTGCTCAATCGTTGAGCAAAAAATAGAGAAAAATGCTCAATCATTGAGCATTTTGAGGTAAGCAATCTCAGAAGCTGAACCATTGCTTTTCTTTTACCCGTTTGTACTTTTGCCGGAATCTTCGTACCTTTGGGGGCTTTATAAGAACAAAAGTAGTCAGACGACAATAAAGATAAACATATAAATAGTGGAATAGTGATTCCATTCAGCTTTTAAGAAAACGAGCTTTTAGCTCTTATTCTCTCTACCTGAAACCGCCAAAATTACAGTCCAGAGAATAAGTAGGGGAAGGTTCGCGTCCGTTCGGGCGTGAACCATCCATACTTATGACTGGACGTGGTTACTTGGCGGTACCGAGGTGGAGTCATGGGATTGGATGGTTTACGCTTTTGTTTTTATGGTACACATTGGTCAGCTCATCGAACAGGAACTGCGCCGCCAGCGACGTTCCGTGTCATGGTTCGCAAAGGAACTCTATTGCGACCGTACCAATGTGTACAAACTATTTCGTAAGGAGAGCATAGACACGTTGTTGCTCTATCGTATTTCTTGTGTTTTGTCTCATGATTTCTTTAAGTACTATACCGACGACTTTGTTTCCGGTAACAAACCGTAGCGGTTTTGTCTACGGTTTGTAGCCGTTACGTCTACAAATTCTATATGTCTTAACGCATTTTCCTCCTTAACTTTGCATCAGTTTAATTTCATATTAATAATTAAAAAGAAATGTTATGAAGAAGACTTTAAAATTTTTGAGTTGGATGTTTATCCTGTTGTTCACAGTTTCTTTGTCGAGCTGCAAGGATGATGATGAAGATGCACCAGCAGATGCGGGGACAAGTATTGAAGGAGTATATTCAGGAGTAGTTCGTGTAATGGGATATACGGATGAAGAGCGTGCTTTTGTTACAGTAACAAGGTTGTCGACTGATGCAGTGAGGGTAGAAATTGAATGTGAGGGACTAGGCATTGATACAAGTAATATTATGGATGTTGCAGTGGGTATTGGCGGATATAGTTTAAGTGTAGAAGGTAAAGCTGTTACAGGGCAAATCGGAGGCAATGTTTTGAATATGACTTTCAGCATAGGAAGCTATACGTTTAATTTTTGTTGGTTCAAAAGGATAATGAGTTTGTTGTATAGATATGCGGAGGGCTATATGTTTGGTCTTGGTGACAATGTCCTTTTTATTGAACTCTTTGATGGGCATAGCTGTTCCGGCTTATCCACGGAATGTAATTTTGCGGCTTATTGATGGGACGGATGTACTTGTTTCTTTAAAAGGCGACGAATACAACAAATGGGCTTTGACCACAGACAATTATACCTTACTACCTTCGGGAAATGAATGGTATTTTGCTAAGGCGGACAGCATGGGGAATGCTGTCCGTTCTAGTTATAAATTGTGTGCCGATGCCGAACGTCCGGAAAGTTTGCGTCGTTTTTTGGCGCAACAGCCGAAAGGGTTGCGTCCTATGGTGGACGAAGCTCAAAGAAGAGGCTATCGTACAGAAATAGGGCTGTTGAAAAACGAGGAAGGCATGCGGCAGTCGTTGGAGAACGTCGTGCTTGGTAATCCTGATGTCATTTGCTGATGTAAGCTTCACTAAGACCGAGGCGGATTTCGATGCACTTTTCAACGAGCCGGGTTATGTTGTGGACGGGGCGCAGGGAAGCGTCTATGATTACTTCCGAGAGGTTTCCTACGGGCAGCTTTCGTTTCATTGCGACGTATTAGGGCCTTACAGAGCCGCGTATCCTATGGCTTATTATGGCTCGAACGGTTATGGCGGTTCGGACACGAACCCGTATGCTTTGTTTCTCGAAGCCATGGAACATGCCGTGCGGGAAATCGACTTGCAGGATTATGATGCCGACGGAGACGGTTATGTGGACAACGTGCATATCGTGTTTGCCGGATATGGTGAAGAAGCCGGGGCTTCTCCCTCCGCCATCTGGTCGCATGAGGCCATGTTCCCGGAAATCACCATGCAAGGCATGAAGATAGACCGTTATTCCTGTACGCCGGAGCTACGGGGAAACCGTGGAGGAGGTATATCACGTATCGGACCTTGCTGCCACGAAATGGGGCATGCTTTGGGGGCGATGGACTATTACGATACCGATTATACCACGGGCGGTAGTTTCGAGGGCACGGGCGTATGGGATGTCATGGCGCAAGGCAGTTGGAACAACGACGGTATCACCCCGGCACATTTCAACCCTTACGTGAAAGCATACGACTTCGGTTGGGTGGGCGTGACTACGTTGACGCATACAGGAGATTATTCGCTCCATCCTTCCATTTGGGAGAAGGACGGCGTGTACCGGGTCGATACAGGTTCCGAGGGGGATTTTTATTTGTTGGAGAGCCGTGTTCGTGACGGGTTCGATACGGCATTGCCCGGTGAAGGGCTGATGGTGTATCACGTGCATCCCCGGATTGAGGAAGGGGCGTATGGCAATACGATAAACGCTTCGGCACCGCAAATGATGTATCCGGTGTGTGCTTCTTCGTCTGTGTCCGTTCCCTCATTTTCTTCTTATTCATACGGTGAGATTAATTCGGCAGGTTGCCCTTTCCCCGGTTCGTCTGGTAAAACGGAGTTCGGCGGGCAGACCGTTCCGGCGGCGTTTGCATGGGACGGGAGTGACGTAGGCTTTGAACTGTCCGATATAAACCGCACTGCGGACGGGCAGGTCTCTTTCCGTTTTACGGCGGATGGTACGGTTTCGTCTTCGGAATGGAAGACGGAATGGAACGAAAGTTTTGAGAATCCCTCTTCCGCTTCATCATGGTTAGTGTCGAGCCAATGGGGCTATACAACGGAATGGGAACGTATGGTGGCTGACAGTTCCGGAGGATAGGGGAAATCGCTTCGTGGGACTACATAACCGATGCGGCAGATGGCTCATATTATATGGGGTTGGTACAGCGGTTTATGTTGGGAAGTTTGGAAGGTGTGATGGTGTCACCGCTCGTGACGGACAATCCCGACGGTAATGCCAAATTGCGTTTTTTTTACCAGAACAAGGCACGAAGCGGAGGACAGGTTACGTTGGAAGTGTATTGTAAAAAGGAAACATCGAAGGAATGGATTCTTTTGCAGGTTTTGGATGCGATAACCGGTACGTGGACGAAACAGGAAGTGGATTTGCCCGTGAGCACGGAACACCTTCAAGTCATATTCTTGGCCAAAACGGAAGGAGCTTGTGGGGCGTTTGTAGATGATGTATCTATATTGAAGCCGAAAAAGGGTGACGCGCTTGAAGTTGCAAGCAAACCGGCCGGTTGCCAAATCGGCGTGAGGGAGGGATGTTTGTGGGTGTCTTTGTCCGTTCCGTCTGTCTTATCCGTCTATGCTTGGGATGGCCGTCGAATACTGTCCGGTCATTACGAAGCAGGGGAGCAGACGTTCCGTTTGCCTGTCCGGCATCTATGTGGTACGAATCAGGGAGTACGTTCAGAAAGTCCGGATTCATAATTGAATCCGGACATCCGACGGCGACAGGACATTTCCATTCTTGTATTATGTCATTGAAAAACAAAGATTTTTGTTTTGTAGCTTGAGTAAAATGAACATATATTTGTCCGTAAAAGTTTGATAGATGTGGTTTTAAAAGAAGGACGGTATGGAAAAGGTGGATATGAATTACAGCTTCTTTAGCGGTAAAGAGCCGACTGATGCCCAGCTTGCTCAGTTGATGCGAGAAGCCTGTTCGGATGCTGTAGAACGGGCACGGGAAGCTGATGTTAAGTTTGAAGCAGAGTTGGAAAATATGGCGCGTCAGTATATGGCTGAATATAAAACTCGTTATGGGAGAACGTAAACCGCTATTGATTGTTGTAGCCGGACCCAATGGTTCCGGTAAAACAACTATTACCGCGAAGGTCTTACATCATGAATGGATGGAAGACAGTTTCCCTTTTGGGCACGAATTATTTCTAGTGTAGACGAATAAAACTTTAGTTGGCCGTGGCACCGGTTTCTTCTTGCAGGCAGGAGAAGGAGAACGGCGGTGTGAGGATGAGGCGGCGCACCTCCGCATTGTCCATACGTGGAATGTCGCGAATGGTCTTACCCGAACAGGCCGCTTGGATGACACGACAGAAAAGTCCGTGACTTACTGCCAATACACGTTTATCTTTGTAACGGGACACTATATCGAGCAGGAATGTTTCCGCTCGGCGAAACATGGATTCTACGGGTTCGGCTCGGTGGTCTATCTTTGTACGTGCCTTCAGGATATCCATACCCGTGAACGGTCCCCAATCCCGTTCGCGAAGGAGAGATGTGGATTCAAGAGGCAGGCCGTGCGGTTCGTTCAGTATCATAGCGGTGTCCATACAGCGTTTCAAGTCGCTGCACAATAAAGCATCGAAACGGATATTCTTCAATTCATCCCGTAGGGCTTGTGCTTGTGCAATTCCTTCGTGTGACAAATGCCCCGGCATGTGTCCTTGCAGGATGTGGGCTGCATTTTCTTCCGTTTGTCCGTGTCTCACCAGATAAAGTTCTGTCATAAAAGATAAGATTGTCGTGTAATAAGAGGTAAAGTAAGTAAAATAAATCCGTTTAATCGGCTTTTTTGCTGATTTTTCAGGGTTTCTTTCGTTTTTTCAATGATAATATCGTACCTTAGCTGTGTATAAACATTAAACATTTACACTTATGAAGATAGTGAACAGTTATATTTTTCGTGCCGTATGCGCTTTGCTTATCGGCCTTTTGTTAGTATCCAATCCGGAGAGAATGACCGGATTGTTGGTGCAGGTAATCGGTGGATTGTTTCTGATTTCCGGATTAGTCTCGCTCATTAATTATTTCATTATCCGTTATTCGGATAAAGTACCGGTCAAGCCCGTATTTCCTATGGTGGGGTTGGGCAGTTTGCTGTTTGGAGTATTTCTTGGCTTCTTCCCGGGTCTGTTCATTACTTATCTGATGTATATTTTCGGTTTTCTGATGGTGGTGGCCGGTATCAACCAGTTGTGGAATATGTTTCGCTTGCGCCGTTTGATACCTTTCCGTTGGTATGTTCTGTTTTTCACATTATTGATTACGGCTTTAGGCGTATTTGTGCTTTTCAATCCGTTGGAATCCGCTTCCGTCCCGTTCATTCTTTTGGGAGTGAGTTTCATGCTTTACGGTGTGTCGGAATTGATTAACGGCGTGCGTTGGCGTAAATATAGCCGGATGCAACAGCAAAAGGAACAGGTATTGATAGAAAGAGGAGATGAAGAAATTTGAGGGTAATTTCACAACAATAAGAAAGGGAACGACCTTACTGTCGTTCCTTTCTTATTGTTGCGAATGTCTTTTATTTTACGAGCATTTTTATGGTTTCTTTATAATCCTTGTAGATTACTTGTATCAAGTAAGTACCATGGGTATAGTCGTGTGCGTAAACCGGAATCTCAGTTTTCCCGTTTTGGGCTGCGATTTCTTCATGCTTTATGAGGTTGCCTCTTAAAGAATAAATCCGGTAAATCACAGTTCCGTCTTGCGTGTGGTCGACGACCAATGTGGCACTCTCCCTGACAGGGTTGGGTGTCAGGTGCACGGAGAATTTTCCGGCTTCACTTGCGGCGATGTTGCTTGCCCCACCGGTGGTGAACGTTTGTTCTTCTCCGTAGGTCGTTCCGGATGCGGTTTTAGCGAAACTCCTGTATTTATATGTGGTGTAAGGTTTCAAGTCATGCAACTCTGCTTTCATTTCCTCGCCGTCCACGATAACCGTTTGCTTGTCGGCGTAGCTTCTGGCAATATCCTCTGTCCAGTATTCAAATCCCTTTTGCAGGATTTCTTCCGAACCGCTGATGATGTAGCCCATCAATGTGACGGACGTACCGTCCGGTGACGTGATGGTGATGGTTTGCACGGTGGGCGGGAAGAGCACGAAAGCATCGGCTGTCCCGAATCCTATCCATTCGCTGAAATACTCTTTTTCTTGGTATTTCACAAAAGCGCGGTATTTATAGTAAGTACTTGGCGTTAGGTTGCGCAGGCTGAAAGCCAGTTTGCCGTCTACGGGAGGTTGTGCGAGCACGGTGTTCGACGGAACCAAATCCGGCGCGTCATATTTCCGCCATTCGAAACCGAATTGTGCGTCGCTGTAAGTGTCACACGCCGTGAGGGCATGTAATGTGGCCGAAGTGTGCGAGCATGCATCAGCAGCTTCTATGGTGGCGCTGATAGGTTGTGTCGTAAACGTGTTCCATTCGGAATAAGTACTGTTCGTACCGATTTGGATAAAGGTACGGTAAGATACGGTGGCGTGAGCCGGCAAGTCTGTCAACCGGCAGGGGGTACCTTCTTTCCGGAACGTTTCGCTTCCTACTTTCCATTCTACGCCCGAAGTGGTAATGGCGGAGGGATCGGTCAAGTCGGACGATACCGTGACCAGTGCAGAGGTTTGCAAGGTTTCCACGACATTGCCGCCGACGGTGACCTGAAGGGTGGAGAACGAGTTCCATCCGCTGGTATAAGTCCCGTGCGGAGTTTTCACGTAAGCTGTCGGGGAATAGTATCCGCCGGGATATAGTCCCGTCAGTGTCACGAGAGAGTCTTTCCCGTTGAGCACATAGTGCTCCCCGTTCAAATCCAATCCTTTTTCTATCACAGTGGCATCTCCCGTGTCGAAACGGCAAACGAGGGTCGCCGTAGTCTGTGTGGCTTCTTTCAAAGCCCAGGAAACCTTGACGGGAAGGGTAGGATAATAATCCCCGAGGTTGTTGTAGAACGTTTCCTCAATGTCGCCTTCGTCTGGGATGTTTACGATAGCGTAATGCCTGATGGAGTATTTCGTGCCCTCTATCAGTCCGGATATGGTGGTCTTGAATACATTTTTGTCAATCCCGTGGGTAGAAGGTTCTCCTTTCACTTTCGTCCATAAAGTCATGTCGTTCCATGCCCAATTGTGTTTCTCTAATGTGTCAAAAGGCACGTAGTAACAGCCGCTTTCTTTTAGCGTGCCTTCTATTTTGTCAGTGTCTAATGTATGCAAGGCGGTTATGCGGGTTTGCGTGGCGTTAAGTTCTATGGTATGGCAGAGTACTCCCGTGTTCTTCGTGGTGAAGAACCGTGCACTGCTGTAAATGGTCTCGTGTTCGGTTTTCACGATAGCTCGCATGCAATAGGATGTGTTGCCTTGTAGTCCCGTTACGGTAGCGCGCACGAATCCTGTTTCGTCCATGGGGCTGCCGTCCACAACAGCTATAATCTTGTATCCTTCTTCCAGCGGATGGCCGATGCCCACCTCGAAACTCACATTCTTTACTTTTGCCGGGTCACCCTTGATGAGGGCAAGCAGGTCGGCTGTAGTACGTGTGGGTTGTGCGCTCAGTTCCTCGAATAAGTTACCGGTCTTGAACTTTTTGGACGGCATGAGGTTTTCCATACCGTTTTCTTCCCATGCCAACAAGTATTCGTATTCCGTGTCAGGAGATACTTCAATGTCTGTTTCCGTGCCGCTCCATGGAATTTCCGTGTAGTCCGTTTCTGTGGTTTTCTTGTATTTCAATACCATGTTGCTTGGAACGTTGTCCGGATTCGGGGTGATTCGCTCCAGATGCGCGGTGTAATAGTCCGTTCCGGTAGAAAAGACATCCGCCGTACGGAAATGTGGAAGGGTGTAGTTGTCCCCCGTCCAGGCGTGGCCTTTGTCCGCGGTGGCCGTGTCGTTATAGGCTTGGGCAGCCTCGTTTAAGTCCTGCCGGAAATCTTTGCCTTTCATGTCGAATACGCCTAAGATGTACTGTGACTGTTGGTAATAGTCATTGCCGATGGACTTTCCCGTTTCCGTGCTGTAATAAGTATTCCGGATGCGGGTCGGTACGTTGTATTCGTCTATCAGGTAACTGGCATCCCCTGCGATGCTACCTATCTGTTCTTCCGATCCGGTGGAACTTACCGTCCCCGAATTGTAGCATCCGTAAATCAAGGGTGTGATACCTATTGTACTGTATTGGAATACGCCGGTGATACCGCCTCCGTTATTGTAGAACGTTTGTCCTTTCCGGCCGTTGCATGCGATGGCACCGATGTTGTAGCTGTTTACAATACTTCCTGAATTGTGAGAACTGATGCCGCCTACAGTGGCTTTCATGTCGCTTTGTACGGCAATGCGTCCTGTATTGCCGCTGTTGATGACGAGGCCATAATTACTGGTGGTAATGCCGGCAGCCGAGAACGGGCTGTATACCGTTTGTGACGAACTGAACCGTATGTTTATCTCTCCTTCGTTCAGGCAGTTGTTGATGGTGGAACCGGAAAAGTTCGTACCCACAATGCCCGCCAGACTGATGCCTTCCGTCTTGTAAGACGTACTGTTGCCCGACAGTTTGCCCCGGTTTACGCATCCGGTGATGCGTATGTTCTTTCCGTTACAGTCGCCCGTGATTCCTCCGCCGGACACGCTACCGTTTTCGGTGACTTCCACTGTGATTCCTCCTTCGTTCAGGCAACCGTTCACGGTGCCGTCGGTGCTGCCTGCAATGCCCCCCACGGTGAGTTCGCCACGGTATTTTTCAAAGGTGATGCTCCCGGCGAAACGGCAGGCGGCTATAGTCGTGTACGCCATGGCTTCGCCTACGATGCCGCCCACTGTGGCGTCTGGAAGTTGGTTAGAGGAAGTGATTTTACATGTCTCGTCCAAAATCAGGTCATACACCACTCCATATTCGGGATTGCCATAATAGCCTTGTAAAGTGGCGATAAAGCCGGAATTCCCCACACCGGCTTGTACCTGTACTCCGGATAAGGTATGCCCGTTACCATCGAAAAATCCACCGAATTTTTTGATGGGTGTCCAATAATGCGCCCCCATGTCCAAATCGTTGTCCAACACGATTCTGCTTTGCAGGAACGTGGTGCCTTGTTGGGACAAATAGGCCAACCCTGCCAACTGTTGCACTGTGGAAATGTGGTATTCCTGGCTATTGTTACCGTCCCACCATGATGTGTCGTAATTGCCTTCGTCCGTCCAGTTTCCGGTTTGTGCCCACATCATGCCGACTGACAAACAGCAGGTGCACAGCGTCCATAATTTTTCATGGTTTTTATTTTTGAAGTAAATACTATTCCTTTTTCTTCAGCTCCGCGTCAAACTGCCGGATGGCGGCCATACCCTCGTTGCAGGCGCACGGACCGCTGATGCAACCGCCCGGGCAAGCCATCACCTCAATCATGCGCGTGGGGCATTTGCCCGTTTTGGCGTACGCCCGCAGCGCGGCAATGTTTTTCTTGTTCAGGTCAGCTATCAGTGTACCTTGCAGTTCCGGGTCGCCTACCATGTTTTTTACGGCCGTGAACACACCGCCGGTCTTGGCAAAGCCGTGTGCGTCATGTCCGGCATGTTCTTCGGGCGTAAAGTCCTCACATGCCGCCATGTCTATTTCCATTCCTTCAATGACGGCATCCAGTTCGCGGAACGTCCATACGAAGTCCACGTTGGGATTCTCGCGTCCTTCCGCCTTTTTGGAGGCGCAGGGGGCGATGAACACCGTCAGGGCTTCCGGATGTTTTTTGCGGGCATATTCCGCTACGTAGTACATGGGAGAACCCGTAGAAGATACGTAAGGCATGATTTCGGGGATGTGCTTCCGCGCCAACTGTACGTAAGCCGAGCAGCAACTGGTGGTCATGAACGCAGCTCCGCTTTCCAATTTCTCTTTGAATTCTTCCGCTTCCCGCCGTATGGTTTCTTCGGCGCCGTATGCCACTTCGAGTACGTCGCTGAAACCGATGGCATTTCAATGCACCGAATACTTTCTCGTACCGGCTGTTTGAATTGGGCCAACACGGAGGGGGCCACCATAGCCACTACTTGTCGTCCTTCCTTGATGCGGTTCAGCACATCGAATACGGCACATTGGTCGAATATGGCACCGAACGGACAAGCGTTCAGGCATTTGCCGCAATAGATACATTTTTCCGGGTCGATATGCTCTACGCCGTATTCGTCTTTGGAAATGGCTTTCACGGGACAAGCCTCTTCGCACGGCACGGGAATGTACACGATAGCGTGGTAAGGGCATACCTGATGGCACCGGCCGCAACTGATACATTTTTCGTGGTCGATGTAGGCTTTCCCTTCGCTGTCGTAGTGAATGGCATCTTTCGGACAGTTGTTGTAGCAGGGCCGCGCGGCACAGCCACGGCACAGGTTCGTCACCTCGTAGTTGATTTTCACGCACGAAGAGCACGCTTCGTCCATTACGCTGAGGATACTTTTCTCCGAATCGATTTCTTTTCGTTCCATCATGCGGGCGGCGTAGGTAGACAGACGTTCGGTTTCGTCGGTTTCATCCGTCATGTCGAAGCCCATCATGGCCATGGTCTTGTATTTTGTCACTGCACGTTCTTTATACACGCAGCAGCGTCCCAACGGTTTTTGCTTGCGTGGATGCAGTTCCACAGGCAGCCGGTCTACTTTTTCCAATAACTCGTTTTCTTTCCACATTTTCACCAAACGCGCCAATAATTGGTAGCGGATGAACATGATGTTGTTGTTATATGCCATCGTTTAGGATTATTTAGTTTTGATTATTGGACAAATCTACGAAAAAAAGGCAATCTTTTGTATCTTTGTGTTAATTTTATGACAGAATGTTTCAATAATATTTCAGAAAGCGGTTTTTCTGCCCTGTTGGATGTACTTTTGGCTGGAAAAAGTCCCGGTAGGGAAGGTTGGAGATTGTTACTTGCCGGTTTGGACGACGGGCAGGATGAGTCTCTTCGTACCCTTGCGGCAGAGGCGGCCCGGAAGCATTTCGGGAATGGGATATTCATTCGCGGACTCGTTGAAATCTCTTCGTGGTGTCGCAACAACTGTTATTATTGCGGGCTTCGCCGTTCCAACCGTTTCGCCTCGCGCTACCGTTTGTCTCAGGAGCAAATACTCGATTGTTGCCGGGAGGGGGCACGGCTCGGCTTCGGGACTTTTGTCTTGCAGGGCGGAGAAGATGGGGAACAAGATGAGGATTGGATAGAAGAATTGGTGGGCAAGCTCCGCGCGGAGTTCCCCGGACATGCCATCACGCTGTCTGTGGGGGAACGCGACGGGGAGGTGTACCGCCGGTGGCGTGATGCAGGGGCGGATCGTTACCTGCTTCGCCACGAAACACGGAATGAGGCGCATTATGCCCGTTTGCATCCACGTGAGATGGACGGTGCCCGGCGTCGGGAATGCTTGCGGACGCTGAAAGCTTTGGGGTATCAGACAGGAGCCGGCATGATGGTGGGCTCACCCGGTCAGACGTGGGACTGTTTGTTGGACGACATCGCTTTTTTGGAAGAGCTGGAGCCGGAGATGATAGGCATGGGTCCTTTCGTTCCGGCTGCCCATACACCTTTTGCCCGTCATTCGGCCGGGTCGGTGTCTTTGACGCTCCGCTTGATTGCATTGATGAGGCTGCGTTTTCCGGAGGCATTGATCCCGGCCACCACGGCTTTGGCTACGTTAGACGCACACGGGCGTGAGGCCGGTATCTTGGCGGGGGCAAACGTGGTGATGCCTAACTTGTCCCCTTTGGCCGTGAGGGGGCAATACAGTATTTACGACCATAAAGCGTCCGGCGGGAGCGAGGCAGCCGAAGGGTTAGGCCGTCTGGAGCAGGATTTGAAAAAAATAGGCTACCACATCTCATACGGTCGCGGAGACAGTCCGGGACATGGGGTGGGGAAACAGCTTTAGAACGATTAGATATGAAGATAATGTATGATGTGAAATCGGAACGCGCCGAAGAGTTTATCTCCGACGCGGA
>ENA-OQDM01000946-OQDM01000946.1-human-gut-metagenome-genome-assembly--contig:-NODE-946-length-13489-cov-2.294642_pt1 | contig 13489 bp, 16 predicted proteins | sample MGYA00242772_ERZ504605 | MGnify/ENA primary metagenome ERZ504605 (study PRJEB26092, sample SAMD00036348) | human gut metagenome | host: Homo sapiens | study: EMG produced TPA metagenomics assembly of... | reverse complement strand
TCGTCTCCTGCCAATCCGGTTTGTTCTTCTCCAGCCATTCACACAAAGAACCTTTTTCGTTTCTCAATCAAGGCATCCAATGTTTGTAACTGTTCTTCAATCGCGCTCCGTTCTTTACGAACGGTCTCCATCTTTGCCTGAAATTCCCCATTTCAATTCTTTCACTTTCCATTCACACTCCTGCCTCAACTGCTTTATTTCTCCCTGTTGCTGACGAATATTAAGTTCCAGTTCCTTGTCCTTTTTGCGCAGTTCGTTAATCCCATCTTCACAATCGGACATTTCCTTTTGATGGGGATGTTCGTATTTCACCTTTTGAAGTTTCAGGTTACACTGTGCCTGTTCATCGCGCAACTGCCGGATACGATTATCCACAGTCTGCACTTTCTCTTCTTGCGTTGCCCTTACTTTCTCTTCTTCCACACGAAGTTGTTGCATCAATTCCTCCTGCTTGCCGGCAATCTCCGCATTCCGAGCATTTATCCGTGCTTGCTGGCTATTCTCAAAAGTACGGAAATCAGCTTCCAGTTTCTCAAACAGCAATCGGTACTTACTCAATACATCCTCATAAGCCCTTGTCAGTTCCGATTTCATATTCCGGACTTGTTCAAGTTCCTGAATCAGTAGTTCTTCGCAAGATACCCGTTTGATGATTTCTTCAATCTGCATCTGCTCGTAATGCAGACGTTTCTCACGTATCTTTTTGAGCAAATCGCTTATTATACCTATATCCCTAATCAAGCCATCACGCTCATTGGTGTACTTTTGTTGCAGTTCACCCATAAGCCGCAGCAACCGTTCACGTTCCGTCTCCGCTTTAGCCTGTTCTTCCTTCACTAACGGAATCTCATGCAAAGCCTGTTTCTCCGCAAAGTTAAGCTCCGCACGCCCTTCACCAATCTGCTTTTGGGTATAAATCAAGTCACGATAGGCGTTCATTACTTTCTCCGCCATCTTCCGGACAGGCACTTCTCCATTCTTGTTCTTAAACCAAAGCATCACGTCCCTGTATTCCTGCTCGAATTCCTTTATCTGGCTACGATAGAAGTCCAAATCGACAGAGATATCCTCATCACTCATCGAACGGATAATGGTATCTTTTATAAAGTCAGCATCCAGTTTGGAATTTAAAAAGACGTTCGAAAGAGAAGACATTACCTAAATTCTGTCCTCTCATTGGCTTATGTTTTGCTTTCGGCAACCTCTCTTAACGGTGGCTTACCTTATCAATGTGTGTCAGAGGAAATGAAAAAGACAAAATTGTAGTTGAAAAGTTCTTTGATCTTATGGAAAAGAACATAAAAGTGATTACTGAAGAAAAAATATAAACAATTTTTTGCTAAATGATTAAAATAAGCGGTTGTTTTGTCATGCAATCGCTTGTTTTTTATAATCAGCAATTGTGTGTTGCGTTTTTTTGTGTTATAATACAAAAGAGGTTTTGAAAATGGTTTTAATTTTATATGGTTTTGTTGTTTTTTTGGCGACACTTTTAGGGTCGTTTGTAGGACTCGGCGGCGGAGTTATAATCAAGCCGGTCCTCGATGTTATCAATGCACACTCTCTAACCGAAATTTCTTTCTTTTCGTCTTGTGCTGTTTTTGCGATGTCGATAACATCAACTACACGTCATATCATAAAAAAACGCCGATAAAGCCGTCTATTGTGTTGTTGGTTGCTTTGGGCTCGGTCGGCGGCGGTCTGCTCGGAAATTATCTTTTTAATTATGCGTTAAGTGTTTCTTCAACTCCGAATACCGTAAGAGGCATACAGTCTGCAATATTGGCTGTTTTTTTAGTGTGCGTTATTATCTTTGTATCCGGTAATTTCAAAACATTTAATGTTAAAAATCCCATAGCAATTTTGCTGTCCGGATTACTGCTCGGTACCGCGGCGGCATTTCTGGGTATTGGCGGCGGACCGATAAATGTTGCTTTTTTAACTCTTATGTTTTCGTTTACGATGAGAGATGCAGCGGTGTATTCGGTGGCTGTTATTTTCTTTTCCCAATGCGCAAACATTATATCCACATATATAAAAACGGGCTTTTCCGGATTCGATATGAAGGTGCTGCTTGTGATTATCCCTGTTGCGGTTATCGGAGGGTTCATAGGTTCGATTTTAAATAGGAAATGCAATGAAAAAGCAATTAAAGTCACGTTTACAATTGCCGTATCTTCGGTTGCGGCACTATCTTTATACAATGCTGTAATGTCATTTATGTAATATAACGGAGGAACATAATGAGGCCAAATATTATTTTTTATTTCAGCGATCAACAGAGATGGGATACTGTTAATGAAACCGTTACTCCAAATCTTATGAAGCTTGCCGAAAACGGTGTGAATTTTACAAATTCATATACGTGTCAACCGGTTTGCGGACCGGCTCGCGCTTGCCTTCAAACCGGTCTTTATGCGACGCAAAACCAATGCTATTGGAATGGAATTCCGCTTCCGCAAAACATTAAGCCGTTAGCTGAATACTTCAACGAAGCAGGATACGAAACAGCTTATGTCGGGAAGTGGCACTTAGCCTCCGACAGACTGCCGAACGTAGGCTTCCACTGCGAAAAAAGCGCAATTCCGGAGAACCTGCGCGGCGGTTATAAAGATTGGTGGCGTGCATCCGATGTACTTGAGTTTACATCACACGGATATGATGGATATGTCTTTGACAATGAAAACAGAAAAGTTGATTTCAAGGGCTACCGCGCTGATTGTATAAACGATTTCGCCCTTCAATATCTTGAGCAAAAGACATCTGATAAGCCGTTTTTTATGTTTGTATCTCATATTGAACCACATCATCAAAATGATCATCATTGTTATGAAGGTCCTAAGGATACTGTAGATAAATTTAAAGACTATCCTATACCACCCGACTTGTCGTTTTTACCCGGCGATTATAATAAAATGTATCCGGATACATAGCTGCAATAAACAGACTTGATGATAATGTCGGTAAGCTCGTTAAAAAGCTGAAGGAAAAGGGACTCTACGATAACACAATTATTATTTATACAAGCGATCACGGCTCTCATTTTAAGACCCGCAATCTTGAGTATAAGAGAAGTTGCCACGACAGCGCAACGCATACGCCGCTGATTATCAGCGGAGGGATGTTCAAAGGCGGTGTAATTGATGACAGGCTTGTCAGTCTTATAGATCTCCCTCCGACATTGCTTGATATGGCAGGAATATCGATACCGAAAAGCTATTCCGGCGTATCGCTGCTCAAGGAAATGCGTGAAAATAAGGAACGCGACTGCGTATTTATTCAAATAAGTGAAAGTCAGTGCGGACGAGCTATACGCACCAAAAAGTATAAGTATTCCGTAAGGACTCTTGCTCCTACCGGATATGTTGCCCACAACTCAGATGTATATTTTGAAGATTATTTATATGATCTTTCAGTTGATCCGATTGAGAAAAACAATCTAATAAAATCTCCGGAATATGCTTCCGTAAGGGCTGAACTCAAAGATATGCTGATAAACGAAATGGTCAAAGCAGGGGAGCGTAAGCCAAAAATTTTACCGGCTTTATTTGTCAGAAAAAAATAATAGGAGTTAAGGGAATGGAAAAGAAATATTTAACTTTAAAAGAAAAAATATGTTTTCCGCTTTCTGCTTTCGGCAGAAGCGGAATATTATACTATAATGACAATGTTCTATCTTGTCTTTTTTGGTTGACGTTGCTAAGCTAAATGCTGTTACAGCAAGCGCTATTATACTCGGCGGTCGTATTTTTGATGCGCTTAACGACCCAATAATGGGAATGATAGTAGATAAGACGAGAAGTAAATGGGGAAAAATGCGTCCGTATTTGCTTTTCTCTCCGATACCGGTTTGTGTGTCGACCATCCTTTTGTTTATTGCTCCTTTTCAAAGCAGCGCGGCGGCTACTGTATATGCTGCGTGTACATATGTGCTTTGGGGTGTTTGCTTTACGATACAAGACGTTCCTTTTTGGGGACTGACTTCGGTTATAACACCAAACGAAAAAGAACGTACACAGTTTATTTCAAACGGACGTTTGGGTTCTACATTTGGTGGTATTCTTCCGGCACTTCTTATTCCTATTTTACGTCAGTCTTCTCTCGGATTGCGCGGCGGTTATCTTTTCGGCGCAATTCTCTTTGGTGTCATGGGCGCGCTTCTTTCAAGTCTTGCGTTCTTTACTACTAAAGAGCGAATAGAGCCGTCAACAACGACACCTACTTTTAAAGAGACTGTTCATGTTGTCGGTCAAAACAAACTGCTTTTACTTGTAATCGCAGCAGCTATACTCGGTTCTACAATGGTTATTGCCAATATATCTGCCGACTATATAGCTAACTATTTAATAATTCAAGGTTACACGGACTTTGATGTTCTTGCTTCTACAAACGATGTTGTAGCCGCTTATAAAGCGGGCGGATTTTGGATACCGCGCGGAACTATTCTCACGACTTTAACTGTTGCCATTGGTGCCGGTATGGTGCCGGCCATGGTCGTATTCCCGATGCTTCGCAAGAAATTTGATTTGAAGCAGATTTACATCGGCTCGTCTATTTTCGGAGTCATTGCACACTGTGTTTGCTATTTGCTCTTTATGAATGATCCGGGGCATATTAATATTTATATTCTTTGGGTATGTCTGTTCTTAATGGGATTCCCTCTCGGAATTTATAATGTAATTACATATGCTTTCATAGCTGACTCGGTTGATTATATGCAATGGAAAACAGGTAAACGATCTGAGGGTGTGTGTTTTGCTTTCCAGACCTTCCTTTCAAAGGTTACAGCAGGTATAGCCGGAGTTGTAACAGGTTGGGTTCTCGAAATAGGTAAGTATCAAAAGCCGATTGACGGTAATCTTGACATAAACGGCAAACAGATTTTGGCTCAGCAAACGCCTTTCACTCAAAAATGGCTTCTGATTATGGTAACTCTTCTTCCTGCTCTTGGGTTCCTTTTAACTATGATACCAATGTTTTTCAATGATTATACCGGAAAGAAGAAAGAAAAAATACAAAATGAACTTGAAGAGATACGTAAAAAAGAGCATGAGTTGAGTTCCGTTGTAAAAGACTGAACTATTATTTATTTAAAATAGACAAAAAGACAGGCTGTATGTTTGACAGCTTGTCTTTTTTTATAATTATTGCAAGAATATAAAACAAATATTGCAAAACTGAGTAAAATATTATAAAATCTATAAGGTTAAAAAAGTATTTTTAAATCTTGGAGGCAAGAATAATGCAATACAGCAAAATGAATAGGGAAGAACTTGAGGATTTAAAAAGCGAGCTTAAGAAACAATACGATGACGTTAAGTCACAAAATCTTAAACTCAATATGGCGAGAGGTAAGCCGTCGCCCGAGCAGTTGGAGCTTTCCATGGATATGCTTAATTCATCACTTTCGGCTTCCGATTGGATATCCGAAGACGGTACGGATGTCCGCAATTACGGCGGTCTTGACGGTATTCCGGAATGCAAAAGCTTTTTGCGGATGAACTCGGAGTCGCTCCCGAAAACATCATTGTCGGCGGCGCATCAAGCTTAAATCTTATGTATGACTATATTTCACAGTGTTATACGCACGGTGCAGGTGCCGAGCCCTGGTGCCGTCAGGGCGATGTTAAATTCATATGTAATGTTCCCGGATATGACAGACATTTCGGTATATGCGAGCATTTCGGCATTAAAATGATAAATGTCAGTATGACAGAAACAGGACCTGATGTTGCAAAAATTGCCGAGCTTGTTAAAGATCCTTCGGTAAAAGGTATGTTCTGCGTACCGAAGTATTCCAATCCTGACGGAATAACGTATTCGGATGAAACAGTTCGTGCGTTGGCCGCTTTAAAACCGTCTGCGCCCGATTTCCGTGTAATATGGGACAACGCTTATATTGTGCACGACCTTTGCGATGATGCTGATACTTTGCTCAATATTTTTGACGCCTGCAAGGAATTCGGAACAGAGGATAATTTCATTGAATTTACTTCAACATCAAAAATAACCTTCCCCGGAGCAGGTATTTCGGCAATAGCTGCTTCACCGAAGAACATTGCGATGATTAAAGACAGATTAAAGTCGCAGACAATAAGCTATGATAAGATGAATCAGTTAAGACACGTTAAATACTTCAAAAATGCCGATGGTATTAAGGCACATATGAAGAAACACGCTGAACTTCTTGCACCTAAATTTAATATAGTGCTTGAAACGCTTGAAAAAGAGCTTAAAGACAATGATCTTGCATCCTGGTCATCTCCTAAAGGCGGATATTTTATAAGTCTTGACGTTAACCATTGCAGCGCAAAACGCGTGGGTGAAATTTGTAAAGAACTCGGTGTTGTTCTTACTACCGTAGGTGCAACCTTCCCGTACGGAATAGATCCCGATGACAGAAATATCAGAATTGCACCTTCTTATCCTTCAACTGATGAGCTTCAAAAAGCAGCCGATATTCTTTGCCTTGCAGTTAAGCTTGCAACTATAGAGGCTTTGGTGTAAAATATACTCATAAAATCTATTTGTTTGCCCTAAGTATTACAAAGGGGTTATGAGTATGCTAAGAACAAAAAAATATAATAATGAGGCAGCTTCTTATCCGTATGTTTCCGCGATTATTGTAGCTGCCGGAAATTCAACAAGAATGGGCGGCGTCAATAAGCAGTTTTTGCTAATTGACGGCGTCCCTGTGCTTATCAGGACTTTGAAGGCATTTGAAAATTCGGATCTTATTAAGGAAATAATCATATCGGCACGCGAAGAGGACATCCCTCAAATTTTTGCTATGGTAAAAGATTATTCGGTTAATAAGGTCAGTAATATCGTTAAAGGCGGCTGTACGCGCCAGGAAAGCGTTTTTAATGCTGTTAGGTGTTGTATGACAGAGTCCGATTATATTGCCATACACGACGGTGCAAGACCTCTTGTGGACAGAGAAACGATTGAAAAAACGATTTTTGCGGCTTTTGATTTTAATGCCGCTGCGCCCGGTATCCCGGTTAAAGATACAATAAAAACCGTTAGTGATGAAGGAATAGTAACTTCAACGCCGGCGAGGGATTCGCTAAGGGCAATTCAAACACCGCAGGTATTTAATAAAAAAATGTACTTAAGCGCTATGCAGGGCGTTCCGAACAGTGAACTTTTTACGGATGATTGCGGCTTAATTGAAGCATACGGTAAACTTGTCAAAATTGTTGATGGAGATAATACAAACATCAAAATTACGACTCCTGAGGATTTAATCATTGCCGAAGCAATTATCAACAAAGGAGAAAAAGATGAATTATAGAATCGGGCATGGATATGATGTTCATAAGCTTCAAAAGGGTAGAGAATTAATATTAGGCGGAGTTCATATTGAAAATGATGGAATTGGCCTTTTGGGCCATTCAGACGCAGATGTACTTGCCCATGCTGTTAGTGACGCTTTACTCGGTGCAGCTGCGCTCGGTGATATCGGAAAGCATTTTCCCGATACAGACGATACCTATAAAAATGCCGACAGTATGGTTCTTTTATCTAAAGTGTGTGATTTACTTAAGGAGAACGGTTATTCTGTCGGAAATATAGATGCCACGGTTTTGGCTCAAAGCCCGAAGCTTGCGCCGTATATTGCGGCGATGCGCACAAACATTGCAAAAGCATGTAAAATACCGTTGTCTGATGTCAGCGTAAAAGCGACAACAGAAGAGGGGCTTGGCTTTACAGGAGCAAAGGAAGGAATTGCGGCGCACAGTGTGTGTATTATAATTAAAGAGAAGGAGATAAAATTTATATAATATGCAAACTCAAAAAACATTGATGTTGATATTGAACTTTACCATAATATGTTGTGTTTTATTCAGCGCTGTTTTATTAAAAAATCTTTATAAAAAAACTAAAAAGAGAAAATGCAACATCTCCGGACGACAAAAACGTAAAAAAATATTTGCGTTTTCTTATGGTAATTTTGATAATTCTGATTGTTTTAAGTGTTATCGCAATGATGTTAGGCATATTCAGTAAAATTCACATTTAAAGCTAAAACCACTCGTTTATGACGAGTGGTTTTGTATTTTATTGACAAATATTTGCTCTTTTGTTAATATGTTTATAAAGAATTTATTGGGGAGAATTATATGGATAAAATCATTGAAATATCTCATTTGAGCAAGTCGTATGGAGACATAAAGGCTGTTAATGATTTATCCTTTAGTGTTTATCGCGGTGAATTGTTTGCATTTCTCGGCGTAAACGGCGCAGGAAAGTCCACAACCATTTCAATTATGTGTGGACAGATAAAAAAGGACAGCGGAAAAATAGTAATCTGCGGCAAAGATACTGAGAAAAATTTCAACAGTGTTTCATCGGATATCGGTGTAGTTTTTCAAAACTCCGTACTTGATAAAGCGTTGTCGGTAAAAGATAATCTGCGCAGTCGTGCCGCTCTGTATGGCATAACGGGCAAAGAATTTAAAAATCGTCTTGATGAGTTATCGGAACTTCTCGGTTTTGAAGATATTCTTAACAGAACCGTCGGAAAACTGTCCGGAGGGCAAAGACGACGTATTGATATAGCAAGAGCTTTGCTTCACAATCCCAAAATACTGATCCTTGATGAGCCGACAACAGGACTTGACCCTCAAACAAGACAGCTTTTATGGTCGGTTATAACAATGCTTCGCAAAACTCATGGGCTTACCGTCTTTCTCACAACACATTACATGGAAGAGTCGGCGGACTCCGATTATGTAGTGATACTTGATGCCGGGCAAATTTCGGCAGAGGGGACTCCGTTAGAACTGAAAAATAAATATACAGGTGACTTTATTACTCTGTATGGGGAATCAGCCGCTCTTGCCGAGAGTCTTGAGCTGCCGTCGGAAAAATTGAACGGCGCCGTTCGCATTGCTGTTCCGAATTCCGAAAAAGCAACCGAACTGATAATTAAAAATCCTGATATATTTAAAGACTATGAGGTAATTAAAGGAAAATGGATGATGTTTTTATGGCGGTTACAGGTAAAAACCTGAGTGGAGGTGACGTAAAATGATGGGTCTCGGCAATCTTATCAGAAGAAACAGCAAACTGTTTTTCAAAGATAAGGCAATGTTTTTTACTTCACTTATAACTCCGATTATATTGCTCATTTTATATACAACTTTTCTCGGAAATGTTTACAAGCAAAGCTTTTTATCCGCAATACCTACAGGCTTTGAGTTGTCGGAAAAACTCATAAATGCGGTCGTTGCAGGCCAGCTTGTGTCATCACTTCTTGCCGTATGCTGCGTAACTGTTTCGTTTTGTTCAAATATGCTCATGGTTCAGGATAAGGTCAGCGGCGCGCGTGCAGATTTAACCGTAACTCCTGTAAAAAAATCAACGCTTGCCGTAAGTTATTATATCTCGACGCTTATTTCTACACTTGCAATATGTGTTGCGGCTTCAGTTATTTGTTTTATTTATTTGTCAAATATTGGCTGGTATCTTTCATTTAAAGAGACGGTTTTATTCTTACTCGATGTGATATTACTTGTAATGTTCGGAACAGCGCTTAGCTCTATAATCAACTTCTTTTTAAACTCACAAGGTCAGATTTCCGCAGTAGGGACCATCGTCAGCGCAGGATATGGATTTATCTGTGGCGCATATATGCCCGTCTCAAGCTTTTCTGCCGGACTGCAAAAAGTTATTTCTTTTTTGCCGGGTACATACGGCACGGGACTTTTACGCAATCACGCTTTAAACGGTGTTTTCAGTGAACTGTCCGAAATGGGTATGCCGAAGGAATTTGTCACCGTATTTAAAGACAGTATTGACTGTAACTTGTACTTTTTCGATAAATGCGTCAGTATAGAAGCGATGTATGCTGTACTGTGTTGTTCGGTGGTTGTGCTGGTGTTAGCATATATTATATTAAATGTTGCAGTCAAGAAAAGATAAATAAGTTTTCAATTGTTATATCAGAATATATAAAAAGGTCACGGTAACTAAATTTGTTGCCGTGACCTTTTCTATAACTTAATAATTATTTACCAAAAGTAAGAAGTAAATATCCGGCTGCAACAGCAGAACCGATAACTCCTGCAACATTCGGACCCATAGCGTGCATTAAAAGGAAGTTAGAGGGATTGTATTTTCTTCCCTCAACCTGAGATACACGAGCCGCCATAGGAACAGCCGAAACACCTGCGGAACCTATAAGTGGATTAACTTTACCATGAGTTACGAGGTTCATAAGTTTGCCGAACAATACGCCGCCTGCGGTTGAGAAAGCAAATGCGACAAGACCGATTACTATTACAAGTATAGTTTTGGTAGCGAGGAATGTTTTGCCTTCTGCTGTGGCGCCTACGGTAGTACCGAGCATTATTGTTACGATATTGCAAAGAGAATTCTGAGCAGTATCACTGAGGCGTTCGGTTACGCCACATTCTTTGAAAAGATTGCCGAGCATAAACATACCGATAAGCGGAGCGACCGACGGAAGAACAAGTACGCAAAGAACAGTAACAACAATCGGGAAAATGATTTTTTCTGTTTTGCTTACGGTTCTAAGCTGATCCATCTTGATTTCGCGCTCTTTTTTGGTAGTTAAAAGCTTCATAATAGGGGGCTGAATCAGCGGTATAAGAGCCATATAAGAGTATGCCGCTACAGCAATGGGTCCTAATAGCTGCGGAGCGAGTTTACTCGTTAAATAAATAGCTGTCGGTCCGTCTGCACCGCCGATAATAGCTATTGAAGCTGCTTCCTGAGGCGTAAAGCCCTCAAAACCGGGGATAAGGTTGGTTGCGATTGAAATAAGAAAAGCAACATAAATACCAAGCTGAGCAGCAGCGCCGAGAAGAAGACTTGAAGGATTCGCAAGAAGCGGTCCGAAGTCGGTCATAGCACCTACACCCATAAAGATAAGGCAGGGGAATATACTCGATTTAACACCTGCGTAAATAAGTCGCAAGACACCGGTATCATACCAATGGGCACCTTCAACAACTTGGCCGCTGTATGACGACATCATAAGCGGATCATACATAATATCAGGATAAATGTTAACAAGTAACATACCGAAAGCAATCGGAACTAAGAGAAGCGGTTCAAATTTTTTGACAATAGCCAAATATAAAAGAACAAAGGAGACTAAAATCATAACCCAGTTTTGCCATGACAACGATACAAAACCGGAGCTTTGAAATATCTCCACCAAAGCATTTACAACAGACATTTATTGACCTCCTCAGTTCAAATAAGCAAGGACGTCATCAGTTGCAACCGAGCTGCCTTTTGCGGCTACAACCTGTGAAACTGTACCATCCGAAGGAGCTACAATTTCGTTTTCCATCTTCATTGCTTCAAGAATAAACATAATGTCGCCGGCCTTAACGCTCTGACCTGCGGTAACATTTACTTTAAGTATTGTTCCGGGCATGGGAGCCTTAACAGCGGTTCCGCTCCTGAAACAGGAGCAGGTGCGGGAGTAGCCGGTGCCGAGGGCTGTGTAGCCACAGGTGCTGCCGGAGCAGAAGCTGCGGTAGGCGCAACGCTTGTTACTATTGCCTCACTTAACTCGTCAACTTCGACTTCATAGTCTTTTCCGTTTAAAGTAACTACATATTTCATATTGTTAACCCCTTACTTGTTTTCTATAAGCTTAATTGAATTGAATTTTAATCTGTTCAAAGGAACTCCGCTTTCTTTGCTGACTATTGCCATAATTACAGCCGCAGTCTTTTCATCGGTTTTATAAAGATTCAACGTTCCCAATGTTTGATTTTCCGGAAGAGCAACACCGCCTTGGGGTTTTACAACCTCTTTAACGGCATCGGATTTTTTTGCGTTCTTTGCATTCGGCTCCTTTACAAACAATCTGATGAGCTTAGAAAGAAGCTGAACAAGAACTGCCAAAACAACAAGGACAATGAACACAACTACAATGCCGGTTATTGAAACATTAAGAGCTTCACCTATGGACATAACACTGTCTAATAAATACATCTTAACACCCCTTAGTCAATTCTTTTTATTGAATATTTAAAAGTATTTTTTCCTTTTTCTTCGCGTTTATCAAAAAATGCTTCAGCTTGAGTCGGGAATGCAATATAAGAAAGAACATCTTCGTCGCTCTTTGCCTTTTCTCCGATTTCTTTTTTAGCCTTTTCAAAGCCGGGTTCGAGAGAGTCGGCAAATCTGCCCTTAATAGGTTCTTCGTCGCCGAGAACCTTTTTCATAAGGCCCTTATCGATTTCGCCGGGGGCACGACCGTATTCACCCTTAATATAAGCTTTTACTTCTTTGGATATATTCTTGTATCTCTCTCCGACAAGAACGTTAACAGTTGCCTGAACGCCGACCATCTGACTCATAGGTGTTACAAGCGGGGGATAACCGAGATCCTTTCTAACCTTGGGGGTTTCAAGGAGAACATCATTAAACTTATCCATTTTGTTCTGTGCGGTAAGCTGTGCAACAAGGTTAGAGAGCATTCCACCGGGAATCTGATAATTGAGTGCATTTGTGTCGGTTGAAAGCACAAGAGGATTTAAAGAGCCTTTTTTTAAATATTCATCTTTTATTGGCTTAAAGAAGTCGTTGATATCTTTAAGGACAGAAAGGTCAAGGTCAATATCATAACCTTCCTGTTTTAAAGCATAAGCCATAGTTTCCGTAGGAGCCTGTGAAGTGCCGCCGGAGAATGAGGATATAGCAGTATCGATTACATCACATCCTGCTTCAACGGCTTTCTGAAGAGTAAGCATACCGAGTCCTGTGGTACAGTGTGTATGAAGAATAATGGGAGTTTTTACATTTTCCTTAAGAGCCTTTACCATATCATAAGCTTCTTTTGGACCTAAAATGCCTGCCATATCCTTAATGCATATAGTCTGGCAACCGAGCTCTTCCATCTGCTTGGCAAGCTTGATGTATGATTCAAGATTGTGTATTGGGCTTTGAGTATAGCAAATTGCGCCGGATGCAATGGCACCATTCTTTAAAGTCTCGTCAACTGCAACTTCAATATTTCTAACGTCGTTAAGAGCATCGAATATTCTTATGATATCAATACCGTTTTCAATTGATTTTTTAACGAACATTCTTACTACATCATCGGGATAATGGTGGTATCCGAGCAAATTTTGACCTCTTAAAAGCATTTGAAGTTTTGTGTTGGGGCATTTTGCTCTGATTTTACGGAGTCTTTCCCACGGATCTTCGTCGAGGTAGCGAAGGCAGGAGTCAAATGTTGCACCGCCCCAGCATTCAAGTGAATAATAACCCGCTTTGTCCATTGTTTCAAGAATGCCGTCAAATTCGGAGTAAGGCAATCTCGTTGCAATAAGAGACTGATTTGCGTCTCTTAAAACGGTTTCAGTAAACTGTACTTTCATATATATTACCTCCAAAAAAGTAACAAAATAATATCAAACACAATATAAAATCCAAATTGCTCCAATTTAAAATTAATTATACAATATATAGTTTTGTTTATCAACATAAAAAAATT
>ENA-OQDM01000945-OQDM01000945.1-human-gut-metagenome-genome-assembly--contig:-NODE-945-length-13501-cov-3.546807_pt1 | contig 13501 bp, 16 predicted proteins | sample MGYA00242772_ERZ504605 | MGnify/ENA primary metagenome ERZ504605 (study PRJEB26092, sample SAMD00036348) | human gut metagenome | host: Homo sapiens | study: EMG produced TPA metagenomics assembly of... | reverse complement strand
AAAATTTTGATGACGCCTTTTTATTATAATATATTGCGGCTTTTCAGCGGCTTATTTTGCCTTCGTAAGCCTTGGCCTCCTTCAGCGCACAGACAAGCTGGTCGGGGACAAGATGTGTTTTTAAATCCACACTTGATTCCCGAGAAAGCCTTTTCGACCTCCTCCACGGATTTACCGCGCACTATCGCCGAAATACCCTGAAGATTTCCGTTACATCCGCCGTAGAACTTAACATCCTTGATAACATCTCCGTCAAGCTCCACATCTATTTGCCTTGAGCAGGTTCCCTTGGTTTTATAGCTATACATCATTTCAGCTCCTTTCCTATTTCATCCGAGAGCCGTGAAAGCTCCTCCATTGAGAGCTTTTCCGCTCTCACCGTAGGCGACAGCCCTGCACGCTCTATTGCCGCCGCCGCTGCCTCCTTTGATATGCAAAGTCCGCCCGACAAGCCGTTTACAGCTGTTTTGCGACGCATTGAAAATGCCGCTTTGACCGTATTGAAAAATACTTTTTCGCTCTTCGGAGTCACCCTTTTGCCGTCAAGAAGCGTCAATTCAATCACCGCGCTGTCAACCTCGGACTCGGTATAAAGCTCTCTCTCGGAACGGGAAACAGGAGCCTTGCATCAGCATAATAATTCACGCCTACCGTTACCGCACCGGAATTTTTACCGCCGACCTCGGCGCAGAATCTGTCTGCCGCCTCTTTTTGAACCATAACCACTATTTTTTTAAGCGGCAGCTGCTCGGACAGCAGCTTCATAATTACGGGTGAAGTGATATAATACGGCAAATTTGCACACACCGTCACTTCGCTGCAATCGGCAAGCTTCTCGGATATAAGCTTTTTTAAATCAAGCTTTAAAATATCGTCGTTTACTATTTCCACATTATTGCAGTCACATAGCGTTTCGTGAAGCACCGGCAAGAGCCGCTTGTCAAGCTCTACCGAAACGACCTTTTTGGCGCGCTTTGAAAGCTCGCTCGTCAGCACCCCTATGCCGGGCCCAACTTCAAGCACTCCGTAAGACTTGTCTTTTGCCGCGGCGTCTGCCATACGCGGACAAACGCTGCTGTCGATTAAAAAGTTTTGCCCGAGAGATTTGGAAAACGCAAAGCCGTGCCGTGCGAGAACAGATTTTACAATATTTATATCAGCTAAATCAACAGACATCTTTTTTAACCTTTTTGAGTCTTTCCATACCGAGTACGATATTTTCATCGGAGGGTGTGGTGTAATTCATACGGAAGCAATTAGTGGTGTCGCCGTCCTCCACCATAAATGCAGTACCGGGAACAACAGCCACCTTTTCCTTAATGGCTCGCTTTACAAAGTCAAGCATATCGATTTTTTCGGGAAGCTCGCACCAGACGAACATTCCGCCCTCGGGGCGTACATACGATACAAGGTCGCCGAGCTTTTCATCTATAAGGTCACACATAAGAGTCATTTTACGGCGGTAAATATCGCGGATTTTGCTATATGCGCTTCAAAATCGGTAGTGCTCATCCACTCGTATACAAGCATCTGATTAAACATTGCCGTGTGAACATCCTGCCCCTGCTTGCAGACTGTCATCTTTGCGACAATCGGCTCCGGAGCTATTACGTAAGCAACGCGGATACCCGGTGCCAACACCTTTGAGAAGGAGCCGGCATATATTACGATACCGTCCTCATCCATGCTCTTGACGGTAGGTACATTTTCACCCGACACACGCAAATCACCGTATGGGTTGTCCTCTAAAATTAACACGCCGTATTTTTTGGCAAGTGCATACAAGGTCTTTCTTTTTTCGAGTGACATAGTTCTGCCGGACGGATTTTGGAAATTGGGTATGGTGTAAATAAAACGCACGTTCTTATTCTCTTTAAGAACCTTTTCAAGAGCGTTCATATCCATACCGTCCTCTTCAACCGGAACGCCCTTAAGCTTGCAGCCGTAAGAGCGGAAGCAGTTAAGCGAGCCGATAAACGACGGATTTTCACATACGATTATATCGCCGAAATTGCAGAGTGATTTCGTTGCCAAATCCATAACCTGAGTAGCTCCAGAGGTTATGATAAGCTTATCGAAGTCTCTTCCTATATTGTTCTTTTTCTTCATATAATCGGCAACGGTTTTTCTGAGCGGCTCATAGCCCTCGGTAACGCCGTACTGAAGAGCCGTTATAGGCTCGTTCTCAAAAATTTTTGCGCTGATACGTCTTACGTCGTCTACGGGGAATGCCGCGACGTCGGGATTGCCTGCGGCAAACGGAATTATCGCAGGGTCTGCCGTAGCCTTTAATATTTCACGGATTGCGGACGGCTGAAGAGCCGAAATTCTGTCCGAAAATACATATTCCATAATATTTTGCATCTCCTTGGGTGATAGTGACCTTAAACATAAAGTACAACAATGATTATAACACAACGCGCCGAATATAACAAGCGCGGCGCATACTGTTTCAGATATACCGAAAAGACAAAACGGATGCGAAGGAAGCCTTCACACCCGTAGCTTTTATTTGTCCCACAGGACTATTTTGCCCTCTTTTCGCGTTTTGTTCATATCAATAAGTCTCTGATTTTCACTTCCGCGAAATCTCAATGAAATATTTCTTTTGGCCTCTACGAATTCGCCGTCAACAAGCACATCGAGCATAGACAGCATCTCATTTGTAACCTCGCACACGGCGCGGCTGTCGCCCGTCAACTCTTCATAGGTGTACCCTGAAAAGCTCCACACGGTCTTTTGCGGCAGTTCTTTTTTTATACGCCGAAGCAGCTTTACGAGTTCACGCTGATTTTCCGGCTCAAACGGCTCTCCTCCGAGAAGAGTTATACCGTCTACATAGTCCGGCCTTAAGGACTCGATTATTTCATCCTCGGTCTCCTTTGTGTACTTTTCGCCGTAATCGAAGTTCCACGTTTCGGGTTGGAAGCAGCCCTTGCAGTGGTGTGTGCAGCCCGATACAAAAAGCACCGTGCGCACGCCCACTCCGTTTGCGATGTCACATTTTTTAATAGCACCGTAATTCATTACAGATGAAGCACTCTTTCTTTTATTTCCTGAGTTCTGCCCTGATTCCAGAACTGAGAACCGATATAGCCGCAGGTACGTCTTGCAACGTTCATCTTAGACTGATCCTCATTGCCGCAGTTGGGGCAACGCCACACAAGCTTGCCGTCCTCCTCGACTATCTGTATTTCTCCGTCATAGCCGCACACCTGGCAATAATCCGACTTTGTATTAAGCTCGGCGTACATAATATTGTTGTAGATAAACTTCATTACCTCAAGTACCGCAGGGATGTTCTGCTGCATATTGGGCACCTCAACGTACGAAATAGCACCGCCCGGCGAAAGCTTTTGGAATTTGGATTCAAGCTCAAGTTTGCTGAATGCGTCTATCTTTTCGGTGACGTGGATATGATAGGAGTTTGTGATGTAATTTCTGTCTGTAACTCCCTTTATGATACCGAAACGGTTCTGAAGACATTTTGCGAATTTATACGTTGTGGACTCAAGCGGTGTACCGTAAATAGAATAGTCTATATTCTCGGCAGCTTTCCACTCGGCGCAGGCGTCGTTAAGCCTTTGCATTACGCGCAGACCAAACTCCTCGCCCTCTTTTTCGGTTAATTTTTTGCCTGTTATCTCATAAACGCATTCCCAAAGTCCGGCATAGCCGAGCGAGAGCGTGGAATAACCGCCGTGAAGAAGCTTATCGATAGGCTCGCCCTTTTTGAGCCTTGCAAGCGCACCGTACTGCCAGAGTATGGGGGCTGCGTCGGAGAGTGTGCCCTCAAGTCTTTCATGGCGGCACTGAAGAGCTCTGTGGCAAAGCTCAAGTCTTTCATCGAGAACCTGCCAGAATTTTTCTTCGCTCTTGCTGCCGTCACGTGCGGCTGTGCAGGCGACATCTACGAGATTTATGGTTACGACGCCCTGATTGAATCTGCCGTAATATTTCGGCTTACCGTTTTCATCGACGTACGGAGTTAAGAAGCTGCGGCAGCCCATGCAGGTATAGCAGTTACCGTTGCCGTTCTTATCAATCTTAAGCTTCAACATAATTTTTTCCGAAATATAATCGGGAACCATTCTCTTTGCCGTACACTCGGCGGCAAGCTTTGTGAGATACCAAAATCTCGAATCCTCGGTTATATTGTCCTCTTCAAGCACGTAAATAAGCTTAGGGAATGCGGGAGTGACCCATACGCCCACCTCATTTTTGGTGCCCTTTATACGCTGCTTTAAAACCTCTTCGATTATTATTGCAAGGTCCTTTTTCTCCTGCTCGTTTTTAGCCTCGTTGAGATACATAAAGACGGTTACAAACGGTGCCTGACCGTTTGTGGTGAGAAGAGTTACGACCTGATACTGTATAGTCTGAACGCCTCGCTTGATCTCGTCGCGGACGCGCTTTTCGACAAGGCTCTTAACCTGCTCGTCGTCTGCATCAATGCCGAATTCTTCCATCTCGACTCTCACCTGACGTGTTATTTTTTCGCGCGAAATCTGAACGAACGGAGCCAAATGCGCAAGTGAAATCGACTGACCGCCGTACTGATTTGAAGCAACCTGTGCTATTATCTGCGTAGCTATATTGCAAGCAGTAGAAAACGAATGAGGCTTCTCTATCATGGTACCCGAAATAACGGTACCGTTTTGGAGCATATCCTCCAAATTTACAAGGTCGCAGTTGTGCATATGCTGAGCGAAATAGTCGGCGTCGTGGAAGTGGATAAGGCCTTCCTCGTGAGCCTTTACTATATCCTCGGGAAGAAGAATTCTCTTGGTCAAATCCTTGCTGACTTCGCCCGCCATATAGTCACGCTGAACAGAGTTTACGGTAGGGTTCTTATTGGAGTTTTCCTGCTTAACCTCTTCGTTATTGCACTCGATAAGAGACAATATCTGGTTGTCGGTGGTATTTGAGGCACGGGCAAGGTTTCTGGTGAAGCGATAGCGGATATATCTCTTGGCGGTCTCGGGAGCACCCTGCAAAATGATGTGGGTTTCGACAAGCTCCTGTATCTCTTCCACGGAGAGTGCGCGATTCATTTCGTTACAGTGATCCTCTATAACAAGAGAAATATAATCTATCTGCCTGTCGGTAAGCTCAGGCGTGCCGTCCGTCTCGTTATTCGCCTTAGCTATGGCGTCCTTTATCTTTTGACGGTCAAATGTCTCCTCGGCGCCGTTCCTCTTGATGATTTTCATTACTTCTGCCCCTTTTATGATTGATTTATATACAATTAGTTTTTTCGCGCAGTCATATGTTTTTGTCGCGTCATAGATATATATTACTACACACAGGTTCTTTTTGCAAGAGCAAAACACAATATCTATGAATTTTTTGAGTATTTTTCAGTTTCAACAACTATATATTGTGATAGTTTATAACTAAAACCGCTCTTTGCACAAAAAAATTTTTTTCTTTTGTGCAACATAGACATTAAAATTTGATATTACTTTTACAGCATTAAAAATGTCGTAAAAAGGAAAAAACAGACAAAAAAAGAGCCGCCATTTGGCGGCTCTCAATTCTTCTTAAATTACGCTTTGTCTGCGCAGCCGAGAACAGTCTCGATTTTATGAGAAACAACCTCTTCGATAAGGTCTCTTGCCGGAGCAAGATACTTACGGGGATCAAAATCGCCGGGTTTCTCAACAAAGTGCTTACGGATAGCAGCCGTCATAGCTATACGGATATCGGAGTCTACGTTTATTTTGCAGACAGCCATTTTAGCAGCCTCGCGAAGCATATCCTCGGGGATACCGATAGCATCGGGCATCTGTCCGCCGTACTCATTGATCATCTTGATGTGATCCTGATTTACAGAGCTTGCGCCGTGGAGAACGATCGGGAAACCGGGAAGCTTTTTGCCGACTTCTTCAAGAATGTCAAAGCGGAGCTGCGGCTTCTGACCGGGCTTAAACTTATATGCGCCGTGGCTTGTACCGATAGCAATTGCAAGCGAATCAACGCCTGTTCTCGTAACGAAATCAAGCACCTGCTCGGGCTTTGTGAAGGAAGCGTCCTCTGCGCTTACGTTAACCGCGTCCTCGATACCGGCAAGAGTACCAAGCTCGCCCTCAACAACTACGCCGTGAGCATGAGCATATTCAACTACCATCTTTGTAAGAGCGATATTCTCTTCATAGGGAAGAGAGGAACCGTCTATCATAACCGAAGTAAATCCGCCGTCTATGCAAGCCTTGCAGGTCTCAAAATCGGGACCGTGATCAAGGTGAAGGGCTATCGGAAGACCGGTCTCCTCTGCGGCAGCCTTAACCATAGCTACAAGATAATTGTGAGAAGCATATTTTCTTGCGCCTGCGGAAACCTGAAGAATTACGGGCGCATTATGCTTTTTGCAAGCTCTTGTGATACCCTGGATAATCTCCATATTGTTGACGTTGAAAGCGCCTATTGCATAGCCGCCCTCATAAGCCTTTTTGAACATTTCTGTCGTTGTTACCAATGGCATTGAAAGTCACTCCTTGAGTTTTTATATTATTTGATTGATTGTTTTTTCAGCACTTAAATACCCCTTCAAGTGCGAACATATTATAACTCACAGTATCGGATATGTCAAATCATAATCTTTAAAATCAACAGTATTTTGCGGATTATTCATTGCCGCGGGCTCATTTTTAAAAGCTGCTTTGCAAAGCTGTTTTTCGCTGTCGAAGGCGCAAAGCATAAAATAAAACGGCACAGACAGTGCCGTTTTACAAGCTTGATTATTCAATTAAACTCCGAGATCTTACGCCACCATTCTATTCGGAAAGATACGCCTCGGCTTTCAGCAGTGTAGCCTTTACTCTGTATGAGGTTATCACGATTTTTATTCTGCGTGCGGTTTTCACACGCCTTAAAAGACAAATTTTCTTGTAACCTATAACCGTGCCTTTACAAAGTTTTTTCCATCTGCCGTTTTTCTCGCAGTAAATCTTAAACGACTCTATCTGCTGACCCGTTGCAATATTTTCCTGAAGCACAAGCTTATCGAAGTTTACGGGTTTTCCGAAATCCACTACGATTTCCGGCTCTTCATCGTCCAACGCGGCCTGCCAATAAAGCGAGTCGTCGTCCTCGATTATGTTTTTGGCGAGATGCTCGCTGTCAATTTCGCTTGACGAGGTCGCCTTAGCGTCAGAAGCAAGATTTTTCGGAAAGCGGCGTTTTAAAAGTCTGCCGAAGCTGTCGAGCGTCAGCTCATCCGTCTTTGCTATCTTACCGCGTTTATCGGGCGGAATGTTAAGAAGCAGGGCGGCGTTTCCTCCTACCGACTTTATATAAATATCGTAGAGCTTCTTTAAGGATTTGACCTTTGTATCCTCGTTTTCGTGGTAAAACCAGCCCGGACGAATTGAGACGTCTACTTCGGCGGGATACCATATAAAAGCGGTTTCGCCCTTTATCGCCTTGCGCGAACCGAGGTCCAGAGTCATCTCGTTGTGTTTTTTACGGAACTTCTCGTCGTCAACCTTTTGCGATTTTTCGGCGATATAGTCGTTTTTGGAAAGCCATGCCGGCACAACGCTCCACTCGGATGAGCGGCACACGCCCGCTTCATTGCCTATCCAGCGAACATCGGGTCCGCTGACGCAGATAACCGCATTCGGCTGAAGCTCTCGGACAAGAGCATAGTAACCGTTCCAATCGTATTTCTGCACTTTACCGTTAGGGCCCTCTCCGCACGCGCCGTCAAGCCACACGCAAAAGATGTCTCCGTAGTTTGTAAGAAGCTCACGGAGCTGATTTTTGTAATAAGTATTATATGCCGCTCCGCTGCCGTAGGTTTTTTCGTGTCTGTCCCACGGGGACAGATACACGCCGAAGCCGAGAGAATACTTGCGGCAAGCCTCTGCGACCTCCTTTACAATGTCGCCGTTTCCGTCTTTAAACGGGCTGTTCTTAACGGAATAGTCCGTGTACTCGGACGGCCAAAGGCAAAAACCGTCATGATGCTTGCAGGTTAATATCAGCGCCTTCATCCCGGCGCTCTTTACCGACCTTGCCCATTGTTCGGCGTCAAAATCGGTGGGATTAAAAACCTCGGGCGGCGTTTTACCGTCGCCCCATTCTTTACCCGTAAACGTATTCATTCCGAAATGACAAAAAGCGTAAAATTCGGTTTTTTGCCACTTTAACTGTCTTTCCTCCGGGACTATACCGGCAGCTGTTTCAAAATCCTGCATTAAGATATCCTTCCGATGATTATGATTTTCCGAGCGTAACTATATGTATTGCGCCTGTCGGGCAGCCTGCGGCACACTTTCCGCAGCCGACACACTTATCGTAATCCACGTGCGCCGTGTTGTTTTCAACTGTAACCGCGCCTACGGGGCAAACCTTTTGGCACTTCATACAGCCTATGCAGCCGACCTTGCATTCTTTTCTTGTGAATGCGCCCTTGTTGTGATTTTTACAGGTTACCGCAGCCTTTTTTTCGTACAGCGGTAAAAGCTCGATAAGCCCCTTAGGGCAGGTATTTATGCATTTTTTACAAGCTCTGCAAAGAAGCGGATCAACTCTCGCGACACCGTCGCAAATGCTTATTGCGCCGTACTCGCAGACGTTTACGCAATCGCCGTAGCCTATGCAGCCGTATACGCAGTCCTTGGGTCCTCCGAAGAGCTGATTTGCCATTTTGCAGCTTCTCTGCCCCTCATAGTTAAGCTTGAGTTTACTGTTTTCGTGGGTGCCGTTGCAGTGAACAAACGCCGCCATCGGCTTTATGTCGCCTGCCTCCACGCCGAGCACCGCAGCTACACCTTTGGCAGCGTCGGCTCCGCCCGGAGCGCAGAGATTAGTCTCTTTTGTCTTGCCCTCCGAAAGTGCCGCGGCATAACCGTCGCAGCCCGAAAAGCCGCACGCGCCGCAGTTTGCACCGGGGAGACATTCTCTTATTTTTTCGGCGGTTTCATCCTTCGGAACAGCCATAACTATGCTCGCCACGGCAAGACCGAGTCCGCATATAAGACCTATGCCCGCAACAAGGATAACAGCCAATAAAATCGTGTTCATTTAAAAGCCCCCCCTTATGCAAATATGCCTTCGACAAGGCCGGAAAAGCCGAGGAACGAAAGAGAAGTAAGACTTGCGGCAACAAGCGTTATGGGCAAGCCCTGCAAGAATTCCGGTATATCCGCCGTTTCAAGCTTTTCTCTTACTCCGGCGAACATTACCATAGCTACAAGGAAGCCTACGCCCGAACCGAAGGAGTTTACAAGACCCTCAAGGAAAGTGTAGCCCCCGGTTATATTGAGTATGGTAACACCGAGCACGGCGCAGTTTGTTGTTATAAGCGGAAGATATATGCCGAGCGCCTTATAAAGCGACGGAATATATTTTTTCAAGGTTATCTCAATAGCTGAACCAAAGCGGCTATTACAAGAATGAACACTATCGTCTGAAGATAGCCGAGCCCGTGATTATCAAGAAATGTATTTAACGGGTAAGTAACCGCCGAAGAGATGACCATTACGAAAATTACCGCAAGGCTCATACCGACGGCTGTATTTAGTTTTTTGGATACGCCGAGAAACGGGCATATGCCGAGGAATTTGGAGAGTATGTAGTTGTTTGTAAGAATAGCGGTCAAAATTATGGACAAATATATTTTCATTATTCAGCCGCCTCCTTTTTCTCATTTTCGCACTTGTCGCCGCTGTCTTTAAGACTGCACGAAGCCGCCATGGGGCAGCTGCAGCACGAATGGAGTTCCGCCTTCGGCTTACCCTTCTTTTCGGCAAGGCGGTTTGCACATGCCATAACCAAGCCGAACACAAAGAAGCCGCCGGGAGCCAATACAAATATCGTCATAGGCGGTATGGATTCGGGAAGCACTTGGAAGCCCAAAAGCTTGCCTGCACCGAGAAGCTCTCTGACGCCGCCCATTATTATGAGCGCGCAGGTAAAGCCTATGCCCATACCGAGACCGTCGGCAGCCGAACGTATAACGCTGTTTTTGCCTGCGAACGCCTCGGCTCTGCCGAGAATTATGCAGTTAACGACTATAAGAGGCAAATACACGCCGAGCATATCGTTAAGTGCCGGCAAATACGCCTTAACAAGCATTTGCACTATCGTTACAAAGCCGGCTATAACAACTATGTAGCAGGGAATTCTTACCTTTGACGGAATTACCTTGCGAAGTGCCGAAATTACTATGTTTGAGCAAACCAAAACTATGGCAGCCGAAAGCCCCATGCCTATGGCGCTCTCAAGCGACGTGGTGGTGGCGAGTGTGGGACACGTTCCGAGAACAAGTCTTAAAACCGGGTTTTCCTTTAAAAGTCCCTTGGAAAACTCCTGAAATATCGTTTTCTTTTCAGCCAACCTTCTCGCCTCCTATCTGTGAATAAAGACTGAGCGCCGTATTAACCGCCGACGTGACCGCCTTTGATGTTATCGTAGCTCCCGTAAGAGCTTGAATTTCGGTATCGGACGCGCCGTTTTTGGAAACGCCTATCGTACCGGATTTTCCTATGTACTGATTTATAAAGCTCTCGTTTTTGGCATTCATACCGAGACCTGCCGTCTCGCTTATCGAGAGTATTGACACGCCAGTAACCTTTCCGCTCGTATCAATGCCTACCATAAGGTCAATGTCGCCGCCGTAGCCCTTTGCCGAGGTTTTGAACACATAACCTATTGTGTCGCCGGAGGCAGTTCCCTCATAGTAGGTGTAGTCCTTGCCGTCGGCACTCACCGTAAGAGCGTCCGAAAACTCGTCTGCCGAGGCTAAGACCTCTGCCTTTGTTTTATCCTCTGTCTCTTTTGACAGCTTTTGTATCTGCGGAGCCGTAAGCATATTTGTGACCGCCAGAAGAGCGGTGACCACAAGGCAAATTACAAAGAGTGAAACGGTAGGAATCAAAATATCCTTTGCGGTGAATTTCTTTTTCATCACGCTGCCGCCTCCTTTTTCTCTTTTTTCTCCTTGAGAGTTCCGAAGGGCTTTGGAGCTGTGAGATGCTCAATATGCGGAACGAGAATATTCATAAGAATTATTGAGAATGAAACGCCCTCGGGCAAATTTCCGAATATTCTAATGAGAGACGTTACAATTCCGCATCCCACGGCAAATATTATTTTTCCCTTTGTGCTTATCGGTGAGGTGCTGTAATCGGTAGCCATAAATACAGCACCGAGCAAAAGGCCGCCCGACAAGAGCTGATATGCCGTAAAGGTAAGACTGCCCTTGCCCGCTATCAGCATTATTACGGCAACTGTGCCGACAAAACAGAGCGGAATTACGGGAGATATTACCTTACGTATTAAGAGATAGATAAATCCGAGCAGCAGCGCGACGGCGCACGTTTCGCCGAGGCAGCCCTCCCTTACGCCGAAGAACATATTTGTGAGCGTGGGAAGCCCCGCGGCATTTATTGCGGCATCTATATCGCCTGCTTTATACACGCTTGTCATCTGTGAAAGAGGCGTTGCGGACGTAACCGCGTCAACCGCGGCATTTCTCCAAGCAAACGGAGCCGGATAGTCGGACATCGCATTTGCAAACGACGTCATAAGCACTATTCTGCCTGCAAGCGCAGGGTTTACAAAGTTCTGACCTATGCCGCCGAAGAACTGCTTTGCGACGATAATTGCAACTGCGTCGCCGATTATTACCATCCAGATCGGCATTGTGGACGGCAAATTGAAAGCTAAAAGGATACCGGTTACCACAGCACTTAAATCGCCTATGGTATTATCTCTTTTCATAACCTTGCGCGCTATGTATTCAAACAAAACACATGAGAGGACGCTCACCGCCGTAACGAGCAGCGAACGGAATCCGAACAGCACCACCGACATTATAAGTGCCGGCATAAGGGCGATAATTACGTCGAGCATTATGCTTCTTGTTGTATCGACTGAACGCTTGTGAGGCGAAGGAGATACGGTAAGCTTTATATTTTCTTCACTCATTTTTTCTGCGCCTCCGATCTTACAATTGATTTTGCGTCACGCATAAACTGAACAAGCGGTTTGCCGGCAGGGCACGTATACGCGCACGAACCGCACTCCATACAAACCATTGCGCCAGCCTTTAAAAGATTCTTTACATCCTTTTGCACCGCGTACTTATGTATTACCGTCGGCTGAAGATACATGGGGCAGGCCTTAGCGCATCTGCCGCAGTGTATACAAGCCGTTTCCGTCTTAAGGCTCATATCGTCATCGGTGAAGGCAAGAATTGCGTTATTGCATTTTAATATCGGGTGGTGCGTATCGACTATCGAGGTACCCATCATGGGTCCGCCGGTAATTATTTTAACCGGGGGCTCGCGGAAGCCGCCGCACGCCTTGATGATGTAATCTATCTCGGTGCCTATCGGAACGCGCACATTCTGCGGAGCAGTTATGGCAGAACCGTCAACCGTAAGAGAACGCGATACAAGCGGCTTGCCCGATTTTAAATAGCGTGAAATAAATGCCGCCGAGGTCACGTTCATAACAACACAGCCCACGTCCGAGGGAAGCTTTCCGGGGGGAACGCGTCTACCCGTTGCGGAGAGTATCATCATTTTCTCTGCACCCTGCGGGTATTTAGAGCGAAGAGGCATAACCTTGATTACGTCGTCGGGGTCGTCCTTTTCGGCTATTCTCTCAAGAATTTTGATGGCATCGGGCTTGTTGTCCTCAACCGCTATTATGACCTTCTTGAAATTGAGCATATCCTTTAAAAGATGTACTCCGCTCATTACGTCCCACGAATTATCGAGACATTCGCGGTAGTCAACCGTTATATACGGCTCACATTCCGCCGCGTTTATTATAAGTGTGTCAACGCTGCCGTCCTGCGGAAAATTGAGCTTTACATGAGTCGGAAAGCCAGCTCCGCCGAGTCCTACCGCGCCGGAAGCTCTGACGGCCTTTATCAGGTCATCGTGAGTTTCGACCTTTGGCGGTGTAAACTCCGCCTCCTCCATAAGCCCGTCGTTTTCGATAATGACGGCTTGAGACACAATACCTTGAGCGGTTCTGATTTCCTTTACCGCCGTAACCTTACCCGACACGGACGCGTGCACGGGTGCGCTTACGTACTTATCGGTATCGCCTACTACCTGACCTACAAGAACTCTGTCGCCGACCTTTACCATTGGCGTACACGGCGCGCGATATGCTGGCTCATCGGAAGCGTGACCGTTTCCGGAGCCGGAATGCGTTTAACCTGCATATCCTTGGTGTGCTTTTCGTGCGATACACTTACACCGCCTCTGACTTTTTTTACAGGTTTTATTATTTCAGAGCGCATTCATCTTCCTCCCTTTACAGCTTTATCTATATTATGAAGCTTTGGCATAACGGCCCTCAATATGCTTCCCGTGACGGCCCCCGTAACAAGAGCCGACAAAAGAAGCACCGGGGCATAGCCTATAACCGACTCTCCGGAAACCATAATCGCGGCAACCGAAAACTGCCCTGCATTATGAGCCAAAGCCGACAAAATACCTATTTCTATATATCCTGCGTTTTTCGAAAAACGAAA
>ENA-OQDM01000944-OQDM01000944.1-human-gut-metagenome-genome-assembly--contig:-NODE-944-length-13510-cov-1.084734_pt1 | contig 13510 bp, 15 predicted proteins | sample MGYA00242772_ERZ504605 | MGnify/ENA primary metagenome ERZ504605 (study PRJEB26092, sample SAMD00036348) | human gut metagenome | host: Homo sapiens | study: EMG produced TPA metagenomics assembly of... | reverse complement strand
GCGCGGACGCCGCTGCCCGTATTTTTATATTTGACCGCGCGGTCTCTGTCGATCCCCAGGTTTTCCGCTGCCGCCGCGGCATCGATATTCGCGCCGAGGAAATAATTCCCAGCCCGCATTTTCCTGCCGGTCCTTAATGAGCTTCTTCACATCGGCATAAGTATATTCTCTGCTGTCATTTTCCTCTCCATCAGTAATGATAACGAAAAGAACTTTATTTCCTTTATCTTTGCGGTGAATTCCCGACACCATATCCATCTTGTGGATCGTACGCCCCACAGCATCCAAAAGCGCCGTCATGCCGCCAGGCGTGTAATCCTTATCCGTCATTTTTCTGACATCCTTGAGTTCCCGCCGGTTATAAAGCATCTTATACTGATCATTAAAAAGAACGGTCGTCACATGGGCGTCCACGTCCAGTTTCTTTTCTTTTTCAATCATGGAATTGAAACCGCCAATCGTATCATTGGTCAAATTACTCATGGAGCCGCTTTCATCAAGGACAAGGACCATTTCCACATGGGACGGTTTTACTTCCTCCGCCGCTTTTTCTTCCGCCGCAGCAGTCTGCCCGAAAAAAGCGCCGCTGATAATGCAGTGATTGCCAATAATTTTTCATAGTTCCTCCTTATGTTTCAAAAAGAAATTTGTCTCCAACTCCTCTTCATCCATCACGGAAATTCCTTTTTCTATAAGCGCTTCAGCAAAAATACCGGCGCCTTTGATTTTCGTTCCCGTAAATGTGCCGTCATAAATTTCACGGACACCGCATGTAGGGCTCCGTGCTTTTAAAACCGCTAATTCAATTTCTTCGCCTTTAATCTCCTCCATGACCTTTTCCACACCGCCGCGGTAGATTTCATCCACGTCTTTCCCATTTTTATCGGTTACTTTTCCGTTAACGATTTCCGCAGGCACCCGCGGACTTCCCATACCGGAAGAAATTTCAGGGCAGACGGCAATAACTTCCTTCCCTCTGCAAAACGCTGCCACCGTTTCATTGAAATTGCTTCCGCCGTCGTACTTGCACTTTTCTCCCAGCAGACAGGCACTGACCAAAATTTTCATATTGTTCCCCGCTGAATTTCTCTATATTTCTTTTAGTATACCAACTGACTTGAAATATTACAATGTACGGCGGTACCATAAAAGTTAAACACCGGCGGGCTTCTTTTTTATAATGGGGACAAGAAAAGTTCTTTAGCTTCTATATAAAAATACAATGCAGGCTATCCATTTTTCATGAAAACATGGTAAAATAATGATAAGATGTTAACTGTCTGATTCCATGCAGCTTGATTTGCAGCGGCATAAAATCAGGCAGCCAATTAAAAGAAAGGACATTTTATGTCTGCTCGCTCATATTTACCGGTCATTTTTACAGTGGCGGTTCTGTTGCCTTGCGCCGCATTTGCCAATACCGCAAAAGGGACAGCCGTTATTATCCATAACAGCGTTTCCGGTATGGATAATCAAATCTTATATTCTTCTTTTTATTCCGCCGATGACGGCGCTGATGAAGCGTCTACCGTATTTTTCAATGACGGGTTCGGCCGGCTTACCGCGTTTGAAAAAGAATATAAAGACGGCAGGATGACGATTATAATCCGTCAAAACATGAATATCGTCTGGAAAAACACGTATACCGTCTCAAGCAATCATTTTTCCGTAAAGCGCATTGATACAGACGGCCATATCCTGTTCCGCATCCATGTAGGAGAACGGATCCTGGTCGGGGAAATCGACAGCCGGGACCGATGGATTATGACGGAACCCCGAAAGAATCCCCGCGATGACACCGTGATTCCCCTTGCAGTTGAGGGAACCTCCGGGCAGCCGTAACAATTGCGCGGTCAATTGAACTTTATTGTGATTTCCGCTCGTGTACCTTTTTATTTTCTTTATAAATCGTATGTGAGTTTTGTATAAACAGACAGGTGGTATCCATGAAAAAACAAATCCATTTACACCCTGACGACCTGAAGAAAAGCGATCAGATGGGGCTGACGTATAATTTGGGACAGGCCCATAAGCGGATGCTCCTGAAACAGTCTTCTATCATGAAAAAATACGGGCTCACCGCCCGCCAGGCACTTATCATCGCCTACCTGTCCACACATAAAAAGGAAGTAGTCACCCAGAAAGTACTGGAAGACCACCTCCACCTGACCAATCCCACAATCACCGTCATGGTACGGACCATGATTAAGAAAGGCCTTATCCGCAAAGAGCGGGTCGAAGAAGATGCAAGAAAATACCGCCTCTTCCTTACCGATCGGGCAAAAGAAGTGGAAGAAGTCAGCCGCAGAGAAGCCATCGACCTGGACAGACGTTTCTACCAGGGCGTATCGGATACGGACATGAAAATTTTCCAGGGTGTCCTTGGAAAAATTTTGAAAAATCTGGATACCGTCTGACTTATGTCCATCAGGAACCGATTCACTTCGGTTCTTTTTTATTGCATTCCCGCAAAACACAGACAAGGAATGGTAAAACGTTCTGAGCCGTGCAAAGTCTGCTGTCATAATGAGAGGGGAACGTTAATCGTCATCCGAAGCGAACGTGAAGGATCTGCTACCATAGTAAGGGAGATGGTAAGGCGTCATCCCGAGCGATAGCGAAGGATTTATTACCATGGTGAGGAAAACCGTAAGATGTCATTCAAGGTAATAGATTCTTCACTCTGTGTCACTGTCCCGTTTTCTGTCTTTCTCACAAAGCATTCTTGCCACCGTTCAGAATGACGATTGAAGGAAAGAGTCACTATGATGGGAAACGTTAAGCGTCCTCGTGTGAGCGCCAGCGAAGAATTTGCTGCCGTGGTGAGGAAAGCGGTAAGACGTCATCCTGAGTGATAGCGAAGGATCTATTATCGTGGTGAGGAAAATGGTAAGAAGATAAAAGTTATCAGCTACAAGCTGTTAGCCATTAGCTGTCATCCGTTGGCTGTCGGCTATTAGCTATAAGCTAATAGTTCTTTTACGATTTAAATCATTACGACAAGCGAGTATCCTCAGTCGCACCGCGTGCGCCAGCAGCTCCTTCTGACGGCCGGCTCCATAATCCTTGTATAAGACGTTAAGACTTCATAATGAGAGAAACGTTAATCGTCATCCGAAGCGAACGTGAAGGATCTGCCGGTGTGGTGAGAGGAACGTTAAGCGTCATCCTGAACGAATGTGAAGGATCTATTACCGTGGTGAGGAAAATGGTAAGAAGATAAAAGCTATCAGCTACAAGCTGTTAGCCATAGCTGTTAGCTATTAGCTGTCATCTGTTGGCTGTGAGCTATCAGCTGCAAGCTAACTATTCTTTTACGATTCCATTCTGCTTTCCATGCAAAAACCGCGGATCAGGGAAACCTCCGCGGTCGATGTTATTATTTGTTCTCATTATTATTGTTTATTATTTCACAAGATCCACTTTCTTTTTATGCGGTCCGTCCTGCAAAGAGGGCGCGCATAGCATTCAGTACGGCAAGAATCATGACGCCTACATCAGCAAAGATGGCAAACCACATATTGGCAATGCCGACCGCTCCCAGGAGGAGCACAACCAGCTTGATGCCGATAGAGAACCATGTGTTCTGGTTGACGATGGCCAAACATTTACGGGAAATCCGAATCGCCTGGGAAATCTTCATGGGATCATCATCCATAAGAACCACATCTGCCGCTTCAATTGCCGCGTCAGATCCCATTGCGCCCATAGCAATTCCGATATCTGCGCGGGTGAGCACGGGAGCGTCATTGATACCGTCACCGACAAAGGCAAGATTTCCATTTCCTTTATTCTCTAGAAGGAGTTCTTCCACGTTCTGCACCTTATCAGCCGGCAGGAGCTCGCTGCGTACCTGGTCGATGCCAAGTTCCTTTGCTACAGCATCAGCGACTTCTTTCGCATCACCTGTGAGCATGACTGTCCTGGCGACACCCACCGATTTCAGAGCGGCAATGGCCGCTTTTGATGTTTCTTTCACCACATCAGAAATAATGACATGGCCTGCATATTTTCCATTGATGGACACATGGATGACCGTACCCGCAGCATGACGATGGCAGTCATACCATTCGGCGCCTACGGCTTCCATCATTTTAGAATTTCCCACACATACTACATTGCCGTTTACATGGGCACGGATCCCCTCCCCGGCTATTTCCTCTGCTGCTTCCACACGGCAGCTGTCCGATTCATTAGGATACGCCGCGCGGAGAGAAGCCGCAATAGGATGCGTGGAATACCGTTCTACATGGGCTGCCAGATGGAGCAGTTCTTTTTCGCTCATTTCCTGCGGATGGGCGGCAGTCACCTGGAATACCCCTTTGGTCAAGGTACCGGTCTTATCAAAAACCACCGTTTTAACCTTGGAGAGCGTTTCCAGATAGTTCGATCCTTTCACAAGGACGCCCGCCTTGCTCGCGCCGCCGATGCCGGCGAAGAAACTCAGGGGAATACTGATAACCAGCGCGCAGGGACAGGAAATAACGAGGAACGTAAGCGCCCTGTAAATCCACACATCCCAGTCAGCCGGCACCCCCATGAATCCCATACGGACAAACGGAGGAACGAGGGCAAGAGCAATCGCCGCCGCTACCACGGCCGGAGTATATATACGGGCGAATTTAGAAATAAAATCTTCCGCTTTTGATTTACGGGAACTGGCGTTTTCCACAAGATCAAGAATTTTAGAAACCGTCGATTCCCCAAACTCTTTCGTCGTCCGGATTTTCAGAAGACCATTGATATTGATGCAGCCGCTGATGACTTCATCGCCCGATTCCACTTCACGGGGCAGGCTTTCCCCTGTCAAGGCGCTGGTATTCAGTGTAGAACTGCCTTCCACCACTTCGCCGTCGATCGGAATCTTTTCACCGGGCTTCACGACGATGATCGTCCCCACTTCCACTTCGTCAGGATCGACCGCTTCCAGCTGCCCGTTTTCCCTTTCCACATTTGCGTAATCAGGACGGATATCCATCAGCTCGCTGATATTTCTGCGGCTCTTGCCGACGGCATAGCTCTGGAACCATTCGCCGATCTGGTAGAAAAGCATGACGCCGATGGCTTCCGTATAATCACCGTCTTCATAAACAGCCAGGATAATCGCCCCCAGCGTGGCAATCGCCATAAGAAGACTTTCGTCAAAAGGCTGCCGGTTCTTCACGCCTTTAAAGGCTTTCCACAAAATATCATACCCGATAATCAAGTAAGGAACCAGGTAAAGCCCGAACCGTACCATACCGCTTACCGGCGCAAAATGGAGGACAATCATCAGGATTGCCGCCACGATAATGCGCATTAAATTTCTTTTCTGTTTCTTGTTCATGTCAGCCTCTTTTCCCCTGCCGGCCAATATTCAAACATTCTGCCGACCATCTTATTTCAGGAAAATCTCGCAGTCATCCTCCACCTTTTTGCAGTTCTTATACACTTCCTGCATAACGGCTTTCGGATCCTGCCCATCTTCAAATTCCACATTCATCTTGAGCAGCATATAATTAACTACGCAGTCTTTAACGCCTGCCGTTGCTTTGGCGGCATCTTCCATCTTCAGTGCGCATGCAGCGCAGTCCACGTCGATCTTGTAACTTTTTTTCATTTTTCTTCTCCTTTATTTTACATTTAAATAACCATTTAATCGTTAATCATATTATATTTTTTCTTTTACATTTTGTCAAGACTCTTTTCCGATAAATTTATCCTGCCATTTTCCCATGTATGTTACAATGTAAGAAAAATAATTTCTAAAGAGGTATACCATATGACAAAAAATAATGCGGACTTCCGCACCACCATGGAAATGATGAAGAACGTATCATCAGCCGCCTGCCGTCCCAAGAGACAATCGACGATGTATCCATCCTGCTGAAACAGCTCAGCGATCCCACACGGCTGAAAATTTTCTGGATTCTCTGCCACATGGAAGAATGCGTCATCAATATTGCCGCCATCATGGACATGAGCAGTCCTGCCATTTCCCACCACTTACGTCTGCTGAAAGCCTGCGGACTGATTACATCCCGCCGCAACGGAAAAGAAATGTATTACAAAGCCGCCGACACGGAAATCGTGAGTGAACTCCACTACGCAATTGATAAAATCGCCGCTATTACCTGTCCCGACTGAAAGCAAAAGACCGTTTCCTGTAAAGGCAGCGGTTTTTAATATTGAATAACATCTTACCGTTTTCCCCACCATGGGTACAGATTCTTCGCATCCGTTCAGGATGACGTCTTATGGTCTTCTTCATCACGGCAGTGAGCCTTCGTCATCGCTCCGGGTGATACCTGACCGTCCGCCGTCATTCATCACTTTTAGCTGACAGCTGCCAGCTGACAGCTAATAGTTTACAGCTCACAGCTGATAGCTTTTATCTTCTTACCGTCTCCCCTCACCACGGTAATAGATCCTTCACATTCATTTAGGATGATATTTAACGTTTCCCTCATTATGACGCCTTTCGTTCTCCGTCATTATGACGCTTTCCGTTCCCCATTACTAGTGACGTGCTTTCCCCAAATCGTCATTCTGAACGGTGGCAAGAATGCTTTGTGGGAAAAACGGGAAACGGGACAGTGACACAGAGTGAAGAATCTATTACCCTGATGACGTCTTACCGGCTTCCTCACCACGGGTACAGATCCTTCGCATTCGTTCAGGATGACGTTTTATGGTCTTCTTCATCACGACAGCGAGCCTTCGTCATCGCTCCGGGTGATACCTGACCGTCCGCCGTCAGAAGAAGCTGCTGGCGCACGCAGTGCGATTGAGGATACTCGCTTGTCGTAATGATTTAAATCGTAAAAGAATAGTTAGCTTGCAGCTGACAGCTCACAGCTGATGGCTTTTATCTTCATACCGCCTTCCTCACTACGGTAATAGATCCTTCGCTATCGCTCTGGATGACATTTTACCGTATTCTCTATCACGGCGGCAAATCCTTCACATTCGTTTAGGATGACGTTTAACGGACAGCGCTCATATCCTCTATTCTCCAGCTTATGGCTGACAGCTCACAGCTGATGGCTTTTATCTTTATAATCCCAATTCTTCATTGATAATGACGACCTCCATGTCCATGTTCCTCATCTTCTTGTAGTAGATTACAAGAGCGTTGCAGATCCGATCAGGCGCGCTGCAGTCACAGCATTTTTCATAATTAAAGAAGGAACAGCCGTTTTTATAGTGGTGCCGCTCTACGTTCTTTGGGGCGGCTACATTTCTTGCCCTGAAAATGGCGTTGTCCAAAGTAGGACAGATTTTATTCACACCGATAACAAAATACACTTTTCTGTGTCCGAAGAGGGAGCCTGAAATCCGGTTTCCCGTACCATCGATGTTTACCAGTTCGCCCGTTTCCGATGCAGCGTTGGCGGATGTGAGGAAGACATCGGTCATGAGGCATTTCCTTGCCATGGAAAGAAATTGTTCCGTCCGTTCTTTCGATGTGTAATCTTTGTTTTCAATATGCTGCACGTCATAAACTTCGTTATTCTCTGAAAGCCGTTCGTACATTTTCATGTTCTCCAGTGTCATGGAGTCGCCCATCCCCACGGTTTTATCGTGTATTTCCTGTGATAAATATGCGGCCGCTTCTTCTGCCGTTTCGAAAATGGTGCAGTCGAATCGGTTTCTTTTAAAAGCCCGGCAAATTTTATCCAGATCCATGGTTCCTCCTATGCATTTCCTGTTTACATTAAATTCTTTTTCACTTCATTATAAGAAATATAAAGATTGAACTCAATATGCGTAAGGGCAGACAGGGAAATGAGTCTGCATCTGCAGGGAATTTTCTGTTTGTACACAGATAAAAAATATTTTATGGATTAAGTAAGGCTAAAATACATTTAGAATACATATAGGGGTATATGCATTATGGGTGAATGATATGTATTGGGTGAGGTGTAAGCTATAAGTTTGGTAAATATTTATATATTTTATTGCAATGTTAATATATTGTGATATAATGTGTATATTAAAAAGTGTGTAAAGTATCAATGTCGCTTTGGGGAGCAAATCAGGGGTACAGCTTAAAGGAAAATATCAGGGTATTTGAATTACCTTGTTTTGGCATGAATCAATGATTCCCCGATTCGTGCTTTTATTTTGCCAACGTGGAGATGATAGGTGTGACAAACAAACAAATTGCTATGCGTCTTGGGCAGATGGTTCTCGTCCTTTTGGGAATCAGTTTTATTACATTTTGCCTGGTTATGCTGGCACCTGGAGATCCTGTCCGCCAGATGATCGCGGGGAATGAAGATATCGTGGTCAGCCAGGTGGAAATTGATGCGCTTCGCCATGAACTGGGACTGGATCAGCCGTTCCTCATGCAGTATATGAGCTGGCTCGGACGGGTGCTTCACGGAAACTTCGGATTTTCATTTATGATGAAGAAGCCCGTGTTGGATGCGGTTCTGGAAGCTTTGCCTGCTACGGTTATTCTTGCGCTTGCTTCTTCCGTTTTTATGCTTTTGTTTGCTATTCCACTGGGGATATATACGGCAGTTAAGCAGAATACCTGGCCGATTACATCATCCGTGGTTTTACTTTTGCGGGGGTATCTGTACCTAATTTTTGGATGGGGCTTATGCTTCTGTGGATTTTTGCTTTAAAGCTGAATCTGTTTCCTATCATTGGCGGCGATGTTTCTGTGGAAAATCTGATTCTTCCCATGGTGACGCTCGGCGTAGTCATGGCATCGAAGTATACGAGGCAGGTTCGCGCGACTGTGCTGGAAGAACTGCGGCAGGACTATGTCATGGGCGCGCGGGCAAGAGGATTTTCTGAGTCTCACATCTTATGGAAGGAAGTTCTTCCCAATGCGCTTCTTCCTCTGATAACGCTTTTGGGGCTTGCTTTCGGTTCTCTTCTGGGCGGTGCGGCCGTGGTAGAAATTGTATTTTCCTGGCCGGGGCTTGGCTTCATGGTGGTACAGGCCATTACATACCGTGATTTCCAAACCGTGCAGGCGGTTGTCCTTTGGATTGCTTTCATGTACATGGTCATTAATTTGGTGGTGGATCTGTCCTACAACCACCTGGATCCCAGATTGAGAAAGGCAGGTCAATAGTCCAATGGAAAACCTGATTAAAGGATTTAAAGAAAATAAAGCCTTTCGCATTACTTCTCTGCTGGTGCTTCTTCTGATACTGATTACGGTACTGGCCCCGGTGATAGCTCCTTATAATCCGCTGGAAGCGGTCATGCGGGATGCCAATGCGGCTCCGTCTGCAGCGCATCTTTTTGGGACGGACAAGCTGGGACGTGACGTACTGTCCCGTATCTTGTATGGAGCCAGCTATTCCCTGACAAGCGTACTTTTCCTGGTATTCCTTATTTTTGTGGTAGGTACATTCCTGGGGGTTATTGCCGGATATTTTGGCGGTATTGTGGATACGGTCATCATGCGATTTGCGGATATGATGATTTCTTTCCCCGGCGTTATTCTTGCCATTGCTATTGCCGGTATTCTGGGAGGCAGTCTTGTGAATGCCATGATTGCCATGCTTTGTGTGACATGGACGAAGTATGCTCGTCTTTCAAGAAGTATGGTCCTGAAAATCAAGAAACGCGATTTCGTGGATGCCGCTATTGTAAGCGGCGGTTCTTCTGCCCATATTCTCTGGGTTCATATTCTTCCCAATATCCTGCCTCTCATGGTCATCACTGCGGCGGCAGATATCGGTGCTATGATGATGGAATTGGCGGGATTGTCTTTCCTTGGGTTCGGCAGCCAGCCTCCGGCGCCGGAGTGGGGTCTTATGCTGAATGAAGGACGCCAGCAGCTGCAGACCGCTCCATGGACTGATGATTTTCCCGGGGCTTGCTATTTTTATAACCGTTGTCGTTTTCAATCTGTGGGGAGATTCTCTCCGGGATGTCCTGGATCCGCGCCAGGACTGATCAATATGGTTCCTATCAGAAGGGATGGCTTTTGCCGCCGTTCTGCATATGTAACAGGTTTTGCCTAATTTATATTTTGTTTTAAGAAAGGAAGCGTTACATCCATGAAATCTATTTACAAGAAAGGCGCCGCATTGGCAGCAGCAGCTCTTATGACAGTCGCGTTTGCCGGATGCGGCGGCGGAGACAAGTCTGCCTCTAAAGGACCGAAAGACACTTTGACCGTAGGTATTACCAACTTTGCAGACAGCCTGGAACCAACCGATAATTATTTTGGCTGGCAGGTCATGCGTTACGGTGTCGGTGAATGCCTTGTCCATTTTGATTCCAAAATGAATGCGGAACCGTGGATTGCTGAAAGCTGGAAGGTATCTGATGATAAGATGTCCTGGACTTTCAAAATCAAGGATATTAAGTTTTCCAACGGCACACCGGTAACCGGCGAAGCGGTCAAAAAAATCCATCGAACGTACCTTTGCCAAGGCTCCCCGTGCAAAGGCCATGTTTGAACTGGATCACATCACTGCTGATGGACAGAATGTTACTATTTATACGAAAAAACCGATTGCTACGCTTCCCGGCATGCTGGGGGATCCGCTTTTTATTATTGTTGATGTCGATTCCGATGGGAAAGTAGATTTTGCTAAACAGGGACCGATCGGTACCGGCCCATACATGGTTAAATCATTCTCCAAGGCAAAATGCGAATTGGATGCAAACCCGAATTACTATGCTGCGGTGCCGTTCAAACACTTAGTCATTAATACCATTGATGATCCGAATACCCGTGCTATGGCACTCCAGAAAGGCGAAATCGATATAGCGGTCAATGTGGCTGCCGGCGACTTGGCACTCTTCCAGGATAAGAATAAATTCAATATCAGTTCCATTTCTTCTATCCGCGATGTTCTTGCCCGTATGAATGTCAAGGAAGGAAAACCGCTGGCGGATAAGAGAGTTCGTCAGGCGCTGCTTCGCTCTTTGGATCGTGAAACCTATGCCAAGGTGCTGCTGAAAGATACCTTTATTGCCGGTGGTCCGATGCTTCCGCCATCCCTGGATTATGACTTCGACGGATTGATGAAGGTGTATCCGGATAAATACAATGTGGAAAGCGCCAAGAAGCTGCTGGAAGAAGCAGGATGGAAAGACAGCGACGGAGACGGCTTTGTTGATAAGGACGGCAAGAATCTGGAGCTGGACTTCATTTTCTACTCCGGCCGTGCGGAACTTCCGTTGTATGCGGAAGCTACCCAGTCGGATGCGAAGAAAGTCGGCATCAAGATCAACCTGAAGAATGTAGACTATAACGTACTGGATGGTATCGGCGTCCGCGGGGAGTATGACCTCCTGATTTCCAATATCCTGACCGAACAGGCAGGGGATCCGGAAGTATTCGTCAACCAGTACTGGAAGACTAATGTAGACGGCAGCAATCCGCAGAACGGTTCCGGATACAGCAACCCTGAGTATGATGCGTTGTCTGATCAGCTGGCATCTGAATTTGATCCGGCTAAGCGCAGAGATATCATCATTAAAATGGAAAAAATTGTCCAGGATGACGCTGCTACTTTGATCTTCGGCTATCCGCAGTACCAATATGGTCAGCAACAAGTCTGTCCAGAATGCCAATATTTATCCGTGTGACTACTACTGGGTAACTAAGGACATTACTCCGGCTAAGTAATTTCTATAGTGAAATATGCCTTTTCTCCACTGTCATATATCCGGCAGCGGAGAAGCGGCTTTCCTTCCTCTGAAATGGGGATGGAAATTCGGTACAGACCGTTTTTGTCCGGCCGTTGCCATGCTGTATCGAATTTCTGTTTCCATTTCAATTGAATTTATTATGAGGAGATATTCCCATGCTATTACAGGTAAGAGATTTAGGAATCGCCTATGGAAAAGGCGACCCTGTGGTCCGCCATGTATCTTTCGATTTGGATGCGGGGCAGGTTCTGGCTATCGTAGGAGAGTCAGGGTCAGGGAAAACTACGGTTATCCGTGCCATCCAGCATGTTCTTCCCGGCGGAGGCATATTGCTGAGGACAGGTTATTCTCAATGGAGAGGATACGCAGAAGCAGACAGCGGAAATGCACAGAAGCCTTTGCGGCACGGACGTGTCTATGATTTTCCAGGACAGCGGCGCCATGATGAATCCCATCCATACGATCGGAAGGCAGTATCGGGATTTTCTGGCGGTTCACGGGCTGACTGATGAAAAAGAAGCCCATGATCGGATGATCTCTATGCTGGAAATGGTCAGGCTTCCCGATCCGGAACAGGTTTTGAAAAGTTATACCTATGAATTATCCGGCGGCATGCGGCAGCGTGTCGGTATCGCCATGGCCATGTCATTCCATCCGAAACTGCTCCTGGCTGATGAGCCGACATCGGCTCTTGATGTGACGACACAGGCGACCATTGTCAAAGAAATGATGGAAGTGCGTAAAAATATGAACATTGCCATTATCATCGTTACCCACAATATGGGTGTCGCCGCTTATATGGCGGATAATATCATGGTGATGAAAAATGGCGAAGTGGTGGAATACGGGAAAGCGGAAGAAGTTATTTACCATCCGAAAACCGATTATGTAAAAATGCTTCTGGCGGCGGTTCCCAGCTTAGGAGGTAAGCAACAGCATGAAAGGCGGAGAAGAAATACTTCATATAGACAATATCTGTAAAAACTTTGACTTGGGCAGAGGAAAAGTGCTCAAAGCCTGCGACTGTGTGGATATCATTGTGCATAAGGCTGAGACAGTCGGTATCGTAGGGGAATCAGGCTCGGGCAAGTCTACCGTGGCTAAGATGCTGACCCGCTTATACGATATTTCTGCAGGGAAGATTATTTTCCACGGAGAGGATATTACTCGTTTAAAGGGGGAAGAACTCCGGCAGCATCGTAAGAAAATACAAATGGTTTTCCAGGATCCTTCTACCGCGTTCAATCCGAAAATGCGCGTCCGCGATATTATATGCGAACCGCTGAAAAACTTCGGCATGATAAAGAACAGTGAAGTTGATGCGAAAGCAAGGGAAATGCTGCGGCTGGTAGAACTTCCGGAAGAATTTTCCGACCGTTATGCCAATAATATGTCAGGCGGACAGCGGCAGCGTATCGCCATCGCAAGAGCTTTGGTACTGGAACCGGAAATCATCATTTGTGATGAAGCGACCTCGGCACTGGATATGTCCGTACAGAAAACCGTGATCGAACTCCTTACCCGGCTTCAGCGGGAAAGACAGGTAGCCTATCTTTTTATCTGTCATGATCTTGCCCTTGCCAATACATTCTGTGACAAAATCATAGTCATGCAGAAAGGGAAAGTGGTAGAAACGATTCGTGATCTGACACTGGCAAAAGACCCGTATACGAAAAAACTTCTCGCTTCTATCTTTACTATTGAAGAAGGAAAGAATAAAGTCCTGCCTGATGAACTTTTTGCCTAAATGTTATGGAAATGTGAAAGCCGGCTTTATAAAGAGCCGGTTTTTGTATGAGTAAAATTGGTTTACAGATGTATTTCCGGAGTGGAATTTGATTGTTTTACAGGTAAATAAATATATTTTTACGAATGGTAAGAGAAATAAAAGGAT
>ENA-OQDM01000939-OQDM01000939.1-human-gut-metagenome-genome-assembly--contig:-NODE-939-length-13569-cov-2.280018_pt1 | contig 13569 bp, 9 predicted proteins | sample MGYA00242772_ERZ504605 | MGnify/ENA primary metagenome ERZ504605 (study PRJEB26092, sample SAMD00036348) | human gut metagenome | host: Homo sapiens | study: EMG produced TPA metagenomics assembly of... | reverse complement strand
CCAGTTCTACGGCGATGCAAACATCACCTCCCGTATGGAGGGCTGGTACTCCAACGGCACTCAGGTCGTCTTTGCCTGCGGCGGCGGCATCTACACCTCCGCTGTGGAGGCTGCTCTGAAGAACAACGGCTACGTCATCGGCGTGGACGTTGACCAGAACTACATCGGCGCAAACGGCGTGGCTGACGGCACCTATGCCTACAACCCGTTCATCACCTCTGCCATGAAGGGTCTGTCTGAGGCTGTCAACACCGCTCTGTCCGACATCGAGGCCGGTGACTGGAGCGAGATCGCTGCTTCCAACGGCAACTTCGGTCTGGAGGATGGCGATTACATCGGCCTGCCCACCGCAGACGACAGCTGGAACTTCGAGACCTTCACCAAGGACGAGTACGAGACTGTCAAGGAAAAGATCAAGAGCGGCGAGATCACTGTGGACAACAACTCCGACGATGCTACCAAGCCCACCGTCAGCGAGTTCACTACCGTCAACTACATCCAGTAAAGCACTTCCCCAGGCGGGATGTTCCGAAAGGGACACCCCGTCTTTTGCTGTATCAAAAACCAGAAGTCGTACTATTTCAAGGAGAACCCAGGATAAAAATTTCCCGTCGCAAATTCCTGACCGTGACCGCTTCCGGCGAGATCACCGTGGACAACAGCTCGGATGATGGGGTCAAGCCCACCGTCAGCGAGTTCACCACCGTCAGCTATATCCAGTAACCCGGCGTTTCCCGCAGCCTGCGGGCCGCAAACCGGCAGGCCGCTTTTATGAATTACTCAATGCAAAAACAGGGTGCCCATTGCAGGCGGGCACCCTGTTTTTGTGTGTCCGGGCAGGGCAGACCCGGCGGAAACTGTGCAGGATGCTTCAAAAGTAATACTTTTATCTGTGCTTTCTGCCAAAAACGAAAAAAACCGTGTGCAAATTGTCGGAAATCAGGTATAATGAAAGATAGAATAGTATAGGTGTCGATACGGCACGAAAGGAGAGTGAGCAGATTGGCAGAGGATTTTGTGATCGAGATGCTCCACATCACCAAGGAATTCCCTGGGATCAAGGCAAACGATGATATCACCCTGCAGCTGCGCAAAGGCGAGGTACACGCCCTGCTGGGCGAAAATGGTGCCGGCAAAAGTACGCTGATGAGCGTGCTGTTCGGCCTGTACCAGCCGGAGGCTGGTCAGATCCGCAAGAACGGCAAGGAGGTCGCCATCCGCAACCCCAACGATGCAAATGCACTGGGCATCGGCATGGTGCACCAGCACTTCAAGCTGGTGGAATGCTTCAGCGTTCTGGACAACATCATTCTGGGTGTGGAGCCCAATAAAATGGGCTTTTTGCAGAAAGCCGAGGCCCGCAAGAAGGTCATGGCCCTGAGCGAAAAGTACGGCCTGCGCGTGGACCCGGATGCCCTTGTCAGCGATATCTCGGTGGGCATGCAGCAGCGCGTGGAGATCCTGAAGATGCTGTACCGCGACAACGAGATCCTGATCTTCGATGAGCCCACCGCTGTGCTGACCCCGCAGGAGATCGACGAGCTGATGGAGATTATGCGCGGGTTCAAGAAGGAAGGCAAGTCCATCCTGTTCATTACCCACAAGCTGAACGAGATCATGGCCGTGGCCGACCGCTGCACCGTGCTGCGCAAGGGCAAGTACATGGGCACCGTAGACATCAAGGACACCACCAAGGAAGAACTTTCCCGCATGATGGTGGGCCGTGATGTGCAGCTGCAGGTGGAAAAGCAGCCTGCAAAGCCCGGTGCCGTGGTGCTGGACGTGCAGAACGTGACCATGCATAACGACCAGCGCAAGAAAGACTCGGTGAAGGATGTCACCTTCCAGGTGCATGCCGGTGAGATCGTCTGCCTGGCAGGCATTGAGGGCAACGGTCAGACCGAGTTTGTCTACGGCCTGACCGGTCTGGAAAAGCTGACCAACGGCAAGATCACGCTGGATGGCAAGGACATTACCCACGCCACCATCCGCCAGCGTTCCAAGGACGGCATGAGCCATATCCCGGAGGACCGCCACAAGCACGGTCTGGTGCTGGATTACAGCCTGGAAAACAACATGGTGCTGCAGCGCTACTGGCAGCCGGAGTTCCAGAAGGGCGGCTTCATCCGTTCGGATAAGGTGCGCGAGTACTCCGACCGGCTGATCGCACAGTACGACGTGCGCAGCGGCCAGGGCAGCTCCACCATCGTGCGCAGCATGTCCGGTGGCAACCAGCAGAAGGCGATCATTGCCCGTGAGATCGACAAGGATCCCAAGCTGCTCATTGCCGTGCAGCCCACCCGCGGCCTGGACGTGGGTGCCATTGAGTATATCCACAAGCAGATCGTGGCAGAGCGTGACAAGGGCACTGCCGTGCTGCTGGTCAGCCTGGAGCTGGACGAGGTCATGAACCTGTCCGACCGCATCCTGGTCATGTACGAGGGCGAGATCGTGGGCGAGTTTGACCCCAAGACCACCACCGTGCAGGAACTGGGCCTGTATATGGCCGGTGCACGCAAGCAGGGAAAGGAGACTAAGTAACAAATGGACAAGAAAAAACTTTCCCACAGCAGTCTGCAAAGCTCGGTCACCAGTGTGCTGGCGGCTCTGCTGTGCATCCTCATCGGTCTGATCGTGGGCTTTCTGGTGCTGCTGGCCATCAACCCGGCACACGCCTGGGGCGACGGCTTTGTGCGCATCCTGAAAGGCGGCTTCCACGACGCTCCCTACGGCGTCGGCAAGGAGCTGGCCAACGCAGCACCTCTGGTCATGACCGGCCTGTCGGTGGCATTTGCCTTCAAGACCGGCCTGTTCAACATCGGTGCCGCCGGTCAGTACACGCTGGGTGCCTACGGTGCCCTGTACTGCGCCATCATGCTCAAGATGCCCTGGTTCGTCTGCCTGCTGGCAGCCACCCTGCTGGGCGGCATCTGGGGCGCGATCCCCGGCTTCTTCAAGGCCTACTTCAACATCAACGAGGTCATCACCTCCATTATGTTCAACTGGATCGGCCTGTATCTGGTAAACGAACTGGTCTACCAGAACGGCACCGGCCCCATGTACGACGTGCGGAACACCCGTACCCTGAACCTGAGCAAGAACCCGGCCTTTGCCCAGTCCATCATCCCGGATTTCGGCCTGAACAAGATGTTCCAGACCAACAGCACCACCATTGCCATCTTCCTGGCAGCGGCGGTGGCCATCCTGATCTGGGTGGTGCTGAACAAGACCACCTTCGGCTATGAGCTCAAGGCCGTCGGCCTGAACAAGAGCGCTGCCCGCTATGCCGGCATCAACGAGAAGAAAAACATCATCCTCTCCATGGCCATTGCCGGTGCGCTGGCCGGTTTTGGTGCGGGCCTGTACTACCTGTCCAACGTGTCCCAGTGGAACCCGCTGAACTCCACCAGCCTGCCGGCCATGGGCTTCAACGGCATTTCCGTTGCTCTGCTGGCAAGCTCCAACCCCATCGGCACCATCTTCTCGGCACTGTTCATCTCGCACATCTCGGTGGGCGGCTCGTTCCTGTCCACCAAGTATTACCCCACGGAGATCTCGGACCTGATCAGCGGTATCATCATCTATCTGTGCGCATTCTCCATGCTGTTCCGCGGCAAGATCCACGGCCTGCTGTTCAAGAATGCCGACAAGACCAATGTGAACGCAGAGCCTGCTCCGGCCAAGACCGAAACCAAGAAGGAGGGCAAGTGATATGCTGCTTCTGATCAAATATACGCTGCTGTATGGCATCGTGCTGATGCTGGTGGCTCTGGGCGGTATGTTCAGTGAGCACTCCGGCATCATCAACATTGCGCTGGAAGGCATCATGGTCATCGGCGGTGTGGCAGGTGTGCTTACCCTGACCCTGCTGCCCGCCGACATGTCTCCCTTCCTGGTGGTGCTGCTCACCATTCTGGCGGCGGCCCTGGCTGGCATGGTGTACAGCCTGCTGCTGGCCTTTGCCTCCATCAACCTGAAGGCGGACCAGACCATCGGCGGCACAGCCCTGAACCTGCTGGCCACCGCCATTGCCGTGGTCATCGCCAAATACTTCAGCGACAGCGGCAGCGCCAAGCTGAACTATTCCAATAAGCCCTTCCTGTTCAGCATCGGCGGGCTGGAGCTCAGCGTCTTTGTTCCGCTGGGCATCATCCTGCTGATCATCAGCTATGTGGTGCTGTACAAGACCCGCTTCGGCCTGCGTCTGCGGGCCTGCGGCGAGCATCCCCAGGCAGCCGACTCGGTGGGCATCAATGTCTACAAGATGCGCTACGCTGGTGTGCTGCTCTCCGGTGCCCTGGGTGCCATTGGCGGCATGGCTTACATCGTGCCCCCGGTGCAGACCTGGAACTTTGAGGTGGGCGTGGCCGGTGCAGGCTTCCTGGCCCTGGCCGTTATGATCTTCGGCCAGTGGAAGCCCTTCAACATCTTTGGCGCGGCCATGTTCTTTGCCGTGTTCAAGAGCCTGGCCAACATTGCAGATTCCACCTTCCTGGCACAGCTGCACTGGTCCAGCAACATCTACAACATGATGCCGTTCGTGGCGTCCATGGTCATCCTGGCCTTCACGTCCAAGAACAGCATGGCCCCCAAGGCAGAGGGCATCCCCTACGACAAGGGTTCCCGCTGATCCGGGGCGTTTCTCCGCAAACCTCACAGGCGCAGCTGCTTTTTCGGGCAGCTGCGCCCTTTTGTTTAAAAAATGGGCAAAAGTTACAGAAAAAACCTTGCTTTTGACTGGAATTTTGCTATACTGAGACTACAATGTCATACTATTTCGACAGGAGCGTGAAGTTATGCGCATTTATGATCTGATCGCCAAAAAACGCGACGGCGGCACCCACAGCCGTGAAGAGCTGGAGAGCATCGTCAACGGTTATGTGTCCGGTGAGGTGGCCGATTATCAGATGGCTGCCTGGATGATGGCTGTGTACCTGCGCGGCATGACCGACGAAGAGACGGCAGAGCTTACCGACGTGATGGCCCACAGCGGCGTCATGGTGGACCTTTCGCCCATTCCGGGCATCAAGGTGGACAAGCACTCCACCGGCGGCGTGGGCGACAAGACCACGCTGGTGATCGCCCCCATCGTGGCAGCCTGCGGGGTCAAGATCGCCAAGATGAGCGGCCGCGGTCTGGGCCACACCGGCGGTACCATCGACAAGATGGAGAGCGTGCCTGGCACCAGGACGGCCCTGACGCAGGAAGAGTTCTTTGCACAGGTCAACCGCATCGGTCTGTCGGTCATCGGCCAGAGCGAGGGCATCGCCGTGGCAGACAAAAAGATGTACGCCCTGCGGGATGTGACCGCCACCGTGAGCTGCATCCCGCTCATCGCGTCCAGCATCATGTCCAAGAAGCTGGCTTCCGGCTCGGACGCCATTCTGCTGGATGTGACCACCGGCACCGGTGCCTTTATGAAAACCGTGGACCAGAGCATCGAGCTGGCAAAGCTCATGGTGTCCATCGGCACCCACCATGGCCGCCGGGTGGCTGCTATGATCACGGATATGGACACCCCTCTGGGCCACAACATCGGCAACAGCCTGGAGGTCATGGAGAGCACGGATGTGCTCAAGGGCCACGGCCCGGCGGACCTGACGGAGGTGTGCCTGCAGCTGGCCGCCAATATGCTGGTGCTGGCAGGGAAGGGCACCCCCGCCGAATGCCGTGCCATGGCACAGGCGGTGATCGCGGACGGCTCTGCTTTTGCCAAGTGCAAGGAGATGTTTGCCGCCCAGGGCGGTGATACCCGCGTGCTGGACGACTACAACCTGTTTGAGCAGCCTGCTGCCCGCTATGAGCTGCTGGCCGAGCAGGATGGGTACATCGTGGCCAATGATGCCGAAAAGATCGGCTCGGCCAGTGTGCTGCTGGGTGCCGGCCGCCAGAAAAAGGGCGACCCGCTGAACTTTGCCGCCGGCATCGTGCTGCACAAAAAGCGCGGCGACTACGTCCACAAGGGCGAGAGCCTGGCGACCTTCTACGGTGCAGCGGACAAGTTTGAAGCCGCTGCCGCCGAGTACCGCAGCGGCCTTGTGTACGGCGCGGAAAAGCCGGAGGAAGCCCCGCTGGTATACGCCCTTGTTACCAAGGACGGCGTAGAGCGGTACTGAGACCTGACAGCAGGGGAGATCTTGCTCTTATAACGATACTTTTCCGCTGATGACGCCCAAAGCGCACGCGGAGGGCATTCTGAATCATTTTGACCCAAGGAGGCTGCTGCACAAAAGCTGTGCGGCAGCCCCTTTTCTGCGCTTTTACGCTGAAAACAGGTAATCCTGCACAAAAGAACCGTCGCTTTTTAAGCAATTCGATGTATTTGTGGGGCAAGCAGTGGAACTTTGCGGCTGGATATGATATACTAAACTGTATTTGTATACCCCGGGAAAGGGGCTGCCAAAGGAGAAAGGACTTGTTATGAAGATCATTCTGGTGGGCAGCGGCAAGGTCGGTACCGCCCCTTGCGCGGCAGCTCAGCGAGGAGGGCCACAACGTGACCGTTGTGGACACGAACAAGGCGCGGGTGGAACACCTGATCGAGACGTACGACGTGCTGGGCATCGTGGGCAACGGCTCCTCCATCACCACCCTGTCCGAAGCCGGCATTGAGGATGCGGACGTGTTCATTGCCGTGACCGGTTCGGACGAGCTGAACCTGCTGTGCTGTATGTTTGCCAAAAAGGCGGGCCACTGCCACGCCATTGCCCGCGTGCGCAACCCGTCCTACAGCCACGAGCTGGACTTTATCAAAAAACAGATCGGCATTTCGGCCATCATCAACCCGGAAATGGCGGCAGCCAAGGAGATCTCCCATCTGCTGCGGTTCCCGGGGGCCAGCAAGATCGACACCTTTGCGGGCGGCCGCGTGCGGCTGATCAAGTTTGCGCTCACCGAGGCACAGGGTCTGGACGGCGTAGCCATCCGCGAGATCCCCAGTCGGCTCAAGAGCGACATTCTGGTGTGTGCCGTGGAGCGTGACGGCGGGGTGATCATCCCCAACGGCAACTTTGTGCTGCAGAACGGCGATCAGGTCACCTTCCTGGCCACCCAGGAAAACGCGCATGCCTTCTTCCGGCAGATCCACATGCCGGTGCGGCCGGTGCGCAACGCCCTGATCGTGGGCGGCGGTGCCATCGCGTTCTACTTGAGCCAGGAGCTGATGGACAACCATGTGCGGGTGCGCATCGTGGAGCGGGATGCCGCCCGCGCCCAGGAGCTGGCTGAGCAGCTGCCCGGTGCCCAGATCCTCAATGAGGACGGCTCCAACCGGGACTTCCTGCTGTCGGAGGGCCTGGAGTCCGCAGAGTCCTTTGTGGCTCTGACCAACATCGACGAAGAAAACGTGCTGCTGACCCTGTTTGCCAAAAAGCACTCCCAGGGCAAGCTGGTGACCAAGGTGAACCGTCTGGAGTTCGATGACATTCTGGCCGGGCTGGACCTGGGCAGCGTGGTGTACCCCAAGTACATGACCTGCGATTACATTGTGCAGTATGTGCGTGCCCTGCAGAATGAGGCGGGCAGCAACATCAAGACCCTGTACCGCATCCTGGACGACCGCGTGGAAGCGTTGGAATTCACGGTACACGAGGAGAGCCGGGCCACCGGTGTGCCCCTGAGCCAGCTGCATCTGAAAAAGAACCTGCTGCTGTGCTGCATCACCCGCGGCGACCGCATCCTGATCCCCCGCGGCGGCGACCAGATCCAGGTGGGCGACAACGTGATCGTGGTCACGCTGGAGCATGGCCTGCATGACCTGCGGGACATCGTGGAGAGCTGACGGAGGCGGGCTATGAATTATGCGATCGTTTTCCGTCTGCTGGGCTATATCCTGATGATCGAGGGCGCCCTGCTGCTTCTGCCCGCCGCTGCCAGCCTGATCTACGGCGAGTGGATGGTACTGGCAGTGTTCCTGCTCACGGCTGCCGTGAGCGCAGGCATCGGCTTTGCGCTGCGGGCCATCAAGCCCCGCAGCAAGGTATTCTATATGCGGGAGGGCTTTACTGCCACCGCACTGAGCTGGATCGTCATCTCGGTGGTGGGCGCCGCGCCTTTCGTGCTCACCGGCTGCATCCCCAACCCGGTGGATGCCCTGTTTGAGACGGTATCCGGCTTTACCACCACCGGTGCCAGCATCCTGCCGGAGGTGGAGAGCCTGCCCAAGGGCATTTTGTTCTGGCGCAGCTTTACCCACTGGATCGGCGGCATGGGCGTTCTGGTGTTCCTGCTTTCGCTGCTGCCGCTGACCGGCGGCTCCCACGTCAACCTGATGAAGGCGGAGAGCCCCGGCCCCCAGGTGGACAAGCTGGTGCCCAAGGTGCAGTCTACCGCCAAGATCCTGTATGGCATCTATCTGGCTTTGACCGTGCTGGAACTGCTGTTCCTGCTGGCGGGGCACATGCCGCTGTTTGAGGCCCTGCTTACCGCCTTTGGCACGGCGGGCACCGGCGGCTTCGGCTTCCGGAACGACAGCTTTGCCAGCTTCTCGCCCTACATCCAGTGGGTCGTGACCGTGTTCATGATCCTGTTCGGCGTCAACTTCAACGCCTACTTCCTGCTGTTGATGCGTCGGTTCCGCCGGGCTGTAGCCAGCGAAGAGGTGCGCGGCTATTTTGTGGTCATTGCAGCCGCCATTGCCATCATCACGGCCAACATCTACAGCCTCTACAACAGCTTTGGCGAGGCGCTGCGTCAAGCGGCGTTCCAGGTGGGTTCCATCATCACCACCACGGGCTTTTCCAGCTGCGATTTTGACCTGTGGCCCACCCTGTCCAAGGAAGTGCTGGTGGTGCTGATGTTCATTGGTGCCTGTGCCGGAAGCACCGGCGGCGGCATCAAGGTGAGCCGCATCCTCATTTTGGGCAAGACGCTGGGCAAGGAGCTCAAGCAGGCTCTGCACCCGCAGGTGGTGGCTCCGGCGCGCATGGACGGCAAGCTGCTGAACCATGAGACCATCCGTACCACCAACGTGTTCATGGCGGCCTACAGCTTCATCTTTGTGGGGTCCTTCCTGCTCATCAGTCTGAACGGCTTTGACATGGTGACAAACTTTACCGCTGTGGCGGCTACCCTGAACAACATCGGCCCGGGCCTGGAGCTGGTGGGCCCCATGCAGAACTTTAGCGGTTTTGCAGACCCGGCCAAGCTGGTGCTGATCTTTGACATGCTGGCAGGCCGGTTGGAGATCTTCCCCATGCTGGTGCTGTTCCTGCCCGACACCTGGCGCAAATTCTGATCGTACAACGAAATCTAAAAGGGGCCACCCGCTGCGGGCGGCCCCTTTGCCATGCTTGCGTTCTGCAGGCAAAAAGGGTACAATACAACTGCTGGAAAACCAACGCTTTTGGAAGAAAGGACTGCTATGGAATACGATTTTTATACGCTGGGCGTCCTTTACCTGGTCTACTCGTTTACGGGCTGGGTAGGGGAGACGGTAGTAGCTACGGTGCGGGGCAAGCATTTTGCCAACCGCGGCGCAGCAGCCGGGCCCTTCTGCTTTGTGTACGGCTCCACGGCGGTACTGCTGGCCGTGGGCTTCACGGACCTGCGCAGCGACCCGGTGTACCTCTTCTTTGCCTGTACGCTGGCCTCCACGGTCATGGAGTGGCTGACGGCTAAGCTGCTGGAACGGCTGCACCGCCGCAAATGGTGGGACTACTCCGGTAAGCGCTTCAACCTGAACGGCTATGTCTGCCTGCAGTATTCGCTGCTGTGGGGCGTGCTGGGCACTGCCAGCGTGCTGTGGCTCAATGGCCTGCTGCTGCGGCTGTGCCAGGCCATCCCGAGCTGGCTGCTGCACCCGCTGGTGTGGGCGGCGGTCATCGTGGCAGCGCTGGACCAGATCAGTTCGGCCGTGCTGGTGGGGCGCTATGCGGCCAAACACCCGGTGCTGGAACAGCTGAACCAGCGGCTGGGTGAAAGCTCCGACGGCCTGCGCCGCCGCATTGCCCTGTATGTGGAAAAGCGCATCCAGCGGGCCTACCCGGCGGCGGCCCGGCAGGAACCGACCATTGCCCAGAACGGCGAAACGCCCCTGAGCGCCGCCGACCTGCTGTGGCTGTTCGTGGTGGGCGCGTTTCTGGGTGACCTGGTGGAAACAGTGTTCTGCCGCCTGACGGCAGGCGTCTGGATGAGCCGTTCCAGTCTGGTGTGGGGGCCGTTCAGCGTGGTGTGGGGCCTGGCTCTGGCCCTGACCACCGTGCTGCTGCGCCAGAATCAGGACAAGAGCGACCGCTACCTGTTTGTGTTCGGCACGGTGATGGGCGGCGTGTACGAGTATGTGTGCAGCGCCGTGACCGAGCTGTTGTTCGGCACGGTGTTCTGGGACTACAGCAAGTTCAAATTCAATCTGGGCGGGCGCATCAACCTGCTGTACTGCTTCTTCTGGGGCATGGCGGCCGTGGTGTGGATGCGCTACGGCTACCCGGTGGTCATGAAGTGCATGACCCGTCTGCGCAGCCGGGTGCGGCCGTGGATGACCGTGCTGCTGGCGGTGTTCATGGCGGTGAACATGGTCACCAGCTCGCTGGCGCTGGCCCGTTACGACGCCCGCACCAGCGGGGTGCCAGCTGCCAATGCCGTGGAGACCTATCTGGACGCCCATTTCGACAATGCCCGCATGGAACGCATCTATCCCAATGCGAAAAAAGTGGAAAAGGCCGGGTGAAATTTGCAGGTTTCCCCTTGCGCTTTGCCGTTGAAACAGGTATAATATGCAAAGATAAAAGGGAGTAAAGGGCGTAGATCCCGCAAGAGATGATACGCTGTGCTGCAGCGACAACCCGGCAGAAATGCCCGATGCAGTACCGGATGCTTGAGACTTTTATTACAAGGACGTAGTATGCGTACCCTGTAATAGGAGTCTTTTCTTTTTTGCCCGGCTGAGAGACTCCCGTTCCTGGAGCCGGGCCAAGGAACGATCAAAAAGGAGAAAAAACATGCTTATACCTGTTTTGCTGTTCATCGTGGGCCTGTTGTGCCTGATCAAGGGCGGTGACTGGTTTGTGGACGGTGCCACCGGCATTGCCCGCCGCTTCCATGTGCCGGAGCTGCTCATCGGTGCCACGGTGGTGTCCATCGGCACCACCCTGCCGGAGGTGATGGTGTCTACCACCTCGGCTCTCACCGGTCACGGCGAGATCGCCTACGGCAACGCCATTGGTTCGGTCATCTGCAATTCCGCCCTCATTGCGGCCATTCCCATTGTGGCCAAGCCGGGCAAGGTGGACCCCAAGAGCCTGCGCACCCCGGTGATGTTCTTCTTTGTGGCGGCAGCCTTCTACGCCGGTGTAGCCTACACCACCGGCACCTTCACCCGGCTGGTGGGCATCATCCTGCTGGCCATGTTCGTGGCCTACATCGTCTGCAACGTGATGGCCATGAAGAATGCCCCCGCCCCGGAAGAAGAGGAAGGGCCGGAAGAAAACGCTTCCTTTGCCAAGGAACTGGGCCTGCTGGCGGTGGGCGCGGTGCTCATCGCGGTGGGCGCGGACCTGCTGGTGGACAACGGCACCCTCATTGCACAGGCACTGGGCGTGCCGGAGTCGGTCATTGCTCTGACCTTTGTGGCACTGGGTACCTCGCTGCCGGAGCTGGTCACGGCCATCACCTCGCTGGCCAAGGGCCACGGGGCGCTGTCGCTGGGCAACGTCATCGGTGCCAACGTGTTCAATCTGGTGCTGGTGAGCGGCGTGTCGGTCGCGCTGGCTCCCTTTACCATCCCGCAGAACTCCACCATTGCTGGCATGAACGCCTCGCTGGTGATGGATATTCCGGTGATGTTTGCGGTCATGCTGCTGCTGACGGTGCCCGCCCTGCTCAAGGGCAGGCTCAGCCGCCCGCAGGGCATTGCGCTGCTGTGCATCTACGCTGCTTTCTGCGTGGTGCAGTTCACCATTTGATGACGAAGTAAAAAACAGGCCCCCGCACGGTTTTGTGCGGGGGCCTGTCTGCGTTTTGTGGTTACTGCTGTGCAAAAATTTTGACTTCGTCCTTGTCCATGAAGGCGGCACCGGCAAACCCGGCGGCCTCCAGCTGGCCCAGCTGCTTGCCCAGCTTCTTGGCCTGCTGCAGCACGGTGACGTTGTAGGTGTCACGCAGGGCGGCGGCCTTGCTCAGCACGGCGGGGAAGTCGGCGTCCTTGCCGTACAGCAGGGCGATCTTCTGCTTGGCACCGGGGATCTGATACCCCTGTTCCAGCAGGATGCCGCACACGCGCTCGAAACCGATGGAAAAGCCCACGGCAGGCACCTGGGTGCCCAGGAACTTGCCCACCATGTTGTCGTAGCGGCCGCCGCCGGCCACGGCACCGCTGAACTGCGGGCAGGTGATCTCGAACACCATGCCGGTGTAGTAGCCCTGACCGCGCACCAGGCTGGGGCAGTAGGCCACCTGATAGCGGCCGGCAGCCAGCGCATTGGCGGTGGCCAGAACGTACTTCAGGTCATCGGCGATGGCAGGGTCGGCGCAGCGGGCAGCCACGGCGTCCAGCGTCACCTCACCGGCGGCGATGAAATCGGCCAGTGCGTTGATGGCGGCTTCCGGCAGCTGCTTTTCGGTCAGCTCGGCCTTCACGCCGTCAGCACCGATCTTGTCCATCTTGTCAAAGGTGATGCAGACGGAATCCAGCGTATCGGCGGCAAAGCCCATGCTCTCCAGCATGCCGCGCAGGATGCGGCGGTCGTTGATGTTCACCGTGAAGCCGGTGAAGCCGATGTTCAGCAAAGCGCGGGTGGTCACGTCGATCAGCTCCACCTCGGCGTTGGGGGAGCTGTCGCCCAGAATGTCGATGTCGCACTGCACGAACTCGCGCAGACGGCCCTTCTGGGGGCGCTCGGCACGGAACACGCGGTCGGTCTGGATCACTTTGAAGGGGCTGGGCAGCTTATCCTTGTTGGCGGCATAGTAGCGGCTCAGGGGCAGGGTGAGGTCGTAGCGCAGGCCCATGTCGGAGAGCTGCTTGGGGTCGCCGGTGTTCAGGGCGGCGGTGAGCTTGTCGCCGCGCTTGAGAACCTTGAAAATCAGGTTCAGGTTGTCGCCGCCGTCGGACTTGTCCAGATTTTCCATGTCCTCCAGCATAGGGGTGGAGATGCGCTCAAAGCCGGACGCACGGTAGGTCTCCAGGATCTTGCCCTGGATGTAGTCGCGCAGGGTCTGCTCGGCGGGCAGCAGGTCGCGCATGCCCTTCAATGCCTGTGTTTTCATGGTTGCAATACCTCTCTATATGTCAATTGAATTGTTTCCAGTACATCATATTATAAAGGAAACTGCCGGATTGTCAATCCGAATGGGCACACTATCGCAAATTGCACGGATTTTGAGGTGAAACGATGAAACAGCAGTTTGCAGCAAAACACCCGTGGACGATCCTTGCCGCCGGGGCCGCCATTCAGGTGCTCACGGGGCTTCCGGCGGCGTGGGGCGTGTTCCAGCAGCCGGTCATGGAGGAATACGGCCTGTCGGAGCAGGGGGCGGGGTATGCGTTTGGCATCCTCATCGCGGCCTCGGTGTGGGGTGCGTGCTGGCGGCTTCCTGCAGGACAGGCACGGCCCCGCTGCGCGGGCCTGTGGG
>ENA-OQDM01000938-OQDM01000938.1-human-gut-metagenome-genome-assembly--contig:-NODE-938-length-13589-cov-1.171966_pt1 | contig 13589 bp, 12 predicted proteins | sample MGYA00242772_ERZ504605 | MGnify/ENA primary metagenome ERZ504605 (study PRJEB26092, sample SAMD00036348) | human gut metagenome | host: Homo sapiens | study: EMG produced TPA metagenomics assembly of... | reverse complement strand
CTTTTTTAGCTTCAGGTGTCTGGATAGAGTTAACAAGATGATGAATCCCATTCTCCAAATCCGCTTTTCTGGCTTGTGAAATGCACCCCAACAGATACCTGACAACATCTATGCCACCTTTTATGTTATGCCTGCAATCGGCAGAAATGCCAGCAGGCAGACACTTGATGCCTTTGGGGAAATCCATGCGGTAAATGCAACCTCCGTGTGCGCACTTGTTGCGGAGGACACGGATGGTTTCCATATAATTGTAGAAAACACCTCTTGAACAGCCATAGGCATTAGCCACCAGATCTTTTGCTTCCGGCTCTTTCAGCGAATCATATAGTGTTATGATATTGCCGATTGTCATAAACTCTATGGTCTTCCATGCAGGGGCATATATTCCCGGATGGTTTGCATGATGATGCTGGATTATAGGTTCTTACGCATAGCGGCATAGACTTGTTCTTCAAAATCGTTTACGAATTTAGAAGTTACATACTTGCGATTAACAAACCAACAAGGGGCATCAACATACCGAAGCGATATATTATAGGTGAGTTTCGTACGAATATTGACCTCGATACGGTCAAGGGCGTTAAGCAGTAATCTTCGGAGTCTGGTATCAAACTCATAAAGGTCGTAAACGCTTTTGAATGTAGTACCCGGTTTTAGCTTATGGTCACGATGCTCCAAGCAGGGGAACTTTATCTCGTACGGGAAAGAATAGAATCCAAGCCGGTAATAACCAACATCAAGGAGAATTTCTTTTGCTTTCTCCTCATCGTCAAATGCCATACCGTTTGATTTCAGCCTGGCGATTTGTTGGTCTATCGTATATGCTTTCTTCATTGCAGTTTGAATTCAAGTGCGAAGTTACTCTTTTTTGAAACAAACGCTTATTTCGGAGGACGATACCTCCCACGTTCCTCCCATTCTTGTTTATTTCTGTTGCGGCGAGAATATCAGGTCGATGATATCCGCATCCTTGAAGAATTTCTTGGCGAATTTCTGTACGTCCTCGGTTGGTGATGGAAGCCACAAGGGTTTCCATGTTTTTCGGGTCGTTCAGGTTCACTCCGGTCTTATAATATGTAACTAAGGTGGTCAGCCAATAAGCATTGTGCTGTTTGCTTTGTTCAGCTTCTTTCAGCGTGTTCTTGACCACTTTGCTGAGCTCTTCTTCCGTAACCCCCTCACGGATGATATTGTCCACTTCCTTATAAAGCAAGGGTTTCAGTTCATTCGCCTTCTCTGGGTCACATTCGAAGGTCATATACATATTATAGTTGTTGTATGGTTCGCGTGAGGCTGAGCCGCTTACCCCTACGCCGTAGGTTCCGCCTTGTTCTTCGCGGATGGTCTTGGTATAGCGGTTGGTGAGGATATTGCCCAGTATGTTGATGGTATAAGCCTCTTTCAAGGTGTACTTCATTTCCCTGTTGAACAGGACTATGACTGTGGACTTCGGAACTTCCAACGGAATTTCTATGTTCTTTTCCACCTTGCCTTTCGGTGCCCTGACCTGACGGTCTACCCACTTCTCATTCCGGTAGAGGGAGGGGAGAGAACCGATGTATTTCTGAGCCATGACCCGCGCCGTGTCTTTGTCCACGTTTCCGACGATGAAGAAAGTAAAATCGCTGGCGTCGCAGATACGGTCACGATAAGCCTTTTCGATACGGTCGAGCGTCAATCGGTCTACGTATGCGTCGTTGAACAATTGTACGCGCGGACTGTAGTTGGCGGAAATCAATGAGAGAGAATCGCGCATGATGGTCTGCGGTTGCCCGGCAATCTGCTTGGCATAGATATGGTTGCGTTCGATGATGACTTTATGTGCCAGTGTATCGAAGCGAGGTTCCATAAAACGGAGGTACATCAGTTGCATCATCGTTTCGAAGTCTTTGGGCGTAGAACTTCCGTTGACGTTCTCATACAATCCGCTGATAGAAACCTCACATCCGGCCTTTTTACCTGTCAGCAGCTTGCCCAATGCGATTTCGTCGTAGGTACCCAAACCGTAGTTCGACGCAAATTGTCCGGCATTGGATGCCGCAGGAAGGAAATTGACATCCGTATATAAAGAAGAACCACCGGGACTGTAAGCGGCCAGTGCCACTTCGTCTTTTTCATAATCGGCCTTGCGGTAGATTACTTTTGCCCCGTTGCTTAAAGTCCATTCTTCGGCTTGGAATTGCGGCAGTTCCTTCACTTTTGTGATCGTTCCGGCTGTGGGCTCTTTTTCGATGAGATTGCCTTTTACGCTATTGTCTTCGTATGCAGAGACTTCCTTTCCTTCCATTTCGGCAAGGATGTCCCGAGCCTCTTGTTCCGTCAGGTGTGTGACGCCTTCGCTTGGGCCGCTGATGACGATGGTACGGTTGTCTGTCTTCCACCATCTTTTGGCTTGTTCGGAAACTTCTTCTGCTGTGATGGTCGGAAGGATTTCCTTGACTGCCTCGGCATAATCCTCTATGTTGATGATGGCTTCATTGCCTAAGAAATGGGATTGCATTTCTTCAGCATAGGTGTCATTGGATGTTTTGTCCTTGTCTTTCACCATGGATTCGAGGCTGGTCAGCATATTGGCTTTCGCACGGTTCAGTTCATCTTCGGTGAACCCATGCTGGAATATACGTTCGTGTTCCTCTAAGGCTCCGATAAGCGCTTCTCTTTCCTGATTCGGTTTGGCTGTAGCACTGACGGAATAAGCATAGTATCCTTTTACCATACCGAAAAAGCCGACCGAAGCTTTTACGTAAGGGGCTTGTCCGCGTTGAATAATCTCTCCGATACGTTCACCCACCATACTGTTGTAAAAGCCGATCATCAGACCGTTTTTCACGTCCTGGTACGTGGCATATCCCTTGCCGTCGTATTCTTTGTCGCGGAAGATACGGATAACCTGTACGTTGGACGAAGTGGCTTCCTTGTCGGTGGCCAGACAGAAATAAGTTTCGTCATGGGAAGGAATTTCAAAAAACGGACGTGGTTCCGGATTAGGGATAACGGGAATGGACGAAAAGACTTTCTTTATCTTTTCCTCCATATTCTTGACGTCGAAGTCTCCTACGATAGCAATGGCTTCCAAGTCCGTGCGGTACCATTTGTGGTAAAATTCGCGCAAGGTTTCGGGCTTGAACGTCCGGATGACATCCATGTCGCCGATGACATCGCGCTCGGCATATTTCGAGCCTTTGTAGAGTACAGGTCTTTTCTGGTTATAGATACGGGTTGCGCTGTTGTTGCGCGTACGCCACTCCTCGGTGATGACCCCACGTTCCTCGTCGATGTCTTTCGGGTCGAGGGTCAGGTAATAAGACCAGTCGTGCAGAATAAGCAGGCACGTGTCCGTCAGGCTTTCGTCTGTCATCGGCACATCGCTGATGTTATAAACCGTTTCGTTCTGTGTGGTGTAGGCATTCAGGTTTCCACCGAAAGAGATTCCATGACGTCGAGTGTGGAAATCATGCTGTTGCCCGGGAAGTTCTTACTGCCGTTAAAGGCCATGTGTTCCAAGAAGTGGGCCAAGCCGTCCTGATCGTCATTCTCAAGCAATGCGCCTGCGTTGCGGATGATGAAGAAACTGGCCCGGTCTTTAGGTTCTTCGTTATGCCGGAGGTAATAAGTGATACCGTTCGGTAGCTTGCCGATCAGGACATTCGGGTCTGCCGGAAGTTTCTTGTTCCAGTCGATGGGTTGTGCATACCCTATCAGGCTGAGAAACAGGAATGACAGCAATAGAATTTTTTGTTTCATAATTTAAAAGTATAAAATCAGACTGTATGAGCAGCCTGTGATTAAGATTTCTGATTGTCTTTGTTGCGGATTTCCACCCTTCGGATTTTTCCACTGATGGTTTTGGGCAGTTCGTCTACAAACTCAATGACTCTCGGGTATTTATAAGGTGCAGTGACTTGCTTGACGTGGTTTTGCAGGGTCTTGACCAAATGTTCTTTGTCTACATCCTTATAGTCTTTTGCCAATACGATAGTAGCTTTTACGATTTGTCCGCGAATTTCGTCGGGTACGCCTGTGATGGCGCATTCCACTACGGCAGGATGCGTCATCAATGCGCTCTCCGCCTCGAAGGGGCCGATGCGGTAGCCGGAACTTTTGATGACATCGTCTACCCCGTCCTACAAACCAGAAATAACCGTCTTCGTCCTTCCAGGCTACGTCGCCTGTATAATATATGCCGTCATGCCATACTTCACGGGTGAGATCCGGGTTACGGTAGTATTCCTTGAACAATCCCAATGGTTTGCCCTGGGAGGTACGGATGACTATCTGACCCTGCTCGCCCGGTGCGGCTGACGTACCGTCTGTCTTGAGCAAGTCTACCACGTATTCCGGATTGGGCACTCCCATGGAACCCGGTTTGGGTTCCATCCAGGGGAAAGTGGCGATGGTCAGGGTCGTTTCCGTCTGTCCGAAGCCTTCCATCAGTTTGATGCCTGTCAACTTGCGGAAGGTTTCGTATACGGCCGGGTTCAGTGCCTCGCCTGCGATCGTGCAGTATTGCAGGGAAGAAAGGTCGTAATGCGTCAGATCCTCCCGAATCAGGAAGCGGAAGACGGTGGGGGGAGCGCAGAGCGATGTGATATGATAATTTTGTATCATTTGCAGGATGTCGGCCGGATGGAACTTTTCATGGTCGTATACGAAAACCGTAGCTCCGGCAATCCATTGGCCGTACAGTTTTCCCCACACGGCCTTTCCCCATCCCGTGTCGGCCACGGTCAGATGCAGGCTGTCTTCGTGCAGGTTATGCCAATAACATCCGGTCGCGATATGTCCGAGCGGATAGGTGAAATCATGAGCCACCATCTTCGGTTCACCGGTAGTTCCCGAAGTGAAATACATCAGGGATATGTCGTCGTTCCGGTTGGGATGTTCCGGTTTGACAAACGGTGCGGCTCCTAAAACGCCTTTCTGAAAGTCTTCAAAACCATGGGGCACGATCGGTCCGGCTGAGACGAGGTGTTGACGGAGGGTGGAATAGGGGAGAGCGTCTTTGACGTGATTCAGGATGACTTCTTCGCCGGCACAGACAATCATTTTGATGTCGGCGGCATTGTTACGGTAGATAATGTCTTTTCCGGTCAGCAAATGGGTGGCCGGGATAGCCACAGCTCCAATCTTGTGCAAGGCGATGATGGAGAACCAAAATTCATACCGGCGTTTCAATATAAGCATGACCATGTCTCCGTGTCCGATGCCTAACGATTGGAAATAAGAAGCCGTGCGGTCGGTGTAGTCTTTCAGCTCGGAAAAAGTGAAATCGTGGTGTACGCCGTGGTCGTTCGTCCAACATAAGGCTATCTTGTCCGGGGCTTCTGCGGCCCATGCATCTACTACATCGTATCCGAAATTGAAGTTCTCCGGTACTTTTACATGGAAATTTTGGATGAAGTCGTCTTGCGACGTGAACGTCGTTTGACTTAAAAATCTCTCCAGCATAATCTTTTTCTTAAAGTCTAAAAAGTCGCAATATGTACTTAATTGGGTACAAAGGTAATAAATAATGGTCTATTTAGTCCTTGTCCCGTTGGAAAAATAACATGTAAATTCGGTTTACAGTGCATATTTACCGGTCTGAAGTCAGGCCAAGTCCACCACGGTGATGCCTGCTCCTCCGAACTGTACGTGCTCGTCCTTGAAATCTTTTACACCGGGCACCGTGTGCAGATACTGGCGAATCAACGTGCGTAAGATGCCCGAACCTGTTCCGTGCAGGATGCGTACCCTGGATATTCCCAATAATATGGCATCGTCGATGAAATAAGTGACGGCATGGATGGCTTCGTCCCCCCTCATGCCCCGTACGTCGATGTCCTGCTTGAAATTCAGTTTTTTCTCGTACACGCTGTCTTGCGTCTGTTTGCTGACGAAGGTGGCGGCCTGGTTCCGTGCGGGGGCTCGGGGGCTGCGGCACGTTCTAACCGTTCCGGTTTCACGTTGGTGCGCATCATGCCGAAAGTGACGATGGCGTTCTTTCCGTCTATTTCCTCTATCGTGCCTACGGTGGTTTGCCCTTTGATGCGTACGGTCTCGCCGGGTTGCAGGGGACGGTTGCGTTCCTCCGCTTCCCGCACGGCTTGCAGCAAGGCATCGGGCTGTGCTTTCCGCATGGCGGCTTCGGATGCTTTTTTCTCTTTCCGTTCGGCCTGTCTTTTTTTCCGTTCCTGCAGTTGTTGCATTTTACGGGCTATCTTGTCCGCTTCATGTTGCTTTTCGATGTCGTCCAAAGTCTTTTTGAAATCATCCAATTCTTGGCGTACGTTGCGGGTCTTTTCTTTTTCAGCCTGTGCCTCCCTGATGGTTTTAATGGTGTTCTCTATCTTGGCATTCGATTCCCGGAGTAGTTGTTCGGCATCTTCTTTGGCTTTGCGCAAGATTTCTTTCCGGCTGCGTTGCAACTCTGCGATTTCCGTTTCGTAACGGGCTATGGTCTTCTCCATTTCCTTTTCCCGGAGGTGGATGTTCTGCCGTTTGTTTTCCCAATACCGCTTGTCTCTTACGATGTCTTGCAGGTACTTGTCCGCGTTGATGTACTCTTTGCCCACCAGCTCGGAAGCATCGGCTATTACTTCCTCCGGAATACCTATCTTGCGGGCGATTTCCACGGCGAAAGAACTGCCCGGATTGCCGATTTGCAGTTGGAACAGGGCCTGCATGTGTTGGCGGTCGTAGAGCATGGCTCCGTTCACTACGCCTCATGGTCCTCGGCGAAGTGTTTCAGGTTTTGGTAATGTGTCGTGATGATGCCGAAGGTCTTTTTTTGGTTGAACCGTTTCAGGACGGCTTCGGCTATGGCACCACCGATTTGCGGTTCCGTGCCGCCTCCGAATTCGTCGATGAGCAAAAGACTGGTGCCACAGCAAGCTTTCATCATGTTTTTCATGTTGAGCAAATGGCTGGAATAGGTACTCAAGTCGTCCTCAATGCTCTGCTCGTCCCCGATGTCGATGAAGATGCTGCCGAAAATGCCGGTGCGTGAGTTTTCCCCGATAGGAACGGGAAGTCCGCATTGCAACATGTATTGGATGAGGCCTACGGTCTTCAGGCATACGGATTTTCCGCCCGCGTTGGGGCCGGAGATGATGAGAATACGCTGATGCCCGTTCAGTTCGATGTCGAGCGGCACGATTTTTTTCCCGTGACGGGTCAGGGACAGGTATAGCAAGGGATGACGGGCCAGCGTCCAGTCTATCAGCGGTGCCCCTTTGATGTCCGGTGTCGTGGCATTGAACTGGCGGGCCAGTCCGGCTTTGGCATGGATGAAGTCTATTTCGGCCAGAAACTCGTAGGATTGCAGGATTTCCTGATAATGAGGCCGGACCTCAGCCGTGAATTCCTGTAATATGCGTATGATTTCCCGTCGTTCTTCCCCCTCCAGTTCACGGATGCGGTTGTTGGCTTCCACCACTTCGGCCGGTTCGATGAAGACCGTACGCCCCGTGGCGGATTCGTCGTGGACGATTCCTTTTATTTTCCGTTTTAAAGCCGGTGCCACAGGAATGACCAAGCGTCCGTCGCGCATGGTGGGAGTGACATCCTTGTCCACTACGCCGTCTTGTTGCGCGTTCCGCAAGATGGCGTGCAGTGTGCGCGAGATTCCGCTTTCGGCAGCGACAAGTTCGCGGCGGATACGTAATAGTTCGGCGGATGCCGAGTCTTTGATTTTGCCGTATTTGTCGAGTATGCTCTCAATGCGGCGCACCAGTTGAGGGTAGACGGAGACCCCTTGCGTCAGACGGCGTAAGGCCGGATAGGGGACGGAGGCATCATCGCCGGGGCGGTTTTCCTCCGTGCCGTTATCTTCTTCGGTATCCTTGTTGAGAAACCGTACGATGTTGATAATCGTGCAAAGCGAGCGTTTCAGATCGAACAGTTCCGTTTCATCCAGATAAGTACCTTCTATTCTGATGCGTTTGATGGCCGGGCGTACATCATAGAAGTCCTGCTCCGGAAAGTCCTCTTCTCCTTCCTGAATGCGCAGGAATTCCCGTGTCTGCTCTTGCAATTCGCGCAATAGATGCAAATCCGTCAGGAATTTCATCTGTCCGACGCGCTCTATGCCAAGCGTACTCAGGCAATGTCCCGTCAATAAAGTACGTATCTCGTCAAATCCTATTTTCTGTTCAAAATTCTGTGGATAAATCATATTTCATTTGGATTAGCGGGTGCAAAGTTAAGAAAAAGCGGCATAAAAGTTTCTTTGTCCGGGGCTTTTCTGTCTTTCTCCGTTGCAAGTGTCAGTGGAGAGTATTATAAGTCTGTTATAGGATAGTTTTAATGTTATTCAGAACACTCTTTGTGAATAATCAGGTCAGTTTATAAGAATGAAGATATTTATTTTGCAATCGGAAAATAACAGTAGAAAATGGAAAGTGACGTATTGTTAGTTAGTGATGATTTTATGATAGTACGTGAGAAGGATGCTCTCATGTATGGCTTGGAGGCTGGGAGGAATCTGTCTCGGATGACATCAGATACGATAAAAGTAGAAATGGGTGATTGTTTCTATTGTCGTTTCGGGAGAAGCCGAATGTACCATCAATGGAAAGAATTATAACGTCAAGGCACATGATATAATCATGTCCTTGCCCAATTATGTATTGGAACGGCAGAAAAAGACGGATGATTTGTCTGTAAACAGTCTTTGTATCTCTCGTTCTTTATTTCAAAAAGCCATTTCATTTTCTTCATATAATTGGGATGTGGTTTCATTTCTGATAGCTCATCCGATACTGTCGCTCACGGATATGGAATATACTTGTTTATCATTGTATTATTCTTTGATATCTGTCAAGATTGGGGATAAGAACAAGTTGGGATATAGGGAATCCATGCAGTGTCTGTTGAAATCGTTTATGTGTGAATTGTATGGCGTGATAGGACGTTATATTTCGGTCGGTGCGGTCAATTACTCTCAAGGACATAATCTGTTCAAAGGATTTTTGGATTTGCTTACATCGGTCTATACCTAAACCTCGTTCCGTATCTTTTTATGCGGAGACATTGAATGTAACGTCTAAGTATTTGTCTTCTGTCTGTAAAGCGACTTGTGGCGAAACAGCTTCGATGCTGATTCATAAAGCGGTGACGAAAGACATCGCGGATTTGTTGTCTTATTCAAACAAAAGCATTAAGGAAATTATGGTGGAGTTGGATTTTCCTTCTCTTTCTTTCTTCGGCAAATATGTGAAAAAGCATTTTGGTGTCGGGCCTAAAGAATATCGCTCCAAACGTTTATCCTAATACGACGTCCAGAATCATCATTAATACGAAGCCCAGTGCAAAGCCTACCGTTCCTACGTTGGAATGTTTTCCTTGAGAAGCCTCCGGAATCAACTCCTCTACGACCACATAAATCATAGCGCCAGCGGCAAACGACAGTAAATATGGCAATATGGGGGTGATGTAGGCTGCCAACAGAATCGTCAGGATAGCTCCGATAGGTTCTACGACACCGCTCAATGTACCGATGCCGAAAGCGCGCAATCTGCTGTTTCCCTCACTACGCAGAGGCATGGAGACAATGGCGCCTTCCGGGAAATTCTGTATGGCGATTCCCAAAGATAAAGCCAATGCACCGGCCATGGGAAGATAAGTGCTGTGTTCCATGGCGGCGGCTAATGCTACTCCTACAGCCATTCCCTCCGGAATATTGTGCAAGGTGACGGCCAATACCAACATGCTTGTCCGTGACAATTTGCTGTGCGGTCCTTCGGGTGAAGGGCTGCCTAAATGGAGGTGCGGAGTGATCCGGTCCATCAGCAAGAGAAATGCAATACCCGCTATGAAGCCGCTTACGGCCGGGATAACCCGGGTAGCATCTTCCGTACCGCTCATTTCTATAGAAGGTATCAGCAGCGACCATACGGAAGCCGCCACCATGACACCGGAAGCAAATCCCAATAAGGTTTTCTGCACTAAGTCCGGCATTTGTTTTTTCATCAGAAAAACGCAGGCGGCACCTAAAGTAGTACCGGCAAAAGGTAATAATAATCCTATGATTAGTCCGTCCATAATTTTATATTTGTCGTTTGTGGGTATTATTCCAACGTGATTTCACCGGCCAGGTTGGTATTCATGAGGCGCCTGACCTCTTCGGGGGGCAGGTCATGGCCCAAAAGAAACATCAATTTGGTCAATGCACACTCCGGAGTACTGTCATATCCGCTGATCACTCCGGCTTCCAGTAACTGACGGCCTGTTTCATAACGTTCCATTTCTACACTTCCCGACTGGCATTGGGTGATGTTGATAATAATGATGTTACGTTCTGCAGCCTCTTTGATGAGTTTGATAAACCAGGGTTTCTGTGGGGCGTTGCCCGAACCGAGGTTTCATAACTACGGCTTTCAATCCTTTAATGTTGAAGACAGAAGTAATGATGCTTTCCTGTATCCCCGGAAAAAGCGTGAGAACCACTACATTGGTATCGAACAGGTAGTGTGCCTCAGGGGGCGTGACGAGTCAGGCCGGCGTATGCGTTCCGGTTTGATTTTAATGTCGATGGCACTATGCCCCAGACACGGATAATTATACGACTTGAAAGCATTGAATTTCTCTGCATTGATTTTCGTGGTACGGTTGCCCCTCATCAAGTCTCTTTCGAAGTAGATGCAGACTTCCGGCACCATGGCCGTACCGTCCGGATGTTTGGCCGCAGCAATCTCGATGGCGGTAATCAGGTTTTCTTTGCCGTCTGTCCGCAACATACCCATCGGAAGTTGTGAACCGGTCAATACAACCGGTTTAGACAGGTTTTCCAACATAAAACTCAATGCAGAAGCCGTATAAGCCATGGTGTCAGTTCCATGTAGAATGACAAAACCATCGTATTGTTCGTAATTCCGTTCTACAATTCGTGCCAATCTAGCCCAATGGTAAGGTTCCATGTCGGAAGAGTCAATGGGGGGATCGAAAGAATAGGTGTTGATATGATAATTAAAACGTTTCAACTCCGGAACGAAGTTCAGCAAGTGGTCGAAGTTGAAGCTTTCCAATGCTCCTGTTTCCGGGTTTTCTATCATTCCGATAGTTCCACCTGTATAAATCAGCAATACGGAGGGGGCAAAGTCTGTCATATATCCATGGTTTTGCGGTTCACATGCAAATATAACGATAAATTCTGGATTTTGAGGTGGAGTGAATTGCTTTTGTTTGTGTTTTCTAAAAAATCTTAAACTTGGAAAGTTTTCCGTTGGAAATTTGTTTCGCTGTAAATTAAAGGCGTTCTTTGCAAAAGTTTCTATTGGAAAATAATGATAATATAAAATAAGAAGGAAGAATATGAAGTATGTAATTGTGGGAGGAGTGGCTGGTGGTGCGACTGCGGCTGCCCGGATTCGTAGAAATACGGAAAAAGCGGAAATAATTTTGTTTGAAAAGGGAGAATATATATCGTATGCCAATTGCGGTTTACCTTATTATATAGGTGGAGTGATCCGTGATAGAGAGCGGCTTTTCGTGCAAACTCCGGAGGCTTTTGCACGTCGTTTCCGTGTGGATGTCCGTACAGCATCCGAGGTGACGGCAATAGATGTACGCCGAAAAGAAGTTACGGTAAGGACATCTGACGGTCGGGAATATGTGGAAACTTACGACAAACTCTTGCTTTCGCCCGGAGCCTCCCCGGTACGTCCTCCTTTGACAGGTATTGACAGTCGTGGAATCTTTACGTTGCGTAATGTACAAGACACCGACCGTATAAAAGACTACGTACGACAACATCAGGTCAGACGTGCACTTATCGTAGGTGGCGGTTTCATCGGTTTGGAGATGGCTGAAAATTTGCAACATACAGGGGCAGAAGTGGCTGTGGTGGAAATGGCAGCTCAGGTCATGGGGCCTATAGATTTTTCTATGGCGGCTTTAGTGCATGAACATCTGTTGCAGAAAGGGGTGAAGCTTTATTTGGAACAGGCGGTGGAATCTTTTGAGGAAACCACTTCCGGAGTGACGGTAAAGTTCAAGTCCGGTATCACGATAGAGACGGATTTGGTGATTCTTTCCATTGGGGTACGTGCTGAGACATCGTTAGCCTCCGCTGCAGGATTGGAATTGGGAGAGATGAAAGGTATCCGGGTGAATGAGTATTTGCAGACATCGGATGAATCGGTGTATGCGGTCGGTGATGCGATAGAATTTCCTCACCCGCTGACAGGTAAGCCTTGGCTGAATTTCTTGGCAGGTCCTGCCAACCGCCAGGCACGTATTGTGGCCGACAATATGGTGTTCGGCAATAAAGTAAAATACGAAGGGGCAGTCGGAACAGCCATTGCCAAGGTGTTCGACCAGACCGTGGCTTCAACAGGTCTCCCGGCCAAACGTTTAATACAGTTTGGGATACCTTATCTTTCGGCTACGATACATTCAGGTTCTCATGCCGGATATTATCCCGGTGCCTTGCAGATGGCTATAAAGATTACGTTTTCTCCCGATGGAGGCAAACTTTACGGAGCACAAATCGTCGGTTATGACGGTGTGGATAAGCGGATAGATGAATACGCTATGGTCATTAAGCGCGGAGGTACAGTGTACGATTTGATGGAGTTGGAGCACGCTTACGCTCCACCTTTCTCATCAGCCAAGGATCCGGTGGCGGTATCAGGCTATGTGGCCGGGAACATATTGAACGGGAAAATGAATCCGCTTTATTGGAGGGATTTAAAAACGGCTGATTTGAACCACGTGACATTGGTGGACGTGCGTACGCCTGACGAATATGCACTGGGAGGGATAGACGGTGCGGTGAATGTACCGTTGGATGAGTTGCGGGAACGTTTGGCAGAGTTACCTCTTGATAAACCTGTGTGGGTGTATTGTGGCGTGGGCTTGCGTGGTTATCTGGCCTCTAATATCCTAAAAGAAAATGGATATGACGTGAGGAATCTGATAGGAGGGTTTAAGACCTATAAAGCGGCTGTAACTCCGGTTTGTATTCCTGCTGCGCCTGAAGACGTTTGTGTTCGGAAATCGAGTAATACGTGTTGTGTAAGTCAGGAGGAAAAGGTGCCGGTTGCCCGTATCGTCCGAATAGATGCTTGTGGTATTCAATGCCCCGGTCCTATTCTGAAATTGAAGACGAGCATGGAGCAATTACAATCTGGTGAATGTTTGGAGATACGTGCTACGGATGCCGGTTTTCCCCGTGATGCCGAAGCCTGGTGCCGGATGACAGGAAACCGTTTTGTTTCTGCTCAAACCGAAAATGGTACATACATAGTCAGGGTAGAGAAAGCGGCACCTTGTGCGATGGAGGTTTCACATCCGGTCTCGACGGCAAAAGGTAAGACTTTTATTCTGTTCAGTGATGATTTGGATAAGGTATTAGCACTTTTGTTTTGGCTAACGGTGCAGCGGCTACTGGAGAGAAGGTGACCATTTTCTTCACTTTCTGGGGATTGAATGCCATTAAAAAGACAGAAAAGCCAAAAGTGAGGAAAGATTGGTTTGGAAAGATGTTCGGCGTGATGTTGCCATCCGATTCCATGAAACTGAAACTTTCAAAAATGAATATGGGAGGCATGGGAGCACGGATGATGCGTCATATCATGAAACGTAAAGGCATTGATTCTTTAGAGTCA
>ENA-OQDM01000937-OQDM01000937.1-human-gut-metagenome-genome-assembly--contig:-NODE-937-length-13600-cov-1.727603_pt1 | contig 13600 bp, 8 predicted proteins | sample MGYA00242772_ERZ504605 | MGnify/ENA primary metagenome ERZ504605 (study PRJEB26092, sample SAMD00036348) | human gut metagenome | host: Homo sapiens | study: EMG produced TPA metagenomics assembly of... | reverse complement strand
CGTCGAGCCATGGAAGGCTCGTCCGGGGATTTTTGCTGCCATCCGTGGCAGCAAAACGCTGTTTTGTGACAAGGGCACTAAGAACCTCTAATTTCCTCCCAAAGTCATCACAAAATCTGCCGGTTCCGGTGCACTGTCGGCGTGCCTTAGTGCAAACACCCTCCAAGTTGCTGATGGATTTTAGATGATATTGATTGTGGCTTCACTGCTAAAGCAGGAAGCTGTTTTTTGCTGTGTAGGATTCGGGTGTCAAAAGGTGGCTTCAAGTTTTTGATTGGCAAATTGCACAAAGTCGGGTCTGTTTTGTTCTGATGTCCGAAAATAAGAAAATCTAAGTCTGCCTGAGTTAGATTACAACGGAGTGACGTGTACGTCTTAAACGCCCCGTCCATGTGGCGTTAAGACTTTTGCCGCCTCACTACAGGCATCCACAAACCATCCCAACAAGATGCCCCTGAAACTCCCCAAACAAACTTTCCTCCTGCTTCCTCATAAACACCGTCACATCCGCATCTCCAAACACCACCTCAAAATGCACACTCCCCACAAACGCATCGATCACATGCGCCCGCACATACAGAGTGTTCTCTGAAACCCACACTCCGCTGGCAGCATACCTCTGGTCATAGACGGGAAACTGTCCGCAGACAAGTTTTCCAAAACCGAAATGAATGGAACACGGTCTGCCGTGCAGTGTAAACGTAAAACATCCCTCATCATTTGTAAAATCCGCTGTAAAATTTGTAAACTCACTACTGTTTGGTTTGAACATATATCGTTTCCCCGAAACTTGTGAAGTGACCGCTGCCGTCATTGCACTATCACCCAGAGGTGCAATCGCAAGTGAAGAGAGCACAGAAAGAAGCTCTGTATGCGTTTTTTGATCTTCCGGGAGTGGATCTGCCTGTATGAAAGGAAGAATCTCATCATACAGAGCATCATAAATCAGTTGATTTCCACCCGCAAGTCCCTGTGTGTCTGCGGTAGTGACAAAGAGCAGATCATAATCCGGAAGGTAATGGATGAACTGACCACCCATGCCGTAGCAGACAAAACCATTTTTTTCACTGCGCCAGATCTGATAACCATAGCCGCAGGCTTCACTTGGAAGAGGTGCCGTGATGCGTGTGTCAGAGAGATGGGAGGTTGCTGTTTTGATGTAGGAGGCAGAAACGAGCTGTGTTCCATCAATATTTCCATCGTGAGATAGAAGATAACCGAATTTTAACAGGTCGGATGGAAGAGCGACAAGTCCGCTTCCGCCCATGGAGACACCAAAAGGATCTGTCAGCATGTAGGATTCATCGGAAAATTCCAAAACAGACAGTTTTTCTTTGAGATAATCGAGCATTGGCATGCCGGAAAGACGTTCTACAAGCGCACTGAGTGTATGTGCGGAGGACGTATCATAATGAAAGAGCTTTCCTGCAGGATGGGTTGGCGGTACGGTAAAGAAACTTTCTACCCAGTCACTTTTCATATCGACCTTGTAGGTCGTCGCGGCATGACAGGTGCGCATCATGAGCATATCCCGGATCGTCATGGCTGCAATCCACGGATGTACATTCGCTGGAATCTTGTCTGGAAAATATGAGACGATCGGATCATCCAGTGATAATTTTCCTTCCGCTTCCAAAAGACCGATCGCAATGGATGTAAAACTTTTACTGATCGAAAACATGCGATGCAGCGTGTCTTTCTGATATGGTGCATAGTAGCCCTCGGCAATGAGTGTGTCATGCCGCATTAAAAGAAAACTGTGCATTGGAACCTGTTTTTTTTGTAAACGATCCAGAAAGTGAAGAAGGCATCCGGATGGGATGCCAGCACTTTCTGGAGAACCTTTTTTGAAATTCATTGTAATATCCTCCATTTCTTATTAAGACTGAACGCCAAAGCTGCTTGGTGTAACGCCATATTTTTTCTTAAATGCACGTCGGAAAGACGTCTGGTTGTTATAACCAACTTCCAAAGCGATTTCATTGATACCGGATTCGCCTTTTTCAATCAGATGTGCCGCCTCTGTGAGCCGCAGATCTTCCAGATAGACAGAGAAGTTCACATTCATATTTTCTTTAAACATATGAGAAAAATAACTTTCTGATATGTGGAACTCGTCGGAGATCTTGCTTAAGCAGAGCGCCGGATTTTTGTAATTTTCACGGATATAAGTCACAATGCTGTCAATCAGATTATTCTTTTCGGATTTTGATGCAAAGAAATCACACAGTTTAATGCTGATATCTTCACAGAGACGGAAAGTTAACTCGTCCTGTGAAAGCATAGTATCAATTTCCACTATCTGCGGAGTACTTTCTCCCGTATATGTAAAACGTGCTTTCAACAGAGTGTTGCGGATATCGGTAAGTAAAAACCGTAATAACTGGAACGGAAGCGAACGTTCTTCAATGTTCTCCTGGTGGATCAGATTGAAAATTTCAATCACCTGGGATTTATTTCCGCCAGTGATGGAACGAATCAGACGGGTTGAAAATTCAGCCGGATAGTAGTAAACATGGGAGTCTTTTTTCAACATTTCATATGGAAGGAAAATATAGTTTTTACTGGTATACCCTGCAGCATCTTTCGCCTGTTGGTAAGATTCCCATATGTTGGTGAAGGAGCAGGAGAGACCGATTCCTGCAAAAAACCAGATCGAATACTCTTCTAGCAGTTCACTATGAAATTTTAATGCTTTTTCCTGAAGTGTGATCAGTATCTCATCGGCAGTTCCACTAAAAGGGATTAACACAGCATAAATATGTTTCTTTGGGGAACACAGATATAAGTTATTTTCATAAGAAAAATATCTGGCCAAAAGACCGGCGATAATATCTTTCATACTTTCAGAACTTTCAGTGGAAGTATTTTCATTTGGAAAAGTATCTGCAGCAGGATCATTTTCGTAAGTTACACCGTACAATACATAATAATGAAGCGATGGATCTTCTAAATGCAGATAATTCTGGATAAATGAAAGCTCATCCGGGGTTGTGATAACTCCACTCATCAGCTGTCTCAAATAATTGTCATATAAAACAGGACGGATTGCAGCAGCTTCTTCGATTAACTGCGTATTTGCATGCAGTGTTTCCTGGAGCTGGTCATCTAAATGAAGAATCGGGCGCATATTGTTGCGGACTAAAATAAATATCATGATAAGTCCACCGATGATTGCTGCAAAAAGGATCAGCAGAAAAATAAACTGATAATCGGATGGATAAATGGATTCCGGCTGTACCAGATAGAAAGTCCAGTCATTTGTTTTTGATGCGATTCGCATAATATGTGTGTCATTGTGAACACAGGTATTATTGTCATCATAGGATAAGGATAATACGGATTCGGTAAGCGTATTTAAATCTTTTTCAGATGATGTATTCTTATCTTCGGACAGGGAAAACACTGGCTGATCCTGTGCGTCGACTGCAATAATGTAACCGGTATCACCTAAAGAAACACCGCTGAAAATTTTGCGTAAGGTCTGCTCATTGATATGGAAAGCAACGGTAGCAGGAATATCTTTGTAGGTCAGTACGTCCATATTTAACACATAAAGATATGCGTTACCGCTTTCGGGAAGCATAAAATCCGAAAGTGGATAAAGGGCAGAATCTTTTGTCAGATTGCTGTTGAGCAGATCATGCCATTCATTAAAATTCGCCCCGGAAGATAAATAGTTTCTTATATAATAAAGCTGTTCGGAATTGAAAGTGTTTACACTGATAATATAGCCGCTATTTCTCAGATAAACAAAATAGGTACTGAAAGGAAGCTCATTGTAGGAATACATATAAGAGGCAAGGGACTGCTTCATGGTGAGACCTGACAGATAAAAATCATTATCGTCTGTGGACTTCATCGTTGCAAGATGGTATAGTTTGGTATTCATGCTGAGCTGTCTTGTGATAGAATCCATGGTTGTGAAATTATTATCTAAAAGTGAAACGGCACTTTCAAAGGTAGACTGATCCTGATTCCAGAAATCCTCTTCAGAGCGTGTTGTTGAGACACGGTGGAGGTGTACCATCAGAAGTAAAATGATAAGTAAAAAGACACTGTATGTAATAGCAAAGCGAATCATGAGAAACGTAGTGGATTCATTTTTTGCTGTGGCATCCGCTGGTGGATTCAAATTTATTCTCATAGGTATTAAATGTCCTTTTTTCATGTTTTTTAATCGTACGTTTTCTATTTTATCATAATATGAAAAAAATACAACAAAAAATCAAAAACCCAGTAAAATCAATGGTTTGCGTAGTGTTAAAACAAATTTTGTACCCCCTGTCAAATATTGTTTCTTGCTGAAAATCCCATAAGATGGTAATGTATGAGCAAGACATGAAAGCACTTACATCAGAGCAGTGTCGAAACAAATTTTTTCCTAATAAGGAGGTTCTTATGAAAAAGAAGGTAGTATCAGTCCTTATGGCTGCCGCTATGGTAGCTGGTATGGCAGGATGCGGTTCCAGCAACACTGGTAACGCAGGAACAACAAATTCAAATGCTTCTACAAATAATGAAGCAACCACAGAAAGCGGTGATGCTTCCGCAGATGCAGCAGCAACCGATTCTGATGTTGAGAAACCAGAAGAGATCACCATTATGGTAGATGGAACTGTTTTCACACAGGAAAACGGACAGGCAGAGTTCATTGCTAAATTGGAAGATCTTCTTGGAATGAAGATCAATGTGATCCAGCCGGATCATGATGCTTACTATGATGTAGTAGGACAGACAGTTGCAAGTGGTGACTGGCCAGACGTTATGATCTTATCTTCTACCTATTATGCAGGTTATGCAGAGCAGGGAGTTCTGTGGGATATGACAGACGCTTATGCATCTTCTGATTTAAAAACAAGACAGGATGCATACGGCAGCACAGGAGTTATCGATGGTGTAAGACTTGATGGTAAGTTATACGGTATGCCGGCAGCTCGTGGTAACGGATGTGTTACATATGTTAAGAAAGCATGGTTAGACAACTGCGGACTTGATGTTCCGACAAACTATGATGAGTATCTTGCAATGCTCGAAGCATTTACAACCGGTGACCCGGATGGAAATGGTGTAAACGGAGATACCTACGGTGTATCTGCTGCTGGTTTCATCGGAACAGAGGCTCCATATACAAACTACTTACCAGAGTTCTATCAGGATGCAAACCCAAGCTTCTATAAAGCAGAAGACGGAACATGGAAAGATGGATTCACAGAGGATTCTATGAAGAGCGCACTTGAGAGAATGGCAGCTGCTTACAAAGAGGGCGTGATTGATCCTACCACATTAACAAATGGTACATCTGACTGCCGTAACAAATTCTATGATGACAGCTTTGGTGTATTTACTTACTGGGCAGGTACATGGGCAACCAACTTAAAGACAAATCTTGAAGCAAACGGTAAAGACGGTGAGTTAGTAGCATTACCTCCGATCGCTGAAGTAGGTCAGTACCTTGACCGTGTTCCACCAGTATGGTGCATCACATCTGCATGTGAGAACCCGGAAGGCGTATTCAAATACTTCATTGAGCCGATGCAGGATGGCGGAGACGTTCAGTTCTTATGGACATACGGTGTAGAAGGCATTCACTGGTCAACAGCAGCAGAGACATTATTTGCTGGAACAGAGAACGAGAAAACATATGCGGATGGTGAGTTCCATATGTTAGAGAACCGTGAGAAAGAGGGTACACAGTACACCAAAGCCCACATTGATCCAATGCTTGCTTTAGTTGAGCTTGCAAACGATCCTCAGGAAGAATCTGTAGCAGCAGAAGCAAAAGAGTCTGCACAGTTATTCAATGATAATTGCAAAGCTGCGGATCTTGTTCCTACCACAGATGAGATGAGCGAGTACAATGGTGATTTAACAACGTTAAAGAACGAGCTGATCGCAAAAGTTGTTATGGGTGAGATCACTGTTGATGATGCATATGCACAGTTTGAGTCAAATCACGGTGCAGAGTGGTCACAGGCAATCGTTGATTCTTTAAACAAATAATAAAACTTTCCGGTAAACGGAACTAAGAACTATGATCTGTGCCCTGACTGCGGATATCCGCAGCCGGCACAGATCATGGATCACAAATTCATGTTTGATTGAAAAGGAAGAACAGATATGAGAAAAAGTAATGAAAAATCAGCCGTAACGGCTACAACCGGTGGAAAGAAGAACCACCTGGCAGCAAAAATCTATAAATACAGAGGATTCTATCTGATGTTTCTTCCTGTATTAATTTTTGCATTAATATTCTTTTACTTACCAATGCTTGGAATCCGTTTTGCATTTACCGATTATAACGGAATCAAAGAGGCAAGTTTTGTTGGTCTCAAAAATTTTCAGAAAATGTTTTCCATGCCAAATTTCTGGACGGCATTCTGGAATACCTTACAGATTAGTATTATCAAATTGTTTTTGACAACAGCAGCAGCTGTTATTGTTTCTATCTTTTTAAATGAGATTGCAAACATTCATTTTAAAAAGATCGTGCAGACAATTATTTATCTGCCACATTTTATGTCATGGGTAGTTACCGCATCCGTCTTTACTTTGATCCTGGCACCGACAGCAGAAGGTCTTGTAAATACATTCCTGATCAACGCTGGTGTACTTGATTCTGGGATTTATTTCCTGGGGGATTCAAAATGGTGGAGACTTGCGTACTATATCATTAATATTTGGAAAGAAACCGGTTGGCAGACCGTTATCTTTATGGCAACGCTTGCCGGAATAAATACAGAGCTTTATGAAGCTGCAGCAATGGATGGTGCAGGACGCTGGGGCAAGATGAGATATATTACTTTCCCGGCTTTACAGAATACGATCCTTACTGTTTTGATCTTAAACCTTGCAAAGGTTATGAACCTGTTCGAGTCCGCATTCGTAATGCAGAACGATGCTGTTTTAGGTACTGCAAACGTACTTGAAACCTATATTTACTATCAGACCTTCAACAGTGGTGCGATTCCAAATTACGGTTATACGACAGCCGTTGGTCTGTTCAAATCTCTGGTTGGTTGTGTACTGGTACTGTTCTGCAATCACTTAAGCAAGAAAGTACGTGATGGACGCGGAATCGTCTAGGAAGGAGCAGCAGATATGAAAAGCAAGAAAAAAATAGAAGTTTTCCCGATCGTAAACGGGTTAATATTTATCATCTTAAGTTTACTGATTATCATCCCGATGTGGAAAGTATTAGTTGACTCATTCGATTTAAAAACCGCATATGGTATGAAATTATGGCCGGAGGAATTTGGTCTTGCAGGATACATTTCCGTATTCAAAAACCCTACGCTGTCCCATCCGTTAATGATTTCTGTAATCACAACGATTGCAGGTACGATCATCGCCTTGATTTTATCTACATTTGGTGCATATGTACTGATCCAGTGGGATATGCCGGGACGTAACTTATTTGCAAACTTGTTACTTTTTACCATGATTTTCCAGGGTGGTATGATCCCTACCTACCTCGTATTAAAATCATTACATTTAACCAATACCATCTGGGTCGTTATCTTATTCCCGGCACTGAACGTGTATAACCTGGTATTGATGAGGAACTTCTTCGAAGGTATTCCTGCCAGCCTGTTTGAGTCGGCAACACTTGACGGATGTACGCCGATGCAGACATTTATCCGTATCGTACTTCCAATGTCAAAAGCAGCATTGGCATCTATCGGTCTTATGTTTGCCGTTACATACTGGAACGACTATACACATTACAAACTTTACATTACAGATTCAAACCTTTACAACTTCCAGATGAAGTTAAGAAGTATCATCATGGGTAGTGATCTTCCACAGGCAAACGGTGGTGCAACAGAGAACACCGTAAAGAATGCGGCGATCATTGTTATCATCATTCCTTTCATGATCGTATATCCGTTCTTACAGAAATACTTTGTAAAAGGTGTAAATATCGGAGCTGTAAAAGAATAAGGAGGAAGGTTTGTATGGCGACTATTTTCTGGGCTGGAGATTCTACCGTACAATACAATGACATTCTTACATTTCCGCAGACCGGCATAGGACAGGTGATGAACCTGTTCCTAAAGCCGGAGGTGCGGGTGGAGAACCATGCCAAAAACGGCAGAAGCACAAAGAGCTTTATCGATGAGTCGAGACTGACACCGATTTATGACAAAATTACCGCAGGAGATTTTCTATTTATCCAGTTTGGACATAACGATGAGAAAAAGAATGATCCACAGCGGTATACAGATCCATATTCCGATTACATGGTGAATCTGGAAAAATTTGTAAATGCAGCAAGAAACAAAGGAGCATGGCCGGTTTTTATTACGCCGCTTGAGCGCAGATGTTTTATTGATGAGGAACATTTAGATATCGGGGAACATACCGATTATGTGGCGGCAATGAAACAGACAGCTGAAAATTTAAATGTTCCGCTGATCGATCTTTACAGTATGAGCCGCGCAGAAATGCGAAAGGCTGGAGCTGAAAAAACCAAAGAATGGTATATGCATCTGCCGGCAGGTGTCTATCCGTCCCATATGGACGGGCTGACCGACAATACGCATCTGAAATATATGGGTGCAGTTGTCTACGCGGGATGTATAGCGAGAGGTTTAAAAGAACTTGGCGGTATCTATAGTGATTTATTAGTGGCTTGGGAGTGATCCCTTGCCATTTTTGTATCAGGAAATAAAACCAGTGTTTAGGAGGATTTGAGGGTTATGTCATTGTTATGGAAATCAGATCAGGAAGATGGGACTTATAAAAACCCGATACTTTTTGCAGATTATTCCGATCCGGATGTGATACGCGTAGGGGGATACCTATTATATGACGGCATCCAGCTTTAACTATGTGCCGGGACTGCCGATCTTAACATCCAAAGATCTGGTAAACTGGGAACTGAAAAATTATGCGATCGAAAAGATCGATGAGCCGGGCTATGATCTGCCGCAGCATGCAAAGGGCGTATGGGCACCTGCGATCCGTTACCATGAGGGATATTTTTATATTTACTACGGAATGCCGGATGAGGGCATCTACATGGTGCGCACAAAAGACGCACTTGGAACCTGGGAAAAACCGGTACTTGTGTTAGCCGGAAAAGGTCTGATCGATTCCTGCCCGTTCTGGGATGAGGATGGAAATGCATATATCATCCATGGTTATGCGAAGAGCCGTATTGGATTTAAGAGTCATCTTGGCATATTCCCGATGTCATGGGATGGAACAAAGGCAACAGGGGAGGATCATATTCTCTACTGTGGACTTAAGACACAGCCGACGATTGAGGGACCTAAAGTATATAAACAAAATGGATATTATTATATTTTTGCCCCGGCAGGCGGTGTAAAAACCGGCTGGCAGGTGATTCTGCGCTCCAAAAACATTTACGGACCGTATGAGGAGAAAAATGTGCTTCATCAGGGGAACAGTATCATAAATGGACCACATCAGGGGGCTCTGGTGGATACAGTAAATGGAGATGAATGGTTCATTCATTTTCAGGACAGAGGACTTTACGGACGAATCGTCCATATGCAGCCGGTTACATGGGAAAATGACTGGCCGGTTATGGGGATCAACGCAGTGGATGGCTGTGGGGAGCCATGTATCATCCATAAAAAACCAAATACCGGAATCACGGAGAAACCTTGTTATCTTGCGGCGGGAGATGATTTTTCATCGGAAAAAATCGGCTTGCAGTGGCAGTGGCTTGGCAATCCGAAGGATGATTTCTATTCTTTGAAAGAGAGAAAGGGATTTTTGAGATTATACTGTAAAAATCCATCCGGAAAAGTGGAGCCGATCCTCTGGGAGTGTTCGAATGTGCTGACGGAAAAACTGGTCTGCCCATATTTTGAGGCATCTGCCTGTGTTGACATTTCTGCCCTGTCTGAACAGGAGCAGGCAGGAATGGTCATGATGGGCGGTCACTATGCATATCTTGCAGTCCGCATGATCAGAGGTCAGAAACGTCTGATCCTTGGAAAATCTTATGACGGTGAGGATGGAATGCGCGAGAAGGCAGAGCAGCTTTTGGTACTGCCGGAGGGACAGGAAAAAGTTTATCTGATCTTTGCGGTGCGCGAGGAAGATAACGGTAGTGTATTTCATTGTTATTATTCACTGACCGATGATACGGATCCAGCTTCATGGACGGAGGTGCGGGCAGAGTTCACACCGTCTGACCATACCTGGGTCGGCGCAAAGATCGGTCTGTTTGCGAATATTGTTGGCGATAAAGAAGCCGGCGGTTATGGGGATTTTGAATATCTGCACGTAGAGGCATTAGAAGATTAATATGGGGCTTTTGAGAGAATTAGAACAGAAAAATTTAGATGGTGTGATCCGGGAACTGACGGAAAATCCAACCTGTATTGATGATACGACGGAAAAAGGTGTGCCGCTTGCGTTATATGCCGCAGAACTTGGAGATTTTCCCATTGTAAAATATATTGTCGAGTATTCGAGAGCGAGTATGAACACAATGGATGAAGACCACCGGACGATTCTGCACTATGCAGCGAGATCCGGGAATCTGGAGCTGAACCGGTATCTGGTGGAGAAGGTCGGAATGGATATTACTGCCGGTGACAGATGGTGTGTGACACCATATCAGATTGCATATGAAAGAAAAGATGAGAAACTTCTTTCTTATTATAAAGAGCGCATAGGTGCATCTTATGAGGAGATGTATCATAATCCGATACGCCGTGGCATGTTCCCGGATCCATCAATTGTGAGAGTCGGGGAAGACTACTATATGGTGAATTCCTCGTTTATCTTTTTTCCGTGTATCCCAATCTCACATTCGAAAGATCTGATCCACTGGGAGATCATCGGCCATGCGGTTACAGAGACGGAGTGGGCATCACTGGATGAGTTGGAGGGCGGCAGAGGTTACTGGGCACCGGATATTTCCTATGATAATGGGAAATTTTATATCACGGCAACTTATAGACTGAATGACACAGGAACCGTATACCGCAAACAGATCGTGGTGAGCTCAGAGAAACCGGAGGGACCGTACAGTAAACCGGCGGTCATTGATGAGGATGGAATTGATCCGTCTATCTTTCACGAGAATGGCAGACACTATATGCTGCTAAACCGCGGGGCGAGAATCTTAGAATTAAACGAGGACTGTACAAAGCAGATCTCGGAGGCAGAACTATTATATTATGGGGATCAGAAACGTGCGCCGGAGGGACCGCATCTGTTAAAAAAAGACGGCTATTACTATCTGTTTCTGGCGGAGGGCGGAACCGGAGCCGGGCACCGGATCTCTGTTGCAAGAAGCAAGACTTTAATGGGCAATTATGAACCGTGTCCGTATAACCCGATCATGCGTCAGATGGATGAGGGAGCGGCGATCCAGCGCTGCGGTCACGGAAAACCGGTCTGCACCCAGAACGGGGAGTGGTATATGGTGTATCTCTGTGGCAGGATGATCGGAGATGGTTACAGCATGCTCGGAAGGGAGACGGCGCTTGATCCGATCAGCTGGACGGCGGATGGCTGGCCGGTCGTAAACGGTTTAAAGGGACCTTCGGTTCTGCAGAAAAAACCGGATCTTCCGGTGTGGATGCCGGAAGAAGAGCCGGATATTGGCTGGAACCCAAAATGGATGACACCACGTGCACCGGAGCCGGAAGGAATCCGTTTTCTCTCATCAGGAATCCGTATCAAAGGGAGCCGTTTTCCACTCAGAGATGTGGCTGCTAAAAATATTTTATTGCAGAGACAGACTTCGTTTTGTTTTACTGCGGAAACGGAACTTGTGATACCGGGACTTACAGGTGGTCAGGAAGCAGGTTTAGTCTGTTATTATGACGAAAATACATGGGTGTGTCTTGCAGTCTGCAGGGAAAATTCTTATTATATCCAGGTAAAAGAACATATTGGGGATAAAGATGTTCTGCATGAGAGACAGATGCTTCCATGTGATTGTTCAGGGAAAAAGATCAGCCTGAAAGTGGAAACAGAGTATTTAAAGCGGCGTTTTACTTACCGGCTGCAGGGGGAAGAAAAACATATAGCAGCAGAGATTGCGAATGTTTATTATCTATGCGATGAAGGAATTCATATGGGTAAGCGCTTTACCGGGGCAATGACAGGTATTTATGCGGTTGCCGGAGAACACAAATTGTATGCAGATTTTTTAATTTTATTTATCAGGATATCGAAGCATAAAAAAGTCAGTATCAGAAAAACGAGGGAGACAAATGGAAACAAAAAGACAGGAAGATATCAGAAAACTTATGCAGATGCCGGAAGAGGCGATTGCTTCTCTGAATGAATCAGAGGCAGACCGGCTCGGAAGACTAGCAGTCATGTTTTATAAAGAAACAGGAGATGGAGTATATAAGGAGAAAGCGGAACAGATCCGTGCAGCGCAGGGCGAATTGCCGGAGGATATCTGTGCCATGCCTTTTTTTATGGAATATGAAACGGTATGTGGGAAAAAAGAGCGGTACAATAAGATCGTTGACCGGATGGAAGATGAGGCGTCAGCCGGATTTGCCGATGCAAAAGCAAGAAATGCATATTTAGCAGCCCTGGTGGATGTGATTGATGGAATCAGTTTTGAGATTTATGAAAAATACCGCACTTTGACCGCAGTTTATAAACGCGTATTAAAGGATGCGTTAGCTGAGGGAGAAGAAACAACGGAACTTGCCTATGCCATATTAAAGGGCTGCAATATTGGAATTTTGCTGAAAGAAAAATATGCAGAAACAGGTGCTTTAATGGCAGGGCATCTGAAAAATACGGGCATGACAGATCAGACGGAATATCTGTCAGACATTACAGCAAGAACAATAGAACAATATGATCTGCTTGCGATGGAACAGTCGGAATAGGGAGGAAAAGAGTCATGGAAGTAAAACTGATTATGAAATCTGCCCGCAATGCGGTCATTGAAATTGCAGATGGTGGAATTTACAATACAAAAGAAACATATCATGTTCTGCTGAACGGTGAAGAGGTATTTTCAACGGATACGGTTATAAATTCATTGTTTGATTTAAAACCGCAGACTTCCTATGAGGTTTCTGTAAGAACAGCAGATGGTACCGAACTAGGAACGGTATCGTTTGTTACAGCATATGAATTTGTCACATTAAATGTCCGTGATTTTGGTGCCACAGGCGATGGAAAACAGGATGATACGAAGTTTATACAGGCAGCGATCCTAGCCTGTCCGAAGGAAAGCCGTGTGCTTATTCCAAAGGGAAGCTATCGCATTACCAGTCTGTTTTTAAAAAGTAATCTGCGCCTTGAGCTTGCAAAGGGAGCAGAACTTATCGCAGATACAGACAGGGCGGCCTATCCGAAATTTCCTGGTATGATTGAAAGTTATGATGAACAGGGTGAATATAATTTAGGAACGTGGGAAGGAAATCCATTACCGATGTTTGCCGGCATCATCACCGGACTGGATGTAGAAAATGTATTGATCTACGGAAGAGGAACGATAAATGGCAATGCTTCAAAAGAAAACTGGTGGAAAAATCCGAAAGTCATGGTAGGAGCATTCCGCCCGCGTCTGTTTTTCTTAAGCCATTGTCAGAATGTGACACTTTGTGGTGTAACTTTCAAGAACAGTCCGTCC